>WNFI01665499.1_pt2 | contig 45971 bp, 52 predicted proteins | sample 5400471 | NCBI WGS metagenome assembly WNFI01 (sample SAMN13153348, study PRJNA577476) | soil metagenome | isolation source: 100 cm saprolite on Douglas fir-dominated hillslope | place: USA:California | collected 2013-09-17
CATGTCGATTGTGAAAGCCGAACCGCAGAAGGGTACTGGTCTGCACGATCACACGACGGTGGAAGTTTTCATGCCGCTGCAGGGTAGTTGGGCAATCATCTGGGGCAGCGAGGGCGAGAACGAGCTGGTTCTGAACCAGTGGGATGTGGTCTCGGTGCCGCCGGGTGTAAATCGGGGCTTCCGCAATGTCGGGCCAGGCACAGGCCACCTGCTCGTCGTGCTCGGCGGCACGGATCCTGGCCGCGTCTCCTGGGTGGATAACGTGATGAGCGCCGTGCGCGAGAAGGGCTTCGACCTCGACGATCGTGGCAAGATCATCGGAGGCACCGTCGACGCGTGACCGAGAGAATTGGCGATGGCTGACGACGAAATCTGCTTCATCCCGGCGACGCAGCTCGCCGGGATGATCTCGCGCCGCGAGGTCTCGCCGGTCGAGGTCGTGACCGCGGTGCTGGAGCGCGCAGAACGCGTGCAGCCGGTCCTCAACATCTTCGCCATGCTGCGGGCGGAGGAGGCAATCGATCTCGCCCGCTTGTCCGAAGCGGCGGTGATGCGCGGCGACGTGCTCGGCCCGCTGCACGGCGTGCCGATCACCATCAAGGACAACGTCGCGATCGGCGGCGTGCCAATGCGGAACGGCTCACTCGCTTCCGTCGATTTTGTTCCAGGCCAGGACGCCACCGTCACGGCCCGGGTCAAGGCGGCTGGCGCCATCCCGATCGGCACGACGACGCTGCCGGAATTTGCCCACAAGGTGCTTACCGACAGCCCGCTCTATGGCGTCACACGCAATCCCTATGATCTCCAGCGCACGCCCGGCGGCTCCAGCGGCGGCGCCAGCGCGGCGCTGGCGGCCGGCATCGCGCCGCTGGCGATCGGCACCGATGGCGGCGGCTCGATCCGCTGGATCGACGATCCCTATTCCTATGCGCTCGACAGGTTCGTCCCCAAGCCGGCGAAGGAGCCCACCCGCGGCCTGCGTGTCGCCTGGATCGGGCATTTCGGCAGCATACGCCCCGAGCCCGAGGTCGGCGCGCTAACGAAACGCGCCTTGGAGATGCTCGCCGGCGAAGGTGCCCATGTGGAAGCGGTATCGACGCCGATCTTCGACGATGTCTTCGACACCTACGTCGTGATCGCCACGACGGCGCACGCGGCGCGGCTCGAAACGATGGCGGCACAGTGGGGCGACAAGATCACTGCATCACTGCGCCAGAGCATCGCGCGTGGACTGAGCTATTCGGCCGCGGAGTGGCAGCGCGCGAGCGATCGCCGTAGCGTTCTGTTCAGGGCTGTGCAGCGCCTGTTCGAGAACTATGACGTCATCGTCACGCCAACCATGAACGCACCCCCGGTCGGCCTTGATGCCGGCGGCTCGATCGAAAGCGAGATGTATGCGGAATGGGCCGGCTACCTCTATCCGTTCAACCTGACCGGAAATCCGGCGCTCTCCGCACCCTGTGGCTTCACGGCAAGCGGACTGCCTGTTGGGCTGCAGCTGGTCGGCGCCTATCATAACGAGCAAAGGCTGATCGACATCGCGTTAGCTATCGAGAGCCTGGGTGGCTGGTCTAAAAGGCGCCCCACGTGCTGAAGTGAGTTCGACCGGACGCCTCAAGAACATGGGCGAGATGGTCCCCGCGCAAAGGATCATGGTGAAGGCTCCGCGGGAGATTTGACGATTTCAGATCTGTCAGGCAGATCGAGGTTCAGAAGAGCACAGCTCAATCCCTTGCCGTGGGCATCGAGCGCCAGCGATCGCGTCACCCCGCCTCCAAGAGCTTCGGTCAGGACGAAATTCAGAGCGCCGATTGTCGGCATTTCGTATCGCGTCACCTCGCCGTGCACGATTCCCGCGAAGTGGGCCTTCACCCGATCGGCCGTCACGTGCTTGCGCAGGAACTCGTACATCTTCTCGTCGAAAGCGATCACGGAAATGTTCGACGTGTTGCCCTTGTCGCCGGTCCTTGAGTGAGCAATTTCGCGGAGCTTCATGACGCTGCCTTTGGTTCGTCGATCCTCAGAGCGGCACGCATCTTCGTCTAGAGATTCCGCGATGCGCCTTGGTTTTCGTGCGTGTGGACAATTGCACGCATCGTCACCGCCCAACTCACGCATCGAATATCTGAATTGTCGGTACGGTGAGTTCTTCGGGCAGCAATACCGACGCGACTGCCACGATCTCTCGTGCCGACTTGAAAGCACCGCCACCGCCTGCCGGGCCATTCGTATAAAGAGTTTCCACCTCATTCCCGATCCGCACCGCCTCGGCAAGGCTGTCGGTACGACCGGCCACGCGGACACGGATCTCATACGGTTCGATTCCGTTGGACAACATTTCTCCATGCATTGAATCCGAACCGATCAGGTCAAATCGGGCCTCCGTCATCCGTACGCCCGTCAGCTTCAGGCGCTCTCGGACAATGTCGAGCGCAAGCCTCCCGCGCGTCAGCGCGCCCGGCCCAGCATACGAAATCTGACCTTCGCCGACGTAGCCGTCGATGTAACCGACGGAAGTTTTGAGTTTTTGGGTCTTCGGCTTTCCGCCGCCACCCTTGACGCGAACGCAGTCGGGGCCGATTTGCGTGACGGTCACCTTCAAAAAATCGGCAACGACGTCCGGTTGGATATATTGAGAGGGATCATGTACCTCGTAGAGCAGTTGCTCCTTGCAGGTCGCCTCCGTCACGGCGCCGCCCGATCCGGATACTTTGGTGATCACAACATCACCCTCCTCGCAGACCTCCCCGATCGGAAAACCCAGACGGGCAAGCCCGACGACATCCTTGTAGCCAGGATCGGAAAAATAACCTCCGGTGATCTGACCGGCGCATTCCAGCAGATGACCGACGAGCGCGCCCTTGCCGAGACGCTCCCAATCGTCCATCGCCCAGCCGAACTCGTGAATCAGCGGCGCCATGAACAGGGCAGGATCTCCAGCTCGACCCGTAATCACCACGTCGGCGCCGGCGGCCAAGGCCCGCACGATCGGGCCTGCGCCGAGGTAGGCATTTGCCGACAATATTCGATTGCCGAGATCTGCTACGCGGCCTTCGATTTCGAGAAACGGGAAATTGCCGCGTTTGCAGGCGTCCAGGACGTCGTCGCCGACAACGGCGGCAACTTTCAATCCTCTAACTCCCATCTGCCTGGCGATATCGACGGTCTTTGCGGCAGCCGCGGTGGGGTTGGCGGCGCCCATATTCGTGATGATCTTGATGCCCTTGGACTTGCAGATCGCGAGAACGGCGCGCATTCGTTGCTCGAGTAACGGATCGTATCCGGAGCTCGGATCCTTGAGCTTCTGCTGCTGCGCTAGCGCTATCGTGCGCTCGGCGAGGCATTCAAATCCAAGATACTGGATGTCGCCCTTCTCAGCGAGTTCGATCGCTGGCTCGATGCGGTCTCCGGAATATCCCGCTCCGGAGCCGATCCTGATGGATTTCATGCCAAGTCTCCTCAACACCTACAGCGGAAAGATGCCAAACAGCACGCAGGCCAACGTCATCACGACGGAGGCGCCAAGCAGAAATGGAAACGCGAACTTCTGATGATCGCCGAGGTCGATGCCGGTCAGGCCGACGATCAGGAATGTCGCCGGGGTCAAGGGGCTCACCGGAAAACCGGTTGTCATCTGGCCAAGCAAAGCAGCTTGCGCGAACTGGACCGGCGGCACACCAAGTTGCTTGCCGACCTCCGCGACCACGGGAAGAACGCCGAAGTAGAACGAATCTGGATCGAAGAGCAGGCTCAGGGGCATCGAGATCAGCCCAAGTCCGAACGGTATGTGCTGAGCCATTTCGGCCGGTACGAACGTGACCGCTGTCTGAGCCATCGCCTTGAGCATCCCGGACCCTTGCATGACGCCTGTGAACACCCCGGCCGCCAGAAGAATACTCGCCATCATCAACGCCGCTTTCGCGTGCGCGTCGACTCGCTTCCTCTGCATATCTACGTTCGGATAGTTGATCATCAATGCAATGCACGTTCCAACCATGAACATGATTGCGGGCGGAATTTTCTCACCCATTGCGACCATCGTGCCCAGCACCGCCACGGTCAGAACGAGGTTGATCCAAAAATTGCCCGGACGACGCAGTGCTGATTCCTCTTCGCTGAGCTTGCGCTGCACCACGACCGCATCCGTCTGCAAACCCGTAAGGCCAAGCCGCTTCTCTTCTCGCCGCCCCAGCACATAGGCTACCGCGAAAATGAACACCAGCCCGACCAGCTGAACGCCTATGAGAGGATTGAAAATCTCCGAAATAGGAAGCTTGAGAGCCGCAGACGCACGGATCATCGGACCGGTCCACGGCAGGAAGTTGACCCCAGCCGCCATCGCGACGGCGCAAGCCAGGATTCGCTTGTCAATTCCCAGCCTCTCATACAGCGGCAGCAGGGCCGGAATCGTAATCAGGAACGTCACGGCGCCCGAACCGTCGAGGTGAATGAGGAGCGCGAGCAAGGTGGTGCCCATCACGATACGGGTCGGCCGCGTGCCGACCGTGCGCAATATGCGGTCGATGATTGGATCGAGCATTCCAGCGTCCGTCACGACGCCAAAAAAGAGAATCGCAAACACGAACATCCCGACGACCGGCGCCAGGCTTTTAAGACCGTCGACTACAAATTTGCTGGTATCGAAGCCGAATCCACCGATCAACGAAGCGATGACCGGAACCAGAATGAGGGCAATCAGCGGCGACATCCTTTTTGAAAGGATGACTGCCAGCAACACCACGACCGTGGCTAGGCCGAGAACGGCCAACATGGGCTTTCCTCCGAATGTATCGTCTTTTCGCGATCCGGAATGTCGGCACGCGCCTGGGCTCGTGATCGGCTCAAGAAGCCGCATTGGGCGGCAGGTTCGATCAGGACGCAGCGCCGACCATATTACAATTGCAATGTTTGGATGACAGCAATAACATTCTTCTATGGATCTCAATATGCGCCAGGTACGTGCGTTTGTTTCCGTTGCGCACCTCAAGAGTTTTACCCGCGCCGCGACGCTGCTGAATGTATCGCAGCCCGCGTTAACGGTTCAGATTCGCAAACTGGAAGAGATCCTCGGGATCAAGCTTTTGGATCGAAACAGCCGGACGGTCGACATCACACGTGTCGGCCGCGAGCTTCTTCCAGTCTTCCAGCGCATCCTGCACGAGCTGGACTCGGTCCTCGTCGACACGCGGGCGCTTGCTACTCAGCAGCATGGAGTCGTGCGTATCGCGGCCCTGCCCTCGTTCGCCGCAGGGCTTCTTCCGGCCGCGATCACCCGTTTCCGACGCTCGAATCCCAGGATGTCGTTTGTTGTGAGGGATATGATTGCCAGCAGAGTTAACACGAGCGTTCGAACGGAGGAAGTTGATATCGGGATAACAGGCGGAGAGCTTTCGGATCCGGAGCTTGAGATTCTCCATTCGTCGTATGATCGAATGCACATCGTGTTCCCTTCGCAGCATCCGCTGGGGCGGAGGCGCAAGATAGCGTTGGAGGATATTGCCGAGTTTCCATTGATCCTGATGGACTCCGAAACCAGCGTCCGCTCAATCGTCGATGCCGCCTTCGTGGCAGCAGGGCGATTTCCGATTCCTGTCTGCGAGGCCATTTACATGATGACAGCTGTCGGGATGGTCAAGGCAGGTCTGGGCGTCACGGTGTTGCCTGCCTCGGCGAAAGAGATCAGGGCCGAACCCAGCTTGAAGTCTCGCGTCATCGACGACCCGGCTTTCAATCGGCCAATTTCGATTGTTAAGAAGAAGAACCGTACGCTGCCGCCCGCGGCGCGACTGTTTCTCGACGAGATCGTCAAGGCAATGTAGTTCATCCAGGGTGCGCGCGACATGTTCGAATTGACGTTGACCTTCGACAACGGGCCGGAGCCGTCGGTGACACCCCGCGTCCTGGAGGTGCTGGCGCGTCACGGCATCGCCAGCACCTTCTTCGTGATCGGAAGCAAGCTGGCAAACCCGCAGGCCCGCGCGTACGCGGAGCGGGCTCATTCGGAGGGCCACTGGATCGGCAACCATACCTGGACCCACACGCGTCCGCTGGGCGAGCAGCCGGGTGAAGAAGCGGCGCAACTGGAGATCGGGCGCACGCAGGCTGAGATCGGCCCGCTGTCGCACCATGTTCCGCTGTTTCGTCCCATGGGTAGCGGCGGAAATCTGGATCGCCGGTTGCTCAGCGTTGAGGCCGCGACACTGCTGAAGGCAGGCGGCTATAGTTGCGTATTGTGGAACGCGGTGCCGCGCGATTGGGAGAATCCGGACGGATGGGTTGATACCGCACTGGCCCAGGTCGCCGTCCAGCCTTGGACGCTCATGGTGCTGCATGATGTGCCAACCGGCGCCATGCGCCACCTCGACCGCTTCCTGACGGAGATCGATCGTCGCGGCGGGCAATTCCGGCAGGACTTCCCACCGCAGTGCGTGCTGATCCCCGGCGGAAGCGTTACCGGGCCGTTGGCCGACTTTACCAGTCCGGCTTCGACCCCGACCTGATGGGGCTCGATACCGTCGCCGATCTGATCGCGGACCAGTAATCAGCCGCCAAGGCATAACTCCTTCCAGCGATCGGTCACTCCAGCTTGACGCCGGTCTCCCTGACCACCTTTTCCCAGCGCGCAAGATCGGCCTTGACGAACGCGCCAAACCCATCGGCCGTACCGCCTTCGGGTGCGAATCCGAGCTCCATCAGGCGTTTTTGAAAATCCGGCAACGCACAGATTTTTGCGATCTCGGCGTTGAGCCTGGCGATAATTGCTTGAGGCGTGCCCGCCGGCACATGCACCCCGTTCCACGAGGTAAATTGAAGTTCGGCAAAGCCGGCTTCCGCGACGGTCGGGACATCCGGGAGTGTGGGCAGCCGCTTTGGGCCGGTGACCGCAAGGGCGCGAAGCTGGCCGCTCGCGACAAATTCGATCGCGGTCGGAACGGCGAAGGTGAGTTGGATCCGGCCGGCAAGGAGATCGGTCAGCACCGGCCCGGCGCCCTTGTAGGGCACATGGACGGTATCGATTTTTGCAACGCTGTTGAGCAGCACGCAGCCGAGATGGGCCGTGGTGCCCACCCCGGACGAAGCGCAATTGATTCCGCCGGGTTTGTCGCGGGCGAGCTGGACCAGGTCGGCCAGCGACCTAACCGGCAGCGCAGCTGGGACAAGGATGACGAAAGGCAATGATGCGATTTCGATAACGGGCGCGAAATCGGTCATCAGCTTGGCGGACTGCTGGGGACGAAGAATCTCGTTGATGGAGTACGATCCGGTCGTGAGCAGCATGGTATATCCGTCCGCGGCGGACTTCGCGACATTGCGGGCGGCCACCATCCCGCCGGCCGCCGGTTGAGGGTCGATCAGCACCTGCTGTCCCCAATCTTCGGTCATCTTTTGCCCGATCAGCCGCGCCACCGTGTCCGGCCCCGGGCCGACCACGATAAAAATCGGTCTGGACGGAAATTCCTGCGCCTGCGCCGGTCCACCAGGCGACACGCAGAAGGCTGCCATGGCAATGAGGATCGAGCGCAGAGGCGTTCGCATGGTCTCCTCCTGGATTCCGGAACGTCAGCGATCCGGCACTATTGAAAGACTACTCTGCGTCGTGTGATGAGATCGCCATTGTGCACGGACGATCCGACCGATTGCTCCAGGCATGGTTGGTGCCGCGCTGCACCACCGTGTCACCGGCCTTCAGGGCGACTTCTTGCCTGTCGAGAACCAGCGTGATCTCGCCCTCGAGCACCAGACAAAAATCCAGCGTTCTGGTTTTCTGCATAAAGGGGTGCGGACTGCCTGCCGAATAGGTTGACGCAGCGGGTGAGCCGATCGCAGCGAAAAACGCCTCGACTTGCCGGCTTCCGATGTCAGACAGAAAGCTCGCATCGGGCGGAAACGTGACGATGCGGCAGACAGATCCGCCGGGCGGCGGTTCGAGCCGGTGCGGCATCGGCGGAGACTCGCGCACGTCTTTCAGTCGCGCCGGGGTACGGTCGGTCACCCACATTCGTGCAGAGGCAAATCCGGGACGCGCCGGATCGGTGTGGATCTCGCCGGGCGGCGCGTCGGATGCAATGTGCGAGTGCTCCCCTTCGTCAAACACGACGATACGGCTGACGGATTTCGCGTCCATGGTCCTAACCCCTCAGTCGTTGAAACGCGCGCTCATCATGACGAAGGCCATCTGGCTGCCCTGGTTCGGATTGGACCAGGCGTGCCAGCTTCCGATCTGAACCACGACGTCGCCGGGCTTGAGCACGCGCTGGCCGTCGTCAGTGTGAAGGACGCGTTCGCCGGACAGCAGGATGCCGTAGTCCAGCGTCTCAGACTTGTGCATCCGCGTGGTGTATCGATTCTGGCCGCCGCGCTCCCACGTTCCGCCCTCGGACTTGCGCGGCTCATGCATAGGCGTGACGAAGGTGTCGGTCGCCGCATCGTAGTCGGGCGGCTTGCTGGCGGACTGCACCACGCGCAGATGGCCGCCGGCGCGGGGCGGCTCAAAATGAAACGGCAGGTTGCCGTCATCGCGCGACCCCGAGATCACCGCCGGACAGGCATGAAACACCCAGATATCCGTCATGTTGGTGCCCTTCTGGAACGGGCTGGTTTTCACATTCGGCGCAGCGCTGTCGAACAGCACACAAGAGCGCCCGTTCTCGTCATTGCCGGTCACCACACGCCGGATCGGCTTGATTTCATCGGCCATTGATCGCCTCCGTTGAACCGTCAGGCACGGGCTTTTTGAAAGGAATGAAAGTCCGGCGCGCCGGTTGGCGACCACGGCTTGTTGGCGATGGCGTACATGTCACTGACCGCATCGATCACGACCGGCTTATTCAGCGCGATGGCTTTTTTGATCGTCGCGTTCAATTCACGGGGATCCTCGACCCGCAGTCCAACACAGCCGAACGCCTCCGCCACCTTTACGAAGTTGACCTCGGGAAAGCGCCACATCTCCTCGGAACGCCCGCGCTGCTTGCCACCATAAGCGATATCGTTGAGGCGGATTTCCTGGTTGAGCGCGCTGTTGTTATTGACGACGGTGACGAGGTTGATGTTGTGACGCCGCGCGGTTTCCAGCTCGGCGATATGGTAGTAAAAGCCGCCATCGCCGGTGAAGCACACCACCGGTCGATTGGGCAGCGCGCATTTGACCCCGAGCGCCGCCGGAAATCCCCAGCCCAGCGAGCCAGCAGTACGAAAATAGCTCTGGCCGGGATGGCGCAATTCGATCATTCCCGCGGTCCAGATTCCGGCGTGGCCGGTATCCGAAACCACGACACCGTCCGGCGGCAACGCATCGGAAATTTCCTTGCAGATGCGCTCCGGACGCATCGGAGCTGCGTCGGAATTGAGGAATTGTGCGGCCTCGTCACGCCATTGCGCTACCAGCTGGCGTGTGCGCTGCGGCCAGCCGGCCGCGCCTTCGGCGCCCCGCGACGGTGCGGCTGCGATCATGCGCTGCAGAGTGACTTTCGCGTCACCAAGGATCGACACTATGTTCGGATAATTTCGACCGAGTTCCTGCGGTTCGATGTCCAGCTGGATGACGCGCGTGCCCATCCGGGTGATCATCGACGATCGCAGCCTTGGCATTGAGCGATGTCGCGACCGGAATCGACAGTTTTTCGGCGAGCGCGACGACCTCGTGTTCCGCTCCGGAGCGAACCACGCCGCCACCGGCGACGATCACCGGGCGTTTTGCCGCCGTCAGCGCGCCAAGCGCCGCCTTGACCTGCTCCGGATCGGGCTCGGGCCGGAACGGCGGCACTTTGCTGTAGCGCAGCTCGACCGTGGAATCGAATTCGGCTTCCGCCTCGGTCAATTGGCCGAGGTGGCTCTGGACCCGTAGATGCACCGGACCCGGCGCGCCTGTTGTAGCGACCCGGAACGCTTGCCGGACCAGATCCGGCATCCGCGACACGTGATCGATCTGGGCGTTGAACTTGGTCACCGCGTCGAACTGCGAGATATCATCGACTTCCTGGTAAGCATGACGGTAGCGCGACTGCGGCGTCGGCCCCCCGGTGATCGCAATCAATGGCGCGCCCGCCATGAAGCCGTCGCGCAATCCCGCCGCGAGATTGGACGCCCCGATCATCTGCGCCATGCAGATGCCGGGCTTGCCGCTGGCACGGGCGTAGCCGTCGGCCATGTAGGCCGCCGCCTTCTCGCCATGGACCATGACCCGGCTGATCGGCATATCCTCCATTTCCGCGAAAGCCTTCAGCATGAAGGCCGGAACGAAGAAGATGTGACTGACACCGTAGTCCCGCATCATTTCCGCGAATAGTCGCGCACCCGTCATCTTGGCCACGGTGTTGTCGTCCTCCCGATTGCTCGCGATCGCAAAACAAGGTGCTGCGTTTCCGACCCGAGGATATTCGTTCTTATTTCCGACGTGACCGCGACGCTAAGGCGTGATGCTCCATTATGCAAGATAAGAAATGTGTCCTGTATTTCTATAACAAAATGGAATATCAGAATGCTGTAAACGCCGGTGGCGCTGTTTGAAAATCGCGGTCGACAGGAAGGTGAATCCGATGAAGCTCCAGCACCTGCGCTGTCTCTGTGCCATCGCGCAGCACGGTTTCAGCATCTCGCGGGCGGCAGGCGCGCTCGAAACCTCGCAGCCCGCCATCAGCAAGCAGATTCGCCTGCTCGAAACCGAACTGGGCGCCGACCTGTTGATCCGCCGCGGCAACCGCATCACTGGCCTGACCGCCGTCGGAGAAGCGATCATCGACGCGGCCCGGCGCACAGTCTGGGAAGCCCAGAATCTTGAACGGATCACCGATGAATTCACCCAAAAGGGCAGCGGCCGGCTGGTGATCGCGACCACGCATATGTACGCGCGCTATGTCCTGCGACCGGTGATCAAGGACTTCATCCACACCCATCCGCAGGCGAAGCTGGTATTGCGGCAGACCGTGCCATCGATGATCCCGGAGTGGATCGCTTCCGGCGAAGCCGACATGGGCATCGTCGGCAAGCCACCTTCCGTCCGCGACGAACTGCTGTTTCTGGAGGGTGAAACCCTGCAGCGAAGCGTCATCGTTCCAAAGCGACATCCGCTGCTCAGGGAGAAGCGACTTACCCTGAAGGCGATCGCGCAGCACCCGATCGTCACCCTGGACCCGACTTTGGAAGGCGGCTCAACGGTGATGAATGCGTTCGAGGCCGCAAACCTCTCACCCAATATTGTCCTGAGCGCTCTCGATGCCGATGTCGTCAAATCCTACGTCGAGCTTGGCCTCGGGGTGGCCGTGTTGGCGGCTGTCACCTATGAGCCGGACCGCGACCGTGAGCTGCGGGCAATCCCCGTTCCGCATCTGTTTCGGCCAACGATTTTTCACGTGGTACTGCGACGGGGAAAACATCTGCCCGGCACCATGTATGATTTTATCAAACGGCTGACACCGAAATGGGATCGTGCAGCAGTCGAGTCTGCCATGCGCCTCAATGTTGCGGAGGCTTGACGCTGCTGCAGCGGATTTCTTCGCGTTGGCGTGAGGATTGATATTTCTGTAGCGAAAGCAATATCGACAAACGCGGCGACGCCAGTGAACGAGAAGGCGCGAAACCCGAGCCAAGGGTGTAGATCGCCGGAAACGCGATCTGCACGGCGCAAGACTGATGCCGCGGTCAGCAGGTCAAGACAATATCAGCCGCCAAGATACGCGCGCAGCAGATCCGGATTCTTCAGCAGGCCGCCCGCGCTGTCTTCGGCAACGACCCTGCCTGTCTCGAACACATAGGCGCGGTTGGCGACGGCGAGTGCATTGTGCACGTTCTGCTCGACCAGCACGATCGTTATTCCCTGATCGCGCAGCAGGCGGATCACCGACAACACTTCCTGCATGATCATCGGGCTCAGCCCGAGGCTGGGTTCGTCCAGCAGCAGGACCCGCGGCGCCGACATCAAGGCGCGCCCGATCGCCAGCATCTGCTGCTCGCCGCCCGAAAGCGTACCGGCGAGTTGCTTGCCGCGCTCACGCAGCCGCGGAAAACGCGCCAGCACTACTTCGGTGCGCCGTTTTACTTCGGCGCGATCCTTGCAGATATAGGCTCCAAGGCTGAGGTTTTCCTGCACCGACAATTCGGGCCAGACGCGCCGCTCTTCCGGACAATGCGCGATGCCGCCCCGCACAATCAGGTCCGGCCTTTGTCCCGCGATCGAAACGCCATCGAGCAGGATATCGCCGGCCGTCGGTTTGACCAGGCCGGAGATCGCGCGCAGCGTCGTGCTCTTGCCTGCACCATTGGCGCCGATCAGGGCGACGACCTCGCCCGGCAAAACGCACAGACTGATGCCGTGCAACGCCTTGGCCTTGCCATAGGCGGCATTCACATTGCGCAGTTCGAGAACAGGCTTGGACATGTTCATGTCGCGGGCTTGCCAAGATACGCTTCAATGACGTCGGTATTCTTGCGGATGTCTTCCGGAGCGCCCTCCGCGATCTTTCGTCCGAAATTGAGCACCACGATCCGGTCGGACACTTCCATGACCAGCGCCATGTTGTGTTCGACAAGCAGGATCGCCTCGACGCCGTCGCCGATCAGCGTCTTGAGGATGCGCCCCAGTTGCTGCGCCTCGTGGGTATTGAGGCCGGCTGCCGGCTCATCCAGCATCAGCAATTGCGGGCCGGCGCCAAGGGCAACGGCGACTTCAAGAAGCCGCAGCTCGCCGCATGACAGGGAATCGGCCTCGGTATTCATACGATCGGCAAGGCCCACCTTCGCCACGATCGCCGCGGCCTCATCGCGAAGCCGCCGCTCGCGCGCGCGCTCACGCTGGCCCGGAAACAAGATGCGCAGCAGCGATCTGTCGCCATGCCGATGACGCGCCGTCAAAACGTTGCCGAAGACGGTGAGGCCCTTGAGAACATTGGTCTTCTGAAAGGTCCGGATCAATCCGTCCTGCGCAATCGCATAGGGCGGCCGGCCGGTGATATCGCCGTCGAGGTACATTACCTGTCCCGTACTCGGCCTGAAAAATCCGGTGATCAGATTGAGGCAGGTGGTCTTGCCGGCGCCATTCGGTCCGATCAGGCTGACGATCTCGCCGCTTCGAACGCCGAAGCTGATATCCGACAGGGCCGTCAGGCCGCCAAAATTCTTCGAGACATTCCTGACCTCAAGCATCCGGCGATGCTCCCAACCTGTAGGTCTCGTGACGCCTGGTGATGAATCCCATGATGCCGCGCGGCAGGAACAGGACCACGGCAATCACCATCAGGCCGAAAATCGAAAAGCGAAGCTCCTTGAAGTCGCGTAGGAATTCTTCGAGCAGCACCACCATCACCGCGCCGACCACCGGTCCCACCAACGTGCCTTTGCCGCCCGCGAGCACCATGATGATCATCGTGATCATGAAGGAAAAACCGAACACCTCCGGCCCCACGAACGAAACATAGTTCGCATAGAATCCGCCGGCGAGGCCGGCGATTGCAGCGGCCAGCACGAAGGTGAGAAGACCGAAATGGAAAGGAGAAATGCCGACCGACTGCGCAACGAAGCGATTCTCCCGCACCGCGATCGCCGCACGGCCGATATTCGAATAGACAAAACGCCAGGACACATAGAGCGATACGACCGCCAGCAGCAGCCCGATATAATAATAGGATATCTTCTGCTGCAAGGCATCGCCTGCCAGTGCCCAGCCTGGCTTTTCGATGCCGGAAATCCCCATCGGGCCGTTGGTGAGCCCGATCCAGTTATTGGCGATCAGCCGCAGCACCTCGGCGAAGCAGAGCGTCACAATCACGAAGAAGGGTCCGCGTAACCGCAATGTAATGGCGCCGATCAACAGGCCGAACAGCGCCGCCAGCACGGCCGCGGCTATCACCGCGACATGGAATGGCATGCCCAGTCGGGTCGAGAACAGGGCTGCGGCATAGGCGCCGACGCCGAGAAAAGCGGTGTGGCCGAGCGAGAATTCGCCGACATAGCCGACGATGAGGTTGAAGCTCGTGGCCAGCATCACCGAAAACATGATGAGCACGCCGATATGCAGGGCATACTGATTCCCGAACAGCAGCGGCGCCACCAGGGCGACGCCCAGCACGCCCAGCAGACAATTGCGCTCGAAGATCATCAGGCTCGCTCGGCATGTTTGCCGAACAGGCCGTAGGGGCGCACCAGCAGCATCGCGATCACCAGGCCAAAGCCGACTGCATCGACATATCCGCTTGCCATGTAGCCGCCCCAAAGGTTCTCGGATACGCCGAGGATCAGCCCGCCGATGATGGCGCCGGCAAAGCTCCCCATGCCGCCAAGAATGACAACCACGAAGGCCTTGAGACTGACGACGTCACCGATCGTGGCCTGGGCGACGTAGATCGAGCTGAGCAACATCCCGGCGGCACCGGCGAGCGCGGCGCCCAGGGCAAGGGTGAAGCCATAGATGTGGCTGGTCCGAATTCCGGACAGCTGAGCGGCCATCGGATCCTGAAAGGTCGCCCGCATCGAGCGTCCAAGCGTGGTCTTCTGGATCAGCAGATGAGCGCCAAGGATAAGGGCGGCAGAAATTGCAACCAGCACCAGCCGCGACTGCGTGATCACCACGGGTCCGAGGAAAAGCGGCTTGTTGGCAAAGGGCGAGATCACCTTTTGCGGCGCCGTACCGACGATCAGCAAGGCGGTGTTGGTCAAAAAGATCGACAGACCGATGGTCAGCAGGATGGTCGGCTCCTCGCCCTGGCCGCGCACCCGGGCCATCAGGAACCTGTCGATCAGGTAACCTGTAGCGGCCAGGCTGACGACGACAATAGCCAGCGTCAGAAAGAAATTTAGACCGGCGAGGTCCGTCAATGCCCAGCCGAGCAGACCGCCGACTACATAGAGTTCGCCATGGGCGAAATTCACCACGCGCATCAGGCCGAACACCAGCGTCAGTCCCAGGGCTGAAAGCGCGTAGAATGTTCCTATAACCAGGCCGTTGGCCAAGAGCTGCAGAAACAGATCCATAGTGATCTCATCAGGCGTTGGACGAATGGTTCGGTTTGAGGAGACCGGCGGAGGCGCGATGCGTCGCCTCCGCCGCAGCGGTCAGCGTTCGACGATGGTGCTCGCAGCGACGATCGGAACACCCTTCAGCAGCTGAACCAGAACGACGGTGAAGCCGCTGGCCTGGCCCTTCTCGTCGAATTCGAAGTGCCCGTTCGGTCCGTCATATTTAGTCTTGCCGAGAGCGTCGCGAAGTTTGTCGGCATCGGTGGACCCGGCGCGGCTGATCGCATCGGCGAGAATATTGATGGCGTTATAGCCGGCCGCGGCATATTTGCCCGGCGCTTCCTTGTAGTGGCCGGTATAGGCGTCGACGAACGCCTTGTTCTTGGGCGTGGTCATCGTCGAAGCGTAGGGCACCGCGGCATAGATGCCTTCCGAGGATTCCCCGGTCAGCTTGATGAAGTCGGCGGTCGCCCAGGATCCGACGCCGAACACCTTGGTGGTGAGGCCAAGCTCCGCCTTCTGCTTGACGAAGATCGATCCATCCTGGGTCTCGGCAGCGACGAAGACGCCGTCTGCGCCCGACGAGCGCAATTTGGTCAGCAGCGTGTAGAAGTCGGACGTGCCATGCTCGAAATATTCCTTCATGACGGTGGTCGCGCCGAGCGCCGTCATTTGCTTCTCGAACTCGGCGACGCCGCCGCGGCCGAAATCGTCATTGACGCCGATATAGGCGACCTTGCGCAGCTTCAACTGATCGAACAGGATTTTGGAGAACGACTTGGCCAGCAGCGCGTCGGTTTCGGTGGCGCGAAAGAACCAGGGATTGCCCTTCTCGGTCAATTCGGCGCTGGACGACACTCCGGTGATCAGCGGCAATTTGTAATTGGCCACGACGGGCATCACGGCAAGCGTTGAGGAACTGCAGAAGGCGCCCGAGATCGCTACCACCTTGTCGCGCTGAATCAGTTTTTCGGCGGCATTGACTGAGTTGGCCGGACGGCATTGCCCATCCTCGATGATCAGTTCGACCTTCTTGCCCAGCACCCCGCCCTTGGCGTTGATTTCGTCGAGCGCCAGCTTGGAGCCGTTGACGTCGGTGGTGCCGTTATAGGCAACCGATCCGGTGAGCGGCTGGATCAGGCCGATCTTGATGGTTTCCTGCGCCTGTGCGCCGATGGCGCCGAGCACTAAACCGAGAATGCCGATCGACAAGCTCTTAAGTCCTATCATCATCTTCTCCTGCTTTCAGGTTGCAATTGGGACAACAACGCTTTTCTTCGAACCGCCTCAGCCGGACCGTTTGCGAAACAGCGCCAGGAAGCGCTCGCGCAGAACCGACCAGAGAAGATTTCCGGCATCGAGCGACTGCGGCTCGGCGCGGGATGCTACCGCGGCCTCAGGAACGGTCGCAGGCGCGGTGGACAAAGCCAGTTCAAAATTCTTGACGAATTCGGCGGTGATGCGATTGGCGACCTCCTGCATGATCGCGCCCTTGCCGAACTGCGCCAGCGATCCTGCCAGGTTGATATCTGAGACCACTTCCACGCGGGTCGCATCAGGCGCGCTGCCGTCGGTCAACCGGTAGGTCATGCTGCCCGACGCGCGCGAGCTGGAACGCGTATCGGCGCCCTTGCCCGATACCACCGCGGTCCAGTCGGCAGGCCGGCTTTCAATCGCGATCTCGCCATCGAAGGCGGCGGCCATCGGCCCGACCTTGACCGACATCCGACCTTTGTACCGGCCGTCTCGAAGTTCTTCGATGATCGATGCGCCGGGAAGGCAGCGCGCGACGAGGTGTACGTCGTTCATCCTGCTCCAGACCAGTTCACCCGGATGCTGCAGCTCAAAGCTCTTTTCGATTTTCATCGGGCCGGCTCCGGTGCGGCATGGGACCCGCCGGCCCAGGTCTCCGCGGCGGACGCGATCGAACGCACGATGCCCTGGTACCCAGTGCAGCGACAGAGATTGCCGCTCATCGCAATGCGGATGTCGGCTTCGCTCAGATGCGGCTTGCGCTGGATGAGATCGCGGGCGCTGATCAGCATGCCGGGGGTACAGAAACCGCACTGCAGTCCATGCTTGTCCTGGAATGCATCTTTCAGAACGCCCATCAGCGGATCCTGATCGAGGCCTTCGAGCGTGCGGATATCCGCGCCATCCACGGCAACCGCGAGCGTGATGCAGGCGCGCGCAGGCTGGCCGTCGATGAGAATCGTGCAGGCGCCGCAAACACCCTGCTCGCAGCCAAGATGGGTCGCGGTCAGCCGCAGTTCCTCGCGCAGAAAATCCGCCAGGCTGGTACGTGGTTCGACCGCGGACTGCAGCGTCTTGCCGTTGATGGTGGCTGATATGGTGGTCTTCATGGCTTTCCGGCGTTCTGAACGGCGCGCAAGGCCGCGGTCGAGTGGAGCAGGATTTTTGACGGCGAGAAATCCCGTCCGCTTGCGGCGAGTTCGTCGCGAATGACGGCGACGAGACCGTCACCGAGATTGCCGCCGGCGATCTCACGCGACGATTTTTCAAGAATGAGCGGCGCGCCATCGGCGGCACCGACGACGAGACGCGCCTTGCCGAGCGCCTTGTCGATCAGGGCAATCGCCATCGCCTCGGCGTACTCGCCGGTCTTCCGCGCCACCTTGTAATGGCCCCAGCGTTCGCTGCGGGGCCGGCGCGGCACCACGATGGCTTCGATCAGTTCGGCATCGTTCAATGCAGTCATGTACGGACCGGTTGCGAAATCCGTGCCACGCAGCGTGCGCCGTCCGCGGGGACCTGCCAGAGCGATCTGCGCTTCGAGCGCGATGACCGTGGTGAGCCAGTCGGCTGCCGGGTCGGCCAGCGCAATGGCCCCGCCGATCGTGCCGCGCGTGCGCACCGCGCGATAGGCGATCTGCGATCCCACGAACGGCATGAGGCCGTTGCTGGCGTCCGGAACCAGGCGATCTTCGAATGTCGCATGGGTCAAGAGCGCGCCGTAGCGGATGCAGTCCGCTTGCTCTTCGGCTTGCCTCAGTGCGTCGATGCGAGTGAGATCGACCAGCTTGTCAACCGGCGCCAGCCGCAGATTGAGCATCGGCACCAGCGATTGACCCCCGGCGAGCGGACGCACCAGTGCGTCGCCGGCTGACAGATGAGTGATCGCGTCTTCGATCGATGTCGCGCGATGGTAGGCGAATGGCGCCGGCTTCATCGGCGCATTCCTTGCGCGGCAATGATCGCGCGCAGGATGCGGTCCGGGGTTGCCGGAGTCTCGCCAAGCTCCGCGCCAAGCGGCTTCAGCGCATCGTTGATCGCATTGATGATGACCGCGGGCGGAGCGATCGCGCCGCCCTCGCCCATGCCCTTGATGCCAAATCTGGTATGGGGCGACGGCGTTTCCATATGCAGCACGCGCACATCCGGAACCTCGGTTGCGCCTGGAATCATGTAGTCGAGAAAGGTCGAAGCCAGCGGCTGGCCGTTTTCGTCGTAGGGGATTTCCTCATAAAGCGCGGTGCCGAGGCCCTGTGCCACGCCACCGACCACCTGTCCTTCCACGATCATCGGGTTCACCATGGTCCCGCAGTCGTGACACACGACATAATCGAGCACTTCGACATGTCCTGTGCCGGGATCGACGGCAAGGACGCAGGCATGCGATGCATATGAAAACGCGCCGGTGCTGCGCCCGGGCTGATAGACGGCACTCGTCTCCAGCGCCGGTTCCTCGCCGACCGGCAGGCGCTCCGGATGCAGGAACGCCGCCTGCGCGATGTCCCTGAAGGAAACGCTCTGCTCGCCGAAATACACTTTGCCGTCGGCGAGTCGGACCGCTTCTCTCGGCGCCTGCAGCAGGTGCGCGCCAATACGTGCGATCTTCTCCGCCAGCAGCGCACAGGCGGCCGATACGGCGCCGCCCGACATCGTCATGCTGCGCGACGCAAAGGTTCCCATGCCGTACGGCGAGACCGAGCTATCGCCATGCCTGACGATCACGTCCTTGACGGCAATGCCGAGCTCCTGATGCGCAACCTGGGCAAGCGTCGTCTCCAAGCCCTGCCCGTGATTCTGGATGCCGACGAACAGGATCAGCTTGCCGTCCGGCGTGAAGCGCGCAAGCGCCGGTTCAAAACCAAAGACCACGGGCAAGCCGCGCGCCACCCATTCCGCCGTTCCGTGGGCGGACTGTTCGGTGTAGCTCGCCATGCCGAAACCGATCAGACGACCGTCCGGCTCGCCCCGCGACTGGCGCGCGCGAATCTGCGCAAGTCCGACCGCGTCGCGGGCGCGCCTGGCGCATTCCGGATAATTGCCGCTGTCATAAAGCTTGTGGGTCGCGGACTGGTACGGCATCGCCTCCGGCGGCACCATGTTCTGGATCCGCACGTCGGCCGGTTCGCGATTGACCGCGCGGGCGACGGCATCCACCAGCGTTTCAATGGCAAAGCAGGCGCCGCTGCGTCCGACGCCGCGATAAGGACCGAGCGGCGACTTGTTGGTCGCCACCGAGATCGCGCGCGCATGATAGACCGGGATATCGTACGGCCCGGTCATGATCCCGGCCGACATGCCCGCCTCCATCGAGGCCGTCCACGGCCAGACGGAATAGGCGCCTGCATCGACCACAACTTGCGCTTCGAGCCCGAGGATACGGCCGGTCGTATCAGCATAGGCCGTCAATTCGTAACGATGCTCGCGCGCGTGAGGCGACGCGATCAGATGCTCGCGCCGGTCCTCGATCCAGCGCAGCGGCCGGTTGAGCTTCATCGACAAGGCCGCGATCGCAAGCTCTTCCGGATGAAAATTGTTCTTCGGTCCGAATCCGCCGCCGACATCCGGCGCGATGACCCGCAGCTTGCTTTCGGAAATTCCCAGGCACTCCGCCAGAATAGTGCGGATGACGTGGGGAAACTGGGTCGAGCTATGGACCACGAGCTCATCGAGCCGGCGGTCGTAATGCGCAAGCACGCCGCGACCTTCCATCGAAACGCCGGCGTGGCGGCCCATGCGCAGGCTCTTGCGAACCGTCACATCAGCCCTGGCACGCACGGCCGCAAGGTCGCCGGTCTGGATCCTGGTTTCGATATAGACGTTGTCGGACCACGACTCGTGAATCCGCGGCGCGTCAGGTCGTAACGCGACGTCGATATCCCACACCGCGGGAAGTTCTTCAAAATCAATGATGCACGATTGAGCGATGTCTTCCGCTTCCGCGCGCGTTGGCGCGATGCAGATCGCCAGCAGATCGCCGACGAAGCGGGCCTTGTCGGACGTCAGGGCTGGATAGTTTGACGGCTTGAAACCCTTGGCCGCACTGACGGCGACGATGGGCCTGGTGAAGGCGATATCCGCGGCGAAAAACACCTGCCCGCGCACCGCCTCCGGCACCTCGATCGATTTGATTTTGCCGTGCGCGACGGGGCTCCGCAGAAAAAACGCCTCCGCCATGCCCGGGACCTCGATGTCAGCGAGATACTCACCCTGCCCATTGAGATAGCGCCTGTCTTCATTGCGTCTGACGGATGCGCCGATGCCCTGCTTTGTCGCCCTGAGCGGTAATTCAACACCCATTCATCCAGCCTATGGCTTCCCCTCGGATCGTATATCGTATACGATCATGCAATTAAGGGATGTGTCAATAATCCTTCTTACAAATCTGGCGAGTTGATTCGACCGATGACTGGGCAGAAAGACGACGTGACAGGCGCGACCGGGCCGAGTGCGTCAGTGGTGCGATTTGCTCCGATGCACGATCAAATCCTTCCGCATCTGCGGAAAGACATCGTGGAAAATCGCTGGAAATCGGGCGAACGCTTATCGGAGCCCCTGCTTTGCAGGCAGTTCGGCGTGTCGCGTACGCCTTTGCGGCAAGCCCTGAAGACGCTGGAGGCAGAGGGTCTGGTCCGGCTCGTGCCGCACGTCGGTGCCGTGGTCACCGATCCCAGTGCGACCGAAATCGCCGAAACCATGGAAATCCTGATCGGGCTCGAGCAGCTCGCCGCCACCCGCGTGGCCCAATCGCAACAAGGCGACGTTCTGCGCTCCATCGAGCGGATCTACGCGGAGATGCGGCAAGCCGCCCGGCACGGCGATCCGTCCAGCTATTACGAACTGAACAACGATTTTCATCTCAGCATCGTACGCGGCACCGGCAACCGATCGCTGGTCGAACTGCATGAAAAGGTCATGTGGCATGTTCACCGCGAGCGGCACCGCGCCAACGTCGTCGAATCGGTCACGGTCGAGAGCGCCGAAAGTCACGACGAGATCGTGCGCGCGATCCTCGAGCATCGGGCCGAGGATGCCGGATTTGCGATGCGCCGGCATCTGGAGAATGTAAGCCGGCTCATGCTTGCGACTCGTCTGGCGCAGCAAGGCTCCTCGTCGGCAACAGACGCTCGGACACGTTCGAAGGCGAAGCCCGCGGTCGCGGGATCCGTCGATATCTAAGCATCACCAGAGACTTGCTCAGCCATCTCGCAACGCCGGATCAACGCTTCATGAAGAAAAACGCTCGCGTGGTTTTTATCGGCTGGGGCGCAATCAACGCCCACGTCGGCGCGCTGCTTGCTCGACGGAAAACCGCCGTCGATATTGTCGGCATCGCGACCATCGATACGCCGGAAGCGCGCGCCTGCGTCCCCAACGGAATTCGGTTTCTGGGCTCTCCGGAGCAGCTCGCTGCGCTGAAGCCTGACATCGTGGTCGAGGCAGCTGGCCGCGCGGCGATAGACATGTGGGCCGAAGCCGCGCTCGCGGCGTCGCCTGCGATGATCATCGCCTCCACCAGCGCATTCTGCGACGATGGCCTGCTGCCGCGGCTGGCGGCGGTCGCCGAACAGCACGGCAGTCGTATCCTGGTGCCATCCGGAGCAATCGGCGCCATCGATGCGCTGGCGAGTGCTGCGGTGTTGGGGCTTGATGAGGTGACGCATCAGATCGTCAAACCGCCGGTGGCGTGGAAGGGCACGCCCGCGGAGAAACTGCTCGATCTTTCCGCCTTATCCGAGCGCACGGTGTTCTTCTCAGGAACCGCGCGCGACGCCGCCGGCCAATACCCTCAAAACGCCAACGCAACGGTGGTCACGGCGCTCGCCGGCATCGGTCTTGAAAAGACCCGGGTGGAACTGGTGGCGGATCCGGCATTTCGCAGCAACGGCCATCGCATCGTCGCGCGGGGTGCGTTCGGCCGCATGGACATCACGCTTGAAAACAATCCGTTGCCGACCAATCCGAAATCATCGGAACTGACTGCGCTGAGCCTGGTGCGGCTGATCGAGCATCAGGTGAGAGTTGTAATTATTTAGACTTGGGGTTGATCCGTCACTCCCGCCATCAATGCTGCGCCAGATATCGCCCCGGCGTGACGCCGAAGGCGGATCGAAACATGGCAATGAATGCGCTGGGTTCGCCGAATCCGAGCTTGTCGGAGACGCTGGCGACAGACATGTCGGACGACAGCAGTTCCAGCGAGCGCAAAAGCCGCGCCTGGCGCCGAAAGCTGCGAAGCGAAAGGCCGGTTTCCAACTTGAATTGCCGCTCAAGCGTGCGCGGCGACATGTGGGTCGAGCTCGCCAGCTCGCTCAGCAAAGGAACATCGGCCGGTTGCTCCAGCAGTCGCGTCGCGATCTGCAACAAGGGCTCGGATTTGGGCATGGGAAGATTTAACGGCAAAGCCGCCGCCCCCGCGAGCTGATCCAGTAGCACCGACACCAGCCGCCCGTCGGCGCCGCCTTCATCATACAATCGAGGTCGGGCAATGATGACATCGATCAGCGCACGCATCAGCGGACCGACCTGAATCACCGAGGTCCGCCGGAAAAGATCGGGCGCGGCATCGGCCGCTATATAAAGTGTCCGCAAACGCGTCGACGCCAGATGGCGGGTCTCGTGAATGGTATTCGCCGGTACCCAGACCGCGCGTTCCGGGGGTGCCACGAAAGTCGCGCCGTCCGCCGTGACGGCAATGGATCCCGAGGTCACCGCCAGCAACTGCGCCCGTTCGTGGCGGTGCGGCGGCAGCCCGCCGCCGCGCTTGAGATCGAGCACGTAGGCGACGACCCGCCGCGGATAATCCCCGGTCGGGATTTCCAGCACTTCCGGGTGAATGGAGACATTCATTGAACCGCCCTGGACGCTAAACCATGCGCTGTCGCTTCATCGCTGTTTTTTGTCAGAATAGCGATAACACGTCCAGCCCTCCCCGGAATAGGATGAATGGCAGCTGCAAATCGGCGCCGCCGGCATCCATCCGCGCAGGGAGACGAGCATGAGGTCAACAGTAGTGGGCGGCGCGATGCTGCCTCACGCGCCGCAATTCTTCACCATGCCCGACACCGAAGACAAGAAGGTTGTCGAACAGGTGCGTGCTGTTGCCGCCAGTATCGGCGAGAAGCTGCGGGCCTTGAACCCTGATCTGTGGATCATCTTTTCAAACGATCACGCTGAACAGTTCTTTCACAACGCCGCCCCGCCTTTCACCATCCACGTCGGCGGCGAAGCCAGCGGCGAATTCGCCGGGCGCAAATTCCATTGGAAGATCCCGAGCGAGATCAGCTTCGAGATCGTGCGCCAATTGTATCGGCAGAATTTCGATCCGGCATTCAGCAGCACCGCCCACATCGACTACGCCATTGGAATTCCGCTGACGCATATCGGACACACCGGCCCGGTGCTGCCTATTTTCGTGAATGCCTATCTGCCGCCGCAGCCGACCATGGAACGCTGCTATTCATTCGGCCAGGCCATAGCGCGCACTGTCACGTCGCTCGGATTGAAGACTGTGATCCTGTCGAGCGGCGGCATGTCTCACTTCCCCGGCACCGATCGGTATTCGAACCCCGAACTGGCCTGGGACAACAAGGTCCTGGAGAAGCTCAAAGCAGGCAATCTGAAATCCCTGATCGGCTACGACGAAGCTGAACTGGACGACACCGGCAATATCGAACTGCGGTGCTGGGCTTGCGCCGCGGGCGCGCTCGGTGAGCGCAAACCGGACATCGTCTCGATGGATCCGAGCTGGCACCACAATTATGCATCGCTGGCCTGGTTCACCGGCCAGACCGAGGATCACAACACGCACTATCCTTCAATCAAGCCGGAACTGGTGCAACTGACGTCGGCGCTGCACGGCCTCGCACATAACGACAGCGATCGCTCACAATATCTCGCCAACGCCGCCGGCTATGCCGACAAGTTCAAATTGTCGGGCGAGCAGCGCGACGCGCTGATCAAGCTCGACGTTCCCGGCATCGTCAAGATGGGCGCGCATCCCTTGGTTCCGTTCCTCGCCAACATGCAGATCCAGCGCCTGCGCAACCCGCGTTGAGCGGCCCGGCCGATGGCGAAGGCGTGCGCTACGCCATCGAGGATTCCTCGCAGCTCAAATTCACCGGCATTACGATCTGACGTCCTTAGGATAACCGCAGGCCCATGACCTCCAGATTTCCCGCAATTCCCGACGCGCTGCGCGCCTTGATGGCAGAAGTCGGCCCCAAATGGGGAACCAACCCTGCCGGCCATGTCAAGCTGATGGTCGAGCAATTCACCGAGGTGCTGACGCAGGCGCCAAAGGACGGCGTCACGATCCGGCGCGACATCGCTTACGGCGCGCATCCGCGACAGATGTTCGACGTCTTCATGCCCAACGGTGAAAATAAGCCACGGCCAGCCGTGGTGTTCGTGCATGGCGGCGCGTTTCTTGACGGCCATCGCAACCGCACCGAAGAAATATATTCAAACGTGCTGCACTATTTCGCCCGCAACGGGATCGTCGGCATCAATATGGGCTATCGACTGGCCAGTGACGCGAAATACCCGGGAGCGACACAAGATGTCGGAAGCGTCATCCAATGGGTTCGCGACTATGCGCAGGCGATCGCGGTTGATCCCTCGAGGATTTTTCTGATGGGCCATTCCGCCGGCGCAGCCCATGCCGGCAGCTATGCCTATGACAAGCGCCTGCAGCCGGCTTCCGGACCGGGCATCGCCGGCTTCATCGTCGTCAGCGGCCGGGTGCGGGTGGAGACCTTTCCCGAAAATCCAAACGGCCACAAGGTCGCCGCTTATTACGAGACGTCAGATCCGGACAAGCTCGATGATGTCTCCCCGGTGAGCCATGTCGGTGCCGACAGCGTCCCCACCTTCGTGGCATGGGGCGAATATGAAAATCCGCTGCTCGACGTGCATTGCGCGGAACTGGTCTATCGGCTGGCCGCAGCCAGGCGGCGTTCGCCACCGACGCTCTGGCTGCGCGGCCACAATCACACCTCCACCATCGGCCACATCAATACCTCCGAGGACGACCTCGGCCGCGCCATGCTGGATTTTATCGCCAATCCGCGCTGAACCACCAAGCCAGCGCGAGTGGTGTCGCCCCCTGCGCCACGCGCCTGGCGCCGATCGGGTGACTTCTCACTCGATCGCTTCCAGCCCTGCCTGCGTCAGTTCAGGGTCTTCGTCTGCCATTTCGACGAGGCCCATCTCGATCAGCGTTTGCAGATGCCCGGGGTCGATCGGCGACAGCTTCCAGCGCCTTGCGCGGATGTCGCGCAGCGTCCAGCGCAAGGCGATGGCCTCTTCAACACCAAGGTGATCGAAAGGGCTCTGGTGGTCCATCATCGCATCATTTCAAAAACCAGGGCCGGGTCATTGCACCGGCCGGACGGCGGATCGATGATCACGGTTGCGAACTCGGCGCGTCCATGATCGGCTTCGCCGCCACACCCGGCCGTAGCGGCCATGATCGTCCTCGTGAACCATCGGCACGAATCGAGGGTCTTCAATTGCATATGCGCATCACCGAAACTCCAACGCAACGGAACCGGTACAAGTGCGCAACCCCGGATTCGTTCCGGAAGTGCCGCTTCGAAGAGGCGCGTCAGATGCCGCCGGCGCGACGGTGATCGAGAAATGTAAACGATTTGCAGCTGTCTGTCCCGCTCCAGGACTCACCAATAGATTGGCCGATCAATGGTAGGAGAAAGGCAATCGCATGGCACGCGTATTCGTAACAGGCTCCGCCGACAGCCTCGGCAAGATGGTCGAGGTCGCATCTCCGATGAGCGCCGCTCGCAATTCCAGGCCTCGTTCTGCGGCGAAGCGTTACCTCGTTTTCCTCACTGCACGCCGAGCCGCTGGAACAGCAGATCGGTCTGCTGCGCCAGCGTTTTGGCGTCGCCCTGATGCACCAATTGCCCGGTCTCCAGAATGTAGACCCGGTCGGCGACGGCAAGCGCGCTATACAAGTTCTGTTCAACCAGCAGGATCGACAGCCCTTCGCGCTTGAGATCCAGCATGATCTCCTCGAGAAGCTGCACCATCACCGGTGCGAGACCCTCGGAGGGCTCGTCCATCAGGATGAGTTCTGGGTCGATCATCAGCGCACGGCCGACCGCGAGCATGCCGCGTTCGCCGCCGGACAATTGCCCGCCGCGGTGATGCCGCCGCTCGGCAAGCCTTGGAAAAATCCCGAAGACGCGGTCGATAGTCCAGCCGGTCCTGGCCCGCGCGCTCTTGAGCATGGTCAGATGTTCGCTCACCGTCAGGGACGGAAACAGTCGGCGTCCCTGCGGCACGATCGCGATTTTGCGATCGGCAATGTCGTGCGGCCGCAGACCGACCAGGTTCTCGCCGCGCCAGGTAATCGATCCGGAGCGAACCTGCGGCGGCGTCAGCCCCATGATCGAGCGTATCAGCGTGGTCTTGCCCATGCCGTTGCGGCCAAGCAGTGCGACGACTTCGCCGGCGCCGACGTCGAGCGAGACGCCGCGAACCACGAGCGCTTCGCCATAGCCGCTGTGCAGGTCGCGAACTTCAAGCATGACGCGGCTTTCCGAGATAGACTTCCTGAACCTTGGCGTTGCGGCGAATGCCTTCAGGCGGCTCCTCGACCAGAACGCGTCCTTCGAACATGCAGGTGACGAAGTCGACCAGACCGAGCGCAAGGTCCATGTCGTGCTCGATCAGCACGACAGTGATGCTGCGGTCGAGCGAACGGATGATGTCGGCCACCATGGACCGCTCCGATGGCGACAGGCCCGCGGCGGGCTCGTCGAGCAGCAGCATCCGCGGCGAGGTCACCAGCGACAGCGCGATTTCGAGCTGGCGCTGCTCGCCATAGGACAGGTCCTGCACCGCCACGTCGGCGCGCGCGTCGATCCGGGCGGCAACGAGTGCGGCGGCGATCCGCGGCGCCTCGGCGGAATCGGTGTCCGGGGCGCCGAACAGCGAAAATTTGCGCGGCGATCGGCCGCGTAGCGCCAGCACCATGTTGTCCTTCACGCTCAACGAGGGAAACAGGTTGGTGATCTGAAAGGTGCGGGAAATGCCGAGCCCGGCGCGCCGGTGCGGCGGCAATTTGGTGATGCCCTGCCCGTCGAACATGATCCGGCCGCTGGTCGGCAGAACCGCGCCGGCGATGGCGTTGAACAGCGTGGTTTTGCCGGCGCCGTTGGGACCGATGATGGCGCGCCGTTGCCCGCGCGGCACGATCAGGCTGACGCCGTCGACCGCGCGCAAGGCGTCGAACGCAACCACCAGATCTGTCAGCGTCAGGATCGGTTCGGACACGAAGAATTCCCAGTACACGGCACGCGGCGATCACCGCGTCCTGTTCGTCGATGGCAGATCAAGCCTTCTTGATTCCCTGAAAGGTGCGCGAATAGGGCGGCTGCTTCATGTAGGTTTCCGGATCGTATTTCCAGAATTGCGAGACGTTGGGATAGCTCGTCACCGGCACGTTCCAGAATTTTCCGTCGGCGCGTTTCACCACCTTGCGGATGTAAACGTCGTAGATAGGGTTGCCGTAGGCGTCGAGCTTGACCGCCTTGCCGAGCGGCGAACCATCGAGCTCGGTCTTCAGAACGGTGTCGATGAAAGCGTCGCGGTCCTCGGCCTTGCCGCCCAGCTTTTCCAGCGCCGCGGCGATCCACATCACGCCGGAATACATCGAGAAGCCGTAGAGCGACGGGATCTTGCCGTACTTCGCTTCATAATCCTTGACGAATTTCTGGGTGACCGGATTGTCCGAGCCTTCCGCGAAATGCGCCGGCGCGATGATGCCTTCGCATTCGTCGCCCAGCGTCCGGATCACCGACTGGTCGGTGCCGTTCATGGCCGCCAGCAGCGGGGTCTTGGCCTTGAGGCCGAAGCTTGAATATTGCTGGATAAGGCGGGTGGAATCGGCGCCGGTTTCCATGGCGAAGATCGCGTCGACCTTGAGTTCGGCGAGCTGACCGAGGTAGGGGCTGAAGTCCGCCGTGTTGAGCGGGTGCCAGAACTGCTGCACGATCTCGCCGCCGCCTTCGGTGAAGACCTGGGCGAGACCGCCGCACTGTTCGTGACCGAAAGTATAGTCCTGGCTGATGGTGGCGATCTTCTTGTAGCCCTGCTTCAGCGCCCAATCGCCGAGCGGATGGGTGAATGCGCTGGCGCTGTAGCCGGCGACGCGGATCACGTTCTTGATGCGCGCACGCTGGGTCAGATCGTCGGCCGCGATGATCGGAATGAAGTACGGTGTGCCGGTGCCCTTGACGTAGTTGGCGACGGCGAGACCGGTGTTGGCCAGCAGATTGCCGATCAGCATGTGGCAATTGCCCTGCTCGACCAGCCGGCGCGCCTTCTGAAGCGCGGTGTCAGGATTGGAAGCGTCGTCCTCGATCACCAGTTCAACCTTGCGTCCGGCGATCACGCCCTTCACCTGATCGAGATAGAACTGTACGCCCTCGACCATCTCCTTGCCGCCCGAGGCGACCACGCCGGTGAGCGGCGCCAGGAGGCCGATCTTGATCGGGCCGGCCTGCGCCGCGGCTTTGCGCCAGGGTGCCGCGCCGACGCCGGCGGCGGTAAGTGCCGCGGTGGAGGTCTTCAGAAATTGCCTGCGGTCCATCTCGATATCCTTTCGTGAAAGCATTCGATTAACGCACCTTGCGCGACAGAATGGCGCGCAGCTTGCCGATGATGCCCTCGGGGGCGAAGATCATGATCAGAACGAAAGTGATGCCGAGCACCATCTGCCAGCGCTCGGTATAGGCGCTGACGATGTTCTCGAGCGCGATGATCGCGGCGGCGCCGACGAAGGCGCCGAACAGCGTGCCGACGCCGCCCGCGATCATCATCAGCACGCCCTCGACCGACTGCGCCAACGCCACCGTGGAAGGGCTGACGAAATTGTTGAACAGCGCGTAGAGCGCGCCGGCGACGCCGGCGAAAAATCCTGACACCGTAAAGCCGATGAACAGATGCAGCGGGACGTTGTAACCGAGGCTGCGCATCCGGCTCTCGCTGTCGCGGATGCCACGCAAGGTCAGCCCGAATGGCGAGCGCACGAAACGCCACATCGCAAAGGCCACCACCGCGGCCCCCACCAGCACCGCCCAGTAGAAAGCGCTGTGGCTGAGTAGCCAGACCGGACGAACGTCGCCGCGCATACCGTTCTCGCCGCCCGTCACCTCGGTCCAGCGCAGGCAGATTCCCCAGACGATCATGCCGAGCGCCAGCGTCAACAACAGGAAGTACACGCCCGAGGTGCGCACCGCGAGCAGAGCGAAGAACGCAGCCACCAGCGTCGCCACCGCCACGCCCAGCGCGAAGGCCGACGCGGGCGGCAACCCGGCATGCGCAGTGGCATAGACCACGACATAGGTGGAAACGCCGAAAATCGCACCGTGGCCAAGCGAGGTGCGCCCGGCGAAACCGGCCAGGATATCGATCGACATCGCCAGAATGCCGAAGATCAGCACTTCGGTGGCGAGCCCGACCTGATAGTTCGACAGCAGCAGCGGCAAAGCCGCCGCCGCAACAACCACGATGGCGGCGATCAGCGCGGTGCGGCCAGTCATGCCGGCGAAGCGCGTGACAGCATGTGGTGTGCGCTCCGTTATCGTCATGCCGCCCGTCCGAACAGGCCGAGCGGACGGAATGCCAGCAATACCGCCATCGGACCGAAGATCACGAAATAAGCCAGTTCGGGAAACATCACTTGGCCGAGCGTATTGAGCAGCCCGACCAGCAGGCTGCCGACGCCGACACCGACCAGGCTGCCACGGCCACCAATGATGACGACCGCGAGACTGAACACCAGGATTTCCGCATCGGCCGATGGATAGAGCGACAGGAACGCGCCGCCCATCAGCCCGCCCAGGCCGGCCAAGGCCGAGCCAAGCAGGAATGTCACCAGGAACACGCGGCGGATGTTGACGCCAGAGGCTTCCACCATTTCGGCATCATCGACGCCGGCGCGGATCAACGCGCCCAGCCTGGTATGATTCAACAGCAGCCACAGTGCCGCAAAGACGACGATGCCGGTAAGGAGCACGAATAGCCGATAGGCCGGGTAAAATACCCCGAATACGCGCAAGCCGCCGCGCAGCAGTTGCGGGATCGGCACCGTAAAACTGTCGCCGCCCCAGATCACCAGTGCGAGATCGTTGAGCACAAAGGCGACGCCGAGCGTCAGCAGCACCTGGCGCAACTCGTTGCCGCGCACGAAGCGCAGCAGGCCCTGGTCGAGGACAAAACCGATCGCTGCGATTGCCGCCATGGCGCCGGCGCCGCCCAGCACGAAACTGCCGGTCCTGATCGCAACGCTGTAGCCGATGTATCCGCCGAACAGATACAGCGCGCCGTGGGCGAGATTGACAATGCGCAGCAGCCCGAAAATCAAGGTAAATCCGCTGGCTACCACGAACAACAGCGCGGCGAAGGTCAGGCCGTTGAGGAGTTGAAAGATGCTCATCCCTGCTGCGTGCCTACGGCGCCTCCGGCCCGACCGAGAGGTACCAGTCGAGGATCTGTTCTCCCGTCATGAACGCTACATCGCTTTTCTGCCGGATCGTCTCGAAGATGCGGCGGAAGTATTTCAGGCGATGCGGCACGCCCATGATGTAGGGATGCACAACCAATGCCATGATACGGGCCGAATCGGCGGCGTCTGCATATATCTGCTCGAACTGGTCGATGGCGCGGTCATAATATTCCGACGCCTTGTGATGCTGGATCAGCATCATCGCGACATCGTTGCATTCCTGGGTATAGGGCACATTGACGATCGGGGCCGTGGTGGTCTTCAGCCACACCGGCTGGTCATCCAGCACCCAGTCGGCGACGTAGTCGTAGCCTTCCTGTTTGAGCAGGTCCGGCGTCTCCCAGGTTTCGGTGAGGCCCGGCCCGCGGATAGGCCGCCAATGCCGAGCCGTTAATGGCCAGAACGCCGGGGATCTCGTAGTCGTCGAACACCTTGAGCATCCGCCAGAAGCCGACGCGGTTGCCGTATTCATGCCACGCCCAGTTCGGGATGTCGGGAGTCGGCGAGCCTCCCGCGGGCGGTGTCAGCACGGTGCGCGGCATGGTCTGTGTGGCATCCCATTCCTCCACATTGACGATTACCCACACCGCCATGCGGGCGCCGTTCGGAAGTTTTAACGGCGGGCGCGTCGCAATCGGTGAATAGGAAATGCGTTCGGTGGGCAAGATGGTCATGCTTCCGGTGGCGTGATGGTGATGGTGAGCGACGGCAAGCCGTCGATATGAGCCGAGATCAGGTCGCCAGGCACGACCGGGCCGCCCCCGGCCGGCGTACCGGTATAGATGAGATCGCCGGCGCCAAGCCTGACCTGCCTGGACAATTGGGCGATCACCTCGGGCACGCTCCAGATCATCTGGCCGATGTCGCCGCGCTGGCGCTCGATGCCGTTAACCGAAAGCGTAATGGCGCAGCCCTTGAAATGCCGCGCATCGCGCGCCGGCGCGATGGGGCCGCACGGCGCCGAGGCATCGAAACTCTTGCCGACTTCCCATGGCAAACGCGCATCGCGGGCGTCGCGCTGACGGTCGCGCCGCGTCAGGTCGATACCGACCGCATAACCCCAGATGTAATCGCGCGCCTCCTCGACGGCGATGTCGCGCCCGCCGCGGCCGATTGCGATGACCAGTTCGACCTCGAATTGAAAGTCGGACGTGAACGGCGCATAGGGAACACGCCCTCCATCCGGCACGACCGCATCACGCGGCTTCTGGAAGAAGAATGGCGGGTCGCGCTCATCGGCCTCCTTCATCTCGCGGATATGATCGACATAGTTGCGGCCAACGCAATAGATGCGGCGGACCGGAAACATGCCGCCGCCCACCACCGGAAGTTCGGTCGCAGCAATCGCCGGCAGCACGCGCTGGGCCACGACGCTCATGCCTTCGCTCCCGGGTTGCCGGCGGTCTGCTCGGTGTACCAGTCGAGGATCTGCTCGCCGTTCCAGTGCACGACGCCTTCGAACCTGTTCACATAGTCGTAGATCGCTTCGAGAAACTTGATCCGGAACGGTTGGCCGCTGATGTAGGGATGGATTGCGAGCGACAGGATTTTCGGGCGGACCTTGCTCTCTTCGTACAGCCGGTCGAAGCAATCGATGGTGCGCTTGAGCAGATGATCGCTCTCGTGATGCTGCACCATCATCATCGGGATATCGTTCAGCTCCACCGTATAGGGCAGCGTCACCAGCGGTCCCTTCGCGGTGCGGATCACGGTGGGCTCGTCGTCATAGACCCAGTCGCCAATATATTTGACGCCGGCTTCGGCGAGATATTCCGGGGTCTCGAAGGTCTGCGTCAGGCCGGGTCCGAGCCAGCCGACCGGCCGCTTGCCGGTGAAGTTCTCGATCACGCCCATGGCGCGCTCGATCATCGCCTTCTGGTCCGGCTCTTTGTGGATCGGCCCCTGTTCATAGGCGTGACCCATGAACTCCCAGCCGGCGTCCCTGGCCTGCTGGGCGACGCGTGGATAGTCCTCGCAAACACGGGCGTTGATCGAGAGCGTGGGCTTGATCCCGAGTTTCTGGTAAAGATCGAAGAAACGCCAGACGCCGACGCGCATGCCGTATTCATGCCAGCTCCAGTTTGGAACATCCGGCAGCAGCGGAATCCCTGTCGGTGCCGGGATGACCTGGCGCGCCATCGGCTTGGCGATGTCCCAGACTTCCAGATTGACGATAGTCCAAATCACCATGCGCGCGCCGCCCGGAAGCTTCAAGGCCGGGCGGTCGACGATCGCTGAATAGTCGCAGCGCTCGCGTGGAATCATGGGGCTGGTCATGACAGGGCACTCGTCGGCCGGTTGAGAAGCGGAATCAAACCATCTGGCGCGACAGCATCGCCTTTCGCGCCGCGGCAGATCCGGTTGGTGAGGGGGTCGCAGCTCATAAGGCGCAGGTCTGGCTCGGGGCGAGCCCTTCGAGCGCCATCACCGCATCGGTATCCATCGCAAAGCTGAACGCCTCATCATGGGGCCCGCGATCGGCGGTGATCCGCTCGATGGCGTTTTCGCCGATCCTGGAAATAGCTACCGTCATGAAATGCTTAACTGCCTTCGCCGTGATGAGCCCATCGTTCGTTCGAACGGCAGCATGAGTCAACGAAAATTACATACACTTTGCCCATTGCTTATCATTTCCGCGCTATGCTCAATAAACATGCAGCCACTTTATGCTGTAAAGACTGGATTTCTAACGAAACGTGTGGTCGGATACTCCAAAGCTGCCAGATAAGTGTATTCACTTGATAGGACGCGGCGGTCTATGGCGGATCAATCCGAACAGGTCATCCTTGAACCAGCCGGCGGATCGCGCGCTGGCAATCGCGCGCTGTCGGTGATGGATCAGATCCGGGATGCCATTCTGGGCGGCTCGGTCGGCGCCGGAGAGCGGCTCAACGAAGTCAGGCTGAGCCGGACACTGGCGGTGTCGCGCACGCCGGTGCGCGCCGCGTTGCAAGCGCTCGCCGGAGAGGGGCTTTTGGATTACGCCCCCAACCGCGGCTTCACCGTGCGTGAGTTTCCACTGGATGCCATTGTCGACGCTTACGAAATTCGCGCCTCTCTCGAAGGCGTCGCAGCGCGGTTTGCGGCGGAACGCGGACTCCGTGCGGACGAGAGTGCAGTGATCGAGCGCAGCCTGGCCGCCGGGGACAAGCTGCTCGAGCGAGGCTCGTTCGAGGCCGGCGATCTCACGATCTATCGCAACATCAACGGCGACTTTCACGATACCCTGTTGGCCGCCGCGCGCAATCGCATGCTCGCCGAGATGATCAGGATCTGCCACCACGTGCCGATGTCGTCGAGCCGCAACATCGTTGCCTTCGAGTACCGCGATGTTCGCCGCCGCCACGACGACCATCATCGCATCCACGAAGCGATCGTGGCACGCGAACCCTGGCGGGCGGAGATGCTGATGCGCGAGCACGTCTCAGGCGTAAAGGCGTCGTTGATCAAGTCGCTGACCGAGCGCGGCGCTTGGACCGCTGACGATGCCGGCGCGACTTGAGTTGGCCAATCGATCCTGATGCCGTGGTAGCGATGGGGCTAAGCCGTCGAACTTGTAAAGTCGTCAGGATTCCAGGGCCATGTTCGCAAGACCAAGCAGAGCCGGCGACTCCTCAAGGATAAGGTGGGTGGGAATCTTCGCGAGGACGCTGCTCAATCGCCCTTTGCTTTCGAAACGCTCGCGGAAAGGCGACGCTGCAAATGCCTCCCTGAAGCGCAGCAGGATTCCGCCTGCGACGTAAATGCCGCCCGTCGCGCCGAGCGTCAGCGCCAGATCACCGGCAACGGTGCCCAGCATCGAACAGAAGTGCTGGAACGCTTTAACGCAGATCGGATCGGTCCCCCGGATGGCATGGTCAGTGATGTCGGCGGGCGACATGGGACTTGGGGTCACGCCCCCGATCGAGCACAGCGCTTCATAGAGATTGACCAGGCCTGCGCCCGAAAGCACCCGCTCCGCTGAAACATGGTCCCACCGGGACCGCAAAATCCGGACGATCGCGTCCTCCTCGGACGTCACTGTCGGCATGGTGGCGTGGCCGCCCTCGCCCGACCACGGCAGCCATCGACCCGCGTCCGGCAATAGACCACCGACGCCGAGACCGGTGCCGGGGCCAATGATCCCGATCGGTCCCGTCGCCCCCGGACACTGCGGACCGACCGTGAACAGGTCTTGCTTCGGCAGGTGGGGCACCGACAGCGCGGCCGCAGCGAAGTCATTGACGATTTTCAAGGTGGAGAGAGCCAAACTTCGTTTGAGGTCGGAAATCGAAAATCGCCAACTCAGATTGGTCAGGGCCACCGCGTCTCCAAGCACCGGACCAGCGACGGCAAGTGCAGCCGCCATCGGGCGCTTTGTCCCCCGCAACGCGTTCATGTAGTCCGTAAGCGCGTCGTGCAAGGATAAGTACTTGTTGACCTCGACATGCCTGAGTTCGCCGTACTTGCCGTTCTCCGCCACCGCGAAACGGGCATTGGTTCCCCCAATATCTCCGATGACCCGCAAGCTGCTCAATTGTAGCTCCTGTTGGCGGCGTGATCTTTGCAATTAGCCGGCGTTGCTAACACGAGCAAGGGATAGCATCCGGATCCGCGCGCGGGCCACATCCTGTATCAAAAGCGACTGTTATTGGCCCAAATGGAACTCGCCCGCACCGACTTGGCGCAAACGAGTCTGGATCGCCTTTCACGCTCCTGGCAATGACGAACGAGAAATGGAGCTTCGAAAATTGTCCTCAATCCGGAGGCTGAAGCCTCTTGACTTAACCAATACGTTAATTAACATGCCTGTTAAATGAAAAATCTCGATGACGCCTTTGCCGCACTTGCCGATCCGACCCGCCGGGCCATCGTCGCGCGCCTTGCGCAAGGAGACGCGACGGTCGGCGAACTCGCCGAGCCGTTCGAGATTTCGCTCCCCGCCATATCGCGACACCTGAAAATCCTGGAGGACGCGGCTCTCATTTCAAACGAGCGGCACGGCAAGCATCGCCGTTGCCACCTCCAACCCGAGGCGCTTGCGAGCGTTGCGGAGTGGATTGATTTCCAGCGCGCGTTTTGGAACAGGAGTTTCGACCGCCTCGATGCCCGGCTCAAGCAAACCAAAGGGAACAAGAAAGCATGACCAAGGACAGCAAAAGCCCCGTGCTTGAGATCAGGCGCGTCTTCGATGCGCCGCCCGCCCGCGTCTTCGAGGCGTGGCTCGACCGGGACGAATGGGCGTCCTGGATTGGTCCGGAAGGCGTCCGTTGCGATCTCCCGCTGTTTGAGCCGCGTGTCGACGGCCGCTATCGGCTGACGATGCATTTGCCGGACGGCAAGGTTCTGCCGGTCGCAGGCGTTTTCACGGCGATCGAGAAGAACAAAAGTTTCTGTTTTACGTGGGGCATGGAAGGGGACCCGCGTCAAACCCTCGTTACCGTTGAGCTGCGGAATCTGAACGGACGCACGGAGCTCAAGTTGCGCCACGAAGGCCTCCCCTCTGCCGCCGACCGTGATGACCACGGCAAAGGCTGGAACAGCGTGCTCGACAAGCTCGCGGCTCATCTCGCCACAAAGGGTGCGACGCCCGCTTCACAATAATTGCGCTCAATCCTTTCGGACAAAGGAGCAAACCATGGCCTTGAAAACCTACTCCGGCAGCTGTCATTGCGGCGCCGTTCGTTTCGAAGCCGACATCGATCTCGGCAAAGGAACCAACCGGTGCAATTGCTCGATCTGCGCCAAAGCGCGCTCATGGTTCGTGCTGGTTAATCCGGATCACTATCGCCAAACCAGCAGCGCCGACGCTCAAGCGGAATATCGATGGGCACCCGCAGGCCGCCCTGCCCCGAATCTGCATTACCGCTTCTGCAAAACCTGTGGCGTCCGCACCGCGGGCCGTGGCGAACATGGGCCGGATGGTCGCCCGTTCATCTTCATCGCCGTCGCTTCGCTCGATGATGCCGACGCCGACGAACTCGCAAAATCGATCCGCTATGTCGATGGCCGGCATGATCGCTTTGACCGGCCACCGGAAGATATCCGTTTGATGTAGGGGACGTCCGCCGCTGCTTAATTATTTCTCTGGAACCAGGCACTAGCAGCCGCGGCAAATGTTCCCAATCATTCGATCCACTTTCGCGTCTTCCGGATCGGGCTTTAACATGGAGCCTGCCGGAAGCGAAGCGACGTCGCCCCGAGTTGGCTGATGATGCGGCGGAAGCGGCGCGCTGCCGATCACGCGAGGATCCGGGGACAGTGAGGGCGGGACCGTCGGATTCGCGGGGGCCATCAAGGCGGATGCTCTGGCGCTATGCATGCCGCCGCGCGCGTAGCTGGCAGACAGTCCGGCCAGGACAAATATGGCAGTCGTGATGATGAGCTTTCTCATTTTACTCTCCATGGAAACTCGCCCACCTATGAAGAAGCGCTTCAAGCGGGCCGCGTTCCGCGAACGTGTGACGCCCAACCGACAAGTCGGCGTGAACCCGCGGATCTCACCTCGATCTGGATGACCGATGAACTGCCGCGAACAGGCTAAGCTGTTATGATCGGCGCTTCCGGTTCGATTTGCTATGGTGAAACACGCTTATGTTACTGCCGATTGTTCGCTCGGCATCGGCACCGAAAGCGACTCGTCCTGTTCTTTGGACCAGGAAATGGTGTAGGCGACGAGGGTCATGATCGCGATCCCGGCGGCGCTTACAAGAACCTGCGTCAGGAGAGAGTCCGAACTGATGATCAGGATAAAATGACCTGCGAATGAGAGGAACACTCCGACGCAAAATACCGTGAGCGATTGCTGACCGCACTTGATGACCGGCTTGAAGATTTGCCAGTCGAGCCCACACCAGTCCTTCGGTACGACCCGCGTCACCAGGAACGCGACGACGATGAAATGCAGCACGCGATGCGGGGCGAGGTTTGCCCTGTCGTTGGGATTGAAAGCGTCAAACAACCATCCTGGGAACATTTCTCCGAACGGCGGGAAACGTCCCGCGATGGTCATTGCGAGAGCAAAACCGAGGTAAGCGATTCCGAGAAAATGCAGAACCGGCAAATTGAACGCCGGGCGGATCTGTTTTGTCCCACCAAGCGCAATCCAGGCACCAGAGACGAAAAGCAGCTGCCAGCAGAATGGGTTGAAATACCAACTCCCATCCGGGAACGATGGCAAGTTCCAATCGAACTGGCGGGCAGCGACGTAAAGCGCAAACGATCCCAGCATCGCGAGAGTAGGCTTGCGTAACAGCATCCATAACACGGGCGGGAAGAACGCCATCAGGATGATGCAAAGTTGCGGTACGTCCAGGTGGGTTGCCCCCACAATGAAGCCGCGCTCCAATACCATCTTCGCGTAGACGATTGACGCGGCATAGCCGGACACGAAGACGAACAAATCCGCGGCGTCGCTGAATCCATAATTCCGAGGCGTGATCCAGTTCACGGCGTTGTGAGGGATGTGATCCAGAAAGATGAACCAGTTCGCGAGTCCACAAACCAGATCGAGCCGAAGATCGCGACCTTCTGTCAGGGGAAGAGCATGAATGTCCGTGGAAATCGACGCTCGGGTGGTTTCGGCGATGCCATCGGGATTTGGAATCCAGAGGTTGAGGCTGGTCATCAAGATTGTCACGGCTCTGCGGGAAGGAGTATCGACTCGCGCCGATGAATTTGGTCGCCCGATTTAGCACGGAGCGGTACCAGATATCGTCTGACAATGCCGTGACTCAGTGTTGAAAGGCCAATTCAACGATCCGTCATTGAACTGTCGATTGCCGTCGCCTCCGGAGCAGGTATTTCACATCCGTTTGAACCGAAAGTGAGGAACGTGTGAGCAACCGAAATTGCGGCCCGTCGTCATTGCAAAATTGTAACGCAACTTTCACAGAATTTTTCGTCGCGGCAAGGCGCCCCGACCATCTAGGGCCGCGTCGCCAGATCATCGGCGAGGTCGCGCGTCAGCGGCTTCTCAATCATAGGCGTCGAGCCCCTTTCGCAAGGTTTCCCATTGCGCGGCGTCATGGCCGCAAATGATCTTCGCGCCCCCAGCTTCGATGCGGCGAATTTCGGCGAAGGACTGCGCGCAGCGCTCGGCATTCCAAGTGTTGCGTGGGATGATGTCGCGATCGAGATTTTCCTGGATGTTCAGCGCGTCGGACGCCAGCAAATACTCGCCACTGTTATCCAGTCTGACCAGTGCGCCCATCATGCCTGGGGTGTGACCCGGCAGCGGCAGCAGCACGATCCGGCCGTCGCCCATCACGTCGGTCTGGCCATCGATGACATTCATCGGAGGAATCGGATGATCCCAGTCCACCCGCAGATAACCGGCCGCCACCGCCTCCGCTTCAGGAGCCTTGGCCGCCTCGAGTTCACGGGCATGAACCATCAGCGTGGCCTTCCTGAAGAAGGCGTTGCAGCCGCAATGATCGGGATGCAGATGGGAACAGATCACGACATCCACGTCGTCGGGCTCCAACCCGATGGAATTGAGCCCGGTGATGACGTTGTCGCCCGGCGCCATGATCGGGATCATGAATTTCGACATCCCGCCCAAGCGCGGTTCGGGGGTTTCGGCGATCGAGGGATGGCAGCCGGTGTCGAACAGTACATTGCCTTGGGCATGCCGCATCAGAATGCAGGACACCGGCAATTCGATCATCTCGCTGCGATCCGTGCCCGGAAAGTAAGTGCTCTTGCGCATCTTCACGCGGCCACCGGACAGCATATGCATCTTCATCGGGCATTCTCCTTGAGCGGCGGCGGCTCAGGCGGGTTCAGTCATTGTTGCGTTCGGCAAATCCAGCCTGAACGATTTCTTCGCCCTTGCGCCGCAGATGGTTCCGCAGAATATGTGCGAGCCCGCTTGCATCCCGTCGCTGCAGCGCGTTGAGAATGCCCTCATGCTCCTGAACCGCCAGCGCCCAGTGCTCCGCGGACATCGGCGTGATGAAGCGTGCGCGACGAATCCGCGCCGCGACCGATTCATAAAATCCGGCGAGCACCGCGTTATCGGCGGCGCGCACGATGGCTTCATGGATCAGCCGGTTGCACCGATAGTACGACAACAGATCGCGCGCCTCATAATATTCGACCATCTTCGTCTGCAAGGCGGCGATTTCGCGCAGTTGCTGGTCTGAAATGCGCGGACATGCCAGTTCGCCGGCCGCCGCCTCCAGCGCCTCGCAGACTTCGAACAGCTCCTTGACGTCCTTTTGCGTAAGCTTCGCCGCGCGCGATCCGCGATTGGGCAACAGCACCACCAGCCCTTCGGCGGCGAGCACCTTCAATGCCTCGCGCAGCGGCGTGCGCGATATGCGCAGCGAAACGCACAGCTCGCGCTCGGGAATCCGCGCACCGGGCGCAATTTCTCCTTCCGTCAGGATATCCCGGAGGCGAGACACCACCTCGTCATGCATCATGTCGCTGTTTTTCCCCCGGGTACCCGTGCCATTGACTATTTTGAATGCAAAATACCTGATAAACAGCCTATATCGCCAATTTTAACTTGTAAAACGCCATTTTTGCATTCAGATTGGTGAGCCCCTAGTTAGGTTGGCGTGGCATTGACAGGGTCTGGAACACCATGAGCGAGACCACCCCCCGTGAAGACGAGCTGCTTTACGAAATCCGCGACGGCATCGGCCGGATCACCTTCAACCGGCCGCAGGCAAGAAATTCGCTGACATTCAAGATGTATGAGCGGCTTGCGGAGATCTGCGAGGGTGCCGGCAAGGATGCTTCGCTCAAGGTGCTAATTCTGACCGGCGCAGGCGACAAGGCATTCGCCTCCGGCACCGACATCAATCAATTCAGGGCGTTCAAGACGCCGCAAGACGCCATCGACTATGAGGCCAGGATCGATCGCGTGCTTGGCACGATCGAGCGATGCCAGGTCCCGACCATCGCGGCGATTGCCGGCGTATCCGCCGGCGGCGGTGCCGCAATCGCGGCATGCTGCGATCTTCGTATCGGCACCAGGACGGCAAAATTCGGATTTCCGATCGCGCGCACGCTGGGCAATTGTCTGTCGATCTCCAACATCAGCCGGCTTGCGACGCTGATCGGACCGGCGCGCGTCAAGGATATCATCTTTTCGGCGCGCATGGTCGAAGCCGAGGAAGCACTGCGCATCGGCCTGTTGAATGAAATGGTGGAAGACCTGCCCGCTTTGCAGCAGCGCACCGACGAACTGGCGCGCCTTGTCGCCGGTCATGCGCCTCTGACGCTGCGCGCCACCAAGGAGGCGCTGCATCGCATGCAGCCAAAGGTGTTGCCTGACGACGAGGATCTGATCCTGATGTGCTACCGCAGCCGGGATTTCCGCGAGGGCATGGATGCCTTCCTCAACAAGCGCCCGCCTCAATGGACCGGCGCATAATCGTAACCTTCCAGAACAATCGCGCGGAGCGAAATCATGGGTCCTCTGGCCGGACTGAAAGTCATCGATCTTACCCACGTCATGGCGGGGCCGACCTGCACGCTGATGCTCGCCGACATGGGCGCCGAAGTCATCAAGGTCGAAAAGATCCCGGCCGGTGACGATACAAGGCACTCGGTTCCGCCGAAGATCGGCGACGAGGCGGCGTCGTTCCTGATGATGAACCGCAACAAAAAAGGCATCGCCCTCGACCTGAAGACGCCGGGCGGCGCAAAGGTGCTGCATCGCCTGATCAACTCGGCGGACGTTGTGGTGGAAAACTTCGGGCCCGGCGCCATGGAGCGCCTCGGTTTCGGTTACGAGGAACTGCGCAAGGACAATCCCGGGCTGATTTACTGCTCGCTGTCCGGCTTTGGCCGCACCGGGCCCTACAGGCATCGCCGCGGTTTCGATCTCGTCGCCCAGGCCATGAGCGGCATCATGAGCTTTACCGGAGAAAGACCCGATGGTCCGCCGGTGAAATGCGGGTCGCCGCTGTCCGACATCACCGCGGGCCTGCTCGCGGCCATGGGCATTCTCGCCGCCTATACGCACCGCTTGAAAACCGGCCAGGGGCAATGGGTCGAAACCTCGCTGTTCGAGGCCGCCCTGGTGCAGACCTATTGGCAGGCTGCCATCGCGCTCGCCACCGGCGTGGCGCCGAAGGCGATGGGTTCGGCTCACCCGCTCAACGCGCCGTATCAGGCATTCGAAGCATCGGACGAATGGATCGTGGTCGGCGGCGCCAACCAGAAAAACTGGCTGCTCACCCTCGAGGTCCTTGGCGCGCCGGAGCTCGCGCGCGATCCGCGCTTTGCCAACGGGGCCGGCCGCATGGCCCACCTGAAGGAACTGGAAGCCGAACTTGCGCCGCGCTTTCGCAACAAGCCGGCCGCATATTGGCTGAGCGCACTGGACAAGGTCGGCGTGCCCTGCGGGCCGGTCCACGACATGCTGCAGGCGCTCGCTGATCCACAAACCATTGCGCGCGACATGGTGGTCGAGGTAGAGCATTCGACACTCGGCAAGGTCAAAACCCTTGGACTGCCGGTCAAATTCTCGCAGACCCCCGGCAAGGTGCGAACCGGCGCCCCGCTTTTTGGTGAACACACAAGGGCGGTCCTGACTGCCTACGGTTTCGATGCGGATGAAATCACCGCGCTTCAAAACGAGGGCGCGGTAGCCGGAGAAAGTCTGATGCAGGACGAGGCCATCTGACGCAAAAAGAAGAATACAAAACTCAAAAAAATCAAAATCAGACCAAGGAGGAAATGATGTCTCTCAAGCAGAATTGCGCTGTGATCGTCGCCTTCGGATTGACGGCCTGTCTGTCGGGAGCGGCAAATGCCGCATGGCAGCCGGTGAAACCGATCGAATTCGTCGCCACCGCCGGCCCGGGAGGTGGCACCGACAATTTCGCGCGCGCCGTTCAAAGCATCATTACAAAACACAAGTTCATCGAGCAGCCCATCGTGGTCGTGAACAAGGCCGGCGGCAGCGGTGCCGAGGGCTATACCTACGTCAAGGCGATGGCAGGCGATCCTTACAAGGTCGTATTCGGGACATCGAACGCCTGGACCCAGCCGATGGTATCGAAGGTCGCTTTCAAACACACCGACCTGACGCCGATCGCCGCCATGGTCCAGGACGAGTTTCTGCTTTGGGTCAAGCAGGACGCGCCGTACCAGAACGTTATGGATTACCTCAAGGCCGTCGCGGCTGCCAAACCCGGCGACTTCACGATGGGTGGCGCCCAGTCAAAGGACACCGACGAAGTCCTCACCCGCATGATCGACAAGGCCGCGAAGGTGAAATTCACCTACATTCCCTTCAAGAGCGGCGCCGAGGCCGCGGTGCAGCTAGCCGGCGGTCATATCAACTCCCACGTCAACAATCCAAGCGAGAGCATCGGCCAGTGGAAGGGCAGCACCCAGCGTCCGCTTTGCGCCTTCAGCCCGCAGCGTCTTCCTGACGGCCCCAAGGTCACGCAAACACAGAACTGGCATGACATCCCGACCTGCGTCGAATCCGGCCTCAACATTCCGCAGTTCCAGCAGCCCCGCACGGTCTGGCTGCCCGGCAAGGTGACGGAGGAACAGGCGGCGTTTTATGTCGATCTGATGAAGAAGGTTCAGGGCACGCCGGAGTGGAAAGAATATATCGAGCGGTCCTCGCAGACCGACATCTTCCTCACCGACGATGCGCTCAGCAAATTCATCGCCGAAGACATCGCGCGCACGCACGACATCGCGGCCCAGGAAGGCTGGCTGATCTCCAACTAGGAACCGGATCCATGATCTCGCGGCGCAGTCTGGAAACGGCGACGGCACTGCTGACCGGTGTTTTCGGCGCGGCGGTTTTCATCTCCAGTCTCGACAACGGTATCGGCTGGTCCAGCGCCGGCGTCGATGCCGGCACCTTCCCCTTCATAGTTGGAACCATCATTTTCGTTGGCAGCGTTTACAACCTTGCCAGGGGATGGCCGGGAAACCAGACCATCGTGCTGCGGTCGCACGAACTCGCGCGGCTGGGAGCGCTGTTCATCCCGGCCGCCATTTTCGTCGGCCTCATACCGCTGACTGGACTGTATCTCGCCTCGGCGGTCTACGTTTTCGCCGCGATCATCTGGCAAAAGCGAGGCGCGTTGGTTTTTGCCGGCGTGGTCTCGATCAGCACCGCGCTGGCCCTCTATCTGATATTTGAGCTCACATTCCAGATCTCGTTGCCGCGCGGCATGCTCGGCGACACGCTCGGATTTTGAGGGGGATTTCGTTGGAAAATCTCGAAGCGCTGCTTCACGGCTTCACCATCGCGCTATCCGGCAATCATATTTTTCTCATGCTGATCGGCGTTCTGCTCGGCATCCTGGTCGGGGTGCTGCCAGGCCTCGGTGCGCCGAACGGGGTATCGCTGCTGCTGCCGCTCACCTTCGGAATGCAGCCGGTGTCCGCGATCATTCTGCTCTCCAGCATGTATTGGGGGGCCTTGTTCGGCGGCTCGGTGACCTCGATTCTGTTCAACATTCCAGGCGAACCTTCATCGGTGGCGACCACCTTCGACGGCTATCCGATGGCGCGCGACGGCAGGCCGACGACGGCTTTGGCGACGGCCTTCGGCTCGGCGGCGTTCGGCGCGCTGGCCGGCGTCGTTCTCATCACGCTCCTGGCCTCCTGGGTGGCGCAGGTGGCGCTGGCCTTCGGCCCGCCGGAATATTTCGCGGTCTATTTTCTCGCCTTTGCCAGCTTCGTCGGCATGGGTGGCTCACCTCCGGTCAAGACCCTGGTGTCGCTCGCCATCGGGTTCGCGCTTGCCGCGGTCGGGATCGACACGGTCTCCGGCAGCGTGCGACTGACGATGGGCATTGACGAACTGGTGAAGGGGGTGAATTTCGTTGTCGCGGTGATGGGCCTGTTCGGAATTGGCGAGTTGCTGATCGCGGTGGAAGATGAATTCCACGTCAAGGCAATCTCCTCCAGGGTGGAGTGGCGCGAAGTCTTCCGCACCATCATCGGGCTTCCCCGCTACGGCTGGGTGCTGCTGCGAAGCGCCGCCATCGGTTGCTGGATGGGCATTACCCCCGGCGGCCCCACCGCCGCGTCCTTCATGAGCTACGGCATTGCCAAGCGCCTCTCATCGCGACCTACCAATTTCGGCCATGGCGAGCCGGAAGGCATCATCGCGCCGGAAACGGCGGATCACGCGGCCGGAACCAGCGCCCTGCTCCCCATGCTCAGCCTCGGCATTCCCGGCTCGGCGACCGCGGCGGTCATGATGGGCGGCCTGATGATCTGGGGACTCAATCCCGGGCCGATGCTGTTCGTCGAGCAAAAGGACTTTGTCTGGGGCCTGATCGCCTCGATGTATCTCGGCAACGTCGTCGCGGTGTTTCTGGTGCTGCTCACGGTGCCGATGTTCGCCGCGTTGATGCGGATACCGTTCTTCATCATCGCGCCGCTGATCGTCGTCATCTGCGCCGTGGGCGCCTATTCGGTATCCAATTCCTTTCTCGACGTCGTGCTGATGATGGGTTTCGGCATCGTTGGCTACCTGTTCAAGAAACTTCATTATCCCCTGGCGCCGCTGGTCCTTGCCATGGTGATCGGCGACAAGGCGGAAGATGCATTTCGTCAATCCATGCTGATGTCCAGGGGATCCCTTGGAATATTCTTCAGCAATATGCTGGTGACAACCCTGGTCCTGGTGGGGGTGGCGCTGCTGGTGGTGCCGGTGGTTTTCCAGACAATCCAGAAGCTGAGAGCCCGACCTTCGCTTAAGCCATGATGATCGCGTCAACGCTGGAGATTCACATTGACCGCAGAACAGCACCAAACAAGCGACATGAGACCGATTATAGCGTTGGCCATGGGCGATCCGGCCGGCATCAGTCCGGAATTGACCGCCAGACTTCTGGCGCTGGATGACGTGAAAACGAAAGCCCGGCTGGTCGTCATCGGCGACCGCCGTGTACTCGATGAGGGAGCGCGGGTTGCGAGCGTAGCGCTCGATATCAAAAACTTGCCAGCCGGTGCCGATTTTTCCAGCGAGGAGCAAAGACCGGTCTTTATCGATCTCCGCCATCTGGATCCAGCATCGGTCCGGCGGGGCGCCGCCGCCGCTGAAGGCGGCCGGTTTGCGCTGATAAATTATCGCCATGCTCTAAGGCTCGCGTGCGAAGGCCATGCCGACGCAGTCTGCTTTACCCCATTCAACAAGCAGGCGATGCGCCTTGCCCATCCGCCTTACGACGACGAGATCAGCTTTTCGGCCGACGTGACAGGATCGAACGGCCCGGCAAGCGAGTTCAATGTATTGGACCGGCTTTGGAACGCGCGTGTC
>WNFI01355823.1_pt1 | contig 45868 bp, 39 predicted proteins | sample 5400471 | NCBI WGS metagenome assembly WNFI01 (sample SAMN13153348, study PRJNA577476) | soil metagenome | isolation source: 100 cm saprolite on Douglas fir-dominated hillslope | place: USA:California | collected 2013-09-17
TCGGGCCTGCTGCTCTACGGCATGTCGATGATCTACGGCGCGACCGGGTCGCTGGAGCTCACCCACGTGGCGCAGGCGATCGAGACCGGCCACGCCCGCGCGCCGCTGCTCCTCGCGCTGGGCCTCGTGTTCGCGGTGGCCGGTATGGCGTTCAAGCTCGGCAACGCGCCCTTCCACATGTGGATCCCGGACGTGTACCACGGCGCCGCCACGCCGACCACGATCATCATCGGCGGCGCGCCCAAGATCGCCGCGTTCGCCTTCGTGATGCGCTTGCTCGCCAACGGGCTGCAGGGCATGGCGCCCGACTGGCAGGCGATGCTGGTGATCCTCGCCGTGGCCTCGATGGCGCTCGGCAACCTCGTGGCCATCGCGCAGACCAACCTGAAGCGCATGCTCGCCTATTCGACCATCTCGCACATGGGCTTCCTCGTGGTCGGCATCCTCGCCGCCGGCGACACGGGCTACGGGGCGGCGATGTTCTACGTCATCGCCTACACCATCATGACGCTCGGCTCCTTCGGCATGATCCTGCTGCTGTCGCGCGCCGGCTTCGAGGCGGAGGACATCGACGACTTCAGGGGCCTCAACCAGCGCTCCAAGTGGTACGCCTTCGTGATGCTGGTGCTCATGTTCTCGCTCTCCGGCCTGCCGCCGACCGTCGGCTTCTTCGCCAAGCTCTTCGTGTTGCAGGCGGCGCTCGACGCCGGCTACGCATGGCTCGTCGTGATCGCCGTGCTGCTCTCCGTGATCGGCGCCTTCTACTACCTGCGTATCGTGAAGCTCATGTACATGGATGCGCCCACAAGTGAGATCACGCTCGATCCGCACCGCGGCACGCGCTGGGTGGTCTCCGGCACCGCGATCCTCATCCTCGTCCTGGGACTGGTTCCCGCGCCGCTCATGAACCTGTGCGCGCGCGCCATCGCGGCCTCGATGTGATTACCGTCTCCCCAACCCTCGGGCAGTTGATTCCTGCCCCAGAGGGGACCCCGAGGGGAGGGAGCGAACGTTGGAAACGGTTTCGTGGGAGAGGTCGCCGAAAATGACGAAGCCCCCGGATACGCACGCGGACTTCACCGAGACCACCGTCTCCAGCGATCCGGTATACGAGGGGAAGCTCCTCAAGGTGCGCTGCGACGAGGTGCGCCTCCCCGACGGGCATCAAGCCTGGCGCGAGTACGTGGTTCATCCGGGCGCGGTGATGATACTGGCCTTCGCGGACGACGACACGATCCTGCTCGAGCGCCAGTATCGCTATCCCAAGCACCGGCACTTCATCGAGCTGCCCGCGGGCAAGCTCGAGCCGGGCGAGCCGCCGCTGCACACCGCGCGGCGCGAATTGATCGAGGAGTGCGGCTACGAGGCCGGCCAATGGTGGAAGATCGCGAGCCTCGATCCGTGCATCGGCTACTCCACCGAGGTGATCGAGCTCTACGGCGCGCGCGGCCTCGAGCACGTGGGCGCGAAGCTCGACGTCGGCGAGCACCTCGAGGCCTTCGAGGTGAAGCTCGCGGATGCGCTCGATTGGGTGCGCGAGGGCATCATCACCGACACCAAGACCACGATCGGGCTGCTCTGGTGGGACAAATGGGGCCGATTTCCGTGACCGTGACGGCATGATCGACGTCCTCGTTATCGGCGGGGGTATCAACGGAGTCGGCATCGCGCGCGACGCGGCGGGGCGCGGGCTGGCGGTCACGCTGGTGGAGCAGGGCGACCTCGCCTCGGCGACGAGCTCGTGGAGCTCGAAGCTCATCCACGGCGGGCTGCGCTACCTCGAGCAGTACGAGTTCCGCCTGGTGCGCGAGGCGCTGCAGGAGCGCGAGGTGCTGCTGCGCATCGCTCAAGCCCGGCATCCGCTCCGGCTTCGTCTATTCCGATTGCCGCGTGGACGACTCGCGCCTCACCGTGCTGAATGCGGTGTCGGCGCGCGAGAAGGGCGCGAGCGTCCTCACGCGCATGCGCTTCGAGAGCGCACGCCGCGTCGACGGCGCCTGGGAAGCCGTGATCCGCGGCGAAGACGGCGAAGCGCGCACGCTGCAGGCGCGCGCCCTCGTGAACGCCGCGGGCCCCTGGGTCGTGGACGTGCTCGACCGCATCGAGGGCGACCGCATCACCGACCGCGTGCGCCTGGTGAAGGGCAGCCACATCATCGTGCCGAAGGTCCATTCGCAGGGACATGCTCTCATCCTCCAGAACACCGACAACCGCGTGGTCTTCGTGATCCCCTACGAGGCCAACTTCAGCCTCATCGGCACGACCGACGTCGCGGTGGGCAGCGTTGCGGAGGCCGCACGCATCACGCCGGAGGAGACGCAATACCTCATCGACGCGGCCAACCGGTTTCTCGCCAAGCCGATTTCGGCCGCCGACGTGGTCCACAGCTACGCCGGCGTGCGCCCGCTCTACGACGATGGCACCGCCAACCCGTCCGAGGTCACGCGCGACTACGTGCTCAAGGTGGACGAGGAGCGCCGCGCGGCGCCCCTGCTCACCGTTTTCGGGGGCAAGATCACCACGTACCGCCGCCTCGCCGAGGAGGCCATGGAGCTCCTGCAGCCCTTCTTTCCGAAGCTCGGGCGCGACTGGACCGCGGGCGAGGAGCTGCCCGGCGGCGACGTGGGCCACTTCAATGCGTTCCGCGATGCGATGCACGCGCGCTATCCCGACCTCGGACGCGAGCTCGTCGAAGGCGTGGTGCGCCGCCACGGCAGCCGCGCGCCGAAGATCCTCGGCGACGCGCGCTATCCCGAAGGGTTGGGCCGGAATTTCGGCGCGGGACTGACCGAGCGCGAGGTCGCGCATTTCGTCGCCGAGGAGTGGGCGCGATCGCCCGAGGACGTGCTGTGGCGGCGCACCAAGTGCGGCCTGCACATGAACGCGCAGCAGCGCGCGGCGGTGGAGGAATTCATGGGGCGGCGCGCATGAGGCCGCTCGTGGAATTCCCGGTCGAGGCGCGCGGGCGCATCCGCGGCGTGTTGACCGACATCGACGACACGCTCACTTCGCACGGCCGGCTCTTCGCCGCCGCGTACACGGCCCTCGAAAGGCTGCGCGACGCGGGCCTGCTCGTGATCCCCGTGACGGGACGCCCCGCGGGCTGGTGCGACCACATCGCGCGCATGTGGCCGGTGGACGCGGTCGTCGGCGAGAACGGCGCCTTCTGGTTCCGCTACGACGCAGGCGCGGGAAGGCTCGTGAAGCGTTACGTGATCGGCGACGACGAGAGGCTGCGCCGCCGCGGACGGCTATTGCAGATCGCTGCGAAGATCCTCGAGGAAGTCCCGGGCTGCGCGATCGCCTCCGACCAGCGTTACCGCGAAGCCGACCTCGCGATCGATTTCCGCGAGGACGTTCCCGATCTGCCGCGCGAGGCGGTGATGAAGATCGTCGCGATCATGGAGGACCAGGGCCTGACCGCGAAGGTGAGCTCGATCCACGTGAACGGCTGGTTCGGCGACTACGACAAGCTCTCGACCACGCGCCGCATGCTCGCCGAGGATTTCCACATCGACCTCGACAAGGAACGCGACGCCTTCCTCTTCGTCGGCGATTCTCCCAACGACCAGCCGATGTTCGCGTTCTTTCCCAACGCGGTCGGTGTCGCCAACGTGCTCGAGATGGCGGATCTCATCACCGATTTCCCGGCGTGGATCACGCCGTCCGCGGGGGCGGCGGGGTTCGCCGAGCTCGCGGAAGCCCTGATTCCCACTCGTGGATCAAAATAGCCAAAAGAGCTATAATGGCCCTATCACGCGTTTCCGGAGTTCCCATGGCAGGAGCGCTCAAGTTTCGCAACGCCCAGGGCGAATTGGTCGACATTCCCAAGGTGGCCGCCACCCGCTTCAAGAACGAGTTCGGGGCGATCTTCGAGCAGGCGGCGCTTGGCGGCGCCGTGGCGATTACGAAACACGACTCACCGAAGGCGGTGCTGATCTCCTACGATGAGTTCCAGGCCCTGGTGCGCGCTCGCGCGCCGGGGCTGGACGATCTCGGCGCGCGATTCGACGCGCTGCTCCACAGCATGCAGGCGCCCAAGGCGAAGAAGGGTATGGCGGCGGCGTTCGACGCGTCGCCCGCGAAGCTCGGCCGTGCCGCGGTGAAGGCGGTCCGGAAGCGCTGAGCGCGGCTTTTGGCCGATCCGCACCGCATCTACGTGCTGGCCGGCGTCAACGGAGCCGGCAAAAGCAGTATCGCGGGAGCCATGTTCCGCGAAACCGGCGGCGACTACTACAACCCCGATAAGGCGGCCCGGCTGCTTCGCGACGCCAACCCGCGGCTGGCTCAGTCCGAAGCCAATGGCGCAGCGTGGCAGCAGGGGCGCAGGCTCCTCGAGCGCGTCATCGCCGAAAAGCTCGACTTCGCGCTCGAGACCACGCTGGGCGCGAGCACCATCCCCAGGTTACTTGCCGTGGCGGCCGAAAGTGGCGCGGAGGTTCGTGTCTGGTACGCCGGCCTCGACACCGTGGAGCGCCACATCGCGCGCGTTCGGGCCCGCGTCGGCAAGGGCGGCCACGACATTCCCGAGGCGGACATCCGACGACGCTTTGACAACAGCCGCCTCAACCTCATCCACCTGATGCCCAGGCTTGCCGCCCTGCGGGTTTACGATAACAGCGAAGAAGCGGATCCGGCCCGGAGTCACGTGCCCCAGCCCAAACTCGTGCTGCATAGGGAGCGGAGCAAGATCATCGGACCTCCCGATTTGTCGAAGACACCGGAGTGGGCGAAGCCGATCGTCGCCGCGGCGATGCTGCGTCATCCAGGGGACTAGATCGATGCCTCACGTGTTCGAGCACGCTTCGAGCGGGCGATCGAAATGCCGCGGTTGCGGCCAGGCGATCGCCAAGGGCGAGCTGCGCTTTGGCGAGAGCCTGCCGAACCCGTTCGCGGAAGGCGAGATGACGCACTGGTTTCATCCGGGCTGCGCCGCGTACAAGCGGCCGGAGGCGCTCACGCAGGGGCTGGGAGAAACGCGGCACGACGTTCCCGGCCGGGAGGCTCTGGAAAGTGCCGCGTGCCGCAGCCTGGCGCATCGCCGCCTGCCGCGCATCGACGGGGCCGAACGCGCCCCGAGCAGCCAGGCGCGCTGCCGCCACTGTCATGAGCCGATCGAGAAGGGCCGCTGGCGAATCCGGCTCGTCTTCCACGAAGAAGGCACTTTCGCGCCGGGGGGGTTCATCCACATCGCCTGCAGCAAGCCCTACTTCGAGACGGGCGACATCCTCGACCAGGTCCTTCATTTCAGCCGGGCATTGGGCGCGGACGATCGTGAAGAACTGAAGCGCTCTTTCGACACCTGAGGGGGAATCCCCTACACGCGGGGGCGGAACAAACCCTACTGCCCCGGGTAGGGTGGCCGGTGTTACGCTTTGTACTCCATGCGCCCGCCGAATTGCACGTTGCTACCGGCGCTGCTGCTTGCCACCTGCTGCTGCGCAGCCGCCGATCTCCCGTCGACCCGCGAGCTGGTCGATCTCAGCCTTGAGCAGCTGGCGAACCTCGAGATCACCTCGGTCTCGAAGAAAGCCGAGCGCCTCGCCGATGCCCCCGCTTCCGTCTTCGTCATCACCGCGGACGACATCCGGCGCGCGGGCGTGACGAGCCTTCCCGAGGCGCTGCGGCTCGCTCCCAATCTGCAGGTCGCACAGACAAGCTCCTCCGGGTACAACATTCGCGCGCGCGGAATCAACAACATCGCCGCCAACAAGCTCCTGGTCCTGATCGACGGGAGATCCGTCTACACACCGCTCTACTCGGGCGTCTTCTGGGACGTGCAGGACGTGATGCTCGAGGACGTGGAGCGCATCGAGGTGATCAGCGGGCCGGGCGGCACGCTCTGGGGCGTGAACGCGGTGAATGGCGTCGTGAACGTCATCACGCGTTCCGCGGCGAAAACGCAGGGCGGGCTGCTGACGGCGGGTGGCGGCAACCGCTCCGAGGAAGGCGCGTTGCGCTACGGCGCAACGTTGGGCGCGGACGGGCACTATCGCGTCTACGCCAAGTACTTCGATCGCGACCAGGGCCGAACCGCGAGCGGCCTCGCGATGGACGATCGGTGGCACAAATGGCAGGCCGGGTTCCGCGCGGACTGGGATCGCGCCGGCGGGGAACTCATGGTCGAAGGCAACACCTATCGCGGCACCGAAGGCCAGGCGCGTCCCGGGCTCGCCTCGCTCCCCGCGATTCCGGTCGAGGGCGTGAACCTCACGACGCGCTGGGCGCGCCGACTCGAGGGCGGCTCCGAAGCGGTGCTGCAGGCCTACTACGACCGCACGGAGCGCACCGTCGTGCCGACCTTCGCCGAGAAGCTCGATATCTTCGACGTGCAGCTGCAGCACTCGCTGCACTGGGCGGCCGCGCATTCGCTCGTGTGGGGCGCCCAATACCGCTACAGCATCGATCGCGTCACCAACGGCGATGCCATCGCCTTTCTGCCCGCGCACGTGAACCAGAAATGGGGAAGCCTCTTCGCGCAGGGGGAAACGAATCCACGCGAGGACCTGCGCCTGACCGTCGGCGCGAGGCTGGAGCGAAACGACTACACCGGAAACGAATTCCTCCCGAGCGCGAGGCTGGCGTGGAAGGCCGCACCCGACCACCTGCTCTGGTCGGCGGCCTCGCGCACAGTGCGCGCACCGTCGCGCCTGGACCGCGACGCGTTCATCCCGGGCAAGCCGCCGTTCGCCCTCGCCGGCGGCCCCGACGTTCGCTCCGAGATCGCGAACGTCTACGAGGTCGGCTACCGCGGCCAGGCCGCGGGAGTCCTCTCGTATTCGGTCACGGTCTTCCACGCGGACTACGATCGCCTGCTCTCGCTGGAGACCGTGCCCAGCCGCGCCTTCATCGTCTTCTCCAATCAATTGGAGGCGAAGACCACCGGCGTCGAGATGTGGGGCGCCTGGCAAGCGACGAGCATCTGGCGCCTGTCCGCGGGCTACACCGGGCAGCGGGAGCGCCTGCGGTTGAAGCCCGGCAGCAACGACGCCAACGCGGTGGCGACCGCGGGCCGCGATCCCGCGAACACGTGGTTGCTGCGTTCATCCCTGAATCCTTCCGCGCGCACCGAGCTGGACGTCACGGTACGCGGCGTCGCCACGCTCGCCAATCCCGCCGTGCCTCGCTATTCGGCCGTCGACCTGCGCGTGGGCTGGAGGCCGCTTCCGGACGTGGAGCTCTCGTTGGCGGGTCGCAACCTGGGGGATCGCGGACACGGTGAGTTCAACGCCGCCGCGACGCGCATCGAGATCGGCCGAAGCGTCTATGCGAGTTTCCGATGGGACTTCGGCGCGCGCTGATCCTCATCCTCGCCGTCGCCGCGCCGCTCGGTAGCGCCGCGGAGGAGTCCGCGCTCGCGATTCAGCAGCGTGTCAAGGCGGCGTTTCTCTTCAAGTTCGCGGCGTATGTCGAGTGGCCGCCCAGCGTGTTTTCCCAGCCCGAGACCCCGATCGTCATCGGCGTGGCCGGGGCGGACGCGATCGCCCAGGAGCTCGAGCAGGTCGTCGTCGGCCGCACGGTCGCCGGCCGGCCCGTGATCGTGCGCCGCCTCGCGCGCGGGGATTCCGCCGGTGAATGCTGCCAGATCCTCTTCATCGGCGCCGGGGAGCGCGCGCGCACCGCAGAATTGCTCGCCGGCGCGCAGGGGCGCCCGGTGCTCACCGTCACCGAAGTCGATGCGCAGCACCCGAAAGGCAGCATCATCAACTTCCTCGCGACGGAGGACCGGGTCCGCTTCGACATCTCAAGGGAAGCCGCGGATCGAAACGGCCTGCAATTGCGCTCCCAGCTCCTGCGGGTCGCCCGCCAGGTGGCCTCATCATGAAAAGGCCGCGCGTCGCTTTCACGTCCGTGCGCCAGAAGTTCTTCGCGGCGGTGCTCCTCACGAGCCTTGTGGCGCTCCTCATTTCGGGTGCCAGTCTCTTCCTGTACGACTTGCACAGCTACCGTGAATCGAGCTCCACCGACCTCTCGATCGAGGCGCAGATCATGGGACACGCCACCACGGCGGCGCTGCAGTTCGACGACCGCGCCGTCGCCGCGCAGAATCTCGCTTTCCTCAAGGCCCGGCCGAACATCCGGGTCGGCGCGATCTACAATCCCCGCGGGGCGCTCTTCGCGAGTTACGTGAGGCCCGGCGCCGCGAAAGCCGAGATCCCTACGCTTCCCGGCTCCGAGGGAATCGCGATTCGCGGCGACCGCATCGAGGTCTTTCGCCGCATCGTCGCGGACAACGAGATCGTGGGCACCGTTTACCTGGCGCAGGATCTCGAGTTGTACAAGCGCATCGGAAGCTACACGGCGATCGCGCTCGTGGTGATCGTAGCCGCACTGGGGGTGTCGGCCTTGCTTTCCCGCTGGCTGCAAAGCGGCATCACGGGGCCAATCGTGGAGGTGGCCACGCTCGCCCGGGAAGTGGTGGAAAAGCGCGACTACACGGTGCGGGCGAATCGCACCACCGGCGACGAGATCGGCACGCTCGTGGATGCGTTCAACGAGATGCTCTCCGAGATCCAGCGGCGCACCACGGCGCTCGAATCCTCGAACGCGGAAGTCGGCCGCCTCAACAAGGATCTCGAGAGACGCGTGCGCGAGCGCACCGCGCAGCTCGAGGAATTGAACCTGCAGCTGCAGAGCGCCAACGTCGCCAAGTCGAGTTTCCTCTCCATGATGAGCCACGAGATCCGCACGCCGATGAACGGGGTGCTCGGCATGCTGGAGCTGATGGCGTTGAGCGACCTCGACCCGCATCAGCGCACCACGCTCGGAATCGTGCGCGACTCCGGGCGTTCGCTGCTGCGGATCATCGACGACATCCTCGACTTCTCCAAGATCGAGGCCGGAAAGCTCGAGATCCGGCCCGAAGTCGCCTCGATCGCGAGGGTGGTGGCAAGCACGGTCGGGATCTACTCGGGAAACGCCAGCAGCAAGTCCCTGGTCTTGAGGTCGAGCGTCGATCCGCGCATCAGTCCCGCGGTGGTGGTCGATCCCTTGCGGCTGCAGCAGATCTTGAACAACCTGGTGAGCAACGCCATCAAGTTCACTTCGGAAGGCTTCGTGGAGATCAAGGCCGAGCTTGTCGAGCGCAAGGAGGGCGAGGACGCGGTGCGCTTTTCGGTGACGGACACCGGAATCGGCATCTCCCCGAAGGAACAGGAGACCCTGTTCCAGCCTTTCGCCCAAGCCGTCAACCAAAGCACGCGCGTCTTCGGCGGCACGGGCCTGGGGCTTTCGATCGGCCAGCGGCTCGCGAACCTCATGGGGGGAACCATCGCGATCAAGAGCCAGCCCGGCAGGGGCACCACCGTGAGCCTCACGCTGCCGCTGCCGATCGCCGATCCGCAGCAGCTTCCCGCGCTCGACGGCGGGAGCGGGCCCAGCGTGTGGGCGGCGACCATTCGCAGGCGGCGCCCGGCTCCTTCCGTGGCGCGGGCCGAACGCGAAGGCACGCTCGTGCTGGTGGTCGACGACCATCCCATCAATCGCCTGCTGTTGGTGCGCCAGGTCAGTGTCCTGGGATATGCGAACGAATCGGCCGAGGACGGCCTCGAGGCGCTGCGCATGTGGAAGTCGGGTCGATACGGACTGGTCATCACCGACTGCAACATGCCGCGGATGGACGGATACGAGCTCTCGCGCGAGATTCGCGAAATCGAGCGTGAGGCGAAGCGGAAGGAGACGGTCATCATCGCCTGCACCGCCAACGCGCTCAAGGGCGAAGCGGAGAACTGCTTCGCCGCGGGCATGAACGACTACATCGCGAAGCCCGTCGAGCTGTCCACGCTTCTCATGAAGCTCGAACAATGGCTTCCGATTCCCGATGCATCCGATCCGGGAGTCCGCGAATCTCCTCCCATCGATTTGACGGTCGTCGCCGCCTTCTCAGGCGGCAATGCCGCGTTCGAGCGGGAGGTCCTGGTGAAATTCCGCGATGCCAACGACAACGATGTGATGCTTCTCGCGGCGGCGATCGAGGCGCATGACATTGCGCGGGTGATGCGCGCGGCGCACAGCATCAAGGGAGCGAGCGGTTCGATCGGCGCGGGCCCGCTCGCCGAAGCCAGCGAGCGCCTGGAGGCGGCGGCACGCGCCAACGACTGGGCCGCGGTGGCGGCGAACCAGGACGCGTTCCACCGCGAAGCCGCGCGACTCAGCGCGTGCCTGGCGATTCTTCTTCAGGCCGCGCCCGAACCGGCCGACGGAACACCGAGGGGTTGAAGCGATGAAAATCGAGGATTTGCGCTTCCTGGTCGTCGAAGACCATGGGTTTCAGCGCTGGATGGCGGCCAATCTTCTCGAGGGCCTCGGCGCGAAGTACGTGTTTACGGCCTCCGACGGCCGCGAGGCGCTGCTCATCCTCGAAGATCGCGAGCCGCCCATCGACATCATCGTGACCGACCTGGACATGCCCGGAATGGACGGCATGGAGTTCATTCGCCATGTGGCGCAAGGGAAATATCCGGCCGCGCTGATCGTCGCGAGCGCGATGGACCCGGCGCTGGTCGCTTCGGTGGAGGCGATGGCGCGCGCCTACGGGGCGCAGCTGCTGGGCGCGATTCCGAAGCCGTTGACGGTGAAGAAGCTGAAAGAGGCGATTGCCGGCCATCTGGTTGCGCCGGACGTCAACGGACATGAGCAGCCGCGCAGCTTCAGCGTCGAGCAGCTCGCCACGGGCCTCGAGAGAGGCGAATTCGAGCCCTTCTTCCAGGCCAAGATCGTGTCCAATACGCAGGCCACGAGCGGCGCGGAGGCGGTGGCGCGCTGGCGCAGTGCGGAACATGGAATCGTTCGTCCGCAGGACTTCATCGAGGCGATGGAGGAGAGCAGCCTCATCGATGACTTGACGCGGATGGTCGTGAGGGAAGCGGCGCGCAACTGCAGGCGTTGGCGCGACGCCGGGCTGGATCTCACCGTCTCGGTCAATCTTTCGCTCAGGTCCCTGCACGACGTCTCGCTCGCCGATCGCCTGGTCCAGATCGTCAATGGCCAGGGACTCGAGCCGAAGCACATGGTCCTCGAGGTGACGGAATCGGTGGCGACGAGCGACCTCGGCCGGGCTCTCGAGAATCTCTCGCGGCTGCGCATGCGGGGCTTCGGCCTTTCCATCGACGATTACGGGACCGGGTATTCGTCCATGGAACGGCTCACGCGCGTGCCCTTCACGGAGCTGAAGATCGACCAGTCTTTCGTCAAGAACGCCGCCACGCAGCCGTCGAGCCGGGCGGTGGTCGAATCGAGCCTCGAGATGGCGCAGAAGCTGGGGATCGTCGCGGTCGCGGAAGGTGTCGAGACCCGCAGCGAATGGGAGCTCGTGCAGCCTCCTCCAGCTCCGCGGCGATCCCCGCCTGCAATAGCCCGAGAGCGGTCGCCGGATCGTCGGCGAACCTGAACAGCGCAAGATCCTCGCGATCGATCATGCCGTGCCGCAAGAGCGCGTCGAAATTGATGATCTCGTTCCAGTAACTGGTCCCGTAGAGCAAGACCGGAATGCGACGATCGATCTTGCGGGTCTGCATCAGCGTCAGGATTTCGACCATCTCATCGAGGGTTCCAAATCCCCCCGGAAACACCACCAGGGCGCGCGCCAGCAGCGCGAACCAGAGCTTGCGCATGAAGAAGTAGTGGAACTCGAACGTCAATGCGGGCGTGAGGTAAGGGTTCGGCTTCTGCTCGCGCGGCAACCCGATGTTGAGGCCGATGGTCTTGCCGCCGGCTTCCGCGGCGCCGCGATTGGCGGCCTCCATGATGCCGCCGCCGCCGCCGGTGCAGACGACGTACCGATGCGCGTGCGAAGGCAGGCCGTTCGACCAGGTCGTGACCAGGCGCGCCAGCTCGCGCGCCGCGTCGTAGTAGCGGCCGAGAGGACCCTCTGGGGCGAGACGTGCCGAGCCGAAGAACACGATCGTGTCGCGGACATGCTCGCGGCGGAATGCGTGCATCGGCGCGAGGTATTCGGCGAGGATGCGCAGCGGACGCGCATCCTCGCTGTCGAGGAATTCCTCATCCTTGTATGCGAGCGAGGCAGGTGGCGGATCGGTCGGGGTCATGGTTTCTGCCGCACCGCGGCGAAGTCGATGAAGCCGCGCGGGACATCGGTGCGGAGGAGCTCGACGCGGACGCGATCTCCGACGTTGAGCCCCTCGAAGCCGCGCACGATCCTGCCCTCGGCCACCGGCGCGGAAATGCGCGCCCATGTTCCCTTGTCCGAGGCGCCGGTCACGATGCCGTCGAACTGCGCGCCGATTCGCGGAGCAAGCAGCAGGGCCGCGGCGGACTTGCCGACCTGTCGCTCCACTTTCGCCGCGTTGTCCTCCTGGTCGGTGCAGTGGCGCGCGAGGGCCGTGAGCTCATCGTTGCCATACGGCGACGCTTGGCCGGTGAGAGCCGCCTTCAACAGGCGTTGCGCGATGAGGTCGGGAAACCGGCGGTTCGGCGCGGTGGAGTGCGTGTAGTCCTTTACCGCCAAGCCGAAGTGCCCCTCGGATGGCCGGCCGGGCACTTCGAGCGCGTACTCGCCGGAGCCCAGCAGCTTGATGACGGAGAGCGAAAGGTCGGGAAAGCGCGCCGGGTCGGCCGCTCGGCGCTTGCTCAGGAACGCGTCGAGCGCGGCGGCATCCGGCGTGACCGGCAGTTTCTCTCCCAACTCCGCGGCGAGCGCCACGATGCGGTCCCAATGCTTGGGCGTGCGAAGCACACGGCGCAGGGAAGGCAAGCCCATGCGCTCGAGATATTTCGCGGTCACGCCGTTGGCCGCGATCATGAAGTCCTCGATCAGCTCCTTCGCCCGGTTCTTTTCGTCCGGCAGCAGGGAGTCCGGGCACCGCCGCGAGCCTGGGCGGCGCGGGCGCCGTGCCCTCGAGCCATGCGGCGACCCCGTTATAGGCGAGCTTGGCGCGATTGAGAACGACCGCCCGGTAGATGTCGGAAGCCGTCACGGTGCCGTCGGAGGCGATCACCATCTCCATCACGATCGCCAGGCGCTCCTCGCTCTCGCCCAGCGACGTGAGGTCGGTCGACAGTTTCTCCGGCAGCATCGGAAAGACTTCCGCGGCCGTGTAGACGGAGGTCGTGTTGGCCTGCGCGTGGCCGTCGATCGCGGAGCCCTTCGTGACCAATGCATCGACGTCCGCGATCGCGACGAGGATTTTCACGGTGCCGCCCGCCATGGGTTCGGCGACCGAGAGCTGGTCGAGATCGCGGGAATCGTCGTTGTCGATGGATGCCCAGAGCAGGGCGCGCAAATCACGAATCGCGGCGTCCGACGCGATGGCGGGCCGCGTGATCCGGTTGGCCTCGGCGATGACGGCGGGCGAAAAGTCCGGCAGGAGCCCGCGCTGGAGCATCACCGCGTGCGCGATGACCTGGAGCTGGTCCTTGCCGCTTCCGTGTGCCGTGGCCATGGAATGGAGCCTATCTCAAGGGCCGTTCCGCGACATCCATTCCTTCGCCCGGGCGAGGTCCTGGAAGAGCCGCACATTGAGGCCGCGATTCACCGCGACGGTCTCGGCGAACTTCATCTTCTCCGGATCGCGCGAGGAGGCGTCGACGTAGGCGATCTTCTTCAAGCCCGCCGCGTCCGTGCTTCTTTGCGCGATGACCCGGAAGATGCTCGTCGAATCGAGGCTCGGCCCGGCGAGATTCATCTCGAGCAGGACGGCGCTGCAGCCGCGCTGGGTGCACGCCTCGCGCACTTCCTTGAGGAACCTCAGCGCGTTCTCGGGCGTGTGCGTGCCGGTGACCGTGGCGTGCAGGTAGGCCGGGTGTTCCTCGATGATCAAGTGATAAGACACTGACGCTCACCTGAGGGCGCGGATCTCCTACGATACGCCGGTCTAGCGCAGGCGCTCGACGTGACACAGGCGCATGGCATCGGCATCGAGGTTCGACCGGATGGGCTGGCATGTCGCCATGTCGCGCACGAGCCCGTAGTGCCGCAGCACGGCGTCGACTTCCCGCTGATTCCGGTAATCGAGCGAATACGAAGGCCCGTCGTGCCGGGCGATGATGTCCGCGATCCGCCGCTGCAGGAGGTTGCTCTGCCCGAGGTGCAGAAAGTTGTTCTGCGGTGACACGAACCTCGCATCGGGACGCATGAAAGGGATGATGTAGGCCATGGGTTCGCGCGGCCCGAGGATCACCAGCGCATTCGGCGCGATGTCCGGCACCGCGACGTCGAAGTAGGCGTCCCCGAATTCGCCGCGCCCCCAGCTCGCCTTGCCTGTGCTGCCCAGGATGAGGATGGCGAGGACAGCGATCGCGACGCGGCGAGCCTTCCTTCCCGAAACCAGATAAAGCGCGCAGCCCACGATCAACGGCCCCGAAAGCATCTCCAGCGGCACGAGGTAGCGGTAGATGGCGAAGAGCGGGAGCCAGGCGAGGTACGCGGCGAGCGCAAAGACGGCGAGGAATCGCCACGCGACCACGACCGGATCGCGGGGTGGCGGCGATCCCGCCGTCGCGATTCGCCGTCGCAGGACGAGGTGCTTGACGAGGCCGCATGACGCAAGCACCAGGAGGACGGCGAGGCGCCAATCGCGAAAGCTCACTTCCCCGACGAGCTTGCTGTCGCGGGCGAAATACAGCGGAAATGCAACCGCCTGGATGACCAAGTAGGGAAAGAAAGGATTTCCGAACTCGCGCTGGAGCGCGGCGCCCCAGAAAGCGTAGGAAAGAAGGAATCCGGCGAAGAGGAAGCACGCGATCGCGGCGAACCCGCGCAATCGCTCGCGCGCCGGGCCGAAGGATCCGAGCGCCACGACCAGCGCTACGGCGAACACGCCATAGGTGAGCTTCAATCCGACCGCTATGCCCGTCAGCAGCCCCGCCGCGAGAACAGCGCAGGTGGACGCGGTGCCGGTTCTCGCGATGGACGAGACCAGCATCCATGTTGCCGCAATGAGCAGCATCGCGGGAGGCCATTCGTTCATGGTGGATCCGAGGACGGAAAGCCCGGCCGCGCCGGTGACGCCGATCGCCATGGAAAGCGCGATCCACAGCAGGCGGTCCTCGACCTTTCCGCGGGGAAACAGGACGAGCAGGATGCGCAGCAGGAAGAATGCGGCGATGCCGGTCGTCGCGGCCATGGCGAAGGCAATGACGCGCGGCCCGACATCGGCATCGACGAGGAAGTAGAACGGCAGATCCAGGAGCGGGTTGTGGTAGGTCTGGAGCTGGGCCGGTGCCACGTCCCAGCCGAGGCGGCCATTCAGGAACGCGTAAGCGTTGTAGTAGTGGTAGTTCCTGAGATCCCAGTTGACGTCGCGACGCAGCGCGACCGAAGCGAGGCCCGAAGCCAGGACGCAAATCGCCGCGGCCGCCGGCCACCTCCACTCCTTCATGCCGGATCTAGAGTGCCGGCACCGGCTCGCGGCCCAGCGAAGCCAGCATGCCGAGCAGGTCGTCCTTGCGGAACGGCTTGCCGATCGTGGTGTTGAAGCCGATCGCGATCTTGGCGGCGCGGAAGGCGGGCGAATGCTCGACGCTCACGGCGACGAGCATCGCGGCGTCGGGATCGCGCGTGATGCGCGAGCGCAGCAGCTTCGCCGCGTCGTCGCCTCCGAGCCCGGGAAGGGACGTGTCGACGAGCACGATGTCGTAGACGTCCTGGTCGAGCGCGGCGAGCGTGTCATTGAGGTCGTTCGCCACGACGAGGCTGCAATCCTGCCGCCCGAGGATGTGCGCGGCGAGGATCTGGCTCTCGCGCGTGGGATCGACGAGCAGGATGGTCGCGCCCTTGCGCTGCTCGCGCAGCGAGTGGCGCGTGACGAGCGTGGGCGTCTCGTCCGCATCGACCGAGGCCCCGGTCACCGCCACGATCGCCTCGTTCAGCTGCCCGGCGCTGATGGGGTAGCGCATGTACGCGGAGATGCCGTTCTCGCGGCAGGCGATGGCGTCGCCGGGCTTGCCCTCGGTGGCGAGCATCATCACGAGCGTCGCGCCGAACTTGCGGTGGTTCTTGATGCGGAAGGCGAGCAGGAAACCGTCCTGCACCGGCAGCCGGTTGGTGAGGAGCACCACTGGGATGGGGCTGTTCTCCTGGTCCATGCGCTCGAGGAGCGCCATCGCCATCGGCGCGTTGTCCGCCTCGAGCGGAATCATGCGCCAGCCGCGCAGGAGGTTGGAGAGCGAAAGGCGCTGGTCGGAATCTCCCGAGACGACGAGCACCGGCAGCCCGACGAGCGAGACGTAGGTTGCACGCGGCGGCGACGCAGGCGAGGGCCGCACCGGGAATTCGATCGCGAACGAATAGAGCGGATCTCCCGTCGGCCGCGCGGAGATGGCGAGCTTGCCCCCCATCGCGGCGATCATGAACTTCGCGACCGCGACTCCCATGCCGGCATCGGCCGAGCCCTTCGACATCGGGTGATGCGCGGCTTCGCCGGAAGCGATCACGCTGAAGGAAAGCTGGATTCCCGACTCGGTCGTGTATTCCGGCGTGATCTGCAGCGCGATCTCCGCTCCCGGAAGGAGCGCGAACGCGTTGTCGAGCAGGTTCTTCATCACCAGGAGGAGCCGATCGACGTCGCCCTCGAGCGTGTCCGAGACGTCCTGCTCGACCTTGATGCGGAAGCGGCACTGGTGTTCCTCGGCGTTGGGCGCCAGCCGCGCGACCAGGTCGGCGAGCGCCGCGCGCAGGCCGAACTCCGACTTGTGCAGCACCACGCCCCCCGACATCTTGGAAAAATCCACGAGGTCGCCGATCGCGGCCATCGCCGTCTCGGTGGAGGTGCGGATGCGCTGGAAGTGATCCACCATCGCCGGATCGAACTCCATCTGCTGCGCGCGAATCGAGATGGCGGAGATGCCCTCCATCGCGACCGAGAGCTCCATGCCGATCTTCTCGATCAACGCGATCTGCGCCGCGCCCTTGGCGCCGCCGCTCGCCTCCGCGGCCTCCTCGCGCGGGCTCCAGAGGGCGCCCGCCGGCATTTCCTCGATCGAAAGCGGCTGGCGCTCGAGCGTGAGGGTGCGGCCCTCCGGGATTCGCAATGTGAAGGTCGCGGCATCGCGCGGCTTCTTGCGCGCACGCTCGATCGCCTTGGGCTCGATGCGCGTGGATTGCGCGAGCGCATCGTGCACCGGAACGCCGGTGAGAGATTGCGGCGCGGAATTGAGGCCGAGCAGGCGGCAGAAGGGCGCGTTGGCGAGCTCGATGTCGCCCGCGGCGTTCTCGATCATCACGGCGACAGGCGAGGCCTCGGCGAAGGCGAGCAGGCGGGCGGCCGAGAGATTCAGCGCGTGCTCCGTCTCTCGCTCCGGCCCGATGTCGCGCAGCACCGCGACCACCCCGGCGGCCTTGTCGCGCGCATCGAGCGCGGGCTGGAAGGCGATCTGCACCCAACGGGCACCGCGGTCGCGCGTGTCGAGCTCGGCGTCGACGAAGGCCGAAGCGGCCTTGCCTTCGCCCACCCGGGCGACGTTCTGCAGGATGCGCTTGCGATCGGTGTCCGCGAAGAGCGATCCCATGTCGAGGTTGGTGAGCGTGACGAGCTCGCGCCCGACGAGCTGGGCGAAAGCGCTGTTCGCATACGTGATCACGCCCTTAGCGTCGGCGATCGCCATCGCGACCTTGAGCGTCTCGACGATACGCTTGAAGTCTTCGCTCGGCATTCTACGATGCCTCGGCGAGCTTGCGGATCACGCCGAGCAGATGCTCGGTCGCCGGATGCAGCGGGGCGGAAGCGCCGCGCACCGCCGGCAGCACCTGGCCGGCGATCGTCTTGCCGAGCTCGACGCCGAACTGGTCGAAGGCGTTGATGCCCCACACGGTCGCCTGCACGAATACCTTGTGCTCGTAGATCGCGAGGAGCGCGCCAAGATGATAGGCGTCCAGCCGCGGCAGGACGAACGTCGTGCTCACGCGGTCTCCGGGGCACGCGCGATACGGCTCGGGCGACGCCGCGCCCTCCATCAGCGCCTCGGACTGCGCGCACGCGTGCGACACCAGGATCTCGTGATGCGCGAGCTTCTCGCCCATGGGACGGGCCACGACGATGAAGTCGCACGCCGCGGGATCGGTTCCCTGGTGCAGCCACTGATGAAACGCGTGCTGTCCCGGAGTCTCGACGCCGCCCCAGACCACCGGGCAGGTCGGAAAATCCACCGCCACGCCGTCGCGATCGACTCTCTTGCCGTTCGACTCCATCTCGAGCTGCTGCAGGAACGCGGGCAGGCTCTGCAGGCGCGAGGCATAGCTCAGCACCGCGTGGCTCGTGGCACCCAGCGCGTTGCGGTTCCAGATCCCGACGAGCCCAAGGAGCGCGGGCACGTTGTGCTCGAGCGGATCGGAGCGGAACTGCAGGTCCGTGGCATGGGCGCCTGCGAGGAGCTGCTCGAAGCGCGCCATGCCGACGGCGATGGCGATCGGCAGGCCCACCGAAGACCACAGCGAAAAGCGCCCGCCGACCCAGTCGGAGAACGCGAACACGTTGCTCTCCGGCACGCCCCACTGGACCGCGGCCTCGACATTGGCGGTCGCCGCGACGATGTGCTTCGCCGGCGCTTCTTCCCCCAGCGCGCCCGTCAGCCATTCGCGTGCCGCGGCGGCGTTCACCATCGTCTCCTGCGTGGTGAAGGTCTTCGAGGCGACGACGACGAGTGTCGTCGCCGGGTCGAGTCCCGCGAGGGCGTCGTCGAGCTCGGCGGCGTCGATGCTCGCGAGGAACCGGACTTCGGGCCCGTTCGCCTCGCCGCGCAGCGCCTCGATCACGAGCCGCGGCCCGAGCGCGGAGCCGCCGATGCCGATGGCGAGCACGTGCGTGAACCGCCCGCCGCCGACCCCTTTCCACAAGAAGAGCCCTTCGACCGCCGCGGCCAGCCCGCGTTCGCGCGCGAGCGCCGTCAACAAGGGAATGGTCTGCGCTGTGATGCGTTGCTTGGAAAAGTCGACCGCCAGGCCGGCGCACGAGAACGTGAGCGAAGAGCCGCGCTGGGGATCGTCGCGCCAGAGCTGCCCCAAGCGAGTGGCGGCGAGCTCGTCGCGGTGAGCGAGGAGCGCCTGCCAAGCGGGGGAGGAGGTGAAATGGGGCATTCCGGGCGCGCCTCTTATCGCCGAATTCTACCCTAGCGCGAGCCCCGCGATCCCCAGCACCATGCCGGTCGCGGCGACCACGCGCCGCGCCAAGTCGCCCTCGCGAAGAAAGTGCGCGCCCATCAACGCGGCAAACAGGATCGAGACCTCGCGCGCGGGCGCCACCAGGCTCACGGGGGTGAAAACCATCGCGGTCAGCACCAGGATGTACGACAGCGGCGAGAGGAGCGCGATCGCGATGACGGTCTTGCGGCGCTCGGCCCAAGCCGTGGCGATCGATCCCGCGGCGCGCCGCCGCGTGAACGGGATCAGCACGCACACGCGAAACGCGTTGCATCCCCAGTCGTAGAGCAGCGGCGGAATCAGCCACGTCGCGACACTCGCCTTGTCCCAGATCGTGTAGGTCGCGATCATGCAGCCGGTGAGGAGCGCGAAACCGACGGCGCTTCCTCCCTCTCCCCTGGGAGATGAGGCCTGCCCCGGCAATCCGTTAGCCGGGGGCCGGGGTCGGAAGGGATTTCCGGTGAGCACCAGCGCCGCGCCGCCGATCAACACCGCGCCACAGATGGCGATCGTGCTTGGCCGTTCTCCGAGAACCGTGATCGCCACTACGATCGTGAGCAGCGGACCGGTCGCGCGCGCCAGCGGGTAAACGATCGACAGGTCTCCGCCGCTGCGATAGGCGCGGTCGAGCAGCAGGAAGTAGACGGTGTGGATCATGCCGCTGCCGAACATGAGTACCAGGTGGATCGGGTGGAAGCGGTAGCTCGAGAGCCACGTCGCGGCGATGGCGATCGGCAGGTAGATCACTAGCGAGAGGGTGGAGGCCGCGGTGATGAGCCCCGCGCCGCCGCCGCTCTTCTTCAGCAGGAAATTCCAGCTCGCGTGGACGAAGGCGGCGAAGAGGACGAGGGCGAGCGCGACCCAGGTCACGGCTTGAGAAGCCGGAGCAGGTCGAGGTATTGCGCGTCTTCCGGGATCACCGCGCCCATGCGCAGGAGCCCGTCGATCATCACGGCGCCCGCATCGAGCGTGAAATCGCCGGTGAGCAGGTTCTGCAACACCTCCTCGACCGGCATCAGGCGGATTTCCGAGACTTCGCCATCCTGGTTCGCCGGCTTGAAGTCCTGCGGCAGCCACAGGTCGTGCACGAAGAGGATCTCGCGATGCAGCCCCTCCGGGACCGAGTATTCGACGCGCACGGCGCCGAGGCAGTTCAACCCGCCCAGCAATGCGGGCGGTATTCCCGCCTCTTCCCAGGCTTCCTTGCGCAGCGTCTCGTCCACGCTCATGCCGGCGCTGATGCGCCCGCCCACGAGGTTATCGAGCTTGTCGGGATCGACCGCCTTGTCGGGGCTGCGGCGCGCCACCCACACGTTCACGAGGCCCCCCGCTCGTGTGAAGCCGTTCAGGTGAGCGCCGTACGCCATCAGCCCGAAGTGGCGCGTGGCGGCACGCTCGATGCGCAGCAGCTCGTGCGCGGCGTAGTGATGCGAGGCGCTCACCGGCTCGTCGCGCCAGCCGCGAATGACGCCTTCCTTCGCGAGGTCGCGCGTCACTTCCGCCATCGCCGCGGTGCGGCCGCTGACCGTATCGGGCTTGGCGCGCAGCGTGACGAACGCGGTATTGACTTCGAAGACGTGGGGCCAGCGGCGCAGCATGTCGGCGAACGACGGCCGCAGCCATCCGATCGCGTGCTCCTTCACGTAGAAGGGCAGGACCGGGAGCTCGCTGCCGGCATGGGAGGCGTGGGTGCAGGCGGCGCGAACGAATCCCAGCAGGTCGGCGTGCAGGCGCGGTCTCATGGCTTGCAAAGTATAATCTGCCGCCCCAACTCCCCATCCGCCATGAAGATCCTCGTCCTGGGCGCCGGCGTCATCGGCACTTCCACTGCCTGGTACCTCGCCCAGTCGGGCCACGAAGTCGAAGTGCTCGATCGCCGCGACGGCGCCGGCCTCGAGACCTCGTTCGCCAACGGCGGCCAGATCTCCGTGGGCCACTCGGAGCCGTGGGCGAATCCCGAGGCGCCGTGGAAGATCCTGCAGTGGATCTGGAGGGACGATGCGCCGCTGCTGTTTCGCCTGCGCATGGACCCGCGGCAATGGTCGTGGGGACTGCGCTTCCTCTACGAATGCCTGCCGTCGCGCACGCACGAGAATATCGCGCAGCTGGTGAAGCTGTCGCTCTACAGCCGCATGTCATTGCAGGAGCTGCGCGCGTCCACCGGCATCGAATACGATCAGATGATGCAGGGCATCCTGCACTACTACACCGACGCGGCGGAATTCGAGCGCGCGATGGATTCCGCGACGATCATGCGCAAGTACGGCCTCGACCGCGACGTCAAGACGGTGGCGGAGGCGCTCGCGATCGAGCCCGCGCTCGCCCCGGCACGCGACAAGATCGTGGGCGCGACCTATACAGCCACGGACGAATCGGGCGATGCGCATCTCTTCACGGCGCGCCTTGCGCGGTTGTCCGAGGACAAGGGCGTGCGCTTCCGCTTCGGGCGCGCGATCCGCGCCATTCGCGCCGAGGGCGGAGGCGTCTCCGGTGTCGCGGTGCGCGACACCGAGGGCCGCGAGGAGATCCAGAGGGCGGATGCGTACGTGGTCGCGCTCGGCAGCTATTCGCCGCTCCTCACGCGCCCCATCGGCGTCGACCTTCCCGTGTACCCCGCGAAGGGCTACTCGGCAACGGTGCCGATCCGCGACGAATCGAAGGCGCCGTGCGTGAGCCTCACCGACGACTCGGCGAAGATCGTGTTCTCGCGCCTGGGAAAGCGGCTGCGCATCGCCGGAACGGCGGAGCTCTCGGGATATTCGACCGATCTGAACGCGGTCCGCTGCGAAGCGCTCATCCGCAGGGCGCGCGAGATGTTCCCGGAGGCCGGAGACTACGATCACCCGACCTTCTGGACGGGATTGAGGCCCTCCACGCCCTCGAACGTTCCCCTCATCGGCGCCACGCGGCTGGCGAACCTGTACCTGAATACGGGCCACGGCACCCTGGGCTGGACCATGGCCGCCGGATCGGGCCGGGCGCTCGCGGATATCATCAGTGGTCGCAAGCCCGATGTGGACTTCGGATTTACGTGAGATTGGACCCCGGGGCCATCGCCGCGGTTGCGGCGCCCGGGGTGACGCTCAAATGACAATTACCCTCAAAGACATCCAGGCCGCCGCCGCCACCATCCAGGGGCAGGTGATCGACACGCCGTGCCTGCCCTCGCGCACGCTCTCCGAGATCACCGGCGCGCAGGTGTTCCTCAAGTTCGAGAACCACCAGTTCACGGCCTCGTTCAAGGAGCGTGGAGCGCTCAACAAGCTGGCATCGCTCGACGCCGCCCAGCGCGCCAAGGGCGTGATCGCCTGCTCCGCGGGCAACCATGCGCAGGGGGTGGCCTACCACGCCCACCGCCTCGGCATCCCCGGCACGATCGTGATGCCGCGCTACACGCCCTACGTGAAGGTCGAGCACACGCAGCGCCACGGTGTGGAGGTGATCCTCGAGGGCGACAACTTCGACGCCGCGAAGGACCATGCGTTGAAGCTCGCGGTCGAGCGCGGGCTGACCCTCGTGCATCCGTACGACGACCCGATGATCATCGCCGGGCAGGGCACCGTCGGCCTCGAGATGCTCCAAGCCCATCCCGAGTTGGACGCGCTCATCGTCGCGATCGGCGGCGGCGGCCTGATCTCCGGCATCTCGATCGCGGCCAAGGCGATCAAGCCGTCGATCGAGGTGACCGGCGTGGAGATGGTGCGCTTTCCGTCGATGTACCACGCGGTGAAGGGCACCGAGCCGCGGTTCGCCGCCTCCACCATCGCCGAGGGCATCGCGGTGAAGGAGCCCGGAAAGCTCGCGCGCGAAATCATCGCGAAGAACGTGGCCGAGATCGTGCTTGTCGACGAGGGCGACATCGAGGAGGCGATCGTGATGCTGCTCGAGATCGAGAAGACGGTGGTGGAGGGCGCGGGCGCCGCACCGCTCGCCGCACTGCTGCGCAATCGGGAGCGTTTCAAGGGGAAGCGCGTGGGACTGGTGCTGGGCGGAGGCAACATCGACCCGCTGATGCTGGCCGAGATCGTCGAGCGCGGCATGGTGCGCACCGGGCGGCTTGCGCGCGTCATCGTCGAGCTGCGCGACCAGCCCGGCTCGCTCGCCCGCGTCGCCGCCTGCGTGGCGGAGCAGAACGCCAACATCGACGAAGTCCACCACCAGCGCGCTTTCACGCAGCTCGCGGTGCAGCACGCCGAAGTCGACCTGGTGCTGAAGACCCGCAACCACGAGCACGTGCAGCAGATTGTCGCCGCCCTCAAGGCCTGCGGCTTCAACGCCCGCGCCCACCCGGTAGACTGATTCCTCTTATTTGCAGAGCGAATTAATCCAGGAGAGAAGCGAATGGCCATCCAGAGATTCAACGTCGGCAAGCGCCTGTCCGAGATCGTGGTGCACGGCAACACGGTGTATCTCGCGGGCGAAGTGCCCGACGACACGACGAAGGACATCACCGAGCAGACGGAGCAGGTGCTGGCGAAGATCGACAAGCTCCTGAAGCAGGTGGGAAGCGACAAGTCGAAGCTGCTTTCGGCGCAGATCTTCCTGCCCGACATGAAGGATTTTCCAGGAATGAACGCGGCGTGGGAAAAGTGGGTCGTGCCGGGACAGACGCCGGCGCGCGCCACCATCGAGGCGAAGCTCGCCAACCCGGCCTACAAGGTCGAGATCATGTGCGTCGCGGCCCTCGGATGAAGATCCTGATCACGGGCGGGGGCGGATTCATCGGCTCCCGTTTGGCGGGCGCGCTCCAGGCGCGCGATCCCAAGGCGCGCATCACGCTGCTCGACGTCGCCATCGCGCCGGCGTTGGCGTCGCGATTCGAGAGCCTGGTGGGGGATGTCGCTTCGCCCGCGGTGCTCGAGAAGGCCCTGGGCGGCGACACCGACAGCGTCTTCCACCTGGCCGCCGTGGTGAGCGGCGGCGCGGAAGCCGATTTCGATCTTGGCTATCGCGTGAACTTCGACGGCACGAAAAACCTCCTCGAAGCCTGCCGCAAGCTCGCCCGGCCGCCGCGCTTCGTCTACGCGAGCTCGGTGGCGGCCTTCGGCGGCGTGCTTCCGGAAGTGCTCGATGATTCGACCACGCCGGCGCCGCAGACTTCGTACGGCACGCAGAAGGTGATCGGCGAGTACCTCGTCGCCGACTTCACGCGCAAGGGCTTCGTCGACGGCCGGTCGCTGCGCCTGCCGACGATCGTGGTGCGCCCCGGCAAGCCCAACCTCGCCGCCTCGTCGTTCGCGAGCGCCATCATCCGCGAGCCGCTCGCCGGCGTCGACTGTCCCTGCCCCGTGCCCGATTCGACGGGGGTCTGGATCCTTTCGCCGCGGCGGGTGGTCGAGGCGTTCATGCATGCGCATGACCTGGCGGCCTCGGCCTGGCCCACGACGCGCGTAGTCAACCTCCCCGGCATCACGCTCTCGGTGCGCGAGATGATCGACGCGATGGGGCGCGTGGCGGGCGCGGAAACAGTCTCGCGCGTGCGCTTCACGCCCGATGCGCGCATCGAGGGCATCGTGAAGACCTGGCCGGTGCGCTTCCGCACCGACCGCGCGCTCGCGATGGGCTTCAAGGCCGACGGGGATTTCGATTCGATCGTGCGCGACCACATCGCGAACGAGAGGTGATCTCCTTCATCGTTCCCGCGTACAACGAGGAAAAATACCTCGGGGCGACGCTGGCGTCGATCCACGCGGCGGGCAAGGCGGTCGGCGAGCCCTACGAAATCGTCGTGGCCGACGACGGCTCGACCGATGGCACGGCGGTGCTCGCCGCGGGTGCCGGGGCCAAGGTCGTGCGCGTGGCGCACCGGCAGATCGCCAGCACGCGTAACTCCGGCGCCCGGGCCGCCTCCGGGGACATGTTCATTTTCGTCGATGCCGATACCACGATCGATCACGAAGTCGTGCGCGCGGCGCTGGACGCGATTGCTGCGGGCGCGGTCGGGGGAGGTGCGGCAGTGCGGTTCGAAACCGCTCCGCGCTGGGCGCACCTGCTGATGAAGCTCTTCGTCCCGATGTTCCGGCTATTCAAGTGGGCCGCGGGATGCTTCGTCTTCTGCACGCGCGAAGCCTTCGAGGAGGCGGGCGGATTCGACGAGACCTATTTCGCCGCCGAAGAGATCCACTTCAGCATGGCCCTCAAGCGCCACGGTCGTTTTGTCATCGTGCGCCCGATGGTCACGACCTCGGCGCGCAAGACCGAGAACCGCACCGGCTGGGAGATGTTGTGGCTTTGCCTCAAGGTCGTCGTGCGCAGCCCGTTCGGCATCAAGAAGCGCCAGCACGCCGACTTCTGGTACGACGGCAAGCGCTAGATCGCGCGCCCGCGCATCGGATATGCCGGATCGTTGTACCCCGGCGTCGAAGGGTGTCCCGGGCTTACCAGCGAATCGACGAGCGCCTCGTCCCCGGCGTCGAACGTCTTTCCGAGTGCGGCGAGGTAATCGTTCCACTGCTCGAGCGTGCGCGGCCCGGCGATGACGCTCGCGACGACGGGATTGGCGAGCACCCAGTTGAACGCGAAGTGGCCCGCGGCCATTCCCTTCTTCTCGGCGTGCCCCTTGATCTTCTGCGCGATGGCGAGCGACTCCTCGCGAAACTCGGTCTCGAGGATGCGCTTGTCCTTGCGCCCGACGCGCGAATCGGCCGGCGCCTCGCGGCCCGGGGCGTATTTTCCGGTGAGCACGCCGCGTGCGAGCGGGCTGTACGGGACGACCCCGATGCCGTAATAGGCGCACGCGGGAAGGATGTCGTTCTCGGGCTGGCGGTTCATCGCGTTGTAGTACGGCTGGCACGCGACCGGCGGCGAGATGCCGAGCTCGCGGCAGACGTGCATCACCTCGGCGATGCGCCAGCCGCGGAAGTTCGACACGCCGAAGTGCAGCGCCTTGCCGGCGCCGATCACGTCGGCCATCGCGGTGAGCGTTTCCTCGAGCGGCGTCTCCTCGATGTCGCGGTGCAGGTAATAGATGTCGACGTAGTCGGTGCCGAGGCGATCGAGACTCTCGTCGATCGCCTGCCGGATCCACTTGCGTCCCGTTCCCCTGCGATTGGGATCATCTCCCCCCGGGTTGGAGATTCCCGGGGCAGGCATCGGGTTGCCGACTTTCGTGGCGAGCACCCAGCGGTCGCGATCCGAGGCGATCAGCTTGCCGGTGATGCGCTCGGACTCGCCCTTGGCGTACACGTCTGCGGTATCGATGAAGTTCACGCCCGCTTCGCGGGCGGAGGCGACGATGCGCCCCGCCTCGGCGGCGTCGGTGCGATCGCCGAACATCATCGTTCCCAGGCAAAGCGGCGAGACCTTGAGGCCGCTCGCCCCGAGCTTCACGTATTCCATTTCAGCGGTTCCCCAATGCTTCTATCAAATGAAGTCCCGAGCGAATGCCGGCGAGGTAGAGCGAGACCTTCGTCGATTCGTTGGGCGCGTGGTTGTTCTCGTCGTAGGGCGCGAGCGGCACCACGATCGACGGCAGTCCCAGCAGGCGCGTGAAGACGAAGTCCGGCGTCGTGCCGCCGAGCGAAGGAACGACGAGCACCGGCTTGCCGAAGCCCTTCTCGACCGCGTTCTTCACCAGCGGCACCATCGGGTGGTCGAGCGGCGTGCGCGAGGCGGGCGTGCCCTTGAGGCCGCGGATCTCGATGCCGTGATAGCCGCGTTGCCGCGCGAATGCGCGAATCGCTTCGAGCACTTTGTCGGGATCCTGCCCGCCTGCGAGCCGCACATCGGCCTTGGCGAGCGCTTCCTTGTAGATGATCGTCTTGGCGCCCGCTCCGGTGTATCCCGCCGCGAATCCCGAGACGTTGAACGCCGGGCGCAGCATGAGCCGCTCGTGGAAGAGCGCGTCGTCGGCCCCGGTGGTGGGCTCGACGCCCACGCTTTCCTTGAAGCCCGCGTGATCGACCTTGAGCGCCTTCACCGCGGCGAGATCCGCGGCGGCGACGTTCACCCCGGCATACTCCGCTCCCGGGACCTGCAGGCGGCCCTCGCGGTCGACCATCTCGGCCAGCAGGTGAACCAGGTCGAGCGTCGGATTGGGCGCGACGCCGCCGAAATTCCCCGAGTGCAGGTTGCGCTTCGCGCCCTTCGCGACGAATTCCAGTCCGAGATTGCCGCGCACGCCCATGAGCAGCACGGGCTGGTCGTTGGGAAACATCGGGCCGTCGGAATAACAGCAGAGATCCGCCTTCAACCGCGCGCGATTCGCCTCGATGAATTTCGGCAGCGGCACGCTGCCCGTCTCCTCGTCGCCCTCGAGGATCACCTTGATGCGGATCGGCAGCTCGCCGTGCAGCTCCCGCCACAGGGCGATCGCGTTCAGCATCGCGAGGTGCTGGCCCTTGTTGTCGCCCGTTCCACGGCCCCACACGCGATCGCCTTCGACGACCGGCTCGAACGGCCTGGTGCGCCAGCCCTCTTGTTTCTCGTCCGCGGGATAGACGTCGTAGTGGCCGTAGAGAAGCCAGGTGAACCTCGCGTCCCTGGGCCCGGTCTCCGCGTAGACGATCGGATGGCTCGTGGTGTCGTGTACTTCCACGTGGAAGCCCCAGCCTTGGAGGCGCTTGCGCAGGAATCCGACCTGGTCGGCGATGCCTTCGCCCGTCAGGCTGATGGAAGCGATGCGAACCGAGTCGAGCAGGGTGGCGACGAGGCTCTCGGCGCGTTCCTGGACCGCTGCGTCGTGCATGGAGGTCTTCAGCGCGAGGGACTCCACTGCCTGAGGAATTCGTGGACCGAGGCCGGATCCATCTTGCGCATGCTCTCGAACTCGCCGTTCTTCTGCGCGTGAAGGAGCTTGCCGTCGCTTCCCAGGACGGCGAGCGCCGGGACGCCTTTCTTCAACGGGATGCCGTAGCGCTCCGCGACGTCGAAGTTGTCGCTGATGCCCTTGTCGCCGACGTTCACGTGCACGAGCACGAAACCCTTTTCCAGCAGCGCCGCGTTCTCGGGCTTGTGGAAGTTGGCATCGAGGACCTTGCAGTCCCCGCACCAGTTGCCGCCGAAATCGACGAGCACGCGCTTGCGCTTCGCGCGCGCCCGGTTCATCGCCGCGTCGATATCGGCGCGGGCGCTCGAGACATCGGGGTAGACGGGTCCCGCGGCGAGCGATCCGAGCGCCACGAGACAGGCCACGGCGGCGGCGATGGAACGCACGGGGGCTTTACGCAAAAGTCGCCTTGAGCTGTTCGTAGCGCTCGAGCATCTCGGGCGGCGCGCGCTCGGCGAGCTTGCCCTCGACCATTTCGGCGTGAAGCTTCATCTCCTCGCGCCATTCCGGCTTCGAGACTTCGGTGGCCGCGGCGACACGCTCGGGACTCACCGACTCGAGTCCGCGCATGTCGAGCGCGCTCGGAACATTGCCGAGCGGAGTGGACCGGGCATCCGCCTTGCCCTCGACGCGCTCGATGATCCACTCGAGCACGCGCATGTTCTCGCCGTAGCCGGGCCAGAGGAATTTTCCGGCGGCGTCCTTGCGGAACCAGTTCACGAGATAGATGCGCGGCGTCTTCGGCAGCGACCTGCCGATCTTGAGCCAGTGCGCGACGTAGTCCGCGATGTGATAGCCGCAGAAGGCGAGCATCGCGAACGGGTCGCGGCGCACGACGCCGACCTTTCCCGTGATCGCCGCGGTCGTCTCCGAGCCGAGCGTGGCGGCCATGTACACGCCGTCGCTCCAGCTCTTCGCTTCGGTCACCAGCGGCACCGTGGTCGAGCGCCGCCCGCCGAAGATGAATGCATCGATCGCCACGCCTTCCGGGTCGTCCCACTTGGGATCGATCGAAGGGCATTGCGAGGCCGCGACGGTGAAGCGCGCGTTGGGATGCGCCGCGGTGCGCCCGCATCCCGGCGTCCAGTCCTTGCCGGTCCAGTCGATGAGCCTCGGCGGCGGTTGCTTCGTCATGCCTTCCCACCACACGTCGCCTTCGGGCGTGAGCGCCACGTTGGTGAAGATGGTGTTGGCCTTGATCGTCTCCATGCAGTTGGGATTGGTGTCCCAGCCCGTGCCCGGCGCCACGCCGAAGAAACCCGCCTCGGGATTGATCGCGCGCAGCTCGCCGTTCTTTCCCGGCTTGATCCACGCGATGTCGTCGCCGACCGTGGTCACCTTCCAGCCGTTGAAGGCGGGCGGCGGAATCAGCATCGCGAAGTTGGTCTTGCCGCACGCGCTCGGAAAGGCCGCGGTCACGTAGTGCTTGCGGCCCTGCGGCGACTCGACGCCCAGGATCAGCATGTGCTCGGCGAGCCAGCCCTGCTCGCGGCCCATCACCGAGGCGATGCGCAGGGCGAAGCACTTCTTGCCGAGCAGCGCGTTGCCGCCGTAGCCGGAGCCGAACGACCAGATCTCCTTGGTCTCGGGGAAGTGCACGATGTACTTGTGTTCCTTGTTGCACGGCCAGGTGGCATCCTTCTGGCCGGGTGCGAGAGGTACGCCCACGGAGTGCAGCGCGGGAACGAAGTCGCCGTGCTCGCCAAGCGCTTCGAGCACCTTGCGGCCCATGCGCGTCATGAGCTTCATGTTGACGACGACGTACGCGGAATCGGAGATCTCGACGCCGATGTGCGCGATCGGAGAGCCGAGCGGACCCATGCTGAACGGCACCACGTACATCGTGCGGCCGCGCATGCAGCCCTTGAAGAGGCCGGTCAGCGTCGCGCGCATCTCGACGGGATCCACCCAGTTGTTGGTGGGGCCGGCGTCGTCCTGGCTCTTCGAGCAGATGAACGTGCGGTCCTCGACGCGCGCGACGTCCGAAGGATCGGACCACGCGAGGTAGGAATTCGGGCGCAGCTTCTCATCCAGCTTGCGTAAGGAACCCGCGGCGACGAGCCCCGCGCACAGCCGGTCGTACTCCGCGTCGGAGCCGTCGCACCAGTGGACCCGGTCGGGCTGCGTCAGCGCGGCGACCTCATCGACCCACTTCAGGAGCTTCGCGTTGCGGGTCGGGGCGCCTCCGATGACCGGGGCGGCTTGGGCGTGCATTGAACATCCTCCGGATCTGCCGGCTTTCGAATCGGTGCCGGCTAGGGTAGTCGTCAATTATCTCAAATTACGGACCGCCCCGGGGCCTGAAGCGTTCGGACTAGGTGAGGTAGGCCTTGCTCTGCTCGCTCTTCGGCCAGAAGGCGAGGAGCTCGCGCTCCGAGGCCCTGGCGATGCCCTTCTCGGTGATGATCCCGGTGATGAGGTCGTGGGGCGTCACGTCGAATGCGGGGTTGGCGACGGGTGTCTCCTCCGCGGCGATGGTGACCTCGGCGGGCCGGCCCTTGGCGTCGAGCCCGCGCACGATGCGCACCTCTTCCTCGGGGCGCTGCTCGATCGTGATCTCTTCGATGCCGTCCTCGATGTCCCAGTCGATCGAGGGCGAAGGGACCGCGACGTAGAAGGGGATGCTGTTGTCGCGCGCGGCAAGGGCTTTCAGATAGGTCCCGATCTTGTTGGCGACATCGCCGCGGCGCGTCACGCGATCCGCGCCCACCAGCACCAGGTCGACCTGTTTTGTCTGCATCAGGTGCCCGCCGGCGTTGTCGGTGATGAGCGTATGCGGCACGCCGTGGGCGGCGAGCTCCCAGGCGGTGAGCAGCCCCTGGTTGCGCGGGCGCGTTTCGTCGACCCACACGTGGATCGGGATGCCGCGGTCGTGCGCCATGAAGATCGGGGCCGTGACCGTTCCCCAGTCGACGGTGGCGATCCATCCCGCATTGCAATGGGTGAGGATGTTGACCGGGCGCCCGAGCGCGGCGTGCTCGCGATCGAGGAGCGAGGCGCCGTGCCGCCCGATGGCTTCATTCAGCGCCACGTCCTCATCGGCGATGGCCTGGGCCTCTTTCCATGCGGCGGCTGCGCGCTCGCCGCGCTTCACGTCCTTCAGCTTCTCGCGCATGCGCCCGATTGCCCAGGCGAGGTTCACGGCCGTCGGGCGCGTGGCGCGCAGCAGCTTGGAGGCCCTCGAGATCGACGCATCCGAGGGATCCTTCGACACCGCCAGCGCGATGCCGAACGCCGATGCGACTCCGATCAGGGGCGCTCCGCGCACGCGCATGGTCTTCACCGCGTCGGCGACGGCCTCGACCGTATCGAGCCTGAGGGTCTCGAACACATAGGGCAGGCGCGCCTGGTCGATGACGTGGACCGATTCCAAACCGGCGTCGGTCCAGATGCTGCGGTAATGCTTCCCGGCGACTTTCATAACGTCAGTCTATCAATCCGCCGAGGCGCGCCACTAGCACCCTCGTTCGGGTAAAATAGGAATTTCCCACGGGGTCAGTCATGACCAAGTACGTCTTCGTGACCGGAGGGGTGGTTTCCTCGCTCGGCAAGGGAATCGCCGCCGCCTCCCTCGCCGCGATCCTCGAGTCGCGCAAGATCAAAGTCTCCCTCGTCAAGCTCGATCCCTACATCAACGTCGATCCCGGGACGATGTCGCCGTTCCAGCACGGGGAGGTCTTCGTCACCGAGGACGGCGCCGAGACCGACCTGGACCTCGGGCACTACGAGCGCTTTTCCTCCTCGAAGATGACCAAGGCCAACAATTTCACCACCGGCCAGATCTACGAGCGCGTCATCAACAAGGAGCGGCGCGGCGACTACCTCGGCGGCACGGTGCAGGTCATCCCCCACATCACCGACGAGATCAAGACCTCGATCAAGCTCGCGTGCAAGGACGCGGAGGTCGGCATCGTCGAGATCGGTGGCACGGTGGGCGACATCGAATCGCTGCCGTTCCTCGAGGCGATCCGGCAGATGGGCATCGAGGAAGGCCGCACCAACACCTGCTACATGCACTTGACGCTCGTGCCGCACCTGGCGAGCGTGGGCGAGATCAAGACCAAGCCCACGCAGCACTCGGTGAAGGAGCTGCGCGGCATCGGGATCCAGCCCGACATCGTGATGTGCCGCTCCGAAGTCCCGATTCCCGAGAGCGACCGGCGCAAGATCGCGCTCTTCACCAACGTCGACGTGAGATCGGTGATCTCGGCCTACGACATGGACTCGATCTACAAGATCCCGCTGGCGCTGCACAAGCAGGGCCTGGACGAGATCGTCTGCCGCAAGCTGGACCTCGCGGCGTATCCCGCGGATCTGACCGTGTGGGAGAACATCGTCGATGCGCTCGAGAATCCCGAGCACTCGGTCGACATCGCCATGGTCGGCAAGTACATCGATCTTACGGACTCGTACAAGTCGCTCTCGGAGGCGTTGATCCACGCCGGCATCCACACGCGCACGAAGGTCAACATCCATTACGTCGATTCGGAGCAGATCGAGGCCAACGGGGCGGACGCGCTCAAGGACATGGACGCGGTGGTGGTCCCGGGCGGCTTCGGCAAGCGCGGCATCGAGGGCAAGATCGCCGCGGTGAAATACGCGCGCGAAAGCAAGGTGCCGTACCTCGGCATCTGCCTCGGGATGCAGATCGCTGCGATCGAGATCGCGCGCAACAAGGTTGGCCTGGAAGGCGCCAACTCGACCGAATTCGATCCCGACACGCCGCACCCGGTGATCGCGCTCATCACCGAGTGGCAGAACCACGACGGCCGCGTCGAGCGCCGCGACGAGAAGTCGAACCTCGGCGGCACCATGCGCCTGGGCGCGCAGCCCGCGACGGTGAAGAAGGGCACGCTCGCGCACAAGATCTACGGCAAGGACGTGGTGGCCGAACGCCATCGCCACCGCTACGAGGTGAACAACCACTACGTGTCGCGCCTCGAGGCGGCGGGCCTCAACATCAGCGCCAAGACCCAGGCCGAGGACCTGACCGAGATTTCGGAGCTCTCCGACCATCCGTGGTTCGTCGGCGTGCAGTACCACCCCGAGTTCACCTCGACGCCGCGCGAGGGACACCCGCTCTTCAAGTCGTTCATCAAGGCCGCGCTCGAGCAGCACAAGCTGCGCGTGCCCGAGCCTGCGCTCAAGGTGATCGGCGGAAGCGAAGCATGAAGCTTTGCGGTTTCGACGCCGGGCTCGACAAGCCCTTCTTCCTCATCGCCGGGCCCTGCGTGGTCGAGAGCGAGCAGCTGCAGATGGACGTCGCGGGCAAGCTCAAGGAGATCACCGCCGAGCTCGGCATCCCGTTCATCTTCAAGTCCTCGTACGACAAGGCCAACCGCAGCTCGGGCAAATCCTACCGCGGCCCGGGAATGGACGAGGGGCTTCGCATCCTGGGGGAAGTGCGCAAGAGGATCGGCGTGCCGGTGCTCACCGACGTGCACACCCAAGAGGAAGTGCCGACGGTCGCGGCGATCGTCGACGTGCTGCAGACGCCCGCATTCCTCTGCCGGCAGACCGATTTCATCCATGCAGTTGCGTCCGCGGGAAAGCCGGTCAACATCAAGAAGGGCCAGTTCCTCGCGCCCTCGGACATGAAGAACGTCGTCGACAAGGCGCGCGAGGCGAGCGGGGCCGACAACATCATGGTGTGCGAGCGCGGCGCTTCCTTCGGCTACAACAACCTCGTCTCCGACATGCGCTCGCTCGCCATCATGCGCGACACGGGCTGCCCGGTCGTGTTCGACGCGACGCATTCGGTGCAGCTTCCCGGCGGCCTGGGCTCGACCTCGGGCGGTCAGCGTGAATTCGTGCCGGTGCTCGCGCGCGCCGCGATCGCCACCGGGGTGGCGGGCGTTTTCATGGAGACGCATCCCGACCCTGCGAGGGCGCTCTCCGACGGCCCCAACGCCTGGCCGCTCGCGCGCATGAAGGATCTCCTCGCGACGTTGAAGGAGATCGACATGCTGGTCAAGAAACGCGGCTTCGCCGAAGCGACGCTCTGAAAACGTCGCCCCGGGTGCCGCACTGGCGGCGATGGCCCGGGGCCCAATCTCACTGCACCTGGATGATCACCGCATAGAGGTTGTTGTACTCGAGCGTCTCCGTGAGCGCATCGTCGCCATCGGCTTTCGCGAAAAGATAGTAGGCGCCGCGCGGCGTTCCCAACGGAATGGTGACCGTCGACGAACCTGTGTCCGATGCGCCGGGCGCGAGAGGCGGCACCACTCGGGCGCCAAGCAGCACGTCGCTCGCATCGATCACGTTGTTGAACGACAGGTAGTAGCGCGTGTTGGACGCCGCCGCGGCACCCCCGCCCTGGTTACGCGTGGTATCGGTGATCGTGACCGTCGATCCGGCCACGGCCGAAGCCGGGGCGCTGAAGCTCGCGATGAGGAGATCCGGTCCCACGCGTATCGAGCGGAACGCCGTGTTGTTCGCTTCCGAGACTTCGCTCACCACGTTGCCCGAATCGGCCTTCGCGAACACGTAGTAATTGCCCGTGGGCGTGCCGGTCGGAATGACGACCGTCACCGAGCCCGTGTCGGAGACGCCCGAGGCGAGCGCCGGCACCGCGCGGCTGCCCAGGAGGATGTCGCCGCCGTCGAGCGCGGCATCCGTCGAGAGGTAATAGCTCGTCGTCGACGGCGCCGTCGTGCCCGCGCCCTGGTTGCGGGTCGTGTCGGTGATCGTGATCGCATAGCCCGCGCCGCCGTCCGTGGGCACCGTCAGGTACTGGATCACGAGATCGGAGCCGATCGTGATCACGGCCGCGTAGAGGTTGTTGAACTCCTGCGTCTCCGCGATCGCGTCGTCGCCGTCGGCCTTCGCAAACAGATAATACGTTCCGCTCGTGATCCCGGAAGGAATCGAGAGCGTGGCCGAGCCGGTGTCCGAAGCGCCGGGCGCGAGCAGGGCGACGGCGCGGGAGCCGAGCAGCGTATCGCCGCCGTCGAGGACGTTGTTGGCCGAGAGGTAGTAGCGCGTGTTCGACGCCGCCGCCGTGCCGCCACCCTGGTTGCGCGTCGTGTCCGTCACCGAGATCGTGGTTCCCGCGCCGGCCGTGGCCGGTACGGTGAAGCTCGCGATCAGCAGGTCGGGTCCCACGCGCAGCGTGCGGTAGGTCGTGTTGTTCACTTCCGAAACCTCGCTCACCACGTTGCCCGAGTCGGCTTTGGCGAACAAATAGTAGGTGCCGGTGGCCGTGCCGGCGGGAATCGTGACCGTCACCGACCCGGTGTCGGAGGCGTTCGCCGCAAGCGAGGGCACCGCGCGGCCTCCGAGCAGGACATCGCCGCCATCGAGCAGCGCGTCGGTCGACAGGTAATAGCTGGTCGTCGATGCCGCCGCGGTGGCCGAGCTCTGGTTCTTCGTCGTGTCGGTGAGCGTGATCGGAAGGCCCGCGCCGCCGTCGGTCGGCACGGTCAGGTTCTCGATGATGAGGTCGGCGCCGATCGTGATGTTGGTCGCGAAGAGGTTGTTGCCCTCCTGCGTCTCCACGATCGCATCGTCGCCGTCGGCTTTCGCAAACAGGTAATAGGTGCCGCTCGCCATTCCCGCGGGGATGGTGAGCGATACGGTGCCGGTGTCGGAGGCGCCGGGGGCGAGGGCCGCCACCGCGCGGCCGCCAAGCAGCGTGTCGCCGGCGTCGAGCACGTTGTTGAACGACAGGTAGAAGCGCGTGGTCGACGCCGGTGAGGCGCCCGCACCGAGGTTGCGCGTGGTGTCCGTGACCGAGATCGCGACTCCGGCTCCCGTGGTCGCGGGCGCCACGAGGTTGGTGACCGAGAGATCCGGTCCCACGCGCACCGTCGCGAACGCCGTGTTGTTCGCTTCAGAGACTTCGCTCACCACGTTGCCCGCGTCGGCCTGGGCGAATACGTAGTACGTGCCGGTCGCGGTGCCGGCGGGAATCGTGACCGTCACCGAGCCGGTGCTGGAGGTGCTTGCGGCAAGGGCAGGCACCGCGCGACTGCCGAGCAACACGTCGGAGCCATCGAGAGCGGCGTCCACCGAGAGGTAATAGCTCGTCGTCGAAGCGGCCGCTGCGCCCGCGCCCTGGTTGCGCGTGGTGTCGGTGAGCGTGAGCGCTTGGCCCGCGCCACCGTCGCTCGGCACCGTGAGGCTCGAGATGACGAGATCGGCGCCGATCGTGATGTTCGTCGCGAAGAGGTTATTGCCTTCCTCGCTTTCCGCGACGACATTGTCGCCGTCGGCTTTCGCGAACAGATAGTAGCTGCCGCTTGCGTCCGAAGGGATCGTGAGGGTGGCCGTGCCGGTGTCCGAGGCTCCGGGTGCGAGGGCCGGCACCGCGCGTCCGCCGAGCATCACGTCGCCGGCATCGAAGATATTGTTCGTCGAGAGGTAGTAGCGCGTGGTCGACGCAGCCGCCGAGCCCGCGCCCTGGTTGCGCGTGGTGTCGGTGACGGAGATCGTCGCTCCCGCCCCGGTGCTTGCCGGAGCGGTGAAGCTTGCGATCAGGAGGTCGGGCCCCACACGCAAGTTCCGATACAGCGTGTTGTTCACCTCCGAGACCTCGCTCACCACGTCGAGCGCATCGGCCTTGGCGAACACGTAGTACAGCCCCGCGGTCGTAGCCGCGGGAATCGTGACCGTCAGCGAGCCCGTGTCCGAGGCCCCGGCGGCGAGCGCCGGCACCGCGCGGCTGCCGAGCACGACATCGCCGGCGTCGAGCACCGCGTCGGTCGAGAGGTAATACCGCGTCGTCGTCGCGATCGCCATGCCAACACCCTGGTTGCGGGTCGTGTCGGCGATGGTGATCGAAAGGCCCGCGCCACCGTCGTTGGGCACGGTGAGGCTCGAGATGATGAGGTCGGCGCCGATGGTGATGGTCGTCGCGTAGAGATTGTTGCTCTCCTGCGTCTCCGCGATCGCGTCGTCGCCATCGGCTTTCGCGAACAGATAGTAGGTTCCCGCGGCCGTACTCGCCGGGATCGTGAGGGTCACCGTTCCCGCGTCCGAAGCGCCGGCCGCAAGCGCGGCCACCGCGCGGCCGCCGAGCATCACGTCGCCGGCGTCGAGCACGTTGTTCGCCGACAGGTAGTAGCGCGTCGTCGAAGACGGCGCCGCGCCCGCACCCTGGTTCTTCGTGGTATCGGTGACGGAGATCGTGGCGCCCGCTCCCGAAGTCGCCGGGGCGGTGAAGCTGGTGATCGTGAGGTCGGGCAAGACGGCCGCGATGGTGATGTTGGTGGCGAAGAGGTTGTTGCCCTCCTGCGATTCGAGCACCGCGTCGTCGGCGTCGGCATTCGCGAAAAGGTAGTAGACGCCTCCGGCCGTTCCCGCGGGGATCGTGAGCGTGACCGTGCCCGTGCTCATGTCGCCGGCGGCGAGTGCGGGGATGGGGCGGCTGCCGAGCATGACGTCGCCCGCGTCGAGCACGTTGTTCGTCGACAGGTAGTAGCGCGTGGTCGAGGCTTGCGCCGCACCCGTGCCCTGGTTGCGCGTCGTGTCGGTCACCGTGATCGTGGCTCCCGGCGCCGCGTTGGCGGGCGCGCTCATCGCGGAGATGACGAGGTCGGGCGGGAGCTCGTCGCTCACGATCGTCACCGTCGCCGTCTTGGGCGAGACGACGAAATTGGGAATCGGATCCAGCGTGACGATCACCGTTTCGTCAAGCTCGTAGATGCCGTCGTGGATCGGAGTGACGACGATGGTGGCGCTCGAAGATCCGATCGGGATGGCGACGCTGCCGGGAAGCGCGAGGTAGTCGCTCCCCGATGTCGCCGTCCCGCTCACGGTGTACGTGAGCGTCAACGCTGCGTCGGTGGCGCCGGTGCGGCTCACCGTGAAGACTCCGGGAAGGGTTCCCGATTCGTGCGTGATGCGGTTCGTCGCAACGACGCCCACCTTCTCGATTCCGAGCACGAGGCGCGCCGATTCGGCCAGGTCGAGACGCCCATAGCCGAATGCGTTATCCGCGCCGGGCGTTCCGAGATCGACGGCGCCCGCCGAAATCGCCGCCTCGACCTCATCCACGGTCATCGTGGGGTCTATCGAAAGGAGTACCGCCGCCGCGCCGGAGACGTGCGGCGTGGCCATCGACGTGCCGTCGAGGAAAGCGTAGTTGCCGCCGGGGAACGTGGAGAGGATGAACTCACCCGGCGCGCTGATGTTCGGCTTGATCGCGCCGTCGCACGGCGACGGGCCCTGGCTGCTGAAGTACGAGATGTCGTCGAAGAAATCGGTCGAGCCGACCGCGTAGGATTCCGCATAGCTGCCGGGCGCCAGCACCGTCCCGGGATCGGGGCCGCCGTTACCTGCCGCGAACACGGGCACGATGCCCGCGGCGCGCAGCGCCTGCACATCGGCTTGGAAATCGGTGAAGCACAGCGCGGGATCGAGTCCCCACGAGCTGTTGACCACATCGGGCGCGTTCGCGGGATCGCCGCCGGGTGCGAGGAACCACTCGAAGATCTGATGGAACGCCGATTCGGTGGCGTTGTCGGCGTCGTCCCAGGCCTTCGCGGCGATCCAGCGCGCGCCGGGCGCAACACCGATGCTCTGCCCGCTCAGGTCGCCGCCGACCATCGTCCCGGTCGTATGCGTGCCGTGGCCGTTGTTGTCGTAGGGACTCGCGTGCTGGCCGTAAGGGTCGAACCAGCTGATCGCATCGTTGCCGCGATAGCGCGGCGCGAGATCGGGATGCGTGCCTTCCACGCCGGTGTCGAAGCTGCCGACCACCGCGCCGGCGCCCGTGCGTCCCAGCGCCCAGACGTCGGGCGCGCGAATCTGCGCAATGTTCCAGGCGGGATCCGCGGACGAGGTCGATGGTGTGGCGGAGGGCGTCGGCCGCGGGGGCGGAATCGACACATCGAGCCGCACCTCGCGCACGTCGTCGCGCTTGGCGAGGCGGCGGATGGCTTTCTCGTTCGCGGTGACGGCGAGCCCGTTGAAGACCCAGAACGCCTTCACCTTGGAAACGTCTCCGGAGGCCTGATCTTGCGAGAGCTGTTCCTTGACCGCGGGCTGCGTGCGGGCGGCGACGTCGCGCAGCGTCTCGACCACTGCGCGCCCGCGCGCGCGTCGCTGGAATTCGCCCGCGGACTTCGCGGCGGACTTCGGATCCGCTTTCGTCGTGAGCTCGACGATCACCGGAACCTGCGCGCCGGGCGGCAACGCGGCGAGGCGCGATTCGAGGTCGGGGTGCAACGAGCCGGCGGCCGCCACGCTCGTGCAGAGCGAGGCGACGATCGCGAATAGGACGGAAACGATCCTGCCGTTGAGCATCGCACGCATGACGTACCGCCTTTCCCGGGTAAGCCCGCGCGGACTCGACCCTGTCAGAAATTCGTGCGCGGTCGTTTCGGCTGGCGCTCGGCTGCGCCGCCCTTATCATTGGAGTTTTGCAGGGTGGCGCAACGCTATACGAGTGTCAATGCTGCATATTCGACATCGCGGCGCCGCGCGTCATTTCTCGTCACTGCTTGCCGAAAAGCGTCAGGAAGAGTTTCGCCGTGCGACATACTCCTTCCCACAACGACTGAATGAGCCCGAAAGGGAATGACATGAAGCTCCTCGTCCTCGGCGCCGGAGGTATCGGCGGATACTACGGCGGGCGCCTCGCGCAAGCGGATGCCGCCGCCGTCACCTTCCTCGTGCGGCCGAAGCGCCGCGAGCAGATCGAGAGCGAGGGCTTGCGTATCGAGAGCCCCCTGGGAGATGCGCGGATCGATGCGCGTACCGTGCTCGCCGAAGATCTTCGGCCCGGATACGACCTCGTGCTCTTCACCTGCAAGGCGTACGACCTCGACTCCGCGATGGACGCGATCGCACCGGCGATGAACGGGACATGCGCGGTGGTTCCGATGCTGAACGGCATCGCGCACCTCGAGAAGCTCGCCGGGCGCTTCGGCAAGGGGAGCGTGATGGGCGGCACGGCGCAGATCAACGTGACGCTGCGCGGTGACGGCGTGGTCCATCACATGGACAAGCTCGGGCGCATCGTCTTCGGCGAGCTCGACAGAAGCGCATCCGCGCGCCCCAAGGCGCTCGCCGACGCATTCGCGAAGAGCCAGGTCGACTGGAAGCTCTCGCCCGACATCGAGCTGGAGATGTGGGAGAAGATCGTGTTCCTCTGCTCGCTCGCATCGGCGACGTGCCTGTTTCGCGCCAACGTGGGCGAGATCGTCGCCGCCCCCGGGGGTGCTGCGGCGATGCAGCGCGCGCTCGACGCCAACGTCGAGATCGCCACGCGCGAGGGTCACGCACCGCGGCCCGGCGCCATCGAATTCGCGCGCACGCGCCTGACCGATCCGGCCGGCACGTGGAGCGCCTCGATGCTGCGCGATCTCGAATCCGGCGGCCAGGTCGAAGGCGACCACATCGTCGGCTGGATGCTCGACAAGGCGCGCAAGCACGGCGTCGACGACACCATCCTGTCGCTCGCCTACACGCACCTGAAGGCGTACGAAGCGCGCAAGGCCGCGGGGCGGCTGCCCGACCTCGCCCCGTATCAGGCGCGCTAACCGTTCGTCTATTGCGCCCCGGCGGGCCGCGCCTCAATATGCGGCGCATGTATCGGCGCCGCGTCCTCATCGGGATCGCCGCCATGGGTACGCTCGCCATGGCGCCGTGGACGCGTGCTCAAGCTCCAGCAAAGCTTCCCCGGGTCGTCACGGTGACTTTCGGGTCGCCGTACAACGCGAGGAAGCGCACCGAAGCCTTCCGCAAGGGGATGCTGGAGCTCGGCTACGAGGACGGCCGGAACGTGCGCCTCGAGTGGCGTTCCGCGAACGGGCAGCCCGACCTGATGCGCGAGATGGCGCAGGTGTTGGCGCGCCAGAACGTCGACGTGATCGTTTCGTCCTCCCCGACCACGACGGAGGCGTTGCTGAAGGCGACGAGGACGACTCCGATCGTCATGGCGACTTCCGATGACCCGGTCGCGGCCGGGTTCGTGAGGAGCCTCGCCCGGCCGGATTCGAACGTGACCGGGCTCACCGCCAACGGCATCGAGCAGATTCCGCGCTACTTGGAGCTGTTGATGAAAGCCATTCCCGGTCTTTTGCGCATCGCCGCGCTCATGAATCCCACCAATGCGATCTACGCGAGCTGTCGCGCGCGGCTGGAGGCCGCCGCAAGGGCCTCCCGCCTGCGGCTGGTGGTGGCTGATGCGACGACACCGCAGGAGATCGACCGCGCGTTCTCGGAGCTCGAATCGCAGAGAATCGGCGCCCTGGTCGTGATGAGCGACGGCCTCTTCTACACCGAGCGCAAGTCCATCGCCGAGCTCGCCGATCGTTTCCGGCTGCCTGCCATCTATCCGCACCAGGGCTACAGCGACGCCGGCGGTCTCATGAGCTACGCGCCCAACCTCGACTACAACTACTACCGCGCCGCCGCTTTCGTCGACAGGATCCTGAGGGGCGCGAACCCCGCGGAGCTTCCGGTCGAGCAGCCCGCGAACCACGAGCTCATCGTGAACCGCAATGCGGCAAAGGCGATCGGGCTGAACCTCCCGGTCGAGCTGGTGAAGCGCGCGCGCAAGGTCATCGGCTGACCACGCTGCGCAGGAAATCCTCGAGGCGCTTTCCCGCCTCTTCGGGGAATCGCGTGCCGATCGTGACGCCGGCGACGCGATCCAAACGAAAATTGCGAAAATCGGTGCGCATCTCGCACCAGGCCGCGAGCGTCCAGCGCTCGCCCCAGAAGTAGAGGCCCAGCGGGCGCACGCTGCGCTCGCTCGGCTTGCCGGACTCGTCCCTGTAGCTGAAGGCGAGCCGCCGCGTCTCGACGATGGCCTCGCGCATGACGTCGAGCACCTTGCCCAGCTCGCGATCGATGTGGAAGGACGGCGCGTAGAGGCGCGTTCGCTCCATGGCGATGCGCTTGTCGGTGGGCAGCGCGGCGGCGATCTTGTCGAGCGCGGCCTGCGCGGCGCGCGCGAGCTTCGGGCTCGACCACGCTTGCACCATGCGCGCGCCCGCTGTGAGCGCTTCGATCTCCTCGTAGTCGAACATCAGTGGCGGCAGGTCGAAATCGCGTCGCAGGACGTAGCCCACGCCGGCCTCGCCCTCGATCGGAACGCCCGAGAGCGAGAGGTCGCGAACGTCGCGGTAGACGGTGCGCTCCGAAACCTCGAGCGCCTCGGCGAGGCTGCGCGCGGTGGCGAAGCGCCGCGCCCGCAGCACTTGGACGAGCCGGAAGAGGCGGTCGGCGCGGCGCACGTCACCCCGGCCGCGCGTCGCGGACAGACCACATCTCGATGCCGGATGTGTTCTGTCCCCCAAATGGGCCGGGGCCCAATCTCACCTGATGTCTTTCCAGTTCCACCATTTGAGCTTCTCCGCCTCGTGCACCGGGTGCGAAGCGTAGTACACCGCGCAACGAAACGTGTACAAGACGCACCGATCCTGCTTCACGCCGGTCTTCGTATTGAGCCTCTCGTAGAGCCTTTGCGGATCCGCGCCCTTCAGGTCCGCGACGTGCTTGACGCCCAGGCTGCGAAGGTCCGCGGCGATCGAAGGGCCGACGCCGGGGATCGTCTGCAGCTCGTCCCGAGAGGTTCGTCTTGCGGTCTTGCGAGCCGTCGTCTGCATCGTCTCCTGCTCCCGCGTCTCATCCCATTGAATGAAGGCCCACACGGTTGCCCTCGCTGTCGATGAATTGTGCGAAGTAGCCCATGCCTTCGGGCAACGCGGTCTTGGCAACGGCAATGCTACCGCCCGCCGCCTTCACCCGCGACAGGGGCTGCGCGAGATCTTCCGCCGCGTTGAGATAGACGACGCTGCCGTCTGCGCCCGGCCTGGAGCCCGCGCCGGCGACAACCGCGCCGGAAACACCCTGGCCGTCATACGGAAAGACCGCCATGTCGGTGGGGCCGAACTTCTCGCGCTTCAGCCGCGTGGCGAAGATCTTCTCGTAGAAGCCTACGGCGCGCTCGAAGTTGGCGGCCGGGATCTCGAACCACACGGCGACGTTTTGCGGCTTTGTGGCGTTGGTCATGGTCATTTCTCCAATGGGGCGTGCGACATGCACGGACCCATTGTTCGCCACCCCTCCTGACAGCGTGATGTCAGGAGGGTGAGGACTTTTGCTAGCATCACTCCCTGATGGAAGATTTCGGAACGTACGACTACATCGTCGTCGGCGCGGGAAGTGCGGGCTGCGTATTGGCCAACCGGCTGACCAAGGACGACAAGCACAGCGTCCTCCTGGTCGAGGCGGGCGGCAAGGATGACTGGTTCTGGATCGACATTCCGGTCGGCTATCTCTACACCATCGGCAATCCACGCACCGACTGGTGCTTCCGGACCGAAGCCGAAGCGGGGTTGAACGGGCGCAGCCTCGGTTACGCGCGCGGCAAGGTCCTCGGCGGCTGCTCGTCGATCAACGCCATGGTGTACATGCGCGGCCAGAAGGACGACTACGATCACTGGGCCGCGCAGGGCAACCGCGGCTGGACGTGGGACGAGGTCCTGCCGTACTTCAAGCGCGCCGAGCGCCATTTCGGCGGCGCCACCGAGCACCACGGTTGCGACGGCGAGCTCTGCGTGGAAGAGCCGCGCGTGCGCTGGGAGATCCTCGACGCGTGGCGCGACGCGGCCGAAGCCTGCGGCATCCCGAAGGTCGAGGAATTCAACCGCGGCGACAACTTCGGCAACGCCTACTTCCACATGAACCAGCGCGGCGGACGGCGCTGGAGCGCGACCAACGCATTCCTTCGTCCCGCGCTTGGCCGGCCGAACCTCACGCTCCTCACCAAGGCGCACACGCGCAAGCTCCTCATCGAGGAGGAGGACGGCGTAAGGCGCGCCATCGGAATCGATCTGGTGGTCGAGGGTCAAGGCCAAGGAGCGGCGAAGGCTAGGAAAGCGGTGATCCTCGCCGCCGGCTCCATCGGCTCGCCGCAGCTGCTGCAGCTCTCCGGCATCGGGCCGCGCCCTTTGTTGCAGAAATACGGGATTCCCGTCGTGCACGAGCTCGCCGGCGTGGGCGAGAACCTGCACGATCACCTGCAGATCCGCATGGTGTGGAAGGTCACGGGGCCGACCTTGAACGAGCGCGCGAACCGCTGGCTGGGCAAGGCGGCGATGGCGCTCGAGTACCTCCTCTTCAAGACCGGCCCGCTCACGATGCCGCCGTCGCAGCTGGGCGCCTTCGCGAAGAGCGAGGCTTCGCAGCCCACGCCCGACATCGAGTGGCACGTGCAGCCGCTGTCGCTCGAGAAGTTCGGCGATCCGCTGCATCCGTTTCCCGCGGTCACGCCCTCGGTGTGCAACTTGCGGCCCACCTCACGCGGGGCGGTGCGCATCCGATCGGCGGATCCGTTCGCCGCACCCGAGATTCGCCTGAACTACCTTTCCACGCCCGAGGACCAGGCGGTGGCGGCGCGATCGATGCGCTTCACGCGGCGGATCATGGCCGCGGCGCCGCTCGCGAAATACGCCCCGCGGGAGTGGCGCCCGGGCGCCGCGGCGCAGTCCGATGCCGAGCTCATCAAGGCGGCGGGAGACCTGGGGACGACGATCTTCCACCCGGTGGGGACCTGCCGCATGGGCCGGGATCCTGCCGCCGTCGTCGACGACCGCCTGCGTGTCCACGGAATCGCGGGACTGCGCGTTATCGATGCATCGGTGATGCCGCGAATCACCTCGGGCAATACCAACGCGCCCACGTATATGATCGCGGAGAGGGGCGCCGCATTCATTCTCTCGGACGAACGATGAAGTACCGCATCCTCCTGGCTCTTGGACTCCTCGTCGCCTTCGTGGCCGGCGCCTGGGTGGCATTGCGCCCGCCGGAGTACTCCGAGGCCACGACCGCCGCCGAGCCCGGGGCGAGCGCTCCCTCCGCCCGCGCCGCCACGATGGTCGCGCCGACCAAGCTGGGTGCCGCAGCCGTGCTTTCGATCGATCCGCGCGCCAATCCGCTCAAGAGCGCCGCGGCCGTGGTGCGGGCATCGCTGCACGGCGAATTCCTCGCGGCCAGACAGTACCGCCCCCTCTACGACCGCCTCAAGTCCTCGCCCGAGGGCCAGACGCGCGAGGGCTTGTACGTGATGTACGAGATCCTGCAGCGCTGCGCGACGGTGACCGAGCGCACCACGCGCCGCCCGCTCGTGCGCACCAACGAGCAGAAGCGCGACGAGTTCCTGGCCGGCATTCCCGCCAACGACCCGACGCGCGACAAGCGCATCGCGGCCTTCGACGAGGTGGCCGGCAACCGTTGCGCCGGAATGGAAGGGGTCTCGATCACGCAGGCGGACTTGAGCAAATTGCTCTCCGACGCCGCGGCGATGGGAGATCCGAAGGCGCAGGCCGCGGCCCTCGAGCAGGCGCTGTGGCAGGAGCGCAGGGCTTCCGGCCCGCAGGGGCGCTGGGGCCGCGACACCGTGACGTTGAACGACGCGCAGGTGGACAGCCTGCGGCAGATCGCCGCCACGCGCGATCCCGAGGCGATGATGATCGCCGGCCGGGTGCTCGCGAGCTCGTGGCACGACTTCTCGCTGCGCATCGGGCCCGACAGCCAGCTGGTCGAGCCCAGGGCGTTCCAGCAGGCCTTCGCGCTGCTCGCCTGCGACTACGGGTATCCGTGCGGCGACACCAACCCCCGCGTGCTTTCCGGGTGCGCCTACCAGGGCCATTGCGATGCCGCGAACCTCGCCGATTACCTCTTCTATTACGGCTCCTCCCCGTACGACTCGCAATTGCTCGCGCAATACCGCAGCATCCTGCGACAAGCCGTCGAGACCGGCGACTGGTCGCAAGTGACCGTCGCGCGCGGCCCTCGCCCGCCGGGCGTGCCCACGGCGCTCTTCGCTCCCGGCGGACGCTGATCCCGATCATCCGGGGCCGGCGACGAAGGGGTTGCTCTCGACCCGGCCGGTTCTTCTCCTCAGCAAAGGGGAGGGATCTCGCTACTGCCAATTGCGCTCGAATTTCTTTGGCGACGCCGATTCTGCAAACAGCGGGGCAAGGCCTCTCGAGAGCAACCCCTTCGTCGCTGGCCCCATTGACTGATCAGGCGGTAGGTAGCGTCGCCTC
>WNFI01707629.1_pt1 | contig 45850 bp, 31 predicted proteins | sample 5400471 | NCBI WGS metagenome assembly WNFI01 (sample SAMN13153348, study PRJNA577476) | soil metagenome | isolation source: 100 cm saprolite on Douglas fir-dominated hillslope | place: USA:California | collected 2013-09-17
ATGTGCCCGTACGGCGATCAAGTTCTTCTCCCATAAGGGTAAGTACCCAACCGAAATAGTAAAAGGAGCTATTAGCGTGACGGCCACACTGGACCTACCAAAACTGGATGATTGTTTGGCAGAATTTGCAAGCATTCCGAAAAAGGGCTACCAATTCGATGCGCCGAAGGGCCTCTACCCGCAGAAATTCATGGAGGATACGCAGAGGGTTTTCGAGGACCTAACCCCCGCTTGTTGTGTCTTTGCTTTTAAGGGGAATATTCAGCCGTCCTGGATCCAGCACCTACTTACCTGGATTAATACAAATAAGCCCAACCCTTCCTTGACACCGGCACTGATCATTGTGAATAAAAAAGGAATGATCTATCGCCACGTCGAGAAAACGGAGGAGGGTAAGGCGAAGTATACATACAACTACATGGATTTAACGATGACGGGTCACCCAGGTATGGCGTTGACCCACCTGCTGAATGAGCTCTATAGCCTGATGCAGGAGGGACTTTTTATGCAGGCAGATTATACCCGTTATTTTAATGCCGACATGGAGGCAATTGAAAAAGAAATGCGCAAACCCTAAAATAACGAAACACCCTGACAGGGTGTTTCGCTTGCGGCTTCAATCTGTATTCAATCATTGCATTTGCCGCCTTCGTTGAGCTTAGCCCAGCTGGCGGTGACGGAGGGTTGGAGACCCCGGGCGACGATCTCCTCCTGGTAGAGGGTGGGGGTTTGGAGGTCCATGTACATGAGGTCATCGTACATGCTGGGGTTGCCGCCGACCTAGGCGTAGGTGGCGTGGTAGAAGGTTTGGACGTACTGCTGGAGGGTGGCGCCCAAGAGGTCGATGTTTTCGATCATCCAGTCGTGGGTAACGCTTTTCCAGATGTTTTCCTGCTTGGATTCGAAGTAGGTGGCCAGTGCCCTGAGGCCGACACTATCCAGACTATTTTACACCCCTCAAAACCCCTTGTCAAGTTGTCCACTACTGGAGCCTTTCGCAATTAATAACCTCTGCTCATTTCTGCTTCAAAAAACTTCATAAGTATTTGTTCTTTAGTAATTGATGGCTCTGAGTTAAACTAATGAAAATAGGCAGATGCTTTTTTTGAGATTTTTTTGTGCAGATTCCTTGTGCAAATTCTTGAAAATTGGAAAAAAACGGTCATTGATACACGAAGTGTACGATTGCATGAAGCCTTAAACTTTAATTTACCAAACGCGTGGAGAAAGGGCAGCGGCGTCTATAACGGACGGATTATTAGGGTCTTATATTGTAAGGGGCTCTAAACAAAAAAAGACCCCGATTTCTCGAGGTCTTCCTGGTGGGAGTTGACGGGTTCGAACCGCCGACCCTCTGCTTGTAAGGCAGATGCTCTGAACCAGCTGAGCTAAACTCCCTTTTCCTTCTAAAGGAGTGCAAAGATAAGGGCTAATTTATTTCTACAAAATTTTTTTGCCATCATTTTTAAAAAAATCGCCCCTAAATCTGTCATTCTCTGAGCCTTGCGACGATTGACGAGAAGATTTTCAGCTTGTCCAGCACCAGCAGCCCGAAAAAAGCACAGACAAGCACCGCCACCAATGCCACCATTCCCATCGCATAATACTGGATCGTCCATTCCAGCGCGACCTTTACCCGGTGAAAGAACCCCATCTTTTGCCCGGGACTTCCCTCATAAAGCGAGAACCGTAGAGTACAAAACTCGTTTTCAGTATTGTAATTCCCCAGATCCACCCCCAACTCCTGGATCTGCGTTTCAATCTCCAGGATCTTCTCATGAAGACTGACAAAATCACTGATCGCCCCGCCCTTACTCTTTAATTCATTCAAAGAGGCCAACGTCTTTTCCAGGGATGCCTGCTTGGCATTCAACTGCCTGTATTCATTCGTTTTATCGATCTTGGTGATGGTCGTCGACCGCAGATTGCCGATCTGCTGTACGGCATGATAGAAAGAGTCGAATAGCGCAGGAGTAACCCCGATGGACAGGTTCAGTTCCCGGTTCCCTTTTTTCCCCTGCCCCTTCTCATACTGGACAGGAGCATTGAAAGAACCGGCCGTTTTACGGATCAGCGCCTCGTCCTCCTCAAAATGCAGGGTCTTGGATTGCACCGTAGCCGTCTTTTCATATTTCTGGGACCTGGAAAAATTTCCTTGCGTCGGGGACATATTCATGTTACTGATCTTCTCCGAAGCATAGTTCTTTCTCAGATTCTGCAGGTTACTGAAAAAATCGTTGCTGACTTCATCCTGGCCGTCCCCGGTTCTCCCCCCCCAATATCCATAAGATAACCTGAACAGGAATAGCAGCACAAAAAGACTTCCCAGCAGCAAAGAAACTTTGCGGATTTTCTTCTTAAAATTGGTAATCATATAGTGATGGTTGTAGGTTTAGCAATCGTCTCCTCCAATCTATAAAACAGCAAGATAAATCCCCAGATCATTGAGCCGAGAGTAAAAGCCAGCAAACCATAAATCAGCCGATTTCCATTTCGCTGCGAAAGCGACTCCCAACGGGCTTCGAGAATTGTTAGATTTTGCACAGATCCGGTAGGAGGGGAGGGGCTGACAGCTAATGTATATTCATACTCTTTCCGGTCATTCCGATGATACATCCTTTCCAGGTAGACGGCCTTATTAAAGTCCTTTGCCAGGAAATCTTTCCAGCTGGCCAGAAGAAACTCTTTACGTAAGGCATCTTTTTCATCTATATCCAGCCGGTTGCTGATCTTTTGGGTATAATAAATTCCTATCCAGGCCTTGGCTTGGCTGATGGCGGATGATACGCTGACCAGGCTGTCCCTCCTCTGGACTTCTTCTTTCCGAATAGAGTCTTTTTGCAGAGAATTTTTTGAGGCTTCAGCCCTCACAGTGCTTATCGAATCCGGAAGCCTTTCATAAGGATCTTTCCTATCAGTGATTTCGCCGGAAGACGATTCATTTTTAAAAGGAATCGCAACCCCGGGCTTGTCAAAAAGCGGAGCGACTATATAATAATGAAAAGTAAAGGAGTGGTTTTTGTCCCCTGTCGTAGAATAATCTTCTGCCTGCGCCCATTCTTTGGCAACATAATATTGCTGAACCGTATAATATTTAACCGGTGTTGTTCCCGCGATCTGGCTGATGGTTGAAAGAGCCGTTAGTTTCTCCGTAGCCGTCTCGACATATTCCTGCAGAAAAGTAGTGGGAGGGGCGATAGCCAATACCGCCAGCAGCAAATAAAAGAATAACGCCCTGCCCTGCAGGTTCAATAACCGAACCCGGGGCCTTAGCCAGATCAGCACGGGTATCCAGGGTAGCGTTACAGGTAATAAGAGCAGAAAAATATCTTCATCGACCCGTTGATTAATCCCCGTTCGGATTACCAGCCACCAGTCCAGGAGGGTATAGACCCCTATAAACCCGACCGCAATCCTTAAAAAAGGAAGAAAGATCAATCTTGTCTTATCGTCGGGTGATGCTTTCACGTAGGTACCCGCTTACGGCTTCCACACATTATTCTCCCGATTCACATCCGGCAACACCTTGTCCGGATCGATCGTCACGGAGACCAGCGTCCCACCAGTTCCAGAGCCGGCTCCTCCTACCTTCAACACATGCACCCCCGATTGCAACCAGGTCTCCACCGGCAGGGACACCCGCTGCTTCGTCCCATCCTTCCACAGCAGCTCCACCGTGGCCGGCATCACCATCCTGTCCAGGTTGGCGATCGTAATCTCCGTACCCTTACCAGGATCATAGGCTACATTCTGTACCGCCAGGTCCAGTCCCCAGTTGTGGAAAAACCATTCCCGCCAATACCAGGACAGGTCTTCTCCCGCCTCGTTGTCCATCGTTCGGAAAAAATCATAAGGAGTCGGATGGCGATAAGCCCATCGTTTGATATATTGGCGAAAAGCATAGTCAAATCTTTCCCTGCCCAGGATCACATCCCGTAACAATACCAGCCCCAGGGCCGGTTTGAAATAAGTCATCGGATGCCGGTACTTTTCCGGGATCCCATCCGCCCGGGTCATCATCACCGGCGCTGCAGGATCTTTTAAAAGCGGTACGATCTCCTCCACCGGGTTGCCCCCGCCGGGAGCATACTCTCCATCCCGCTTCGGCGCATATTCCCCCTTATTAAAAGCATCCGAAGCATACACATCTATGAATGTATTGAACCCCTCATCCATCCACGCATATTGCCGCTCGTCGGAACCGACGATCATAGGAAACCAGTTATGACCTATCTCGTGGGCCGTCACCCAATACAATTCGCTCCCCTTATCCGTGATCCCGTCAAAAACAATCCCCGGATACTCCATCCCCCCCGCAATCCCCGCCTCGTTGATAGCTACCGGGTAAGGGTACACGAACCATTGTTCGGAGAAATATTCCATCGAAGCCTTCAGGTATTCGGTCGCCCGCCCCCAGGCGCCTTCCCCCGCACTCTCTATCGGGTATACCGACATAGCCAGGGACCTTTTGCCTCCCGGCAGGTTCACCCGCGCCGCATCCCAGATATAAGCCCTCGATGCGCCGAACGCCACATCCCTTGTGTTATACATCTTAAAATGCCAGGTCAGCAGTCCCCGCTGTACCGGCCGGCTCGCCGGATCGACCAGATCGGCGGCAGCATGGATCATCACCGTCTTGTCACTGACCCTGGCGGCAGTCAACCGGGCCATTTCCCGGGCCGTCAATACCTCCTGCGGATTGACCAGCTCCCCGGAACCCGCCACGATCATATCCCAGGGCACCGTGACCTTATAGTCGAAATTGCCATACTCGCAATAGAACTCCCCACTGCCTAGGAAAGGCAGCGTATTCCAGCCCTGGCTGTCATCATACACACACATGCGGGGATACCACTGCGCGATCTCATAGATCTTGCCGTTCTTCGTAGACACATAATCCGTCCGGTTGCCGAAATCTCCCGGCACCGTATAATGATAGCTGATCAGGATATTGATCCTGCCCCCGCCAGCGGGTAATGCCTGCTTTAGCCGGATCTGCAGACGGGTATCCGTCACCACATAATCCGCAGCGACCAGCCGGCCCCCTTGCTCTATCTTCACCGACTCCAATTCGGATCCGTCCGTATGCTGGCCTGGGCCGGGACTAAAAGAGGTAAAATAATTGGAACGGGCATCCTTCCGGTAGGTATTCTGATCCAGGTACAGCCATAAGGAATGCAGCGTATCGGGGCTGTTATTGGTATAAGAGATCGTTTCATTGCCGGCTAATTCATTCTTTACCGTATCCAGCCGGGCCTGTATCGTATAATCCGCCCGGTTTTGCCAATAATTGGCAGCCGGCACTCCGTTAGGGGAATGGAAGGGCTTTCCCTGGTCGCTGTAAAATCCGGGAGCAAATATCGCCTGAGGATCATAGCCGGGCGAAACAGGCTTTTCCGGCAACCCAGCGGCCACCTGCCCATCAGAATCGATCGATAAAGTAAATAAACTAAGTACCAGCAAGGGGAAATACAAGGTGAGCCTCTTCATGTATAATATTATTTCTTTTTATCAAATGTAAAAATCCGGCCGTCTTGCAATATAGGAATTTTTGCAGGCCCGCGCAGGGAGCCCCTGATTTGTTTATTTTCGCACTCACCCAAATCATCACCATGGCAACAGCGGCTTTCACCCCCCAAAAACCTACCAGTTATTGCGAAGCCATTACGAGAATGGAACCCGGCAACGTGCACATTCTTTACCATGATAAAGAATATGGGTTCCCGATCGAAGAAGACAACCAGCTTTTCGCCCGCCTTATTTTGGAGATCAACCAGGCCGGACTCTCCTGGACTACCATCCTGAATAAAAAAGATAATTTTTTCCGGGCTTTCGACGACTTTGACATTGCAAAAGTGGCCCGCTACGGGCAGCGGCAGACCGACCGGCTCCTGCAGGATGCAGGGATCATACGCAACCGCCTGAAGATCGAAGCGACCATTGAGAACGCCCGTCGTATCCAGGCCCTGCAAAAAGAATTTGGCTCATTTAAGAACTGGCTGGATCACCACCACCCCCTGACAAAGGATGAATGGGTCAAACTATTCAAAAAGAGTTTCCGTTTCACCGGAGGGGAGATCGTAGGGGAATTTTTAATGAGCAGCGGTTACCTGCCGGGAGCACATATAGAAACCTGTCCCATCTATAAAAAACTGCTGAAGCACAAGCCTGCCTGGATGGTTAAGAAGAAATAGCACCCTCCCCGCAGCGATTCCGCGGTCAATTCAACTGCACCACCGGCAACCGGTAATGAAGGCCATCCACCGCGAATAACTCGTCGATCTCGATAGTCCAGAATTTAAAAAGAGGAGATTTGGAAATATATTTTTCAACGGAGGCCTTGTCTTCAGCCGAGACCGTGATCCATACCCTTTGTGTTTCCATCGACACCACATAATGATCTATTACCCCTTGTTCGATCAACCGGTTTATATAAGTGCGGTGAGGGGGAACAAGTGCTGCAAATTCATCTGTCATTTCAAACTGTATCGTCACCTGGAATTTTCGCATAACACTTCTTACTTTATCCTAACAAAATTTCCATTCCATTGTTCGGAGAGGCCTCTTCGCGGCCTCCCTCTCTTATAAATACGTCCATATACCCCTGTCAGTTGCTTCACCTTACAGTCTCCATTCGATCACCTGGTTCACCCATTCCGGGCGGTAAGGAGTCGTCACTTTGATATAATTATCGGTATAGCCCTCCATCATAGGCGTTTTCACATGCCCCTCCAACAGGACTTTCCTTACATGCCCCTCATGCTGCCGGGTAAAATATTGCATTTTCTGGTAGGATAGGTTCCGCAGGATCTTATTCCGCTCATTGCGGATAGCAATAGGAACAACCGGCTTGATCTCCAGCGCTTTCGTATGATCCCGCTCGGAATAGGTAAACACATGCAAATAAGACACTTCCAGCTCATGCAAAAACTCGAAAGTCTCTTTAAAATGATCTTCCGTCTCTCCGGGAAAGCCGACGATCACATCCACCCCGATCGCACAATGCGGCATGAGTGTCTTGATTAGCTGTACCCGCGACGCATACAAGTCTCTTTTATAACGCCGGCGCATTAGCCCTAGGATCCGGTCGCTCCCGCTTTGCAGGGGAATATGAAAATGCGGCATGAATTTATGGCTGCCGGCCACCCATTCGATCATTTCAGGGCTGAGCAGATTCGGTTCTATGGAAGATATGCGATAGCGTTCGATCCCCTCTATTTTATCCAGTTCCTTCATTAGCCTGAAAAAATCCTCCGGCTTACCGGTTTCATCCCGCGTCCCCTTCGGCTTACCGGCGCTCATTCCTGCCTGCACGATGCCTTCCCGCGCCGCCCCGTCGGGCCCCTTCCCAAAATCCCCCAGATTCACCCCCGTCAGCACAATCTCCTTCACGTTGCCTTCCGCCGCAATCTTCCGCACATTATCCATCGTCCGGGATATGGTGTCGCTCCGGCTCTTGCCCCTGGCCATGGGGATCGTACAAAAAGAACAATTATAATCGCATCCGTCCTGCACTTTCAGAAAGGTCCTCGTCCGGTCATTCAGGGAAAAAGAAGGGTTAAACCCGCTCACGTCTTCAATATCACAACTGCAGATCCGGGCCGGATCTCCCTTGGTCAGTTCCTTCAGGTGCTGCACAATATTAAACTTCTCCCCAGCCCCCAATACCAGGTCGACCCCCGGTATGGCCGCGATCGCGGCAGGCTTCAGCTGCGCATAGCAACCCGTGATCACCACCAGGCTTTCCGGCGCCTTACGTTGGATCCGGCGCACCAGGTGACGGCATTCTTTATCGGCATTATCCGTGACGGAACAGGTATTGATCACATACACGTCTGCCTGCTCATCGAACTCCTTTTTCTCAAACCCCTCGCTTTCCAACAGCCGGGATAGGGTAGAGGTCTCCGAGTAATTGAGCTTACAACCCAGCGTGTGAAAAGCGACCGTCTTATTTCGAACTTGCTCCATGATGAATAGTAAAGCTTTATCAGCCGGTAAAGGTATGCCTTTTCCCCGTTTTATGGGTTTCGGGGTGCCGCCGGCTTAGGACACGCTCAAATCCGGCAACTGCCTACGGATCAGTAGGTTTCAGGTTTGAAAAGTTGTCAAAAAGGATCAATTGGTGTTTGTCATGCCCGCTTCTCCTATCTCGCTGGAGGAGCAAATAGCTAAACAGCCATTAAAATTGATAAGCAAAATTGTAAAATATTAGAGTGAAGGAAAATTTGGAAAGGTTGGATGCTAAGGTAACAAAATCAAAAAGGTAATGAAGCCCCTTGGGCGCCCTGCCCATGTTATATCGTTTTCTTCTCGCCATAGAGCGAAATATCGCTACCTGATTTACTAAAAAGCTATTATAAATTATTGATTTATAATAGCTTATCTCATTGGCATCATTTTTAGAAAGTATAGCCGTCTGGTCTTCTTCAGAGAAAAAACGACGGTTATGAAATATATCATCTCATTTTTTACAATCCTTTTTTTTATTTTTTTTTATTCCTGTAAGTCAGGAGACAGGAATGAGAACGCCCCATCCATTATAGACCCCGACTCTGTGAGGGTCCCGGTAACTGCAATAGTAATGACCCGTTCCATAGGAAATGATAAGTTGTCCTTCAGCGGCTCTACAGAAGCAAGGACTACCGTAAACCTTGGGTTCATGGTGGGCGGAAAAGTAAGTCGGGTCATGGTGGATGAGGGCTCAAAAGTTTCAAAGGGGGAGTTGATCGCCGATCTCGAAACCACCGATTATACGCTGGCCCTGGATATTGCCAATGCCAATTTGCAAAAAGTACAGGACGAGTATGACAGGCTTACGATCCTGCAAGGCAGGGGCAGCATACCTGCCGGCGATTATGTGAAAGCCGTCGCCAGCTTACATGAAATAACAGCGAGGCAAAAGCAGGCCATTAAAAGCTTAACCGATTCCAGGCTCTATTCTCCCATCTCGGGCATTGTGTCAAGAAAGGGTACCAATCCCGGGGAGGTTATTTCCCCGGGATTGCCCTTATTTTCCATCGTAGACATCAACCCGATAAGGGTGGTTGTTGCGGTGCCCGAATCGGAGATCGGCCAGGTCAGACCCGGACAGTCCGCGAAAGTGGATATTCCGGCCCTGGATTCTACCTTCTCCGGAACAGTCAGGCTCATCGGCCCCGTAGCGGATCCCAATACACGTTCTTATACGATAAAAATAGATTTGCCGAACCCGCATTTTTTAATCCGGGGAGGAATGATTGCGACAACTGCCCTTCTTTCCACTCATAAATCATCCGGTCTGTTGCTGCCGGCAGAAGCTGTTTTACATGACATCGACCAGACCACCTATGTCTTTGTTGCTGACCGGGAAAAAAATACGGCGTTTAAAAGGAAGATATTGGTGGGTGCATTGTATGATAATAAGATCGAAGTCAGTTCCGGCTTAAACGAAAATGAATTAGTGGTAGTGGGCGGGCAGCAAAAGATCCAGGATGGTTCTCTTATTCAAATTAAAACGGCTCAGCCATGAATATCGTTCAAGCATCTCTGAAATATAGGCAGGTTACGCTCGCTGTTCTCGCCATTGTATTCCTGGCGGGTGTTTATTCACTGTTCAATATGCCCCGCCGGGAAGACCCGAAGATCACCGTCCGCCAGGGGCTGGTCCTCGCCTTTTACCCGGGCGCCAACTCGGTACAGGTGGAAGAGCAGCTAACCAAAAAACTGGAGCAATACCTGTTCCAGTATAAAGAAGTAAAGAAAGAGAAAACTCATTCGACAACGAGGGACGGCGGCGTAGTAATTTATGTGGAATTACAGGACTGGGTTAAAAACCCGGACATGTTCTGGTCCAAGCTGAACCACGAACTGAACTATGCAAAAGTGGTGGACCTTCCCACGGGCGTTCAGGGCCCGATCGTAGATTCCGACTTTGGCGACACCATCGCCATGTTGATAGGGATCGAGTCCGACAGCCTCGATTACAGCCAGTTAAAGGGATACCTGGAGAAGCTGGAGGACGGACTTCGCAGGGTAAAATCCGTTTCGAAGATCAAACGCCTCGGCGAGCAGACCGAACAGATCACCATTACGACCAGCTCCGAGAAAATGTCTCAATACGGCATCAAGCTTCCCCAGGTGACCCGGCTTCTTCAATCGCAAAACGCTATTCAGGCTACGGGCGATATCAAACTGCAGCAGTCTGACGTTCCCTTGTACACCGGGGGATATTACAATACCCTTGAACAGGTCAGTCAGCAAGTTGTAGGAACTTCCACGAGGGGAAATATTGTACGGTTCGGGGATCTGGCCGATGTCAAAAGGGGCTTTGCCGAACCCTCTGTAGTCGTTACGCATGACCAGCACCGCACGCTGATGCTTTCGCTTGAAATGCAGGAAGGAAATAACGTGGTAAAATTCGGCGAATCGGTAAATCAGGAATTGGCAGAACTAGCGGTCCATTTGCCTGCACCCATAAAGATAAGTACGATCGTCAACCAGCCGAAGCTTGTTAAGTCCAGTATCAGTAACTTCATCCGGGAGTTCTTTCTTTCCATTATTTCGGTAATTATTGTAACGATCCTGTTATTACCTTTCCGTGTGGCCTCCGTAGCTGCCATGGCCATCCCGGTAACCATCGCAGTAACGTTTGGCCTGCTGAATATTTTTGGCATCGAATTGCAACAAGTATCGCTGGCTGCGCTGATCGTGGTGCTGGGCATGGTGGTGGATGATGCGATCGTGATAGCGGATAATTATGTCGAACTGCTGGATGAAGGCATGGATCGCTGGACCGCTGCATGGAGGAGCGCCAGCGATTTGATGGTGCCTGTATTGACGGCAACGGCGACCATAGTGGCCTCTTTTTTGCCCCTGATCATAATATCCGGTTCAGTAGGGGAGTTCATTTTTTCCCTTCCTGTAACAGTAGCCATCGCATTGGCCTCCTCCTTCCTGGTAGCTATGCTGCTAACCCCGATGCTTTGTTATGCATTTATAAAGAAAGGATTGAAAGACCATAGTGTGCCTGTAGCAAACCAGCCGGTAAAGAAGAAACGCCGTTCTATGCTGGATCTGCTGCAGGCCATTTATGACGTAGCCATCGGCTGGTGTATGAGGCATAAGATAATAACGATATCCGCCAGCGTTTTATCGGTCGTGGCGGCTCTTGTGCTGTTTGGCCACCTCCGTCAGCGCTTCTTCCCCGCCGCCGAGCGCAACCAGTTTGTGATAGAGTATTGGATGCCGACCGGCTCCCGGCTGGAAAAAACACAGGAGACCTTGCATAAACTGGAGGGATTGATCAAAAATGACAACCGGGTGGCCGATTTCGCAACCTTTGCCGGGACAGGCGCCCCCAGGTTCTACTATAACTTTGCTCCGCAGCCGCCCGTAACGAATTACGGGATGATCCTGATCAATACGTTTACCAATGAACAGGCGGAGGAGATGGCTACGGAACTCACCAAAAAAGTAGATACCCTCGCTCCTGAAGGAATGGCTTTTGTAAAGTTGATGCAGCAGGGAGCTCCTTTAGAATCGCCTGTCGAAGTACGGGTCATAGGCGATGATATCGGTACGCTTAAAAGTCTCGGCGCCAGGGTGCAACAGATCCTAAAGAGCACGCCCGGAAGTATGCTGGTCCGTTCGGACTTTCATGAAGATTATTATGGCCTGAGTATAAATCTGAAGGAAAACGCCAATAGGCTTGGGTTCACAACGGCATCCATTGCTGACAATATAAACACAGGCTTTGCAGGCTCGCCTGTTTCTGTCATGTGGGAAGGCAATCAGCCGATCAATCTTGTCCTTCGGCTGGAGGAGAAAAAAAGAGGGGATTTTAGTGATATTACCAATGACTATATCAGTTCGCCGGTCACCGGCGCCAATGTTCCTCTCCGGCAGGTAGCCAACCTGGTGCCGGAATGGCAGACGGGTAGGGTTATGCATCGCAACGGGGTAAGAACACTGACTATACAAAGCGAAGCGCAGGCAGGCACCCTGCCCTCTGAAGTCCTGAAAAAGATACAGCCGGCGATCGCCAAGATCCATTTGCCGGCTGGGTATCGTATTGAATACGGAGGAGAAGACGAAAATCAAAAGGAGACCTTCGGACAAATGGTCGTGGCGTTATGCATTAGTATCGGGCTGATCTTCTTCATACTGCTTTTCCAGTTTAAGAACATTAAAGAATCCTTGCTGATCATGACATCCATCCCATTATGTCTTTTCGGGGCTATACTGGGCCTCGTGGTCACCAATAATCCGTTTGGATTCACCTCTTTCCTCGGATTGATCAGCCTGTCAGGCATCGTGGTCAGGAATTCCATCATATTGGTAGACCATACCAACCTCTTGATCAGGCAGGGTATGGATATCCGGACAGCCGCCCTGGAATCGGGCAAACGGCGCCTCCGCCCTATTTTTCTGACAGCCATGGCCGCAGCCATTGGTGTCTTACCCATGATCTTATCAGGATCCTCCATGTGGAGCCCCCTCGCCAGTGTGCTGGCATTTGGGGTCGTCTTCTCTATGGCCATGGCGCTGCTGGTAACCCCCTTATTATTCGTGATCATGGTAAAGTCAAAGGATAAGGAATTGGCTCCTTCATCAGAACCTTTAAAAAATGAATAATCGTATGACTGTAAAATATCTTTTAACAGCCCTTATTCTCATTCTCCTGACTGCATGCGTCTATGCACAGCAATCCCAGGGCATTACCCTTGAACAAGCTAAAAAAATGGCATTGGAGCAAAACTTCCCCTTGCTGATTCAACGGGAGAAAATAGTAGAAAACCAGGAAAAAGTAAAGGAAGCCAAAAGCAAAAGATATCCCATACTCCTGGCCACTGGTAACTATGCTTATAATGGCGTTAGCAACGATGTCACTTTACGTAAAGGTTCATTTGGAAATTATCAGGCCAGCAATATCCTTGTTCCTGAAAAAGATATCACGCTGTTGAAGAGTAAGCATAATCTATATTCCTTCGGCGGATTGGCCGTTCAGCCTATAACAGACCAGGGAAAGATCAATGCGGGTATAAAAGTTGCCGGGGCAGATGTGGACATTGCTCACACCCAGGCATTACAATCGGAGCTGCAGGTGAATCAGTCCGTTGAAAAATTGTATTATGGCAGCCTGATCGCTCAGAAAAGGGAGGAATCGATAAAGATCAACATCGAGTTGATAAAACTAAGATTATACGATGTGGAGAGTGCGCTGTCAGCAGGTAAAATAGATTCTTCCGTTAAAACAGGGCTGGTGGCGGAACTGGCGGACCAGGAAGAAAAACTGCTGGAGGCTGCTAACCAACGGGAAGACAATGAAGGAGACCTGGCGGTAATGATGGGCCTTCCTTATACTGCGACATTTATTTTGAACACGCCATCCGATGCCCTTCCGGTAGTTCAACCCGTCGAATTTTATTTACAGTCGGAAAAAAGCAATAACCTGGACATACTGCTCGCCGGGCAGACGCTTCAAAAAGCCCGATATGGGGTTCTTGCCGCTAAAAAGGATTTTTTTCCATCTTTAAATGCCATCGGCGGATATTCTAATCAGAGCCTGATATCGGTCCTCCCGACAAATAATTATTTCCTGGGCCTTATGCTGAGCTGGAACTTTATGGACTTCGGAAAAAGAAAGTCTGTTCTGAATGAAAGAAATTCGCAGCAGAAACAGGCGGAATTGAATCTCGATTATTCGAAAAAAAGGATGGATAACGAAGTCTTCAAAGCTTATCGAAAAGTGGTCCAATCCCGGGAACTGTTGGCGACTTCTCAAAAAGCGCTGGATTACCGCCGGGCGGATTATAAACTGAAAAAGGACCATTCGGACGCGGGGTTAATTCTTCCAAAGGATCTGCTGGAAACCAGAGTCGCCCTGGTAAAAGCGGAGCAGGATTACTTTTCAGTGCAATTGGGATACAGACTCGCGATCACTGCTTTGGAGATTGTAGCCGGAATGCTGAAATAATGAATGCATAAATGATTGTTTACTCATTAATAAAACCATTCCTAAAACTCCTGAAGTTCATCCCGCAATTATTCTTAAAGTATTTACTGAAATGCGCACAATCGGTAAACCCTAAATAATCCGCCAGTTCCTTCAGCCTCACTTTCTCAGAGACCACCTGTCGCTTAGCTTCCAATATAATACACTGCTGTATATGATAACTGGCGTTGAATCCTGAAATCTTCTTAACGATATAGTTAAGATAGCCTGGGCTAAGAGCCATTTCACTCGCATAGTCAGCGACCATTTTTTTGGTCAGAAAATTCTTTTTTACCAAAGCCAAAAATTCCATCACCTTTCCCGTTTTTTCATCAGGTTTATGCTGACAGCTATTGATAGCCAGGCTTCTGGAAAGATAAAGCATGAAAATTTTCAAAAAGCCGCTCAGGATATCTAAGCGCGATAGCGCGTTGCGATCATATTCTTTACCCATCAGTTGAATAATATCGTTTAATTCATACAGCCGTTCTGTTTCAGGCCTCAACAGCATTATGTTTCTCCCCCCGGTAAACCGATCGAATAAAAAGAAGTAATCCACTTCGCCCTTAACAGTGAAATAAAAATCCGCCGACAGGCTGATATAATATCCTTCCAGCCTGCTCTCCGCCTTTACCTTGCGGTATTGACCAGGCGACAGGCAATAGATGGCGTTCTCGGAAAACCTATAATCCTGGAAATCTACGGTAAGGGATCCTCTGCCTTTTTTAACCCATAAAAATTCAAAATGGGACAACCGCAGTGCGATCCCTTCGTGGAAAGCACCCTGTTCATCCATTGTCTCCAATGGTTGAATATGAAAAGCTGGTGTCTTTTTGTCACCAGGTAAAGTTTTTTGTCTCATATCTTTTGATTAAGCCAATGCTGTGCCAGTTCATAAATGATTGATGTTTAATAATATATGCTGATTCGGTCCAAAAAAAGCTATTGCTATTTCGCCAATCGCCGAAAGGATGGCGATTGTTAGCCAATATGCTCTTTCCGGATGCCTAATCGTTTCATTTTTGAATTCAGGGTACTGGGTGGGACGCCCAATAATTGTGCAGCTCCACATTCTCCCGCAATTCTGCCGCTGCAATACTTAAGCGTTTTCAGAATGAACTCCCGTTCATTCTCATTGATGGTTTTTACCACAAAGGCTTCTTTGGAAGAGGGTGAGGGGGAATGCTGCTTTGGCAAGGGCAGATGTATTTGTTTGATCGTATCCCCGGAAGCCTGTAAGATGCTTCGCTCGATCAAATGCTCCAGTTCCCGGATATTACCCGGCCAGTTATATTGCATTAAATCCTGCAAGGCGCTGTTGTTAAGGGCTTTGATATTTCTTCCGGCTTTTTTGGCAAACCGTTGAATAAAGTGGGAAGCCAGCAGGGGAATATCCTCCCGGCGATCTCTTAACGGCGGTAGAGAAATGGGAAATATATTCAGCCGGTAATAAAGATCGCTTCTGAATCTCCCTTCTCCCATTTCCTTTTCCAGGTCCCGGTTGGTGGCCGCAATGATCCGTACATCGACTTTGATGGTAGATCTGCCCCCTACGCGCTCTATTTCCCTTTCCTGTAAGGCCCGGAGGAGTTTTACTTGCAGTTCTAACGGCATTTCACCGATTTCATCGAGGAACAGCGTTCCGCCGTTTGCCAGCTCGAATTTTCCGAGCCTGCGGTCCGTAGCGCCGGTGAAACTTCCGCGCTCATGACCAAACAATTCGCTTTCTATCAGGTTGGCCGGCAAGGCAGCACAATTGACCTTAACCATCAATTTGTTCTTTCGGGGCGAACTGTTATGTATAGCCCGGGCAATCAGCTCCTTGCCGGTACCGGTCTCTCCAAGGATCAGAACGGTGCTATCGGATGGCGCGACCTGCGACACCAGGCGAAAAGTTATTTGCATGGTGGAGCTGGCGCCGACAATTTCTGAATAGTGGTGCGAAGTTTCGATTTCTTCCTTTAAGTAGATCTTCTCTGCTTCCAGTTGCTGTTTGTACCGGTTGATCTCTATTAACTGTCTTTCAATCTTATCATTAGCGATGATATTGAAGACGGCAATGGAGATCTGGTTGGCCAGGCTTTCTGCAAGACTTAACCTGCTTTCATCCATCGGTATCTTTTTTTCAAAATAGATAAGCCAAAAGCCGAATACCCGCGAGCCTTTGGAAAACCTTACGGCAGCCAACTGCCGGATCCCGCTTTCAAAGTTGATCCTCAGCCATGTCGGAAGCTCCGACTCTTTCATGAACTGATCCAGGTCGACAACAATGGGCGAAGGGCTGGCAATTACCCTGTTAAGAATTCCATCATTTATAGGATGCTTATCATTTATAACATCCTGGTAAGTGGGGTGAGTCTTGCTTTTTGATTCAGGATCTAATATAAATGCGCTGGCAGTGAGCTGATCTTCATTAACGGTGGCTATACTGCTATGGCTGAATCCCAGGAGATTTTTAAGTCTCCGGGAAATGACCAGGAGTAATTCATTCGCATTCCGGATGGCTGCAAAATCAAAGCTCAGTGACAGTAATAGCTCCCTTTCTCTCTCCCTCCTGACGATTTCTTCATTGGCTAAAATATTAGACACCGCCGTAGACAGTTGATAAGAAATGCCTGTAACCAGGTTCAACTGCTTAAAGCTCATTTGCTGGTTGATAACCAGGCAGATGGCCCAGACCCCGATAATCCTGTCGCCAACCTGCAAGCCGATCATCACAATTTTTCGGATGCCGCTTTCGTAAAGTATCTGCATGTATTCCGGCATATTGGATCTTGCAGAAAGCTGATCCAAGTCAAAGACCTGTGGCTCTTTCGATAAAAGCACCTTATTGAATATTCCGTCATTTATAGGATATTTCGCACTTATTACATGCTGGTATTTAGGATGCTCTTTTGCCCTGGACGCCGGCTCCTGTAAAAAGGATGTCATCGTTAATTGATCCTCATTGATAACGGCTACCCAGTGATGGCCAAAATCAAACAATTTTTTTAGTTTGACGTGAATAACTTTTAGTAGATCATTTTTATCACGGATGGATACAAAATCAATATTCAAAGACTGGATTATTTCGGTTTCCGTTTCACGCTCCAGGACGGCATCATCGGCCTTTATCTTTGATACCACGAGTGACAACTGATTAGCTAACAACCGAAAAAGATCCGGTTGATCATCATTCAATTCAATGTTGACAGTGTATAATAATACCCAGTAACCAATTACCAGATTCCCCTCATGCAGATTTAATAGCAAACCTTTGTAAGGGCTCCGATTATCCTTTAAATACGGCAATACATTACGGGTTATCGTTATTTCATCAAAATAATATCCCTTTTCACCAGCGGAATGCATTCCTATGGGAATATATTCACAAAAGGGGTTTTCGGTAGTCACGGTTTCCGGGTCCAAAAAAAAATCATTGGCGGATGTTCTGCTTTTGTTCAATAGGAATATCGTAGAGTGATGGAATTGTAATTCTTTTTTCAACAGGTCGTTGATCGTTTTTAGAAGCTGCTTCCTGGTTTTAACGGAAGCAAGCTCAAGGCTGAGAGCAAGCAGGAAGTTCGTATCCATAAAATAAATGTAAAGGGTAAGATCGGGTTCCAACTTCCATACCATATATTAGTAACTTTAATTTTAATGATTTATATATAGTAACTTTAGTACAGATATCACGATATTCCGGGATTTGACGAAATGTCACGGAGGATGACCCTAAGTAGAATACAATTAATTGTATGGTTAAGGCTCTATTGTTTATTATACTACTGCTGTTCAACAGCCCGGTTTCTTTTCATGGGCTGTCTGCCCAGGGGCAAGATATTTCCAGGCATGAAGCTGATTCATTACTCGGATCATTGAGTAAAGCAGGTGCAGACACTGCTCCTATAAATTCACTATTAAAATTAGCAACATTTGAAATTCATAAACCCGGCGAATTCAAAACCGATCTGGATAGTGCGGCTGTATTTATTGACCAGGCTAAGCAGATCAACAATAAAATAAGATCAATTGAGGCTCATGGATATATTACTTTAATTGAATCATACCTTGAGAGAGAGAGGGGCCAGCGAAAGGAGGCAAAGGCATCAGCTGAAAAGGCCATCCAGATTCTCAATAATGGGCCAGATAAATTTCAATTGGGCCAGGCTTATATGGAACTATCTGAGTATTATGATTATCAAGACCCGGATCAATTGCCCAAAAAGATACAATTGATTGAACAGGCAGTGACTAACTTTAAACTGTCTGGCCATATAGAGCGTATGGCTTTTGCTCTCAGAATGTTGGGCGAATATTACAATGATGCAGCTAACTTCGGAAAATCTGGCAATGATTATTATAATATTTTGGCTACAGCTTTGGAAAAAGGTAAACTTTCTTTAGCGCTTTATCAATCAATTCACTATGACAAGCTTCAAGGTGTATATGTGGTGTTAGGAGAGGTTTATTTTAGCCAAACAGACTACGCACAGTCCTTAAATTATGAATTAATAGCATTAAAAACCGCTGAGAATGTTCACGACACTACGATGCAGCTATGTCAGATCAATAATCATATCGGATTAACACTTTTCAAGTTGGGAGAATATGAAAAGGCGGCAAATTATTTTAAAAATGCGGTTCAAACAGCAGAAAAATATAAGGACTATGAAACTATTTACCTATTAGTATCAAATATCGTTGATGCATACGTAAGCGCAAATAAACCATCGGATGCAAGAGCCGTTCTGGAATATATTTCAAAAAAATATGCTGCGCCAAAAAACAATATTCAAATTAACTACGAAATTGCGTGCGCTTATTTAACTGTTTATACGCTGCTTAAACAATACCGTCTTGCGAAGCCTTATTGCGATCAGTTGCTAAGTCTGGTCAATAACAATAAAACAGCCCAAATAGATTTAAATTACATTTATATACTACTCATAAAATATTATTTGGCTACAAATCAATATTCATCCGCACTTATTTATTTAAGTAAGAATGATTCGCTGGCACTTAAATCAGGCGACCCTATAAAAATAGGAAATAATAATTCCTGGTGGTTTATGTTGGATACAGCCCGACAACACTATAAATCCGCAATTTCTCATTTATTAATATACAATAAAATAAAGGACTCTATTTATACTGTAACTAAAAGCCAGCAGGCCCAGCAATTGCAGGTTCAGTTTGAAACGGAGAAAAAGGAAAACCAGATCAGGTTATTAAATCAAAAGACAAAGCTTGATCAGGCCAATCTTGCACAGGCTAACCTGGTCAAAAACGTTACTATTGGGGGTATTATAATAGTGTTGATCATTGCCGGATTATTTTACAGACTATACCGGCAAAAACAAAAGGTCAACCGGGTCATCACGCAGAAAAATGAGGTCATCACCCGGAAAAACGAACTGCTGGAGCACCTGCTGACAGAAAAGGACTGGTTGCTGAAAGAAGTCCACCACCGGGTAAAAAACAACCTGCATACCGTGATTTGCCTGCTGGAATCCCAGGCCTATTACCTGGAAAACGACGCGCTGAAAGCGATAGAGAACAGCCAGCATCGCATCTATGCCATGTCCCTGATCCATCAGAAAATATATCAGTCGGATGACATAAAGACGATCGACATGGCGAACTATCTTCCTGAATTCATCCAGTATCTCCGGGATAGTTTTGGCGGCCCGGGTCACATTCATTTTAAATTGGATATAGAGGCCTTGCAGCTCGGGATATCACAAGCTATCCCGGTAGCATTGATCGTAAATGAGGCCGTTACCAATTCGATCAAGTATGCGTTCCCGGGCAACCAGCCAGGCGAAATTATCGTTGAGTTGTATAGGGTTGGCGAACAGATAAGGCTCTCCGTGAGGGATAATGGTATGGGAATAAGCCCAGCCTTGAAAGGGGCTGAATTGCATTCCCTGGGCATCGAGCTGATGAAAGGGCTGAGCCGCGAAATAAAAGGAGAGATTACCTTTGAAACCGAGGGGGGAACCCGGATCATCCTTATATTTGACGCAGATCCGCTAAATGAACCTCGGACGCTTGTAATCTCTTCTGCGAAAAAGGAGCCAGCCGTATGAAGGTTAGTTAAACGCCTAATTAGAAACGCTTAGAAATCATGAATAGGTTCATAGCTTCGATCATATTTTTTTTCCTGACCATATTTGCCCAGGGGCAGGATATTTCCAGGCATGAAGCTGATTCATTACTCAGATCATTGAGTAAAGCAGGGGCAGACACTGCCCATATAAATTCACTATTAAAATTAGCATTATTTGAAATTCATAAACCCGGTGAATTTAAAATCGATCTGGACAGCGCGGCTTTGTTTATTAACCAGGCTAAGCAGATCAACAATGAAATAAAGTCAGTTGAGGCTTCTGGATATATTACTTTAATTGAATCACAATTTGAAAGAGAGAAGGGCCAGCAAAAGGAGGCAAAGGCATCCGTTGAAAAAGCTATACAGATTCTCAGTAATGGGACAGATAAATTGCAATTGGGCCAGGCTTATATGGAACTGTCCGACTATTATGATTACCAGGACCCGGACCAATTGCTCAAAAAAATACAATTGGTTGAACAGGCAGTGAATAACTTTAAACTGTCTGGCAACATAGAACGTATGGCTTTTGGTCTCAGAATGTTGGGCGAATATTACTGGAATGCCTCCACCTCCGAAAAACCCGACAATTATTACAATGCCTTGGCTACGGCTTTAGAAAAATGTAAGCTTTCTTTAGCCCTTTATCAATCAATTCACTATACCAAACTTCAAGGGGTATATGTGATGTTGGGTGCGGTTTATTTTAGCCAAACAGATTACGGACAGTCTTTAAATTACGAATTGATGGCATTAAAAACCACTGAGGATGTTCACGACACGACCATGCAGCTATGCCAGATCAATAATCATATCGGAATAACACTTGTACAGTTGGGGGAATATGAAAAGGCGGCGAATTATTTTAAAAATGCGATTCAAACAGCGGAAAAATATAAGGACATTGAAACTATTTTCATATTAACGTCAAATATTGTTGATGCATACGTAAGAGCTAAAAAACCATCGGATGCAAGAGCCATCCTGGAAAATATTTCAAAAAAATATGTTGAGCCAAAAAATAATATTGAAATTAATTCCAGAATTGCGGGTAGTTATTTGACTGTTTATATACCGCTTAAACAATACCATCTTGCGAAGCCTTATTGCGATCAATTGCTAAGTATGAGCAATAACAATAAAATAGACCAACTAGCTCTAAATTACATTTATGTAATGCTCATAAAATATTATTGTTCTTCAAATCAATATTCATCCGCACTTATTTATTTAAATAAGAATGATTCTTTGGCGCTTAAATCAGGCGACCCTGTAAGAATAGCAAATAATAATCATTTGTGGTTTGAATTAGATACAGCCAGGCATCATTATGAATCTGCCATTTCTCATTTAGTGACATTCAATAAAATAAAGGATTCAATGTTTACTGCAACTAAAAGCCGGCAGACCCAGCAATTGCAGGTTCAATTTGAAACGGAGAAAAAGGAAAACCAAATCAGGTTATTAAATGAGAGGTCAAAACTTGAGCAGGCTAATCTTAAGCAGGCTAACCTGGTTAAAAACGTTACTATCGGCGGTATTATATTAGTGTTGATCATTGCCGGATTACTTTACAGACAATACCGGCAAAAACAAAAAGCAAACCTGGCCGTCAATCAAAAAAATGAGCTTTTGCAACATTTATTGACAGAAAAAGAGTGGTTATTAAAGGAAGTCCACCACCGGGTTAAAAACAATTTACATACCGTCATCTGCCTGCTGGAATCGCAGGCCTATTACCTGGAAAACGACGCACTGAAAGCGATAGAGAACAGCCAGCATCGCATCTATGCCATGTCCCTGATCCATCAGAAAATATATCAGTCGGAAGACATCAAGACGATCGACATGGCGAACTACCTTCCTGAATTCATCCAGTACCTCAGGGACAGTTTTGGCAGCCCGGGTCATATTCATTTTCAACTGGATGTAGAAGCCTTACCACTCGGGATATCACAAGCTATCCCGATAGCTTTGATCATCAATGAGGCCGTTACCAATTCGATCAAGTATGCTTTCCCGGGGAACAGGCCAGGTGAAATTATCATTGAACTGCATCAGGTGGGTGAACAGATAAAGCTATCCGTGATGGATAATGGTATTGGAATAAGCCCTGCTTTGAAAAGCATTGAATTGAACTCCCTGGGCATCGAACTGATGAAAGGGCTAAGCCGGGAAATAAAAGGTGAGATTACTTTTGAAACTGATAAAGGAACCCGGATCACCCTTCTATTTGATATAGATCGGCTGAATGAATTCCGGACTCTTGTAACCCCAGCCATGGAAAAGGAGGTACCAATATGAAAGCCAGCGTACTTATCGTAGAAGATCAATTTATTGAAGCGAATAATTTAAAGCTGATCCTGAAAAAAGCAGGTTATTCTGTATTCCCGATTGCCCATTCGGTCAACGACGCATGGCAGATAATGGAACGACAAAACCCGGAAATCGTCTTGCTGGATATCCGTTTGCAGGGAGATCTGACCGGCATCGATCTGGCTAGATCACTAAAAGAAAAAAATATTGCATTCGTTTATTTGTCCGCCAATTCTGATAAGCCAATCCTCGATGCGGCCATAGCCACAAAACCATATGGATTCCTGGTAAAGCCCTTCCGGGAAAAGGATGTATTGGTCATGTTGGACGTTGCCTGGTATCTTCATCAGCACAACCAGGAATCGGTTAATCGGGTACATGATCATACTGCTGATATGCCGGGTCCATTACCAGGCGATGAATTTCCAAATATTATCGGGAAAAGCTTCAATTTTTTGGAGGTATTAAAAAATGCAACGATAGTGGGCCCATCGGAGACATCGGTCCTGATACTGGGAGAAAGCGGTACCGGAAAGGAATTGATCGCCCAGGCCATCCATCGTATCTCTCACCGGCGGGCAAAACCGCTGATTGTCGTCAACTGTGCGGCGCTTCCTGCCAGCCTGATCGAAGCAGAATTATTCGGACATGAAAAAGGGGCTTTTACAGGAGCCCTGGAAAAAAGGGTCGGGAAGTTCGAACAGGCGGACGGCGGAACGATCTTTTTAGATGAAATTGGCGAATTGCCACCGGATTTGCAGGTGAAATTCCTTAGGGTATTGCAGGAAAGGGAAATAGAACCTATCGGAGGCCACAAACGGAAAATTAATGTACGGGTCATAGCGGCAACCAACCGCAAACTGGAAGAAGAAATGGCCGCCGGCCGTTTCCGGATGGACCTCTATTATCGCCTTAATGTTTTCCCTATATCATTACCTTCCTTGCGGGAACGGAAAGAAGATATCTTATTGCTGGCCAACCATTTTTTAAATGTATACGCAAAGAAGGAAAATAAGACGATCACCGGCCTGTCAGATCACGTGATGAAGGACATGCTGGGTTACTCCTGGCCAGGCAATGTACGGGAATTGGAAAACCTGATGGAAAGAAGTGTATTACTGGCCACCGGACCTGTCATTAATACGCTGCAATTGCCTGTAAATCCAAAGAAGGGGAATATCGCAGATATGGAAGACCGCTTGAAGACAATGACGGAGAACGAACGTGACCATATATTAGCCGCACTGGAACAATGCGATTGGAAAATTTATGGAAAAGGAGGTGCGGCAGAACTATTGGACATTAATGCATCCACCTTACATTCCCGCATGAAAAAATTGGGTATTGAGAAAAAGATCACTCCGAAAAATACCGATCGCTAAAGCAATTTAAGGCTTGGATGAAGTTCCGGAGGGCTTCCCATGGTATCACGGTAGGAAGGTGGCTGAGTTCCATCAATGTCCGATACTTCTAACAAGAGCGCCAATTCTGCACCTATCAAGGCCTGACCCGATAGGGCCATGCGTTTGTCAGAATTGTAAAGCGCGCTGATAATTCTGCCGGTGAATTGCGGCGATTCCCGCTTTACCCTTGATTTGGAATCATCGGGCAGCGTAGCAAGATAGGCGCGGGCACGTTCGGTGTCGATCCCTCCCATCCAAATGGAGACTGTGGCTATATTATAAGGCCGGAGCTCCCTGGCCATGTCGGCTGCCATTTTATCGGCACCCGCCTTCTGAGCGCCGTATATAGGGCCACCATAGTAACTTACGGCACCATAATGTCCTGTGTTTACGATCAGGCCCTTTCCATTTGCCATCAAGAGCGCTGCCGCATAATAGCTGGAAACAAAATGTGAGCGTAAACCTACGGTCAGCAGATCAACGGAATCTAACGATTTCTCCCAGAAAGGAATGGGCAGGGCAACCTGGTTGTTTAACTTTGCAGCGTTATTAACGAGAATATCCAGCCTGCCATAGTCGTTCCTTACCTGCTCAAACAGGTCAGCAACCGCCCCATCATCTGAATGGTCAACGATCACCGGAATGCCTTTGCCTCCGGCGTCAGTGACAGCCCGGGCTGTCTCCATTACAGATCCACCAAATTCGTTATGGTTGTCTGAACTGCGACCGGTGACATAGACGACGGCGCCGGATTTTCCCAACGCGATGGCAATGCCTTTTCCTGCGCCTCTGCTTGCACCGGTAACTACTGCGATAATTTCTTTTCCCATACAATTTTTTATCGATACACAAAATTAACTACTTTAGGTTGACAAATTTTAATGGTTACCTACAGGTTAGCGATAATGTCAGATAACGTTCTTAAAAATGGATACGATGCAGCGGAACAAAAATGGCGGGGCGGGCGGCGAAAAGTGTGTCAACAGCTTTACTGCTGTAGAGGACGCATTGTATGTCATAGGGGGAAAGTGGCGTTTGCCGATAATTGCCGGATTATTGGATGGCGATAAACGGTTTAATGAAATTCAGCAAACTGTTAAAGGCATTTCGGCAAAAATACTGTCCAATGAATTAAAGGAACTTGAATTGAACGGGTTTGTCAATCGTATTTCTCACGGTGAGAGACCTATCATTAAATATCAGTTAACGGAATACAGCCGAACCCTTAAAAAGGTGGTTCATGCACTTGATGAGTGGGGGAAAAATCATCTAAAAAAAATTAAGCGGCAGTAACGTTATTTCATTTCTTATTCGCCATTTGGCGAATTATCGCTGGAATCCTTTTTCCAATAATCAACCCATGTCGTTGATTTACTTCGATCTACACACTTGGCACCATTTTTACATTATCCGACCATGCCATCATAAAACAGAATAACAGCAATGAAGTTTATGAACCCGAAAGGAATTGTTATACGTTCAAGTCAATATACTGTAAAAGAAACGATCGACCGTCTGGTGGTCTTTTTGCAGCAGCATGGCGCAACAGTATATGCAAGAATTAATCAACAATCAGAATTAAATGGCGCCGGACTGAAAATATCCCCGCTCGAACTTATTCTATTCGGAAATCCTAAAGCCGGAGGACTTGTAATGATCGAAAACCCTATGGCTGCGCTTGATCTCCCGTTAAAAATAATCGCATGGGAGGATGAAATAAATAAGGTTTGGCTTGCTTATACGGATGTTGCATATATAGAAGAACGATATTCTTTGCCACATACATTAATGGGCCCCCTGGATCCGGAGCCATTGATCACCATGGCCTTGATAAGTTGATCTTCCTCCCGAAGTTGAAAATTCAAAATATACAAGTATATATTGAATTTGGCTATTGTCCCCGATTGCATGACCTCGTAATTTTAATCTACCAAACATTTTGTTATGCCTGAAAAAAAAGAAATCACAGAAAAGTATCCCCAAGTCACTGTTATTGGCGCAGGCACCATAGGGATTTCGTGGGCCGCATTATTTCTCGCTAACGGCTTAAAGGTAGCGGTTAACGATCCACGCCCTGATCTGGAAGAAGCCACACTGAAAGGCATTGGTGAAATGAGCCATACGTTAAAATCCTTGGGGTATGACGACAAAGAAATAACGAAGAACCTGTCCTTTGAAAAAGATCTCGATAGGGCTGTGAAAGGCGCAGATATCATCCAGGAAAACGGCCCCGAAAATATCGACTTCAAACAAGACCTGTATGCCCGGATAGAAACCAACGTAAAGTCTTCGGCATTAGTGTTGTCTTCATCGTCCGGCATTACTTCTTCCCTTTTTACAAAAAAAATGAAAGATGCAGGTAGGGTGCTAATCGGTCATCCTTTTAACCCTCCGCATATTATCCCATTAGTGGAGGTTGTACCGGGCGCCAGGACAACTAAAGAGGCTATCGGAGAAGCCATGCAATTTTACAGATCAATTGGCAAAAAGCCCGTTCTGATTGAAAAAGAACTTCAGGGCTTCGTCGCCAACAGGCTCCAGGCCGCCCTATTTAGAGAATGCGTATACCTCGTCAGTACAGGAGTTGTTTCCATGGAAAATTTAGATCTGATCGTTTCCAGTTCAATTGGGCTCAGATGGGCTGCGGCAGGGCCGTTTAAAACATTTACATTAGGTGGAGGCCCGGATGGATTGCCGCATTTTCTTGCACACCTTGGCCCCGGATTGGAACAATTATGGGCTGTACTTGGCAACCCGCATTTGGATCAGCCTACCAATGCTATACTGATTAGGCAGGTAAATGATTCTTATGGCAAAATACCTTTTCAGGAACTTTCAGAAGAACGGGACGAGCAACAGTTGTCTGTTTTGAAAGCGCTCGGCAAATAATTAAAAAAATATACATGAAAAATAAAAATACCGGTAACGGGCGATTGCTGGTGCTTGATGGGAAAAATGGCAGGATACTTTTGTTTAGTGCGGATGGAACGAATATGACAACTGTTTTGGATAAGTGCGGGGGAACGCCCGATGGCATTGCCATCGACGCCCCTAAACGCCATATCTACTGGACCAATATGGGGGAACATTGGAATCAGAATGACGGATTTATCGAGCGTATCAACTTTGACGGCACGGATCGGACAATGATCATACCCAAGGGCGATACATTTACCCCAAAACAAATACAACTGGATCTTAAAAATGACCTTATGTATTGGTGTGACCGGGAAGGTATGCGGGTGATGCGGGCAACGCTGGACGGCGCACATGTTACTACGCTGATTGAGGCAGGCCGGGGACATGCTGATCGGAACGATGAGACCAGGCACTGCGTCGGTATTGCGCTGGATATTGACAACGGCTACCTCTACTGGACCCAGAAGGGACCAACAGACGCCGCCAAGGGCCGCATCCTTCGCGCCGGCCTTGCTCTGCCTCCTTGTGCCGATCCTGCATACCGGGAAGACATCGAGGTATTATGGGATCACTTACCGGAGCCTATCGATCTTGAATTGAATCATTTAGCCGGACAGCTTTACTGGACCGACAGGGGTGCCCCGCCAGAGGGCAACACGCTTAACCGGGCCAGCATTTATAGACAAATACCCCCGGAACAGGAGATCTTGTGTAGCGGTCTGAAAGAGGCCATCGGGCTGGCGCTGGATATAGAAAACGACAGGGTTTTCTTCGACGATTTGGATGGTAATCTGTATTGCTGCGGTTTAGACGGCAGCGAACAGAAGACATTGTATTCCGGTGAAGGAATGTTTACCGGAATGGCATATGTGGCGAACGGTTTAATATAAAAGGCATCACTATTTATAAAAAAAAACTATGAACAAAGGACAAACTACCGTAGCGCTGCCCGAGCCAAACGGAGACTTTTACCAGATAACCGAGAACCTGAACGATAAGGAACGGGAGAAATTGAAAGAGGTTCGTGCGTTTATGGACACAAGGGTCGCGCCAGTGATTACAAAGTATTGGGCGGAAGATGCTTTCCCATTCGAATTGATTCCCGGCGTCCGCGAACTTGATATTGCGAGCCTCGGCTATGAGGGTTATGGCTGTAAAGGCGGGACAACCTTGTTGAATGGTTTCATCATCATGGAAATGTCGCGCGTTGACCCCTCCTTCGCGACATTCTTCGGTGTGCACAACGGCCTCGCTATGGGTTCCATCTATCTCGGCGGCTCAGAGGAGCAAAAGAAGAAATGGCTGCCGCCGATGGCCCGTATGGAAAAGATAGGTTCTTTCGGGCTTACGGAACCGCTGGTCGGCTCCGGTACCGGTGGAGGACTCCTGACGACCGCAAAGCGGGAAGGCGATACCTGGGTGCTCAACGGTCAGAAAAAGTGGATTGGGAATGCCACGTGGGGTGATCTCACGATCATATGGGCGCGCGACGTCGCCGACAATCAGGTGAAGGGTTTCATCGTGGAGAACAAAACGACCCCTGGATTCCAGGCCGAGAAGATTGAAGGCAAGATCGCCCTTCGTGTAGTCCAAAATGCGCTGATTACTTTGGACAACTGCCGCGTGCCCGAAGAGAATAGGCTACAGGCGGATATGTCCTTCCGCGACACAGCGAAGGTTTTGCGCATGACAAGAGCCGGCGTTGCCTGGATGGCTACTGGTTGCGGCATGGGAGCGTATGAACATGCTTTGCGTTATGCCCAGACACGGGAACAGTTTGGAAAACCGATCGGCAGTTTTCAACTGGTTCAGGACCTTCTGACGAAGATGCTTGGCAACGTCACGGCTTCGCAATGTATGGTGGTTCGCCTTTCGCAAATGCAGGACGAGGGCAAGCTAAAGGATCATCATGCATCGCTGGCCAAATCTTTCTGCACGGTCAGGATGAGGGAAACTGTGGCGTGGGCGCGGGAACTCTTTGGCGGAAACGGTATTCTGCTCGATTACCAGGTTGCCCGGTTTTTCTCGGATGCCGAAGCGCTTTACTCGTATGAAGGCACCCGCGAGATGAATACCCTGATTGTGGGCAAGGCGATCACGGGCTTTGGAGCATTTGTTGGCTAATGATCGAATGACCTGAAATATGAGCGACAAAAGATCGAATGGAAAAACTTTCCGGGAAAATGCCGGAGCGAGCATCATTGAGCCGCTTCGAAATTGACCATCCACTAAAGAAAAGTAACATGCAACAAGAGCCTGGAATTTTTACGGGATTAAAAGTCATTGACATGGCCAGCTTTATTGCGGGCCCTGCCGCTACCACCGTGCTGTCCGACTTCGGCGCAGAAGTCATCAAGGTGGAGTCGCCGGGGATCGGAGATCCCTATCGGCATCTGTACCGGATTCCGCCGAATCCCCCGTTGGAAGAGAACTACACCTGGCAACTCACCAATCGCAACAAGCGAAGCCTGGTAGTTGATCTGAAGAACCCCCAGGGGGCAGAGGTGCTGGCCAGGTTGGTCAGATGGGCCGATGTCCTGGTGACGAACTTCCCTCCAAGGGTCCGGAAAGACCTACGACTGAACTACGAGGATATTTCCCCGTTTAATTCACGCCTGATCTATGCCGATATCACCGGGTACGGTGAACTGGGACCGGAAGCGAACAAGCCCGGATTCGATATTACGGCATATTGGGCGCGCTCGGGATTGATGCAGTTCACGCGGGACGCTTCGAGCCCGCCGGCGGTGCCAGTCCCCGGCATTGGCGACCATGCGACAGCGATTTCGCTCTATGCGGGTATTGTAACGGGGCTTTATAGGCGCGAACACACCGGCAGCGGGTGCAATGTCTCTACGTCATTGATTGCCAATGGAGCCTGGGCAACAGCAGCCTGGCTACAGGCGGGACTGTTTGGCGCGAAGTTCAGTGGTGAGATCGATCGGAAAAACCCGCCGAATGCTGTTACGGGTGCGAGTTACCAAACGGCCGACAATCGCTGGCTGCTTCTCGCCTTCGTCGAGGAAGATAAGAACTGGCATGTCTTCGTGAAAACGATCGGGCGCGAAGACCTGCTGGGGGACGTTCGGTTCGCTGATACGAAGGGCCGTATGGCCAATGCGGGTGCACTCGCTGGCGAACTGGATCGTTTGTTCGGCGCGCAGACGCTGAAATACTGGAAGGCGCTTCTCGATGCTGAAAGACTGCCATACAGCGTAGTGCAGATCCCGGAAGAGATATTGAAAGATCCGCAGCTCTGGGAAAATAAGATCATCGTTAAGATCGACGACGGCAGCACAAACCCGAGGTATACCGTAGACAGTCCGATCACGGTGAAGGAATCTCCGAAGGTCGCCCCCCGGGCAGCTCCGGGCCTGGGAGAACACACAGACGAAATCCTTCAGGAACTTGGGTTTGACGCCAGCCAGATCGACGGTTTGCGTGCAGGCGGCGCCATTCCTCACAGTTAGCATCGGGAACTGACAAACACTTTTAAATCAAATACGAATCAGGAGGTACGGCAGAACTATTGGACATTAATGCATCCACCTTACATTCCCGAATGAAAAAATCGGGCATCGAAAAAAAGATCACTCCGAAAAATACAAGCCTTAAAAATTAATAGCCTTCTTTCCGGAAATTTCAGGATAAATACTATCAGCCCGGGACTGACTGCAACGGAGTGATAGTCGGTCTGAACACTGTTTCCAGCAGGATGCCGGTAGGAGTACGCAGGAAGATCCTCCTTTCACCGATGTCCGGTAGGTTCATTAACGAAAAGTGCACGCGCAGGTCGGTCAGCTTTTGTTTAAACCCATCATAATCTTCCATATAGAAAGCGGTGTGGTCTATAGCCTCAGTGGCAGTATCGGTCATTTCATTATAATGATAGGGACTCTCTATCAGGTGAACGATTGGTGCATCCTTACAGTACAGCCAATACCCCCTGATGTTAGCCGCTATCGTTGCCGGCCTGGGACCTACGACCAGATCGAACACCCGGACCATAAAGTCTTTGGTCTCTTCCAGATGTGCTGTGCGGAGAGTAGTATGATCGATATGCATAAATTTCTTGTTAATGGTTCCATACAAAGTTATCCTATCTCCCGGCCCCCGAAACTGTAAGAACAAAGGATAAAGTTGAAGAAAACGGAGAAGTGTGCGGCCATCCCTGCAACCCCCGCTGATAACTCTCCGGCACGCTGCCCGAACGCCTTACCTCCGCTGCTTCTCCCTTTTAAAGGCGGAAGGGGTCTGGTGAAAATGGGCTTTGAAGGCGTTGCTCAAATGGCTTTCATCACTGTAACCGAATTCACTGGCCAATTGGGACAAGGTCTTATCGCTATGCACCAATTGCTGGGCGACCAGCTTTAAAGAATATTCCTGTACATACTTTTTATAGGAGCTGCCGGTCGCCTTGTTAAAATATTGATTAAAATATCCCTTGCTGATAAAAAACGCATCCGCTATCTCTTTGGTAGTAAGAAGATGTTTCTCGGTAATGTGTCGGTCAATATAAGTCAGGATGGACTGGATCTTTTCTTCTTTCGGACTGGGCATATTCTGATCCGCATCTTTGGCCATTAAGGCTAAAATGAGAGCCAGGGCGCTTTTGATAATGAGATGGTTATATTTTGTCTCCTTCCTGTGTTCATTGATCACCAAATCCATTAATTGAATAGTCTGCTGCCGGTTATAGACGGATAAGGAGAACTTTCTGTAGGGTGATGAAAAACGTGTCAACAACTGCTTGAAATTCGCATCCTGTAGAAATTCCTGGAAAAAACCCTCATGGAATTTGATGAAACAGATCGTGCTCCTCTCCTGGAAAATAAAAAAATGATTGTCGTTCGGAGCCATGATGAACAGATCTCCTTTCTCATAATTATAGCTGTGATCATTGATGATATGCTGCCCTTTTCCCCTCATAATGTATTGCAGCTCATAGTGCGTATGCTTATGCACCGGCAAGTGCCAACTGTCTTTCAGAACGTAGGAAATATCAAATTTCTGTGTGAGGTTCCTGATATGCATCTATCAAAATTACAAGTTATTCGCTGTTTTCTTCAATGCCAGATCCTCCCCAATGTCTCAACTTTGTGGGGTCATAAAAATACACCCAAAGAAGACTAACCCGACAAATAATCGTAAACAATTAAAAAGAAATATATGCAACTCACCAATAAGACAATTCTCATCACAGGCGGAGCAACGGGCATCGGTTTCGCCCTCGCCAAAGTCTTAGCGAAACAAAACAATAAGGTGATCATCACCGGCAGAAGACTCGATAAACTGAAAGAAGCGCATGAATTGGTTCCCGCCCTGCAATACTATCAAGCAGATGTCTCCGATCCGGCATCCATCGATTCGCTCTTTTCCCAATTGAAAGATCAGGGACTGGTCCTCGACGTGGTATTTAATAATGCCGGTGTCCTGGAAATCTGGGACATTTTCGGACAGACCATTCCTACGGCGGATCTTTTCACGAAGATCAGCACCAATCTGACCGGTCCGATAGCCATCACCCAGAGCTTTATCCGGCAGGCAGATCACCGGAAAAAGAATTATATCATTAACATTACGACGGAAGCGGCTATTATGCCCGTTCCGATCCTTCCCTTGTATTCTTCGTCGAAAGCTGGCCTGAGCGTGTTTACAAAAGCCCTGCGTATCCAGTTGCAGCATAGAAACTTCGTCGTGGTTGAAATCGTACCCCCCGCCGTGGAATCGAAGATGACCACCGAGGACATGAACAATTCTACGAAACTGGTCCAGCCGTCAGTGTTCGCCCACCAGGTGATTGCAAAAATTGAGGCGGGAAAGCTCGAATTTGCCCCCAGCTCCAACGCACGGTCGTTGCATATGATCCGCCGGTTTTTTCCGAAGGCGGGACTAAAAATGATCGATAAAATGAGCCGCAAACAAATCCTGACCATCGATCTTCGACCAATTGCTTAGCCACGCTCCATGAGCGTGGGATAAAAAAAGCAGCCGAACCCATTGACTGCTTTCCTAGACTGCCTGCTCCAGTATCTGCTTTACACGTTGCGCCACGATGTCGACCTGGTCCGGCCGCAGTAAAACTACACCGATCGTTAATTTATCGTGGCTGCCACCCGCAACAATACTCGGATTGCCTTCCTTCAGGGACTTTAATACTTCTTTGGGAGTGATCTTCACCCGCTGACGGTCCCAATCTACCGCCAGGCTTGGGAATGCATTCGCAGGTCCGGGGTCTATCACGATCTCCGACTTTAATGTGGGGACGGACGCTAAGCGGGCAGCAATATGTTTTGCTCTTTCGAGCCACTCGTCCCATTCTTTTTGATGATCCCTCTCCAGGTATGCTTTCAATGCAGCATACAATCCGAACATTTCTTCCTTATTCACCTTCATAGGCCGACCGATGGGAGCCTCATGAGGACTGTGATTGAGCTTAGCTGCCTCTATCAGGTCCTTGCGCCCGAACAGCAATCCTGCACTCTGCGGCCCCCTTATCATTTTGCCGCCGGAAAAAGTAACCAGGTCGAAACCCATTTTCTGAAACTTGAAGAGATTTTCTACCGGAGGTACATCCGCTGCCGCATCCAAAAAACTGGGAACCTTATGCCGCTTTGCGATGGCCAGGAACTCCTCATGCATGATACTATGTCTCTCTGCGGCGTTGAAGAACAGCGCCATGACTGTTTGACCGGAGAAGGCCCTTTCCATCTCTTCCGGCCCTTCCACTTCCACAATTTTCGCACCTGTAGTGGTCACTGCCTGGTCGAAGAGATACCGGTGGCTCCTTTGCATAATTACTTCCGGGCGGGGGCCGGGAAGATTGGGTATCTGACGGATCTTTTCTTTGTCGGTACCCGTAATGGAAGCCGCTGTGCCTAATAGGATAGCACAGGCTGCTCCTGAAGTCACCATGGCCGCTTCCACCTTCAGCATCCCGGCGATCTTTGCCCCTACTTTGTCCTGCAAGTCAAACATATCGGCAAAATCATGAGCCGTTGAATGGATCGCCTCCAACACCTCCGGTAGCATCAGCGAACCCGATAAAAATGTCATAGTTACATGGGCGTTGATCACCCGGGTAACGCCCAATTCTGTAAAAAGGTCGCGGGTGACTGGCGATGCGGACTCCGGTGCGGACGAATGTTGCTTCGCTGCCGTGAAAGGGTCGGTTGCCACAGCAGTTGCAAAAGGCAAAAAAGAAAGCTTTTTAAGGATATCTCTGCGATTCATGTATATTTTATTTAAGTATCATAAACAGTGTTGAATCAAATATAAACGTATTATTGTTCAATCGTGCAAATATTTTGCAAAACATAACAGATTTTATTGATTAAATTCAAACAATACACGTTTTGCTTCATCTAAACTGCAAAATATTTGCAATATGGTGTCCCTTTCTTATTTTCCTTTCTCATGGACGATTTGCATAAATTTGTCGGTTCATGTACGCCGAAGTCATCATACCCTTAGCGCTGCCGAAGAATTACACCTGGTCCGTACCGGAACAATGGCGTTTACAGATCCGCGAAGGCTGCCGGGTGGAAGTGGAATTGAAGAATAAGAAATATGCCGGCATCGTCAAACGCCTCCACCAGGACAAACCCGCTGCATTTGAACCCAAGGCAATCGGCAATGTGCTCGACGCGGAGCCCATCCTCCATCCCGCCCAATTACAATTATGGGAGTGGATCGCCGGGTACTACCTCTGCAGCGAAGGAGAGGTCATGGCGGCCGCCCTGCCCGCGCACTTCAAACTGAGCAGTGAGACCATCCTCGTCTTTAACGAAGAGACCGGAGATGATTTCTCCCATCTCGATCACGATGAATACCTGGTCGCGGAAGCCCTCACCATCAAAAAAGAGCTCAAACTAACGGAAGTCCAGCAAATCCTGGACTCCTCCCATGTCTATCCCGTCATTAAAAGACTTATCGAAAAAAAAGTTTGTTTTGTATGGGAAGCGTTAAAAGAGACCTATTCCGCCAAAAAAGAGAGTTATATTCTCCTTAATCACGAATACCACAACGAGGACAAACTGTCCAAACTGCTCAATGACTGGGATCCGCCATCCGCCGGAGACTCCGCCCCCAAAAAGTCCTCCGGCCCCCGGGCTCCCAAACAACTGGAGCTCCTGCTGGCTTATCTGCATCTTTCCCGCACCCAGGGGGAAGTCACCAAGCCCGACCTGCTTAAAAAATCCGGTGCCTCCGATGCCCAGCTCAAAGGATTGATCGACAAGAATATCCTTTGGGTAGAACGACGCAACGTGGACCGGCTGAAATACCTGCCCCGGGATATCACCATCGATTTTGAACTGAGTCCCGCCCAACAGAAGGCTTTCGAAGAGATCGGCCGGGCCTTCCAGGACCGCTCCGTCTGTCTCCTGCATGGCGTCACGGCCAGCGGTAAGACCGAAGTGTATATCCGGCAGATGGAACAGACCGTCCGTCAGGGCCGCCAGGTGCTTTACCTGTTGCCGGAGATCGCCCTCACTTCGCAGATCATCCGCCGCCTGCAACGGCACTTCGGGGGATATATCGGGATCTATCACAGTAAATTCAGCCAGAACGAAAGACTGGAGATCTGGAACAAGATCCGTACCGGGGAACTAAAGATCATTTTGGGAGCCCGGTCTTCCCTGTTCCTGCCTTTTGAAGACCTGGGACTGATCGTGGCCGATGAGGAACATGATTCTTCCTACAAGCAGCAGGAACCGGCTCCCCGCTATCATGCCCGGGACGCGGCTATTTATTATGCTTCCCTGTTCCAGTCAAAGGTCTTGCTGGGCAGCGCCACCCCCTCGGTGGAGACCTATTACAATGCTTCTACAGGCAAATACGGGCTGGTCGAGCTGAGCGAAAGGTTTGGGCAGGTGCAATTGCCGGATATCTCGATCATCGATACCAAGCTGCTTCGCCCTTCCTGGAACAACGCTTACAAAGGCAAGCAGACCAGCAATGTGGCCCACAACCATTCCAGTCGCACCGGCCCTCAACAATCCAGTCCTAAAGACGCCAAAGACTCCGATCCTATTAATGACCTTTTTGGCGAGGCCCCTTCCCATAGCTTCCCCAATACCATCGACCCCAATGCGCCACAACCGGGCATCGTTCCCGACAGCGCGCCGACGCCTCCTTCCCGGGACAATAGCAAAGTCATCCTCAGCCCCCAGCTCAAAGAGGCGATCGAACAGTCACTGGCCACCGGCAAACAGGTCATTCTCTTTCAGAACCGTCGGGGTTATTCCCCTTACCAGGTCTGCGAGGTCTGCGGATGGATCCCCCAATGCCGGAACTGCGATGTATCCCTCAACTTTCATAAGCTGACCAATAAGCTGCATTGCCATTATTGCGGTACCGTATACCCGCCCTTGCATACCTGCGCCGCCTGCGGCAATCACCGTTTCATCCAGCGGAATTTCGGGACTGAGCGGATCGAAGAATTCCTGGAAGAGACTTTTCCCAAAGCCCGTATCGCCCGCATGGACATCGACAGCGTCAGGGGCAAGACAGCCCATGACAGCCTGATCCAGCAATTCGAACAGCAGCGGATCGATATCCTGGTGGGAACGCAGATGGTCGTCAAGGGACTGGACTTCGAACACGTCAACCTCGTCGGCATCCTCGATGCGGACAGCATCCTGAGCTTTGCCGATTTTCGGGTCAATGAAAGAGCCTTTCAGTTGATGGAGCAGGTGAGCGGGCGCGCCGGCCGTAAAGATGGAGAGGGTAGGGTGCTGATACAGGTAGCCAATACAGGACACCCGGTACTGTCTTATCTGAAGACCCACGATTACAAGATCTTTTTCCAGCACGAGATAGCGGCGCGGCAACAGTTCTTCTACCCGCCTTATTCTCGGGTCATCATGATCACCTTCCGGCACCGGGATAAAGAAGTCGTGCAGTCGGCGGCACAGTTCTTTGCGAACAACCTCAAACAGGATTTTGGCAAATACCTGGTCGGCCCCGCCGAGCCGGCCGTGGGCCGCGTACGCAATCAGTACCTTATGGAGTTATTGCTCAAACTGCCCAAGGACGGCCACACCATCTCCTTTGCCAAACACGTCATCCAGCAGCAGACCGCCATCCTCCATAACGACCGGAAATTCCGCAGTGTCGTGATCATCCCGGATGTGGACGCGATATAAGGCGATATAGACGTAGAGGCGCTTTAAAAACGGATCAGAGATTGGCAGCCAATGACTGCAATTGCGGATACTCACAGACATGCACACCCTTTGCACCCTGTTTCGCCGCAGCGATCATCGCCAACGCAACCTTGGAGGAGGGGATGGGCTTGTATTTCGCCAGCTTCCCTGCAAACAGCCAGGATAGGGGAGGCATCAATACTTTGGCCAGGCCCTCTCCGGGCCTTGGGACATCCCGGTGGCCTAACAACATAGAAGGGCGCATGATATACAAACTGTCAAAAGGGATAGCTTCTAACTCTTTTTCTACTTCCCCTTTTAATCGAAGGTAGAAATTCCTGGACCGGGGATTGGCGCCGACAGCAGATACCAGCACGAATTGCCGGATGCCGTTTTCATATCCCAACCGGCCGGAATGGACGGGAATATCCAGGTCTATTTCGCGGTATAATGCCTTATTTCCTTTTACGAGCTTCATAGTAGTGCCGATACAGCAGAAAATAGCGTGGCCGTTTCCCAGGGCAGCCTTCAGGGAAGGAAGATGTTTGAAATTCACCAGCCGGCTTTCCAGTTTGGGATCCAGGCGGTCGTAGGCTCTTCTCACCAGGACCCGCACTTTCTCATAATAAGGGTCCTGCAGCAGGTGGGTGACCAGCAGGCTGCCTACCTGCCCCGTAGCTCCAATGACGATGGCGGTGTTTCCGGACATTTTTTTATTGAAAAGTAGCCTATTTTTGAGACATGGTAAAGTTCCATGAAAATACCTCGTTGAAGACCCTCAACACCTTTGGGATCGATGCAACCGCCCGCTGGTTCGCCTCCTTTTCGACCCAGGAGGAACTCTCAGGCCTGCTGGACAGAACTCCGCTTCTCATCCTCGGCGGCGGCAGCAACATCCTTTTCACCGGCAACTTCGACGGCCTGGTCCTGAAGAATGAGATCCAGGGAATCGAACTGATCCGGGAAGACGAAAAATATGTATACGTACGAGCCGGGGCAGGGGAGAACTGGCACGGTTTCGTTCAATATTGCCTGCAACGCAACTGGGCCGGCGTGGAGAATCTATCCCTCATACCCGGCAACGTCGGCGCCGCTCCTATGCAGAACATCGGCGCCTATGGCGTGGAAATAAAAGAAGTCTTCTATGAGTTGGATGCCCTGCGGCTGGAAGATGGTAAAGTGCATAGTTTCAGCCTGAACGACTGTGAATTCGGATATCGGGAGAGCGTATTCAAAAGGCGTTTCAAGGACCGCTACGTGATCCTGGATGTCACCTTCCGGCTGAATAAGATCCCGAAATTCCATACGGAATATGGCGCCATCCGGGCGGAACTGGACAAAATGGGTGTACAGGAACTGAGTATCCAGGCCATCTCACAGGCCGTCATCAATATTCGTTCTTCCAAATTGCCGGACCCCCGGCAAATCGGCAATGCAGGCAGTTTCTTCAAAAACCCCACCGTTACCGGTGAACGGTTCACGGTGCTGCAGGCGGCATTCCCCGGGATCCCAGGGTATCCCTCCGGGGGCGGCGGAGAGGGAGAAGGCCGGGGAGGGGCGGTCAAACTCGCCGCAGGCTGGCTCATAGAACAATGCGGCTGGAAAGGTTATCGCCGGGGCGATGCCGGCTGCCACGCCCTCCAGGCCCTGGTGCTGGTCAATTATGGCCAGGCTTCCGGGAAAGAGATCTACCGGCTCAGTGAGGAGATCCTGCAGAGTGTAAAAAATAAGTTCGGCGTAGAGCTTGAAAGAGAGGTGAACATTATATAAACGGCCATTCAAAATTTTACCAAAATGATCTTGTGCTCATTCCGGTCATAATACCCATAAATATAGTTTCCATTATTCCGGAAAAGGTTTTCCCCTTCCGGCGGTATCAGGGCCCCTTCTGTATAAGACTCGATCTTTTCATTGATGGTTGCCGGCATGTCCCCGCTGATATGTTCCAGGGTGCCGGCATCCAGCAGCATTTTGAAGCGGGCTGACTTCGTCCAGGTATCACGATAAAATCCCCCGCTGGGGACATACATCATCGGGGCGCCTCCGCCACCGCCCATCCACATGCCGCCTCCACCGCCACCGGAGCTCATTTTCTCAAAAGAGCCCACGTATAAGGAAACACGACCGCTGTCCTCACGGCTGGCCATGATAACGGCCGTCTCGTTCAGCATCTTGCGGATCAGCTGGCGGGTCTTGGTTAGCTCCCGGCTGCTATTCTTACTAAAACTGCTCCCCTCCTGGATGATCGGGGTATTCTTGAAAGGGATCTCCTCCTCCTTTCCGGCCATATATTGATGAAGCAATTCTCCGTTGCCGAAATCCCTCGCCTCCACATTCAGGCTATCCGGAATAACGGAGACGAAATATAATTTCCCGTCCAGCAAATAGGCATTGTCCGTATAGTCCGCCGGGGAGGTCTCCTGCCCGCCTATTTTATGGTGAAGGATTTCCCGGTAAGCGACCTGCCGGTGCTGCAGGTCGAAATGGAAAATGCCGGTGACCCCTTTGTCTGCATTCATCAGCAAATACAAAGTATCGCGGATCAGGTAAAGTTTATTAGGGGTTTGTGCATTCTCTACGCTGCTTTCTCCCTCCTGGTCAAATTTGGCTACGTTGATATCCCTGGAAAGACCGGCTGATTTCGTCAGCGTCTTCCAGATTCCGCCTTCGAACTGATAATGCAGACTATCGTAATGCTGACCATCCCTGAAATCATACAAGACAAACTGGGCCGCTTTTTTATTCACCGCAAAGCACAAAAAACGATCTCCGCCACTGATCCGTTCGGCCATCTTTTCATGCTCCATCGCAAAGGGAATATAATAATCTTCGGCGGTACCGGCGGCGATATCAAAGGTCCAGCCATGCATATGCGGCTCTCCATGATCGACATGCAGAAAAATACAGATCTTCCCCTCTTTTATAAAACCGCCCAGTAATTTCTCTCCCAGCTTACGCCTTACTCCGAACTGGCGGATGACAGTCGCCGTATTATCCAGAAAGAATAGCCGGATACTGTCGCCATTCATCAGGAATACACAGTTCTGCTGCTTGTTACGACCTGAAATAGTATGTAATTCGATGTTTTTCCCCCTCCAGCCGATCAACTCTTCATAGATTTTATTTTGCGCAGACAAGGGGCGCACCAGCAAGAGGGTCAATAGAAGGACAAACAATTGTTTCATAAAAAAGGGGCTTTCTCTTACGAATATACGGAGAAAAGGGGGGCTCAAATAAAAAGGGACCCCGATCGGGGCCCCCTAATAATAAGTCTACAAGTAATAAAAAATCTTCAATTAAGATCGTCCCCGTCAAAATCCTCATCCCCGCTATACGAACCTCCCGATGAACCCAGGTTCACCATGGAGCCGATCAGGTCCTTGAATTCGATCTTTCCTTCCACGACCTTCTTACTGATCAGTGAATAGGCCGCCAGTCCATGTAACACGAACTCCATCAGGAGCGCCGCTTCCTTTTCGTTAGCAAGCTTGAAATATTTTTTCACCAGCGCATGCAGACCATCCACCTTGTAGAGCTGCTGGATCTTTTCTTCATCTTTGGTATTAAAGAAGAGATTGAGCTGATTGCCTTTGTCAAACCAATGCGTGATCGACTTGAACGGATTCTCATCCCTCGTCTCTGCCTTCCGCTTCTTCAACTGATCCGGGTTGGGGAAATAATTGACGAACTGTGTCCGGAATGCTTTTTCCAGCAGATTGAATGCTACCTGGTAAGGCCCTTCCTGCTCTCCTTCATACACCAGCTCTATCTTCCCGGTGATGGAAGGCACGATACCCACCAGGTCGCTCATCCACACCTGCGTTTCTTTTTCATTATTGAGGATCGCCCTGCGTTCGGCAGCGCTGACGGCATTCTCGAAAGCCGCAATGGTGAGACGGGCCGAGACGCCGCTCTTTTTATCCACGTACTCACTGGACCGGGCTTCGAAAGACACCTGCTCGATCAGCCGTTTGACCAGGTCGCTCACGATGACCCTGCCTTTTTGCTCGGCATGAATATCTGCTTCCTGCTCCGTAATGGCCAGGGAAATATCGAGAGTCTTGGGATAATGTGTCAATATCTGGCTCTCGATCCGATCCTTCAGCGGAGTGACGATCGAACCGCGATTCGTATAATCTTCCGGGTTAGCGGTGAAGACGAACAGCATATCCAGCGGCATGCGTAACTTGAAGCCCCGGATCTGGATATCGCCCTCTTCCAGGATATTGAACAGCGATACCTGTATACGTGCCTGCAGATCGGGAATCTCGTTGATGACAAAAATGCCGCGATTGCTCTTTGGGATGATACCGAAGTGGATCACCTGCTCGTCGGCAAAATTCAGGCGGAGATTCGCCGCTTTGATAGGATCGATATCCCCGATCAGATCGGCCACGCTCACATCGGGGGTGGCTAATTTCTCCCCGTAGCGATCGCTGCGATGCAACCAGCTGATGGGCGTGTCGTCGCCCTTGGCTGCGATCATGTCACGCGCATATTTAGAGATCGGGTTAAAAGGATCGTCATTGATCTCGCTGCCAGTGATAAAAGGGACATATTCGTCCAGGAGTTCGATCATCTGACGGGCCATCCTTGTCTTGGCCTGCCCGCGGAGCCCCAGGAATAGAATATTGTGCCGGGATAACAACGCCCGTTCCGTATCGGGGATAACGGAATCTTCATAGCCGATAATACCCGGGAAAGTAGTCTCCTTATTTTTCAACTTATTGATGAGGTTCCCGCGGATTTCTTCTTTGACAGATCTGTTTTTGTAGCCCGTTTTCTTTAACTCTCCAAGTGTCTTTACTTTAGTAATGTCCATTTAGTCTTAATTAATATTTCTTCTTAGCAATTAGTACACCGTCTTCCTCTTCCCGCTCTCGAAGTCCCTGAATATAAAACTTCCCAAACGATCCAGTGACGCAAAGAACGCCTTCCCGTTATTCGTCTCCGTAAATTCGGTGACGAAGCGTTGCAGGTAAGGATCACTGGCTATCATAAACGTAGTGATAGGGATCTTCAGTTTTTTACATTGTGCGGCCAGGTTCAGACAGCGGCTCGTGATCTTCCGGTCCAATCCAAAACTATTTTTATAATACCGTTTACCCACCTTCAGACAGGTAGGTTTGCCATCCGTGATCATAAAGATCTGCTTGTTGGCATTCCTTCTCCGGCGAAGGATATCCATCGCCAGCTCCAGCCCGGCCACCGTATTGGTATGGTAGGGCCCTACCTGCAGGTAGGGGAGATCCTTGATCTCCACAGGCCAGGCATCGTTGCCGAATACCACGATATCCAGCGTGTCTTTCGGATATTTCGTCGTGATCAGTTCGCTCAGCGCCATCGCCACCTTTTTGGCCGGCGTGATCCGGTCTTCCCCGTACAGGATCATGGAATGTGAAATATCGATCATCAGCACCGTAGACGTCTGTGATTTATAATCCGTTTCCCGGATCCTCAGATCGTCCTCCTGCATGGAAAAACTCTCCACACCATGATTGATCTGCGCATTGCGGATGGATTCGGTAAAATCGATCTGCTCCAACTGGTCGCCGAAAACGAAAGGACGGGTCTCGGGATTACTCTCGTCTCCGCCTCCCGGCTTAAAAGTATTGTGATTACCCTGTTTGGTCTTTTTCAGCTTGCCGAAGATCTCCTCCAGGGAACGACGGCGTATACCCTGCTCCGTTTTAGGAGTGATGGTGATCTCGCCGGTCAGTTTATTATCGTCTATATAACCTTTGTCTTTCAGATCTTCGATGAAATCCCCCATCCCGTACTCGCTGTCGGTTAATTGATATTCCTTGTCGAGCTGGTTCATCCATTGCAAAGTCTCGCCGACATCCCCATTGGTGTAGCTTAGCAATTGCATGAATACATCCAGCAACTGGTCGAATTTGGGTTTACTCTCCTCGTTGGGATCATACCCTTTAAAGTGAAATCCTATCATAATCGTACATTAAAAAATACTTTAATTCCACTGAAACTGAAGTTAAGAATAATTTTGTTGTGGATACAGCTTTCCAAAAAACAACTACAGTAACTTAATGGTATGTTTTGAACGTGCCTGGCATATCTAGAACAATCTATTGGACAATTAGTTCTGTAGCGTGATCCCCGTGCACATCCTTCCGAAACGGACCCCGTCCCGCCCCGGTATAGTGCCCTCCCGCCAGGATTTTTTCTCAAATCGGGATTGCCCGCCCGGATCATTTTTTGCGCTTGTCGGAGCCCGGATCCCCACAAATGCAAGATCCCGGAGCAAGCCCCGGGATCTTTGTCTTATATCGTAGGACGTCTTGTCTTTTAAGGCTTAGCTGTATCTTTTTGCGCGGCAGATGGCTGATTACTGATCAGGGTCGGATTCTTTTCCCCCGGCTGCTGCCCGGGCAGGGGACCACTGGCCGTGAACTGTTTTTCCCAATCTCCCATCTGCATCAGCATCTGGTAGGAAGAGAGAATATCCTGCGCGAACTGCCCCTGCTTATCCGACAGATTTCCGCCCTTGCCCTGCAACGCCATCTGTGCGTTGATGGCCAATTGCTCATTCGGCATATTATCCCCCAATGCGCTGTAGTAACGCAACTGCTGGGTGAGATCCTTTTTAAGGGAGGCGGCGACCTTTTTAGCCAGCTCCATTTTCCCGCTTTGATAACTGGCCAGCAGGAAGCTCATAGAGATCCGGTTGTGCTGGTTGCCCCGGTTGGAAGTCATGCCATAAGGGAAATTAGACTCCAAGACATTGGTATCAAAATGCTCCAGCACCTTGCCGGCCGAATCCTTTTTGCCGGCATCAATCAGGCTGATGGCCAGTTGCGCATAAGAGGCACGCAACGTATTCAGGTGGCGGCGGTTTTCCTCATCATAATAGACACCTTTTTTATCGGCATTCCCAAAGCCGAACTTCGTCATCATATTCGTATACGCCACATCATTATTATAGCTGCCCGCATTGGGATTCTTGCTTTCTACCGGCACCAGCCTGCCGGCGAGCCCGTCCTGCCGGATATATTTACCCAGGCCCATGTCCTCCAGCTCGTAGGTGGAGTTGAAACACAGCGGTCGCTGCCATTTATTGGCGGCTATCAGCGCCAGTACGGCCAGTTCATTCTTGAAGAGGTAATTCTTATTCTTGGAAATGTCAAGATGCAGCTCGCTTACCACGCTGTCTCCTGCATTCACCGTACCATTGGTGCGAACCAGGTTGGCGTCCACCGGTACCGATAATTTGCGGACGGGCAGAAAGTTATAAGTCTCCCCATCTTCTGTCTGGGTGGTGTATTTCGGGTCACTACTGCCTACGACATTTTTCAGGATATCGAGGAGATCGTAATATTTATTCTGGTCGAAACCGGGTAAACCGTTGATTGGCACTGCATCCCGGGTATTTCCCTGTATTTGCTCGGGGGTGAAGACCACATCGGCCGGGCCGCTCTGGTTCACTTTATAGCGTAATTGATTAATATACCAGTCGGTGCCCAACAGGCTATAGTTCATAACCCGCACGTCGGGGCGAATGCCTTCCACTTCCTGGGCATACCAGAGGGGATAGGTATCGTTGTCGCCGAAAGAAATGAGGATCGCATTCGGAGGACAGCTTTCCAGGTAATCCTTCCCAATATCCCGGGCGAGGGTCTTTTTGCTGCGGTCGTGATCATCCCACTCCTGGCTGCCCATCAGGACAGGCACGGCAAGGAAACAAAGACCGGCAGCGGCGTAATTAGCCAGGTCCGCCTTCCCCTTGAACAGGAATTTGCCGAACACTTCCTGCACCCAGATGACGCCCAGCCCGATCCAGATGGCAAAGGCATAGCAGGCGCCGGCATAAGCATAATCCCTTTCACGGGGCTGGAACCCGGCCTGGTTCAGGTACACCACGATGGCGAACCCGGTGAAGAAGAACAGCAGTCCCGTCACCAGGAAATCCCTTTTATTGCGCGTATATTGAAAGATAAGGCCGATAAGACCCAGGATCAGCGGCAGCATGTACAGCCGGTTATAGGACTTGTTATTGGAGCGAATGGTATCGGGCAACTTGCTTTGGTCGCCGAGGAACATATTATCGATAAAAGAGACACCGGTAACGGCATTCCCGTCCCGGGAATTTCCAAAGCCCTGCAGGTCATTTTGTTTGCCGACGAAATTCCAGCAGAAATAACGGCCGAACATCACCCAGTTCTGATACCGGACAAAATACCGGATATTATCCAGCATAGTAGGTGTTTCGCCATCCATACCCGAGAAGGATTTATAGCAGTCGACCTGTCCCCGGTCATTGCCTCCATCCCACATACGGGGGAAAATATGCGAAGAAGGCGTATTGGCCCAGTCCTGGGAGGACATCTTACCCGCTATTTCATATTTTTCTTTTCCCTTCACATACAGATTGCCATTGTCTACCCGGGGGGCGCGATCCTGGAAATCGGGTCCATAGAGGATGGGCCAGTCGCCGTATTGGTCGCGGCTGAGATAACCTACCAGGCTCACGGGATTGTCCACATTATACATATCCACGGCCGGATCGGCATTGGAGCGGATCAGGGTGGTGAAATAGGTGGAATAACCCAGGAGCATGAAGGCCACGCACCAGAGCCCCATTTTCATATAATAGTATTGTTTGCGAACCGACCAGCGGATGGCAAATACCAGGGCGGCGGTCAGCAGCGCAAAAAAGACGGCAAACCCCACGAAGAAAGGCATGCCCATCGAATTGACGAAGAAGATATCGAAGGCGCCTGCCCCCTTGATGGTATACTGGATGACGAATTTCTGTACGACACCCGTGATGCCGCAACCGATGATAAAAGCGATCACCGTGCCCCAGGCGGTAGGTTTATACCGCTTGAAATAATAGACCATGACGATGGCCGGAATGGTCAGCAGGTTCAGCAGGTGGACTCCGATGGAAAGCCCCATCATATAAAAGATAAAGATGATCCATTTGTCGGCCCCTGGCTTGTCGGCATTATGCTCCCATTTGAGGATGGCCCAGAAGACC
>WNFI01467938.1_pt1 | contig 45817 bp, 35 predicted proteins | sample 5400471 | NCBI WGS metagenome assembly WNFI01 (sample SAMN13153348, study PRJNA577476) | soil metagenome | isolation source: 100 cm saprolite on Douglas fir-dominated hillslope | place: USA:California | collected 2013-09-17
GTGGCCAGCCTGCATAAAAGGCCAGATCGAAGCGGCAAACAGTGCAAGCTGGTTGAACAAGATTGCGAGGAGAGCGAGTCTCCCGACTCGAGCCGGGAGTAGCACCGTTAAGCCATTGACGATCGCCATACATGCTACCGTTATCGCTAACAGGCTTCGCACTACCTGCGAGTATCGGGGCACACAGATAGGCAAAAGCTGTCGTAATTTGAGCATAGAGCTTTCCTCTTTCCGATCCCCAAACAACTTTCTTTTATGTATAGGTATGTCAATTAATCTTTTGTTGTATTTTGACCATATACAGATCCCGTTCGGCAAAGAAGTGTCAGGAGTTGGGCACTGCTGTCTTCTCCCTGCACGCCTGCAAACCGCGAAGCAGTAGCTACGAGAGCAGCGTTGCAGGTGTTGCTTGGTACTGAGTGGCGAACAGGTGCCCAACCCTCGTGGACCATCAATGTGTTGTGGCGCAATCATACAACTGGTTTGCGCCAAATGGGCCAAACCCAGCGCCAGCACCGGAACTGGTCGAAGCAGATTGCCACAGCCTCGCTGGTACAGTGGTGCAGTGCTGCGTCACCCAGGTGGTGAGAGCACCCTGGGAACCACCGCCAAACCCAAACCCGCCTTGCCGCAGGCGATTCCTGAACTGCTCAGGGATCTGATCAAGAATCTGCGGCGGCAGTTGTCGCCCCACACGGGGCGCACCCAGCAGGAAGAAACGCACAGTGCCATTGCCGACCAGGGCTGCGAGTTTGCTGGTCGTCAGGATAGGATCGCTACCAGAGAAGCCTCCCATTGCCATCACGGGCTTGTTCGTCGCGAGAATGATCCCGTCAGCCGTCATTGAGCTGGGTGTGGCGACCAGGTAGGTGGCGTTGCCCTGGTTGGCCTCCAGGTAGCGAATCAGTGCCGAGTCCACGCTGGCATTCTGATCTCGCCTGCCTCCAAAGTTGCCGCCGAAGCCATCCCTCTGAATAGGTCCCGCCACCAGGAGATCGGCTTGCGTACCCTGGGTGACGGGAATGGCTGCCCACACCGTCGGGGTAAGCATCAAGACCAATACCCCGGCGCTGAGTGCTGGCAGGAGGAAGCGGGCTTTGGGAGCTTTGAGACCGATACGCGGGGCAAGGCGGGCACTGATGAGTACTCCCACTGCAATGAGGCACAGGACAACCATAATCGGGATCAGCACCTGGCCCCAGGCGGGATAGCTGGTGAGAATGTATATCTGCTCAGCAACGGTGGCGATCAGCGCTAAGGGCAACAACCAACCGCGCCAGCCCGAACGACGATAGTCCTGCCACATTGTCACGAGACCGATCCCGAACAGCGCAGCAATGGCTGGGGCCATCTCCGTCATATAGTACTGGTGGAAAAAACCCGCCACGCTAAAGAAGATACCCATGGTGAGCAGCCACATGCCCCAGAATACTAGCGATTGCTGCTGCCGATCGCTTTGCAGACGTGGACGCCCCTGCCAGGCAAGAGCAAGGATTCCAAAGAGCGCCAGTGGCAGGAGCCAGACGATCTGCCCTCCCAGCGGTTGGGTGAAGAGGCGCAGCGGACCAGGGCCCCCGGTATCAAAGAGCCCACCCGGACCGCCAAATCCTCCCGGCGGTTGCGGTTGCTGTGCCGCATTCCTCCCTGTGTTAGTCGATCCACCATTTCCGTTAATGGGGGGAGTCCCAGTAGTGGATGAAATTCCATTTCCACCGGTGCTCACGGAACGGTTGGTGGCGTTTGTGGAAGTGTTTGCACGCGGTCCTCCTCCAAATCCTCTTCCAAATCCTCCAAGAAGACGCTGAATGCCATTGTAGCCAAGTGCCAGGCTGATCTCCGAATTATTCTGCGTGGAGTCAACATAGGGCCGTTGCGAAGCTGGGGTGAGGTCCACCGCCACCACCCAGGAGAACGAGACCAGCAGGAGCAGCACCCCTGCTACGGCCAGGTGCCCGACGCGCTTCCAGATGCTCCTGGGAGCGGCGAACAGGTAGAGCAGTCCGAAGGCAGGGATCACCAGGTAGGCCTCCAGCATCTTGATATTGAAGCCCACGCCGACGATGACGGCAGCCAGCAGCAGCCAGCGCAGCCGCCCGGTCTCAGCAGCACGCAGCACTGCCCAGGCCCCCAACAGCAGGACCAGGGCCAGGGTGCTATCAATGGTAATGTTGCGATTGGTCACCACGCTAATGGGGCTGACTGCCAGAGCTAGAGCTGCCAGCAGGCCGGCCACCTCCCCAAAGTGTCGTCGTACCAGGGAATAGAGTAGGAGCATCGACAGCACGCCTGCCAACGCCTGGGGCAACAGCACGCTGAAAGAGGTGAAGCCGAAGAGCTTGGCGCTGGCTACCTGCAGCCAGAAGCCCACAGGTGGCTTGTCGATCGTCACGAAGCCCCCTGGATCATAGGAGGCAAAAAAGAAATTGTGCCAGTTGTCCATCATGCTTCTCACTGCGGGGGGATAATACGAGCCGAAGCCGTTCTGTCCCAATCGGAAGAAGTTCATGAAGACCGAGATGAGTATGATTCCTCCCAGCACCAGTTGATGCCAGGCCGGGAAGCGCTTCTGTAACCTTTGTTCTGTAGCATGGTCAGGTTGAGCCTGAATAATTGTCGGCATCGTATCAGCCATACGTATCTTCTCCTTACGTTCTTGTGGTGTCAACAGTTGCCCAAAATCGTAGACAATTCTAGACAACCGTGTTCTCGCCGCCCTGGTTCAGTCCGGCGTGCCAGCGTTCCTTCCGCCTTCCGGCACGTTATCTCCCCAGGAGTCGCCCACAAGGTGAGCCGGGTTGGAACGTCACCCCTTGGGCCAACGATAGCCCCGCCACTTTCACATGTCTGCTCGTTTGCAGACGGGCCTGGCCTGCCAGTCTTTGCCGGGGTGCCCCTCTGGCAGGCTTCTCCCCCCCGACCTGTAGCCGGAGAGGGCGTGTGCGTCACTTCTCCCCCCCGACCTGTAGCCGGAGAGGGCGTGTGCGTCACTTCAGCCGCTTGGTGCGGCCTTCGGCGCTTTTTTCCGAGGCTGCCAATGCCACTCGCGATAGAACGAGCAATGCACATTCTTTGAGGCGTTAAGGTCGGCATTGGCCTCATAGTGACAGACAGGACACCAGAACAGCTTTCCCCATTTCGCTTTGATGCGTTTGCCACGAAGGTTTGAGAACCTCTCTCCCTTCGCGCCGCAGCGCGAGCAATATTGCGATGTCCCGTGTGGATTGACTTCGACCGTGACCACTCCTTGGGCGAAGGCTTTGTCTTTCGCGTGTTGATTGATCTTGCCACGTAGCTGGTTGGCCTGTCGGCGGTTCATGCGCCGTGACTTGCTTGCCCCTTTGGCCTTGATCTTGCGGAGTCGCTCAAAGAGCAGTACGGACCCTGGATACTTCGCGCAGACGTTGGCAATGATGCGTGCTACCTGGTGGGCAGCATCCTCATTCATACGACGCACATGCTGCCAGAGTTGCTGATTGCTGTGCTCTCCCTTGATGGGCTTGCCAGAAAGCCACTGCTTCTTCGCAAGACGCTTCAGGTGCCGATAGCGGTGGTGATCGAGACCACGATCAGTCACAAAGACGGTCTCGATGATCTTGCCATCTTGGCGCACCGTGATCACGGCGAGATTCTTGACGTTCAAGTCCACCGCCACAGTCACCAGGTGGGGGTCTTGTTTGCTCTCTTTGACCTTTTTCGCTTGGATCTCTTTGGTCTGCGAGAAGTGTAGTTCGGCGCTCTTTTTCCGAAGCACCAGCTTGGGACTCTGCTGCTCCCAGTCTGCTTCGCTGTGCCGCCGCTCGAAGTAGCAGCTGGAGTGCACGGGGTAGTTCACCCACCTCCAGCATGCCCCCGTGTAGACTTTCAGGCGCACAAAGCGCTCGTGCTGATCCGCTTCCCCTACTGTCAGCTCGATGGTCCCCTGATACAGGCTAGGATGATTGCTCGCTCCAGGCAGTCCTGGCTCCCCTCTTTTCTTGCCCGTCTGCTCCCAGGTGCTACGCTTCGAGAGGTATGCCCTGACCTTGCCGATGGCATCCTTGATGACCGAGCGTCGATACACAAACGGCATGTCAGGGAAGCATTCACTGAAGTTCCAAGTGGGCCAGGGGTGAGGATGCTCTTTGGTTTCCACGGTGTGGAATTCGGCCCACGTGAGCAGTTCGTTGGCCGAGATGGCTCTCTCACGCACCTCCAGATGTTTCTCCGAGTAGTAGGAGACTCGCTCAGAGAGCTTCTCAGCGTGTACCAGGAAGAAGTCCACGTAAAAGGCGCGGGCAGCATTGAGCACTTGTACCGTGGCATCTAAAAAGGCGCGTTTGTCGGTATTGGCTCCCCCATGCGTGCGCTGGCATAGATCAAGCGGGAGTTTGGTTGTGCGAGTCGCCTGTCCCATCCTCTCTCCTCCTGGCAGGAAAACAACGAACATTCGTTCTCCCTTGCCTCAGTATAGCCTCCTGGCCCATGTTTGTCAACGCCGTTGAAGGGTCGTTCGACAAGGATGCGTATCCTTTACCAGGATTGCAGATGCAGCACGAGAGGTGGCAGGCTTTCGGTCATACTACACTCATTCATGATTACCGTACGAATAGTCCGGATAGTCCAGATAGTTAGTAGACTGAAAACATGGTCAGAGAACTCTGCCATGCTCGGTGGTCCTCGAGTTTGCTTGAGTTCCTGCGTCTCGTATTCCGCTCGAATCTAGCATAAGTGTCTTTCATTAAATCAGCATTGGAAAAAGATGAGAATTTTCTCATGGAGGGCGATACTGCAGTGAGCGGGATCGATCCCCTTCATTGGAAGTTTCTCATCTTTTTCCAATGCTGATTCAATACAAGAGTGCTACCCTGGGGTCTGTCGGGATAGGGCACCTCCGATGATAGAAGGCAGAGAACGATCGAGGTAGCAGGAAACTGCGATCGCACAAACAATATGTTTGATCCCGACAAGCATTGAATATTGACTGCATGCATCTAGATATATCGAGAGGAATTGTAGTTGTCTACGAGAGAGACGAAAGAAATACAGACACCAGGAGAGTCATCCTGTATGATACAAGATGCTGATGTCCATCGATCATATGTATGGAGCAGCACATTCAGGCAGTTCCTTCGCTACTGCCTGGTGGGTGGAGTGAACACGGTCATTGATTTGTTGATCCTCAATGTCCTTCTGTGGCGCTTTCCCACGAACAACGTGCAGATCCTGGTGGTGTACAATTCTGTTGCCTATACGAGCGGCGCAGTGAGTAGTTTTTTCTTGAATAAGTACTGGACGTTTCGGCGCAAACAGAGAACGACATGGCTGTTGGTGCAGTTATCTCGTACATCTTTATGCGCTTCTGGACCTTTGCCAGAGGGTCGATGGATGCACTTTAAACCCACGAACCGCTCTGCGCACTGCGGAAAACTGCCTCGATCACCTTCATATTGGCAACGGCATCTTCAATCGGCGTCGGTACGCTGGAGTCGTTGAGCACCGCCTGGGAAAATAGATCGCCCTGGATGGCATATTGGTTGCAAATATCCAGCAGGATCTCTTCGGTCTCGTCTCCGTGTTGATACCAGATTTTGCAAGGCCGATCGGGTGGGGCGTTGAAGGGGATCTCTATCTCGATCCGGCCCTCGGTGCCGAAGATGTTGACCCGTTGATACGGCGACAACTGCGTCGCACATGTGAACGTCGATGTACCGAGCCCAAAGTCCAATATGCCCGAGGCGAGGCGATCAATCTTGAACTGGGGATCGTACTCTATAATGCCGAAGACGCGCCTGGGCTCGGCGCCAAAGATAAAACGCGCCAGTGAAATCGTATAGCACCCGATATCCAGCATTGCCCCGCCACCGGAGTCGGCCCTGTTGCGAACGTTGTTCGGATCATCGAGATAATACGAGAAGAAGGATTGGATGGTCCGCAATGCTCCGATTTTTCCTTCGAGAACCAGTTGCCGTGCTCGCTGCCATTGGGGATGAAAGCGATACATGAACGCCTCCATCACCTTCAGGTGGGGGTGCTGTTTGGCGACATCGGCCAATGCTTGCCCTTCTGCAGCGGTTAGGCCAATTGGTTTCTCACAGAGCACATGCTTGCCAGCCTGCAGCGCCTTGACCGACCAGGGTACGTGCAGGTGATTAGGCAGGGGATTGTAAATCGCATCAATATCGGGATCAGCCAGTAGTTCTTCGTACGAACCATATGCCTTCGAGATACCCAGCTGCGCTGCAGTGGCCCGCGCTTTTCCCAGGTTGCGTGAAGCGATGCCAGTAATTTCACAGTACGAGCCCTGCTGCATAGCGGGAATAACTTTACCGGTTGCAATATTGGCGGTACCCAGGACGCCCCAACGAACTTTTTTCATGATATTACTTCCTACTTCTGCCGATGCGAGCTATCCCAATCCGGTGCTTGCTAAGTGAGGTAAATAGTTTTGCCATTGTCTCCGCTTTTATCATACGATTATGCTGTATAATAGTACCCCTGCCGTTACCATCTGTCAACACACAGGCAGGCAGGTGCCTCAGAGAAATGCAAAAAGATTGTAATAAGTATGTAAATTGCTTATCTCTCCACTTTTTTTGTGTTGCTGGAAGAAAAAGGCGTTAGCAATGTTGCCGAGCCTGCCAGCTAGAGGTAACTTTTCATCACTGCCACTGCCACTGCCAGCAGGAGAGTCGACAACTGGTGCCTTCGACAACAAGGGCCCCTGCATAACCGGTTCCTGGCGCGAGTGCATGGAGCGACCAACATGTCGTTGCTTGAGGATCCTCTCGACTCGCAATTAACGCTGCGGGTTCACCAGGTGTCAAAGATACGTCAAACTGGTCAAGTGGAATAGAGAGTCCTTTACCCCGCGCTTTGATATAAGCTTCTTTTCGGGACCAGCATAGAAAAAACGCCTCTTCCCTTACTACTGCCGGCAGCCTCTGTAATACCGCACACTCATAAGGGGAAAAGTGGTATTTAGCTAGTTCCTCGCAATTAATGTTGGCACGCATATGCTCCACATCGACCCCAACATGCCGATCATACGTAAAGGCATACAAGGCGAGACCGTCTGAATGCGAAAGATTGAAGTACAAACGGGTTCCAAGAGAGGGATACACTATCGATGGTTTGCCATAGTTATCGGTCACAAACCGGATCTCACGGGGATCGATGTCCAGGTAATGTGCCAGTAGCATTCTCAGAACCCCGTGTGCAACTGTCCAGTATCGGCGGTCTTTTTCAAAATAAAACTGCCTGGCTCGCTCGACTTCTTCTGGCGAATGGACATGCTGGAGATAGTATAGAGTATTGAGTGGTGCTTCCAATGAGGCTCTCCATACATGCACCTCGTTTTCCGTCAGTGTTAAGTTATCAGAAGGAATGTTCCAGGGATGGTCGCTGTTACACATAAACTACCTGATTGTTATTCTAACTTCATCGTTAAACTATACCCCATTTCACGAACCGTGGAAATCTCCAGGTGAAAGGTGCGTAGCTTTTGACGTAGAGACGAAAGTGCACGGCGTAGCGGCTTCAATTCTCGTTGCCATGTTCCTCGGGATTGTGCCTCTTCCAACCGTTGTTGCCAGTAGCCGATAGAGGTTGAGGGAGCATTGGCTGAGGAAATATTTGCAAGTAACACTACGTAGGGGCAGGCCTGAGGAAAAGCATTTAAGATTGGGAGAAGTGCACGCTTCTCAACTTCTGAGAGCTGTTGTTGCTGAACGAGCAGAGGGCCATCTGCGAGGAGAGAGAGAGTATTGGTCTTTATATTCAAGACAAGTCTGTAGTCTACGGAGAGCAAGCCAGGCAGGGAAAAATGGCGGCTATTCTCCTTCCTCTCCTGGTTTGATTCCTGGTAAGAGTCTGTTTTTGTCTGCATAATACACCCCCATGTATTTGCGAAAATCACTCCAATGTGATATACGGAAAGTGGTTACATGCAGTTTCTCGGCCCAAACCTCACTTTGAATTCAAGCGGTATCCTTTCTAAAGGGGGAATTCAGGGAGGATATGTACTATGTACATTTAATGAGGAGGCATACATCAATAGACCTCGATTGCTATCTATGATATCTCTATAGAGATATGACAAGCACAGCAACGTAGATAGCAATGGCGACTGATCAAGCAACTACTGCTGCAGTAGTTGCTTGATCAGGAATGAGATATGGATGTCAAACTTGTCAGGCTGCAGCCCCTTTCGCGAATGTTTGATATTCCTAAACCAAAGTAATGCAACTTGCCGCGTAGCGACGAAAGCGCTCGCCGAACGGGTCTCAATTCCTGTTGCCATCTCCCGTAGCCTTGCGCCTCCTGTAAACGTTGGCGACAACGTGTTATAGAAGCTTCGGTAACAGTGATTGAGGAAATATGCGACAGCAACAACTCATAGGGACAGTAGTGTGGAAAAGACTCCAGAATTGGCACGATCAAGTACCTCTCATTGGCACTCAGTTGCTGCACCATAATCAACTGGGGCCCCTCGGATAGGAGAGATAATGTACGTGTCTCTATATTTAAGGCAAGGGTTTGGCCTGCAGGCAGCAGGCCATGTAAAGAAAAATGAGAGATGCTTGTCTCTACTTCTTTGCGTTTGCGTCGTCTGATGTAAATAGACTGAGTATTTAGCATACGGCTTTCTTTCAATTACACAAGTTTATCTCTGCCAAATGGCCGCGTAAACCAGGCTACAGGAGTTACTCTACACGAGACGAGAGTCAAATGGCCGCGTAAACCAGGCTGCTGAAGGTTATCCTGATGAGATGCCACTTTCTATTACGCATTCTGAACGAATACAGTTTCACTTGTTGCGCAAGCAGGAACGCTACCTCTCAATTTGCACCGCAAATAGTGCTTGAGCTATCTTTTTGGTTATGTTAATTGCGCACATAAGTTGTTTGGGTTACCATCCGGTGAGCGCGATTCCTGGCACGATTGGTCGAACTCATACTGTTGATGGCACAATCAATAGTACACTGTCGTATGTCAAGTGAGATGTGCAGCATCAATAACATCTTAAATAATGCACAGGTTTTGAACTGCCCCCCTCAGTCAGCATAGTAACACTTAAATTTGATGAGTAAATCTAAAAATATGTGACACATATAATTATATTAGCATATAAAATAAGCTATTTACAATAAACGAACAATAATACAACACGCAAGACAATAGTGAATTACATGATCCAGGTTAACAAGTAACCATATCCAAGGCTCTTCTCAAGCTGTGTTAACCACATTCACACCATTGCGACGCGGCTATCATAGCGTTGTTGAAAGAGCTACTAATCCACATAATAGCGGTCATCACTATCTACAAAGTCGGTTATCACTATCTACAAAGTTAGTCGTCAAATAGGGATTTTTGTTTCTGGCCTTGGGTATACTTTTGCTGGAAATGAAGTAGCTCATTATACCAGGTAAAAGAGTTATAAGTATTTTCCCTTTGTTTCGGCAGGAACTGTAATTTTCTTTCTTGCTCTACCGGTTAACAGCCCTGGCTTCACAGAAAAAGTAACTACAATTGCATGTGGTTTCGTCTTGACATTGAGGGGAGCTTTGATGATAGCAATTGCCCATCCACTTTTAGGGACTGAAGAGGAAGCGGCCGCACTTCAAGTTCTTGCTTCGGGTCAGTTAGCCCAGGGGGAGCATGTTGCAAGGTTTGAGCGACGTTTTGCTCAGCTATGCCAAGTACGAGAGGCCGTTGCTGTTTCATCCGGAACGGCTGCACTTCATCTCGCTTTACTTGCACATAGTATTGGGCATGGTGACGAGGTGATCACCACTGCTTTTAGTTTTGCAGCGACCGCCAATGCTATTCTGTTCGTTGGGGCCACTCCTGTATTTGTAGATATTGAGCCAGACACCTATACGCTCGATCCCATCCAGGTGGAGACCGCGCTTACACGTCGTACGAAAGCGATCATACCGGTGCATTTATATGGTCATCCTTGCGACATGAAACGCTTGGAGCAATTTGCAGAGGCCTATTCACTCGTGGTTATTGAAGATGCATCCCAAGCGCATGCAGCCGCAATAGACGGAAGACCGGTAGGAAGTTTTGGAACCGGTTGTTTCTCGTTCTATGCGACTAAAAACATGACGACTGGTGAGGGTGGGATGATCACGACCAATGATCCAACTATTGCTGAACAAGTGAGACTGTTGCGCAACCATGGGCAAGAAGCACGTTACTACCATGTAATTTTAGGGTATAACCAGCGCATGACAGAGCTGCAAGCAGCTCTTGGCATCGCCCAGATTGAGAAACTGGAGTGCTTCACGCAACGGCGCATTGCCAACGCAACATACTTGACAGAGCACCTCAAAGGCACGGTGCAGACTCCAGTTGTGCGTCCTGGATATCGTCACGTCTACCACCAATACACGATCAGAATCCCTTCTAAGAGAAACGAATGCAGAACGGAATTGCATGCGAAAGGGATTGATACGACGATTCATTATCCTATTCCAATTCATCAGCAACCCTTATACCGACGTAAGTCCTCTCTATTTCGCGTCCTAAGCCCAGGTAAAAGATCAGCTGTGAAAGGTAGCAATCCTTCCGCGCACCTGCCTGCAACAGAGAGTGCTGCACAGCAGGTATTGTCGCTCCCTGTGCATCCGGCACTGAGTCAAGAAGATCTTTCAACCATAGCAAGGGAGGTAGTTGCTATATGCGAGTGAGAGTTGCAGTGATCGGCGCAGGCTCTATGGGGATGAACCACCTGCGGGTACTGAAAGATTTTGACGAGGAGAGGGTCCAGCTCGTAGGCGTTGCAGAGACCCATGAACCAACACTGAAGCACGCAATGAGTCGATTTCATGTTGCGGGCTACACAGATTACCGACTGATGATCGAACAAACACATCCCGATCTGGTTGCAGTAGTGGTGCCTACACATCTGCACAGTGAAGTTGCCTTGAATGTGCTCGACCGGGGTATTAATGTGCTCATCGAAAAGCCCATAACGAGAACAATTGAGGAAGCACTGGCGCTGCTCCAGATTGCTAGTATACGTGGTGCCAGAATAGCGGTCGGGCACGTAGAGCGATTTAACCCCGCTGTCGTTGAGCTGAAGCGACAGCTTCTTTATGGTGCACTTGGCCAGATGTTTCATCTGCATGCTCGACGCATCGGGCCTTTTCCGCCGCGTATCCGTGATGTTGGAGTGACCCTTGATCTCGCCTCGCATGACATCGATGTTATGCGCTATGTAGCAGATGCTGAGGTTGAACATGTCTATGCGCAAACGCAGCGTAGAGTACACAGTACGTGTGAGGATTTACTGCTTGGGCTCCTTCGCTTCACGAACGATGTGATTGGTGTGCTAGATGTAAATTGGTTGACGCCGACGAAAATACGTGAACTGACCATCACTGGTGAGAAAGGGATGTTTCTCATCAACTATCTGACCCAGGAAGTGTACTTCTACGTGAACGACTACACACCAACTACCTGGGATACACTGCGTTCGCTTACAGGCGTGAGCGAGGGGACAATGATACGCCTCAAAGTACAAAAGGCGGAGCCGCTGCAGTTGGAGTACCAGGATGTCATCACTGCTATAGTTGATGATAGACTGCCAACAGTTTCAGGCGAAGATGGGCTAGCAGTCCTGAGAATAGTACAACAGCTCGCAGAGTCCACGCAACAGGGTGTATACGCAGGTCAACAGCCATCAGTAGCCGTGGAGGTTGAGGTGTAATATGCTTGATACTGCGCGCTCCTATTCCAGCGCATCCGCAGCAGTGGCCGTCGTTGGCCTGGGTAAGATTGGTCTACCTCTCGCTGTGCAGTACGCTTTGCACGATCATCGTGTGATCGGCTGTGATATCGATCCTCACGTGGTAGAAACGGTCAATGAGGGGAAGTCGCATATTCAGGAGGAGCCAGGACTTGCCAGAGGTCTTGCTGATGTGGTATCGAAAGGGCTACTTTCTGCAACATGCCATACTACCGAGGTGGTACGTCAAGTCTGTGTCGTGGTCGTCATTGTACCGGTTGCCATCGACGCAAAGCACGAGGTGAACTTCGAGGCTATTGATGCCGCCACAACCGCTATTGGAGCGGGATTGCAACCGGGTACACTGGTGATCTACGAAACAACCTTGCCTGTTGGTACAACATCACGGCGGCTGGCTCGCCTACTTGAGCATACTTCACAGCTGAAGGCCGGTCGCGACTTCTTTCTTGCCTTTAGTCCAGAGCGTGTCTCATCTGGCTACATCTTCCGTGACTTATCTATCTACCCAAAGATAGTGGGCGGAATCGATGAGGAGAGCACTGCTGCTGCAGTTGCGTTTTACCAATCAGCACTTGATGCTGAGATCATTACTATGGCTTCGGCCGAAGATGCCGAATTTGTTAAGCTCATAGAAACGACGTACCGCGATGTCAATATCGCCCTAGCCAATGAGTATGCGTGCTTTGCGGATGCCCATGGGCTTGACGTTGCAGCGGCGATCGCTGCTGCAAATACCCAGCCCTACTCGCATATCCATACTCCTGGTCTGGGTGTTGGTGGGCATTGTATCCCCGTCTACCCCTACTTTCTTTTAGCGGGTGTGGAGGATAGATATAATCAAATCCATGACTCTCAGCTATCAATGCTTTTGTTGCCACGCTTCGCGCGCCGCATCAATGATGCAATGGCCGAGTATGCCGTGCATCGGATCGAAGGCATCACCGGATCACTAGCTGGTCAATCAGTCCTCATTCTCGGAGTAGCTTATCGGGGGGATGTGCGCGAAGTTGCTTTCACAAGTGCAAAGCTGCTTCAAGATGCTCTCGTCGAGCATGGAGCCACAGTGTATACTGACGACCTGCTATTTAGTGCGGACGAGTTATATGCACTGAGATATACTCCTCTCACTCCTTTGGTGGAGGACAAGATTCGAGCCATCATTCTACAGGCGGATCACAAGGCGTACCAGTCGTTCGATTTCAGCCGATTTGTTAGCTGTCAGGTTGTGCTCGATGGGCGCAAGACACTCGACCATGAAAAGATTGAATCGCTTGGCATGCGCTATATCAGCATCGGGGATGGTGTCCGAGAACAGTTTGACTGGCGGGAGAGCGAAAGACAATCTGCTCTCACCTCTATGTTATGGAATGGAGGTAAGCACTAGTGCGTTTTGCATCGATAGTCGGGGCTCGTCCCCAATTCGTCAAGGTCGCAGTGGTCAGTCGTGCGCTTCGGCAACTGCATGAGGAACTGATCATTCATACAGGCCAACACTACGACCACAACATGTCGGCGCAGTTCTTTGACGAACTAGATATCCCGATCCCTGATTATGACCTGGAGGTTGGTTCTGGTTCGCATGGTGCCCAAACGGGTCGCATGCTCGAAGCCATTGAAGAGGTACTGTTGAAAGAGCACTTCGATGCTGTCATTGTGTATGGTGATACCAACACTACGCTCGCTGGTGCACTTGCTGCTGCAAAGCTGCACATTCCAGTTGCTCATGTAGAGGCAGGACTGCGAAACTTCGATCAAACTATGCCAGAGGAGATCAACCGCGTCCTTTCCGATCATCTCTCGTGTCGTCTCTACTGCCCAACCAAGACAGCCTGCAGGAATCTGAACAAAGAAGGCATCACATGTGGCGTTGAGCTAGTTGGTGATGTCATGTATGATCTGCTGTTACAAGTCCAGCCTAAGCTGGCTCCCCGTACGGAGAGACTCTTGCGAACATTTCATCTTGCCCCGCAATCTTATGCGTTAGTGACGGTACATCGTGCTGTCAATGCTGATAACCTGGAAGCAATGCGTGGTATTGCGGATGGATTGAACAGGCTAGAGATGCCTGTGATCTTTCCTGTTCATCCACGTACACGTGCCCGTCTGGAACACTACGGTCTTAGTTGGGAGAAGCATATCCATTTGACCGAACCGATAGGATATCTCGATATGATGGCATTGGGAAGGACAGCTTATCGTATACTTACCGATTCTGGTGGTTTGCAAAAAGAGGCTTTTCTTCTTGGAGTACCCTGTGTGACGCTACGTGAAGAAACAGAGTGGGTAGAAACGGTTGAGGCAGGTTGGAATGTTTTGGCGGGTACACGTGGGGAGGACATTGTCAGAGCAGTTGGCAGACCTACACCTGAACTTCCGAAGTGCAATCCATTTGGGGAGGGCGATGCGGCGCAACGTATCGCTCGCAGTTTGACAGATTTGAAAGAGGGAGATCAATACACCTTCCATTCCGTAGGTTTGCATAGAGGAGGGGTTGGATAGTGCTGTTAGCATCAATTGTTGGGGCCCGTCCTGAGTTTGTGCAGCTTGCGCCAGTAAGTTGCGCACTACGGCAGAGGCACAAGGAGATTATCATCCATACCGGACAACATTACGATTATTGTATGTCAGCTCAGTTCTTTGACGAGCTAGCCATTCCCAGCCCGGACTATCATCTTGAGTGTGGCTCTGGATCACATGGCACACAGACAGCTCGCATACTGGAAGCGATTGAACAAGTCCTGATGGGGGTGTGTCCAGATTGGGTTGTTGTGTTTGGGGATACCAACTCGACCCTCGCTGCCGCATTGGCGGCTGCCAAACTGCATATCCCCATTGCCCATGTGGAGGCAGGTTTACGAAGCTTTAACCGGATGATGCCAGAGGAGATCAACCGCATTGTCACTGATCATCTTTCAGATCGCCTGTTTTGTCCGACAGAGACTGCTTGCAGGCAAGCATATAGTGAAGGCATTACCCAGGGAGTTGAGGTGGTGGGAGATGTTATGTATGACATACTGCTTAATGTCCTACCAATGCTTGAGGAACGTGCGCAGACACTCTTGCCTGCTTTGCAAATTGTATCAGGAACCTATGTGCTTGTGACCATCCATCGGCCTGTCAATACCGATGATCCTATGGCAATGCAGAATATCGCTTTTGCCCTCAATAAACTTGAAATGCCCGTGATCTTTCCTGTTCATCCGCGCACTCGGGAACATCTGAGAGAGTATGCTATCTCTTGGGGAAAACACATTCAGCTTATCGAACCTGTAGGATACCTGGACATGCTCACCCTTGAGCAATCTGCATATCGCATCCTCACCGACTCTGGCGGTGTTCAAAAACAGGCATTTTTGCTTGGGGTACCCTGCGTGACGTTGCGTGAAGAGACAGAATGGACTGAAACCGTCGAAGCTGGATGGAATGTGCTGGTAGGGAGTCGTATCCAAGCTATACTCGAAGCTGTCAATTTGCCGAAGCCCCAGCCTGCACTAAAGAATCCATTTGGTAAGGGGGATGCGGCGAAGCGCATTGCTCACAGCTTATCAGAATCAGATCATATTTAGTAGTTAACAAGCAAGGAAACAGCTATGGCTCACATACTCATTATCTCGCGGTATTATCCTCCTGAAATTGGAGTGGCAGGGGTGTGCGTTGCTGAAACAGCAACTCGTTTAGTAAAGTTGGGAAATCAAGTTACCGTGCTAACCACTGTCCCCAACTATCCAACAGGCATCGTCCCAAAGGAGTACCGTGGTCATCTTATCCAAAGTGAAGCACTTGATGGGGTACGAGTGGTGCGCGTATGGTGCTATATTGCTCCAAATAAGGGCTTCTTTCGTCGTATACTTGCTCAATTCTCCTTTGGCTGCCTCGCGCCATTTCTTGCGCACAAAGCTATTGGTCATCCAGATGTAATCATTGGTGAGTCACCTCCGCTCTTCAACGTCATTGCCGCACGTACGCTGGCATGGCGTAAGCATTGTCCCTTGATCTTTTGGGTCGCTGATCTTTGGCCCGAGTCAGCAGTTCAGCTGGGAGTATTACATAACCGTGCATTGATTCGGCTTTCTGAATGGCTGGAATGGTCAACATATGAGTGTGCTAGTGTTGTTTGGGTGGTGACGGAAGGCATGCGTGACACACTCATTCGACGGGGAATTCCTCTAGAGAAGCTCTTATTAATAACAAACGGCGTTGATACAGCAAAATTTCGTCCACTGCCACAAGCAGATGCGCGCGCTGAACTGGGTTGGGATGAGCGGTTTACAGTATTGTATGCCGGTACACATGGATTGGCACAAGGACTGATGACCGTACTAGATGCCGCAGAACAGATACAGGATTGTAACGATATACGCTTCGTTTTCGTCGGTGATGGTGCAGAAAAGGCGGAGTTGGTAGCACAAGCTCAGATACGCGCTCTCAAGAATGTTACATTTATGGCTCCACAACCACATAGTAGAATGCCATTGCTTTTATCCGGTGCTGATATATGCCTCGTCCCTCTCCGTAAATTGCCATTGTTTGAAGGAGCTTTGCCTACAAAGATATACGAAACGATGGCTTGTGCTCGCCCCATGTTATTAGGGGTAGAAGGTGAAGCACGTCGACTCGTTGAGCAGGAAGCTAGGGCGGCAATTTATGTAGAACCGGAGAATCCTACTGTACTTGTATCTGCAATCCTCAACTTGCATGACCACCCCGATCTGGCTGAGGCACTAGGACAGCGAGGACGTGCATGCGTGGAGGCACGATTTGATTATGACCAACTAACAGTAGCGCTCGATGCACGAATTGCAGGATTACTTGAAAAGAAGTTGTCTGCCTCTACTTCCGCGACACCTACTCCTGTAGGTGCAGCCGTTGAGAAGAGCCAGTGATACTAGCAGAATACAGTTCAAAATCAACATTTTTGGTATAGCGATATATTTAAATCCGGAGGGCATAAGAGTGGAAAGAAGGTAAGCCTATGATGAAGAGGGGGAATGTAAGTCATGCAACCTGATTTCGAATATGACATACCTACAGTGTCCACGCGAAATACGCACAAAGGGGTAGGGATAGCTCAGGAGCCGCAGCTCAGGAAACATCATGGGATACGACATCTGCAGAGGCCATCACCAATGGCTTGGAGTTTCATCTTGAAAGCAGGTGATGAGGTTCTTTTGGTAACATTGCTTGCACTTGTCTTGTTGCTAACCCCGCATCTCAATCTGGAGTTGCGAGTTTCGAGTTATCAAATTAGCCCCTGGTACCTGAAAATTCTTTGGGGTTCTCTAGCACTGATATCTTGGAGCATTGCGGTAAGGATAGCGCAGGCTCAAGAATTGGAAAATGCGTCAAATCGCTTGAAGAGCCCGCTCTATGCACTGTTCGCACTCGTGCTGATGCTCATATTCTGGATAGCACTCACCTATCCTATTATCATCAGCGGCATTGTCTACTCCAGGGCTGTGCTGTTCTTCCTGATATTGGCAGCTCCGACCTTGAGTGTCTGGAGAGTAATTCTCGCAGAGGTCATCAATTTGCCTCGTTTCAGGCGACAAGCGGTCATCGTGGGAGTGAACACTGCCGGAGAGGCCTTTGTTAGGGAACTACGTAGTGCGAAGCGGACCAGTATTAGCGTCCTGGGATACATTAGCCAGAATTCAGATGAGGGACAGCAGAGCGGTGGCTTGCCTATTCTGGGTGGTAGAAGTAGCCTACGTCCCCTGGCACAAAATGGCGTGATTGACATAATTATAATGGCCATCGACTATAAGGCCAATCCAGGACTTTACCAGGAAGCCTTCGAGGGAGCACAGCGAGGTATCTCGGTAGTACCTGTGGCAGCGGTATACGAAAGCACTAGTGGGAAGATCCCCCTTGATCATATTGGCGATCAATGGTCTATTGCATTTTCCACGGAGCAACTTGTTTCAGCGCTTTACCTGTGCTGGAATAAAGCGATAGATTTAGTCTTCGGAATCTGTGGTCTGGTGCTTCTATGCATAGTACTACCTGTCCTGTCCCTATTGATTTACCTGGACTCACCTGGCCCAATCTTTTTCAGCCAGGAGCGGGCAGGATATCGAGGACGAACGTTTCGTATGCTGAAGTTCCGCTCCATGTGTACCAGCGCAGAACGCGCAGAAAGTGGGGCCTGGACATCCAAGGGTGATGCTCGCGTGACACGGGTGGGACGTCTACTGCGTGCAACGCACCTGGATGAGTTGCCGCAGGTACTCAATATAGTACGAGGCGACATGAGCCTGATCGGCCCGCGACCTGAGCGGCCTGAATATGTGGTCGAACTAGTAAAGAGCAACCTATTTTATAGCTATCGCCTTAGCGTCAAGCCTGGGCTCACGGGCTGGGCACAGGTGAAGTATGGCTATGGTAGTTCTGAGCAAGAAGAACTGGTCAAGCTCCAGTATGACCTGTTCTATATCAAGCACCGGTCATTCTTGCTCGACGTACTTATTCTTTTGAAGACAGTAAGAGAGGTGGTGCTCTGTCATGGAACGTAGCAGTCTCTCAAACGTAGGGGTGAAAAACAAAACGTCATCACGTACAACATTTCTACCGTTTGCTCTACCACACATCACGCAGGCAGAAATTGATGAAGTGGCAGATACGCTGCGCAGTGGCTGGTTAACTACTGGTCCCAAGACAAAGCGCTTTGAGCGTGAGTTTGCCGAGCGAGTTGGGTCACCCTACGCACTTGCAGTCAACTCTGCTACTGCCGCGATGCATCTTGCACTTGATGCGATTGGTCTGCAGCCCGGCGATGAGGTGATCGTTCCTGTGTACACGTTCACGGCCACCGCTGAGGTCGTCGTGTACTTCCATGCGCGTCCGGTCTTTGTCGATGTTGATCACATCACCTGCAATATCGATCCGGTTCAACTGGAAAAGCATATCACGCCTCGTACACGGGCGATCATGGTCGTACACATAGCAGGGTTGCCCGCCGAAATGGATGCCATCCTTGCCATTGCACGAGCCTATGGCTTGCCGGTGATCGAAGACGCAGCCCATGCCTTCCCTGCGAAATATCGAGGACACGTGATCGGTTCCATGGGTGATCTGACCGCCTTTAGCTTTTATGCAAACAAGACACTATCAACTGGTGAAGGTGGTATGCTCACCACGGCTAATTCTGCATACGCTGAGCGTGCAGCGATAATGAAGCTTCACGGGATTAGCCGCGATGCGTGGAAACGCTATAATGCCGAGGGGTCCTGGTATTATGAGGTAGTGCAGGCAGGTTACAAATATAACATGACGGACATCGCTGCGGCCATCGGCTTGCATCAATTAGCACGCAGTGAATGGTTGTTGGAACGACGACGAGCTATCGCACAACGTTATACTGAGGCATTTTCGCACTTAGCTGAGGTCGAGATTCCACCCAATCTCGCGCACGTGGAACATGCCTGGCATCTCTACATCTTGCGCTTGCGATCAGAACGTCTCACGATCACACGTGATGCATTTATTTCAGCTCTAAAGCAAGCGAATATCGGTACGAGCGTGCATTTTATCCCACTGCACTTACATCCTTTCTACCGCGACACGTACCAATTGGCCGCCGATGATTTTCCGGCTGCTCTACGTGCCTATGAACGGGCAATCTCGCTGCCCATCTATCCTGGCATGACTGATGACGATGTTGAAGATGTCATTGCAGCGGTTGAACAGATTATTGAAACGCATAAAAAATGAAGAGGATAAACTTTGCTGATCTTCTGGGGCGTGATGTAGTGCCCCTTCAAATATCTGAAGCACAAGCGGCCCTTCAAGGACAGACCATCCTTGTAACGGGAGCGGCAGGATCAATTGGCTCAGAACTGTCTGTACAGTTGCTGAACTATGAGCCGGAACGGGTGATTGCTCTAGATACGAACGAGACGGGACTTTTTGATCTTGTTGAGGGTTTGAGATCTCATCCATATGCAGCACGCTTGTGTCCGTATATTGGCGATATTACAGATGGACGGGGAATGGCGCGTCTTTTCTCGAAGGAGCGGCCTCACATTATCTTTCATATCGCTGCCTACAAGCATGTTCCTCTCCTTGAACAATTTCCTGATCAGGCTCTACGTACGAATGTCCTTGCAACCTATCACTTATGCTGTCTAGCCCAGGAACATCATGTAACCAACTTCGTTTTTGTTTCAACCGATAAAGCTGCTGAGCCAATTGGTGTGATGGGGGCTTCAAAGCGAGTTGGAGAAATGATTGTGCAGGCGCTTGCAAAATCGGCAAGCTGTGTGACCTGCTTTTCTGCCGTGCGCTTCGGCAATGTCATCGGTAGCCGTGGAAGTGTTGTTCCCGTTTTCGCTCAGCAGATCGAGCAGGGAGGTCCTCTGACAGTAACCGATCCCGAGGCTACACGCTTTTTTATGACCATTCACGAAGCCTGTGAACTCGTCATTCTTACTGTTACGATAGCAGAGCGGGGAGGGCTTTATCTTTTGGATATGGGCAGTCCTGTACGGATTATAGATCTGGCAACGAAAATGATTCACTTGTGCGGCCTGCGTCTGGGAGAGGAAATCTCCATTGTGTACACAGGCCTGCGTCCAGGTGAGCGTCTTCACGAACTCCTAGTGGCACCAAATGAGGAACTCACTCTCACGGCCTGTGGCAAAATCTTCTACGTCACTTGCAGAACCCCCCTGCCAACCCTTACAACAATCGCTCAGTGGATAGACACTTTAGAAGAAAGTCTCCTATGGGATAGCAAGGCAGAGCTTCGCGAGCGTCTCTTCGAGATGGTTCGTGAACAAGAGTTGTTGGTTACTACTCATGAAGAACTAGAAACCCTCAACCTAGCAGCGAGGAGGAATAGAGGATGACCATCGAAAAGTTCTTAGCCACATTAGTAAAGCGATGGTGGCTCGTCCTACTCTGCTCCTTAACAGTAGGAGCAGGAGCATATATTGGAAGCAAATTTATGACTCGGCTCTATCAATCATCGGCACTTGTCCGGGTCACTATTCGTGGGAATAATAATCAACTAGATTACAATAGCTTGCTTGCGAGCGAGCAACTCATGGATACGGAGGCTCAGTTGGCGACAAGTAATACCGTGCTTCGTGCTGTAGCCTCGAAATATCATGGTTTGACTCCTGAAGTACTGGCGAAAGAGGTGACAACTACCTCTAGGCCGAATACACAAGTGTTTGAGATAGACATACTGGATGCAAGCCCAACACGGGCCGCAACTCTCGCCAACGATATCGCTGCAACTTTGATCAAACAGCAATTTCAAGAAACGCAACTAGCTAATAGTCGATACCTGCAAGACCTTCAGCAGGACCTTGATGCTGTTCAGAAGCAGATTGACGCCGTCACAACCCAAATTGCTGCTTTGGAGGCAAAGGGAGGAAATCAGGCAGAGATAACTGCCTTGCAAATCAATCTTGGTGGGTTGTTTCAGTGGCAGACAGCATTAGCGCAGCTTAAGTTGAATGTGCAAGGTAGTGATTATCTAGGTATAGCCCAGGCTGCAGAGCCTAACCCAAAACCTGTGCAACCGAATGTACTGCTCAACACCGTTGGTGGACTGCTGATAGGCCTGCTCCTGGGAATGTTATTGGCTGTGCTTTTGGAGCTGTTAGACAAGCAGGTCCGTACCCCGGAGGCGTTGACTCAATTGCTGGGCTGGCCGCTTCTGGCTACAATCTGGTATGCGCGCTCTTCTAAAAATGAGCATGTCTTTAATCCAACTCTGCACGACGCCAACGTCGAGGGCTACCGCATTTTGCGTACTAACATCGGGTTCTCGGGCATAGGCAAACCGCTGCATTCCCTGGTGATCTCGAGTGCTATGCCCCGCGATGGCAAGAGCATCATCGCAGCTAACCTGGCAATCTTTATGGCCAAGGCAGGTAAAAATACGCTGCTTATTGATGCAGACCTGCGTCATTCAGTACTGGGCGATCTATTCGGTATCCCAGGCGACAGAATGGGTTTGAGCAATGCTTTACTTGCATTTAGTATTCCGGCTACTACTAATGCATCTGCTAAGCATAAATTTCGCACGTCTACTTCATCCGTACCGCCATCAAGCATGCCGCCTGTCACCCAAAGATCTCTCGAACCTTTCATCCACGCTGTAAATATTCCAAACTTGTGTGTCATGCCTTCTGGTCCGCTACCACCGAATCCCTCAGAGTTGCTTGATTCAAAAGCTATGCAGTACCTCTTCAAGGCCCTGAGCAGTTGTGGAGCTGAGGTCGTGATCTTTGATACTCCTCCTTTACTCGGTTTGTCAGATGCCAGTATTCTTGCCTCAAAGGTGGATGGCACGCTTGTCGTGGTTGATATCACTCGTGCCAGGAAGGGAAGCCTCAAGCAGGTGAAAGCACTGCTGGCGCAGGCCGGGACGCGTGTTCTTGGATGTGTGGTGAATAAACAGCGACGTAGCCCCAAAAATACTTTCTATTCCTACTCCTATAGAACCGATGAGCAGAAAGAAGGAGAGGATCTCGACATGGAGCATGCAGGCTCTTTTCCTACGTTGCCTGATATACCAGATGGCCTCGGAGAGCCAGGAATATCATCCGAGTTAGAATTGAAAGAACAGAGTGAGGAAGAGAATCACAGCACAAATAATGTGAACTCTCCTGCTGTCCCTGCAAATGCCTTCGATGCAAACAATCAGACGATCAAGCCCTCTGGAGACAATAGGAGGCAAGGTGAGTGATGGTGAGACGTTTAGAGGAAAGAGGTCACATGATTAATACGCTTCTGCATATCTTGCCTGGCGTTGATGACAGGCCCCAGACAATAGAAGAATTAGTAGCTAAGACAGGGATTGGTGCTTAACATCGCCTCGGAGGACAATTATTAACGATGTGCTGTGTAGAGTGTAAAAAAATATGATTGACATTGTGGAAAGGGAAACAAGAACATCATGAAAAACTTGTCACAGATGTCACAAAGGTGGGAGACAATAAGAGAACTGATTCCTCCCTCATTGTTTTTCTTGATGCTAGCATCACCAGTCGCGCTTTTCCTGGGAGTGGCCATTGGCATATTAAGCCCGGTATATAGTGCTGTCGTCGCTGGCGCTATAATGCTGATGATCATTTTACTGCTCAGGCTGGACGAACTTACTGTGATGCTGATCATCGCTGTTCACATATTGGTTGACGTGTATCTCAACCTCGACGTGTTCCAGGTCGCAATGCTTATGGCGCTGTTACTGCTCTTTGCCTGTTACTTTGGGCGATCTGCCGATCATCCCTGGACTGGACCGCGCTCGATCTGGCTCTGGGGTTTGTTTCTCATCCTGACTATCTACCCTACCATTTATGGTGGTGATTTCAAACTCACCAACTCCATCGCCTCATATCTTAATCTCGTTTTCAGTGCATTCATCATGTTCTGGCTGGGCAACATCATCGCGAAAGATTTTTCGGCTGTGCGGCGTGTGTTTCAATTGCTGTCGGTTCTGGCGGCACTCATCGCTATACACACTATTATTGAGGCAACTACAGGCATATTCTTATTTAAATCTGCGTATGCTGAAGCCTCGCTTATCAAATACTCGAACTTTCAGGCAGAGGGAGCAGCAGGTGTCTCTCGCGCCGGTTCGTTTTTCATCAATCCGAACGGGGACGGCATCTTTCTTGCTACCAGCTTTTTCCTTCCATTAGGACTAGTAATGCGAAGTAAGCAACTTTGGGCAAAGATGTTCTATCTTCTGGAAACGCTGTTGATCCTGCTGGCACTGATGTTCACCTATAGTACTGCTTCGTGGATAGCTGTACTCGTAGGTATAGTGGTTTTTATGTTCCTGGTGGGAAGTATACGTTATAGTGTGTTGCTGCTAATGTTGGTAGTGACGCTGGCAGGGATAGCAACCACTGTTTTTCCTGCACAGATCGCTGTGCAACTTTCTCACGCCAGCAACCAGAGCGATCAATTAGACCACCTGGGAACCATACAAACGGCTGTTCAAGTCATCGAAGCGTATCCTCTATTTGGCGTTGGCCTGGGAGATCAGGCATATCTAGTTCGTGCGGAGCCTTACCGTGTACCCGCACAGGCTTTGCCTCAAACGGAGCCAGATAATTCCTACCTGCAGTGGGGAGCAACGGCAGGAATACCTGTGATGCTGGTATTCCTTTTACTTCTGGGTTATGCATTCTGGTATTCGTGGCGCAACTGGCGGACCATAGATACTCGTTATCGCCCTTTTCTTGGAGCAGGGATAGTTGCTCTTATTGCGCTCAGCATTAATAGTTGGGTTGTCGATGGTTGGACAGCTCCAAGCGGTGTAGAGTACCTCGGCTGGCTAATCGCTGGCATAGTCGCCTCACCTTTAATTGGACGTTACCTGCGCCATCAGTCCGCGTCATCTACTGATAAGACGGCGGAGATAGCCCTTTCCCAGGCCGAGATATCTCGAATGAACATAGCAAAGCGGGGTTCGTGATATGAGTGAATACGACAAGGGGATAACGGGCAAGCCAACGTCTCCGTTAGAGGAAACGAGACGCTATCGTGATATGCTTTCAACCTCTGCCGATGCTACAGGGCTCGATGAAGTTGTGACATCGGAGTCGTCTGTTTTGGATACAGCGCAACTACCGACTCAAATAAGAGTGCGGGCTATCTCTGTACCACCCCAATTATCGCCGCCGGTCGTAGATGATATCTCGATCTCTGATCAGCCAACCTGGGAGTCGCCGACGATACCAAGGGCAATGAGGACCGACAACCAGACAGGCCTACCAACGAATCAAACGACAGGCGACATAAGCTATCTTTCCTTTGCGTCTAACCTGATCAAAAATTCTGGAATTTATGCCATAGGCTCTATGGCCTCTCCCCTTATAGCCCTTATACTTTCACCGTTCCTGGCCCACAATATCTCGCATGCTGACTATGGTGCCTTTGCTGTTCTAAACGTTGTTATTGCCTTAATGGCTGTAATAACGCAATTGTCGCTCGGTTCCGCTTTTTTCCGTGTATATATTACTGATTATGAGGATCAACAAGACCGATTAGCGGTTATCTCGACCACCTTAATCCTCTTGTCGCTCACTTCAATACCTGTTACCATCGCAATGCTGATGACAGCCTCGTGGCTGTCGGAGTTCTTGTTTAGGAATGCTTCTTATGGTAATGCTGTTTCCTTTGCTGCCTTAGTTTTGCTTGCGCAAAACCTTACAGTGCCAGGGTTCTCATGGTTACGTGCTGAGAACCGTGCAGCAGTCTATACGGTTTTTATATTGATCTCTCTCTTCTTCAACCTGGGTGCTACCATTATGCTGGTGGGTGTACTAGACCTGGGCATTGTCGGAGCACTGATTGCGCTCTGTGGGAGCTATGCAGTTGTCGCGGTTTGTACTTTGCCTCTTATTCTTCAGCGTGCGGGCTTGCATTTGCGTTTGGATATTGTTCGAAAGCTGCTTTTCTTTGGCATACCACTGGTCTTGAGTTCCATATCAGTCTGGGTACTCCAGCTTTCTGATCGCTACCTGCTCAGCTATTTTGGGTCGTTGTCCCAGACGGCAAGCTATAGTGTAGCCTATACCCTGGGTGGAGTTCTGTCTCCAGTGATTCTCGGACCGTTCGCTTTAGCCTGGCCCTCCATTATGTATACCATCGCGAAAAGAAAAGATGCAGCATCCATCTACCAGCTTGTGTTTCTCTGGTTTAGCATTGTCTTGCTGGTTGCTGTGTTTGCTTTTTCGCTTTTAGCTACAATATTGCTCGACATACTCTATCCGCCTGCGTATCATTCAGCAGCACCTGTTATTCCTATCATTGCTGTGTCAACTATGTTCTACGGCATCTATAACATTTTCACGATAGGAATTTTTGTACAGCGAAAACCCTGGTTCATACTTGTCTTTACAAGCCTCGCGGCACTTGTAAATGTCGGACTCAATATTATTTTGATTCCTTTCTATGGATCGATGGGGGCAGCAGCTTCAACACTGCTTGCCTACGCATTGCTTGCCTCGATCGCCTATATCGTGAATCAACGAGTCTACCCCATCCCATTTGAGATCGGCAAGTTTCTATTTGCAATGTTGGTTGGTACTGTGCTTTACATTGGAAGCAGTTTACTGGCTGATACTCAGAAAACATTGATAAGCTGGAGTATCTCCATGGGTACCCTTGTGCTTTACAGTGTATTCCTGATGTTACTTGGAGGGCTTTCAGCAAAGAGCATTAAAAAGCATTCTGGTATATACAAGAAGGTCTAAGGAGGAAGAAGACGTATGGCAAGGCGAATCAAGATATATATTAGAGTATTCTTCTCAGCATTTTTCTATTACTGTGGATTGGTGAACCTGATACACTGGTGGGCACAATGTTCAGGGCCTCGCTTGATTATCCTCTATTATCATCAGGCAGCCGGGGGAGATTTGCGCCGCCATTTGCTTTATCTGCGTCGTCACTATCGCATACTCTATCTCGAAACGGCGCTGGAAGAACTCTCCAAGGGAGTACAGAGGCGGGATAGGCGTACTCTTCTGGCATTGACATTTGACGATGGTTATTACGATAACTACACACATGCATTTCCACTTGCATGTGAGTTGAAGATTCCCATTACTATCTTTCTCATTCCTGGGCATATGGAAAGAGGCAACTCTTTTTGGTGGGCAACTCGCTTGATACGTCTTGCACAAGTTGACCAAGTGACATTGGAAGGACACACCTATCATCTGGACCAGCAGGAGGAATGCAAAGCTCTGGCACAAACCATTGACGTCTGTTTCAGCCATGCAACCTTATCTACCGAGCGGGAGGAATTCCTGACATCTCTTTATAAGATACTAGAAATGCCATCCTCTGTGGTGCTTAAAGAGGAACCTGTTCCACTACTCACATGGTCACAGGTGCAAGAGATGCAGAAGAGTGGGTGGGTCTCGTTCGGCGCTCACACGATGCATCATCCTGATCTAGGAAATTTAGCTGATCCTGCCCGGGTACAGCGCGAAGTAGGGGAGTGTCGAACTGTATTGGAACAGCAGATGGGGCATCCGGTGCGTATCTTTGCCTATCCCTTTGGACGCATTGGAGACCATGGGGTACAGGCCGTAAAGCAAGCTGGCTACACCTGGGCAGTTACTATTATACCCGGTGTCAACACCTACCGCAGCGATCCTTATCTCCTCCGGCGCAGGTGTATGGATGCCAACAAACATTGGCTGGTAGTGGCCGCTGAAACAGCCGGTATCTGGGAGTTTTTCTCTCGTCTCAAGAGCGGCACTAGACTGCTCGTTCGCAAGTGTCTTCGCCTACCTTTGCCTTACCAGAAAGGAGAGAAAATACGTGGCTACTTCCAATAAATTTAGCTGCTTCATTATTGGGGAAGGAATTCTTCCCATTCGGTGTGCTGAAATCCTACTTGATCGTCAACACATGATCTACGGTATTATCTCCTCCGACGTAGCAGTTCATGACTGGGCACGAGAGAGAGAAATAGCTCACATTGATCCAGATAATGAAGATATCGTCACGTTTTTAAGCCGGCATCCTTTCAATTACCTGTTCAGCATAGTCAACTCATATATTTTACCTAAACAGGTATTAGAGTTTCCTCGCCGATGTGCCATCAACTATCACGATGCTCCACTCCCGAGATACGCAGGGAGCCATGCAACTTCCTGGGCCATTATGCAAGGTGAAAGAGTACATGGGGTCACCTGGCATGCAATGACTGAACGTGTCGATGGGGGCGATATTTTTAAGCAATATCTCTTTGAGATTGATGAGGATGAGACGGCTTTTACCCTCAACGCAAAGTGCTATGATGCCGCGATCAGTTCTTTCGCCGAACTGATCGACGATCTATCTTGTGATCGTCTGTCAGCAAGGAAGCAAAATCTAAACGAGCGCACCTTTTTCTCTTTATACAAGAGACCTTCCTCAGGATGCCTTCTCTCCTGGCATCGTTCTGCACACGATATCAGTGCTTTCGTTCGGGCCCTGGACTTTGGGCCCAACCCAAATCCGATGGGCCTTCCAAAGATTGCTATAGGGATGGACTTCATCATTGTCTCAGAAATTGAAGTCCTCAATTCGATCTCTGCAGTCCCGCCCGGAAGGATTACACATATTGATCCTGGGTTCGTCAGGGTTTCTACCATAGACAGTGAGATTGCACTACACAAGCTGAAGACCATTGATGGTCAACCCTTCCCAATTTCTGACTTTATTGCGAAGTTTGGGCTGTATGTAGGATATCAGTTCAAGGAACTCGATCAGGAGGCAGCGATTCGCATAACAGCTTATCATGCTTCGATCTGTCAGTATGAGGCATTTTGGACAAAGCAACTAGAAACGCTAGAGAATATTACCCTGCCATATATGCATGGGAAAACATCGCACCTACAAACCGCACGGTGCTCGTACGTACCGATGCCTGTACCCAGAGAGATTACTAACCTTTTAGAAAATCGCTATGCGACATGGCATAGAGGGGATGTTCTCCTGGCAGCTTTTGTAGCTTATCTTGCCCGTATTGGAGGAACCTGGAGTTTTGCTATCGGGTACAGAGACATCGAACTGAAGAGCGATGTGGCGGACTTAGAGGGTATTTTCGCAGCGTATGTGCCTGTGATGATGGAGTATAGGCAGGGCTTTGAGGAAGTGTTGCATGCCGTACTAGAGCAGGTGCAGCTAGCGAAACAGAGAAAGACGTATGCACGAGATATCATGGCTCGCTATCCCGTCCTTCGTTCGAAGGCAAACTTGCAGGGGGCGCACCTACCATCGATCTTCGTAGAGCGGGTAGAGGCATTGCACGACTGCAAGGCGCCGTATGGCAGTGAGCTTACTCTGGCCATCCGAGAAGATGGGGTAGAATGCCTGTGGGTCTACAATGCGGAGGTGCTCGACGAGGAAAGCGTTGTGGAGATGCAACAAGGGTTTACTACTTTTCTGCAAGGCATTGTCTCGGACCCTCAGCAGCGCATTTCGGATCTACCACTCTTGACGAAAGCCGAGCAATACCGCCTGTTGGTAGAGTGGAATGCTACCCAGGCTGATTATCCAACGGACCAGTGTATTCATCAGCTCTTTGAAGCACAGGTCCAGCGGACGCCTGAAGTGGTAGCGGCCGTCTTTGAGCATGAGCAACTAACCTACTACGAGCTCAACCGACGAGCCAATCAGCTGGCCCATCACCTGCAACAGCTAGGAGTGGGATCCGATGTGCTGGTAGGCATCTGCGTGGAACGGTCCTTAGACATGCTAGTAGGTGTACTCGGTATTCTCAAAGCGGGAGGAGCCTATGTGCCACTTGACCCTGCTTTCCCATCCGAACGCATTGCCTTCATGTTGGAGGATGCCCAGGCACCTGTCCTGGTCACCCAGCAGCATCTGACCCCCCAATTACCCAGACATAAGGCCAAAGTTATCTGCCTGGATGCTGATGCGGCAGTGCTCGCCCAACAGAGCGAGAGCAATTTACTTCCTGGAGCCACTTTCGATCAGCTGGCCTACGTCATTTATACTTCTGGGTCCACTGGACGGCCCAAGGGCGTGCAAATCCTGCACCGCGCCGTAGTCAACTTCTTGCTGTCCATGCGTCAGCAGCCGGGGCTGACGGCGCAGGATTGTCTGCTGGCCATCACCACCTTGTCTTTCGATATAGCCGCCCTCGAACTCTTTTTGCCTTTGATCGTAGGGGCACGTGTGGTCGTGGCCAGCCGGGAAACCGCGGCCAATGGGGCAGTGTTGGCAGAGATCTTGACCCAGGCTGGCGTTACCGTGATGCAGGCGACCCCATCCAGCTGGCGGCTACTGCTGGCAGCTGGATGGCAAGGCAAGCCTGATCTGAAGATCCTATGCGGTGGGGAAGCCCTCCCGCTGGATCTGGCCCAGCAGTTACTGCCCAGGGCGGCCTCACTATGGAACCTGTACGGCCCTACTGAGACAACCATCTGGTCAAGCATCTGCAAGATCGAGCCGAGCCAAGAAGTGATCACGATTGGCCGTCCGATTGCCAATACGCAGATCTATCTACTCGACCCTCAGTTGCAGCCGGTACCAGTCGGTGTAGCAGGAGAACTCTGCATTGGAGGGGATGGCTTAGCTCGCGGGTATCTGAACCGACCCAAGTTGACGGCTGAGCACTTTATCCTGCACCCGTTCAGCAACGAGCCTGGCGCTCGGTTGTATAAGACGGGAGACCTGGCCCGCTACCGCTCGGACGGCGGCATCGAGCATCTGGGTCGCCTCGACTTCCAGGTGAAGCTGCGTGGGTACCGTATCGAACTAGGCGAGATTGAGACGATGCTCAGCCAGCATCCTGCGGTGCATCAAGCGGTGGTGGTGGCTCGTGAGGATGTGCCGGGCGACAAGCGGCTGGTGGCTTACGTGGTTCTCCGTGAGAACCAAACTGCCATGGCTAATGAGCTGAAAAGCCATGTGATGAAAGAAGTGCCAGACTACATGGTCCCTTCCACTTTTGTGTTACTAGAGACGCTGCCATTAACGCCCAACGGAAAAGGGCACTCTTTACTGGCTACTCGTATGATCGATCGCATTGCACAAGTCTATGGCAAGAAGCTTCCCCTCTCCACCCTCTTTGCTGGGGCAACGATAGAACATCTGGCGACTGCCCTGATGGGGGAAACAAAGACTGACTCCCGGGCTCCGCTCGCAGCAGTGCAGACCAGTGGATCCAGAAAGCCATTTTTCTTTTTGCACGGACAGTGGAAAGGTGACGCATTATATAACCGGGAGCTGGCGCGCTATCTGGGTCCTGATCAGCCATTTTACGTGCTAGAACCATATAGATTTGATGGTCTGGTGATCCCGCCCACATATGAAGCTGTAGCTGCAGCTCACATTGAAGTACTACGTAGTGTTCAACCAGAAGGGCCATACCTGCTAGGAGGCTGGTGTAATGGGGGGCTGATGGCCTATGAGATGGCCCGGCAACTGCACACACAAGGCCAGACGGTTGATCTGCTGGTGTTGATGGATCCTGATCCTCCTGCTAAGTCGTGGAAATGGGAGCGCCGTATAATCATCCGTCTTGCCAATCTGTTGCGACTTAGACAAGAGAAGCAAGTAGATTGGTTTCTGTCGTATAGGTACTCGCGGTTATCCTTCTGGTACTGGAGATCGAATAAAATCAAGCAAATGAGGAGAACAACCAAACAAGGTGAGCCTGGGAGCGAGCAAAGCTCTGTGGATGCCATACCGACACAACTAGATGCAGTTATCGCAAGGAATGAAGTCCTTCGACATGACTGGGTAAGTATATATGACTGGATGGTTGCGGATTACATGCCTCAGTCCTATCCTGGCAAGATCACTATCTTTTGGACCGATGAAGAGCTCTTTCGCAGAGAGAGATGGAGTAAATCGATGGAATCGAAAATTGAAGCGAATAATGTTGAAGACCATATCATTCCTGGCAACCACATAACAAGTAGAACTCAGTATCTCCCCGTCCTGGCAGAACATTTGCGTATATGCCTGAGCAAGGTGCAATCGCCTTTGTTGAGCTAATGACAGGGGATACCTCGCTTTTCATGGACAGGTTTTAGCCAGGAGGCTAAGTCCAAACATTTGGCCATATTTTGGCCATATTATAGAAGGAGTAGCATTATGAAAACACTACCACACTTCACTGCTTTGGCAGCGAAAGACACCATCTCTGCAAAAGTACCTTTTAAAGTGTGCATGCATGTTTTGAAAACAGCTGGTGCCGATGCTCGGGTGATGGATGCTCGAGTGATGCGCGAAGCCACTGCGCTCGTAGAAGCAGGTTTCGAAGTCACTATTGTTGATGTTGCAGATGATAGGGACCGACGTGGTGAAGAAAATATTTGCGGTGTCCGTATAAAACATATTATTATGCCCAGTTGGTTCACCTCCACTCGCTTCAAACCCTGGTTTCTCGTAAAAGCAGTGCAGATAATTATGCGCGGCACAATTCAATTACTGTCTATACCTGCCGATATCTATCAAGCGCATGACGTAAATTCATTACCAGCATGCTACATCGCAGCGCGCTTGCGCCGTAAACCCCTCATCTTCGATTCTCACGAAATCCCTTTCGATGACCCAGTCTTTACACGCTGGCGCCGCTTGAGTGCATTGGCAAAAAACATTCTTATTCTGATGCTGCCGCGCTGTGCAGCAGTGATTACGGCTTCGCCTCTTTACGCACAAGAGATTGGTAAGCATTACGGCGCTAAAAAGATAACGCCCATTCGAAACGCGCCTCCCTATCAGGCAGTGCCAAAAAGTGATCGGTTGCGACAACATTTAGGACTTGGTCCAGATGTCCGTATCGCACTGTATCAGGGTGGTTTACAGCCTAACCGTGGGCTCGATAGATTGATCCGAGCGGCTCCATTCTTAGGGCCGAATATCCTGATCGTGATGATGGGAGACTCAATCGAAGCGACGCAGTCTCAGCTTGAAGCTCTTATTTCTAGTGAAGGAGTGGCCGAGCGTGTCAAGATTCTGCCTCCTGTGCCCTATGAAGAACTACTAGACTGGACCGCATCAGCAGATATTGGTTTAAATATTCTTCCACCGGATTACTCACTGAGCATTCGGGGGTGCCTGCCGAATAAACTCTTTGAATATCTGATGGCAGGTATCCCTGTGCTGACATCAGAGCTTGATGCGGTCGTAGAAGTGATCAAAACCTATGATGTTGGACAGGTTGTATCCTTGCTTGCCCCAGCAGATGTGGGCGTGGCGATTACTGCCATGCTAGCCGATCGTGTAGCTCTTGCCCGTATGCGTCGCAATGCTCTTGACATAGCCCAATATGAGTTCTGTTGGGAAAAGGAAAAGCATCGGCTCGTTCATCTCTACCAATCACTTGTCTAATGTACTAACAATGAGTTGATTTGACGTCAGGATGAAAATCGCTTCGTCACGGTACCAGCGCATCAGTGATCGAACAGAAAGGATTTATTACGATGAAAATATCATTAGATGCAAGTGTTTCATTGCCGGATAGCGGAACAGTACAGTCACCTACAAAGGTATGCATGCATGTTTTGGGAACAGCTCGCAATGATGTCAGAGTGATGCGAGCGGCCACTGCTCTCGCTGAAGCAGGCTTCAAGGTTTCTATTCTTGATATAGAGGGTGAAAGTGCTCGGCCTACTAAGGAAGAAATTCGTGGCATCTGCTTTAAGCACGTTGTCATGCCCGGTTGGTTCACCCATTTTAGACGCTTTGATCCATGGTTTCTTGTCCGAGCGATGCTAGTACTCATTCGCAGCTTATTTTTGTTGCTGCGCACGCCAGCGGACATCTATCATGCACATGATGAGACGGCATTGCCATCTTGTTATGTAGCAGCTCTACTACGTCGTAAACCACTTATCTTCGACGCTCATGAAGTACCTACATCTGCGCTGAGTGAACGCCGGATGAGTTTGAAATCGCTATTAAAACGATGCTTTCTTTTGATAGTACCTCGTTGCAGAGCAGTAATTTCTATCTCACCTTCCATATTAAAAGAGTTTCGCCAACGCTATCGCTGTCACGAAGTATGTTTGATCCGCAATGTACCTAAGTATCAAGTTATTCCAAAGAGTGATCGATTGCGACGACATCTTGGCCTTGGTTCAAATGTACGTATAGCTCTGTATCAAGGTGGCTTTCAGCCTGACCGTGGACTCGATAGATTGATCCGCTCATCAGCATTTTTAGAGCACGATATTGTGATTGTTCTGATGGGACGAGGTATCAGAGATACCCAATCTCAACTTGAAGCCCTTATTGCTAGTGAGGGAACTGGCGATCGTGTCAAAATCATCCCTCCGGTTCCTTATGAAGAACTGCTGGATTGGACGGCATCAGCAGATCTTGGCTTAATCTTCTATTCACCAGATTACTTGGAAGTGAAAATGTACCTACCGAATAAGATCTTCGAATATATGATGGCTGGCTTACCTTTCCTCTCTTCTCAAGTGGATGCAGTCGCAGAAGTTATCAGTACCTATGATGTCGGACAGATTCTACCCTCGTCTGTGCCTCTAGATATTGGTACAGCGATCAATGCGATGCTGGCAGATCGTGCCGCTCTTGACCGTATGCGTCGCAATGCTCTGGATGCGTCGCAGCAAGATCTTAGTTGGGAAAAGGAAAGTCAACGGCTCTTTCAACTTTATCATAAGATTCTGGGAATGCGGAAGGCAGAAGTTCACATGTAGGCCCAGAACAACCATGAACTGTATTTGTAGGCTGTTATTAGAAGGAAACACCAATTGTAAGAAAAAGAGGGACTAATGCACAGTTTTTCATTAGAAGCTTATCGCAATCTACTTTCGGCTTTCGCGGGTGCAGGCTATTCATACTGTCAATTTGAGGAGATTAACCCACGTCTCGAGAAAAGAGAGCCCTTTGTAGTACTCAGACACGATATTGATATAAGCCTTCGTGCAGCACTTGAGATTGCTCATGTAGAATATGAGCTAGGGGTACAGGCAACTTACTTCGTCACCTTTCATTCGCCGTTCTATAACCTATTGAGCCAGTCGAATGCGGACACCCTGGTAAAGATCAACCAATGGGGTCACCAGATTGCCTTGCATCTAGACTGTATGGCATACAAGGAACAGTGTGCCAGTGCTCTTGCAGAGATCGATATACTTGCCAAATTTTATCCATATATCAATACTCAATTGGCTAGCGTACATAGCCCCAACAATTTGGAACTCGTTCCTATAGAATCTTTCAGACAGCTTCGGAATGTCTACGGCCCTATCTTTAGTAAGGATATGACATACATAAGTGACTCGACAGGCAGATGGCGATATGGGCATCCTCTCGACTCTGAAGCATTCTCTTCACGAAGACCAATACAACTCTTGACACACCCGATCTGGTGGCTTCAAGATGGTGAAATGCCCAGAGAGAAACTGGAAAGATGGCTCTATAAGGATTATCTGAACACTCTTGCAACTGCTAATGAATTTCTTCCAAAATTATTTAGAGATAGTATATCGCAAAATAGGACAATAAGTGATATAAACAACGGAAGACAAGACTATCCTGGACTCAGAGTATCAGGAGGTGATCGTTATGTACAACGATAGGAGCGATCTTGTAGAGGGCTCTCACTCTTTGCAGGTTTATGGTGTAAATTCCGCGGAGGGAGAGGATCAACGCCCGGGCAGGCAACGACTCACGGAGATGGAGCAGCTTCAGTTAGCAGCATGGAAAGCAACCCGGCGGAATTATCCCCGGAAAACATGCTTCTCGGAATTGGTAGCAAGGCGGCTGCCACACCTGTATCTATGAAAGGCATGAGATGAGATGTCAGAAACACCACAGTTTTCAGAGGCCAAGCATATCCTACTCGAAAAGTACCTGCATGGGGATCTTCCACATGCGGCAAAGGCTGCAAGCGCCATTCCTCAGGATGCCAATGCAGAAATGACTGGTCGTCGTGAATGCGCGGTAGCGATTCAGACTGGGGGCTCCAAGCGGCCGTTTTTCTATCTGCACGGAGAGTGGCGAGGTGGTGCATTCTATTGCTACCCCTTAGCACAGGCTCTGGGGGCGGATCAACCCTTTTACATACTAGAACCGTATACGTTTGAGGGTCTGAGCGTCCCGCCTCCACTCGAGACGATCGCGAAGGTTCACCTTGAGTCGCTACAAAGTATTCAACCAGAGGGTCCCTACCTGCTGGGAGGCTGGTGCAATGGCGCTCTGGTCGCCTATGAAATAGCCCGGCAACTGCACGCACAAGGTCAGGCGGTTGACTTGCTGGTGCTGATGGATGCGATGGTTCCTGGTCATCAGAGCCGGGTTCGCAGCGTCATCAGTCGTCTGTGTGGCTTGCTGCGACTTGGTCAAGAGAAGCAATTAGATTGGTTTCTCGTGGTGCAGCATGTGTATAGATATCTGCGCTTTCCGTACTATAGGCAACGAATACACTCCGAGCACCTGGGAACCACCCAGCAGGGTGAGCGTGGTCACAGACGTGGCAAAGGAGGCTTTGGACTTGGGCGACTCGATGCACTTTTCATGACAGCCGAAGCTCTTCGTCAAGACTATCCCAAAGTATTTGACTGGGTGACTGCGGGGTACACGCCTAGCTTGTATCCTGGCAAGATCACCTTGTTTTGGGTGAGTGAAGAGCCAGAGCTCTCCGTAGGGTGGCGGGAGGTGGTGAAAGCGAAAGAAGGAGAGGTGGAGATTCATATGATACCTGGCAACGACCTTACCAGTCGAACCGAGCATCTGCCCGTGTTGGCTGACCATTTGCGTGCGTGTCTGAGCAAGGCGCAAACAACTGCGATGAGTTGAGGGGGTAAAGATGAGTGCTCCTGTGTCCCAGTGGTGCCATCCACCAGAGATCCTTGAATTAGGCTGCAATGAGGTTCATGTATTGCGGGCTATACTAGACCTACCGATTTCGCGTGTACGATCTCTGGAGGCTGTTCGTTGATCTGCGTTACCACCCGTTACCGCCTCAAGTACTTCTGGGCGCTCCTTTCGATGTATCTGACTTATCGCCGGATGCGCCGAGATCTCAACCAGGCTCCAGGATTGATACGCTAGGCCTTCCTGCTGCAGAACCCGGTCGTATGTTGTATGGAAGTGGGGTAGTGAGCAAGTTACGAACCTGATTTGGAGGTATGCAATGATTTCGGTCCGTCAACGCTTGCAATGCCTTCCCAGCCTTTGCGGAGGCATAGCCGCCGGATTGTTGCTTGCGATGATCGCTTGGACAAGCAGCGGGGCTGAATCCACTGCGGTCGCGCTGGTGGCTGCTCTGCCGTTTTTACTCGCAACCTTGACGGGTGTGGCCAAGACCACGACGGCTTGAGGGCCCTCAATGATCGGGACGATCGGGGCCCTCGTGCAGGAGACCTCCATCCGCTGGCTACTATCAGCCAGCCTGTACCCTATCGCCTGTCTGGGCACGACGATGTTGCTCGGTACTACTCTGGGCGCTCTGGGACACCTCATACAAGGTCGGGTCCATGGCACGGCCGTCGACGCGACGTTCCTCCATGCAGGAACATGGCTCATTGGCCTGCTTGCCATGGCCTATGCGGTCAGCGACGTGGGTTTGCTTCGACTGCCACTCCGACCCTGAGGCAGGCCGTCCCTATCACGTGGTGGTGATGGTGGAGGCCGTACGGCGCTGCATTCGGCATTGGCCTGATCACGCGCATCCCATTCGGCGCCTTTTATGTGCTCTGCATCTGGTGTATCCTGAAAGGTGATGCGATCTACAGTGCCCTGCTGATGGGCCCTTACGGTGCGGTACGTGCGCTGGTGATATTCCCAGCAAGCTGGGGACTCTACTGCCACCGCACAGCCATCACCGAATGGTTTTCCAGCCCGCTCTTCAATCTGTGGCGAGCACAACGGGTCATCGCAGTCGCGCGGATCATGTTCGGCACGCAGGTTCTCATGTCCGCAGTCTTGACAACTCTGCACCTATCTTCTAGTATTACAGTTGCAGTTAAGGGCGGAGAGCAGCAAGGCGACGTTTATTGTGACTCTCTTGAGTGCGCGCTTGATGCTGTCGCCGCCGCCGGCACCCCTGGTACACTTTCTCTGCTGGGTGCCCATCTCTACTGATATCTGTTCATCATTTAGGGCTTTGTAGGTCTGTACTCACTATAACTCTGTATCGAAAGTAGTTCGTTCCTTAACGAGCTATCTTACACTTTTTACAATCAAGAGGGAAAAAATGAAGCAAGCACGTAAACTTTTTCTTATCATCATTCTCTCAATAATTTCTTTTGCTATTCTGCTTACCGGATCGACAAACGTTCCAAACAAGTTTTACAAAACTCATATCCTAGGAGGTTTTAGTATAGATACACCTGAGAGAGTTACAAATGCGGCAGCAGATGGGTTGCAAACTGATCTCCTGTATGGATTTCCTCCTTCAGAAACCGAATCCTTAGGACAAGCACTGAAAGCTAACCGTATGAAAGTGATCGACGGAGCACTCAATACTTATCTCTATTATTATGAATGTCATAAATTGAAAACCTGTTCTATGACTACTTTTCCTGAGTTAACCAATGTGCAAGCACTGCTTACTGATGTGAGTAACCATTTGCAACAGGAGAAAAATAACTCACTTATCGTTGGCTATTGGGTATTGGATGATTGGCCTGTCAATGACCTGGGGAGCGTAAAAGATATTCTTGTGCAAGAGAATGTGCTTATTCATCAATATACACCAGGTCGTCCATCTATTTGCGGATTTGGAGGGAGTATCTATCCTGAATTTTCCTACCACATCGGCTGGCTTGATGGCACAGCAGCAAACTTCTCTCCGCAAGGGTGCGATATGGTAGGATTGTACATCTATGGCGTTTCCCATACTACGGGAACGTATGATTGGACAATGTCTGATATTCTGCCTGCAATGTTTAGGAGTTTGAGAAATAGAGGATGGGATATCACCAAAGAACCACTTATTGGCATACCCCAGGCATTTGGGGGAATAATAGAAGGAGAATCGTGGCCTGTTCCTACGACACAAAGCATAGAGATCCAATCAGAAAGCTTCTGTCAGAATGGCGCAATAGGGATAATATATTATGCTTGGGACAACTCAGGATTGGACAATACAAGTCAGCTACCCTGGAACAATAGGCAGATAACTCGGGGCATCCGAAATGGCATAGCAGCATGTAAACAGTATTGGAGCGAGCATCCTTAGCATCCCCATTGCTCAAGCATTGAGACTTGACTGAGGTGAGACCTCAGCGGGAGCTCGTCCTGCAAGTACTTCTCGAGCAGGGCACGCTTGGCCACTGAGAGTTCCGTTATATTTGGCATCACATCCCTTACTATCATTGCAGCGGGGACACTCACCATCGACTGTCGTTCCTGCAGCGATCTCTGGCTCCCACAGTCAGTTGCTACAGCATAAGGAACGCTAAAATGTGACCGGCAGGCTAATCAAGCCCCGAAAGCTCAGATTTTCTCGCCAGGTCACAGGCCCAGGCTCCAGACCCAGGTTGGGCATCCGGCGCAGCATCGTCTCAAACGCGATCTGCCCCTCCAGTCGTGCGAGCGGGGCACCGAAGCAGAAGTGGGTACCCCAGGCGAAGGCGAGGTGCCGATTATCCTGGCGGCAGATATCCAGTCGATCCGGGTCAGGAAATCGCTCTGGATCACGATTTGCGGCACCCATCATTGCGATCACTGCCTGGCCCTTCGGGATCGTTTTCCCTCCCATCTGTACATCATCCGGTGCCAGACGTGACGTATACTGGATGGGGCTTTCATAGCGCAGTAATTCCTCAATCGCAGAGTGGATGAGGGAAGGATTCGCTCGAAGTTTCTGGAACTGATCTGGATGACGCAGTAAGCTGAGGGTTCCATTGCCGATCAGGTTCGTCGTGGTCTCCTGACCACCCGTCATCAGCATGATGCTGTTGGCCACCACTTCTTCCTCGGTCAGGCTATCCCCTTCCAGTTCGGCGTTAAGCAGCGCACAAATGAGGTCATCGCCGGGGTGCTGCCGGTGCTCCTGGACCGCGGCACGAAAGTACTCGCATGCCTCTCCCAGGCTGCGCAATACTCTCGGGGCGTGGTCCGGGTTGTGCTGGAAGTTGCCCAATGCCTGGGCGAAGTCGGTTGACCATGCGGTCAATTGCTGCCAGTCCGAGGTCGGCAACCCCAGCATCTCAGCTGTCACGATGGCTGGTAAGGGATCGGCCAGGTCACCGATCACATCCATGCGCCGGTCCTGCACCGCGTCTAAGAGATTATCGGTAATCTCCTGGATATGCGAACGCAATGCCTCCACTCTATAGGGTGTGAAAGCTTTGGCAGCCAGGCCACGAATGCGAGCATGTGCAGGCCCATCCAGAAACAGCATCTGTCGGACCAACACCTGTGCGAGCGGTGCCAGCGCTGACAAACCGAGCGCTGTCAGTTGCTCGGGTGTGGGGGTGCGAGTTGCGGAGAAATGCTGGAGCACTGTCACCACATCGGCGTAGCGTGTCACCACCCACGTGTGAAGAAATGGATCCCAGAGGACAGGGTCCTCGCTGCGGAGCCGATGGTACAAAGGATACGGGTTGGCGAGAACTTCAGGGTAGAGCAATCGGTAGAGGCTCAGGGTTGGGTCCGATTTGCCGTCCGTAGCTGACGTTCCAGTATGTATAGTCATTCTTGTTCCTCCATGGGGTTGGCGGTCCGGCACCCGGCAAGATCATGCGTTGTGACCTTACTGAAGCAGGCGCAGGACTTCGTCTTCACTCATTGCCTCCACCTTGGCAACAATAAGGCGTTCGATCTCGACGGCCAGTTGTCGTACGGTTGGCATCTCAAATAGGGTACGCAAAGGAAGATCGATCCCGAAGGTCTCGGCTACCCGCACAATGAGCTGAGTACCCATCATCGAATTTCCACCAAGCAGGAAGAAGTTGTCATCTATCCCGACTTGTTCTAAGTCTAAGAGGGGAGCCACGATCTCGACCAGTCGCTCTTCAATCGGTGTGCTGGGCGTCGCTGTTATGTCTTCTCGTTGCAAGATATTGCTCGCGTCCGGAGCAGGCAGGGCGGCACGATCGACTTTGCCATTGGCGGTCACCGGCAGTGTGTCTAGATGCACGAACACCGCTGGGATCATGTAGTCGGGCAGGCGCTCGGCAAGCCATTCTTGCAGGGCATTGATGGAAGCATTCATTCCCTGGTTCAGGACAACATAAGCTACCAGGCGCTTATCACCGGAGGTATCTTCACGGGCCAGCACCATGCTTGTCTGCACCGCGGGGTATCTATTGAGTACGGAGATAATCTCGTCAGGCTCAATCCGATAGCCTCGGATTTTGATCTGATGGTCGACGCGTCCCAGAAAGTCAACTTGACCATCAGGCAGGAAACGAGCCAGGTCTCCTGTCTTGTACAAACGCGCACCAGGCTCAGCACTCCAGAGGTGAGGAATGAACTTTTCGGCGTTGAGATCAGGACGGTTGAGATAGTCTTTGGCGAGACCGACCCCGCCGATGTATAGTTCGCCGGGAGTCCCAATCGGTACCTGACGAAGGTACTCGTCCAGGATGTAGATCTGTATATTATCGATGGGGCGACCAATCGAGGGCGGCCGCTCTGCATGCATGTTCGGGGATACGCACCCGAAGGTAGAGACGACAGTGACCTCGGTTGGACCATAATTGTTGATCAGCGCGAAAGGCAGTTGCGGAGAGGGATAGTGATGTAGGGTATCAGCCCCTGTCAGCAGGAAGCGCAGCGCCGTCTGAGATGGCCACTCCAGAACCATCACGCTTTCTGCCAATGCAGTGGGCAAGAAGGTAATGGTGATCTGGTGGTCTAGCAAAAAGTCACGACACAAAATAGGATCGACTCGCTGCTCCTCATTGAGCAGGTACACGCTCGCCCCACAGGTGAGATAGGGCCACAGTTCCCAACCAGTAGCGTCGAAGGCAGGGCTGGTCAATTGGGTAGCCTTGTAGGAAGAGGTCACTCCGAAGGCACGCTGGTGCCAGAACACCAGGTTGAGCAGGCCGTCGTGGGTGATCTGGACGCCCTTGGGACGACCGGTGGAGCCTGAGGTATAAATGACATAAGCCAGGCCCTCGAGAGATGCAGAAACAGTGGGATTGGTGTCGGGCTGTTGTGCAAGTATGGCAGCGTCACTATCCAGGCAGATGAGTTGAGTGTCCTCCGTGGGTAGCCTTGAGGTAAGATGGTCTTGGGTCACCAGCACGGGCGCCTGCGTATCACGTATCATGAACGCCAGGCGATCGGGCGGATAACTGGGATCGAGTGGCACATAAGCGCCTCCGGCCTTGAGTATTCCGAGCAGTCCCACCACCATATCTAAGGAGCGTTCGACGCATAGACCGACCAGCACATTGGGCCCCACGCCAAGAGTATGCAAGTGATGAGCGAGTTGGTTGGCGCGTCGATTAAGCTCGTAATAGTTGAGTATCTGCTTCTCTGCTACCAGTGCAACCGCATCTGGTGTGGCAATGGCCTTTAAGGCTACTAATTGTGGGACGCAGGCATCCCGGGGATAATCACGCTGTGTAGCGTTCCATGCTACCAACTGCTGCTGCTCGCTCTCTGTCAGGAATGGCATATCATGAGAGCCTACTGCTACCTTACTGCTATTGGTATGTACAACCGTCACTTTCGGCACCTTTCTTTTCTACTCACCGAACTTGTCCCTTGCGTATTACCAAGCTCAGTATACCTAACGAGAGGATGAAAAGTCGCCATTTGACGGCTAACTTTGTAGACATTGATAACCGACTTTGCAGACAGTGATGACCGAAAATATGAGGATTAATAACTCGTTTTGGGCTGATATGATAGCCGCTATTACAATCTCCATCATCTGCCCTTCTTCATCACATACGGTATAGTGTCACGTATGGACTAAGCGGATGTCTATGAAGGCACAGACCAACAAGGGGATAGGAATGCCTGACAAGGTGATGTAGCAAGCAGCCACTTTACGGGACTCGGGTGGTGCGCTTGTATCGGATTCGCCCGCGTGTCATTCGCTTGGACGCAGGCTATTGGGGGCAACGCTTTATTGTCTCCATACCATCCTCCACGCTGTCGCAGCAATCCCCTGGCACTCCAAGCGCCAGAAGAACCGCTCCTGCCTACCTCCCACCTGGACCAAAGAGGAACGGAGCAAGCGCAGTGCCATCGAACGCTTCTTTGGCCGGGTCTTTCTGTACTTTCACTTGCAACAGCCGGCCCTCTGTGGCTGGTCGGCCATCGCCCTGCAGGTCGCTTTGACCTATACCGCCTCCATCATTGTCGCACTCGCCGCTCAGCAGGCTGGCCGTCCTGATTTGATCCGCTCTCCGAAGCGCGTTTTAGCTCACCCCAGGAAGGACTTATGAATTAGGAATTGCCCTCGAGTTGTTGACTAACGCCTGCATGATGTTGGCAAACAATATCTGCATGCCGGGCACAACACCATCCATACAGTTATTAGAGATGGCGTAGCGGTAACTGTCGAGTGCGTATGTCCAGTAGATTGAGCCTGTGGCAAAGACGAGTGACCCTGATGCCGCGACATAGGTGATAGTATTGCTGGTATCGCTCCCGCCACCATCTGGAACAGTGGGCGACGTGCCGATGACTTGAATGTTGGCCGGGCTAGTCGCCTGAATTTTGTCCCACTCGTAGCCTACCAGATTGCAACCATAGGCCCGCCCAGGTACCAGGCCCGTTCCTTCGAGATAGGGCGAAGTGGCCGATGGGTCCACCACCCAGGGAAAGCCGGGCGGGTTGCTGGTAAAGTGGGAATAGTAGAGTCCGACCAGCGTCGCCGTTGGGCGGTTCACGACGGGATCGTTCCAGGCCGTCGTCACCCGGCTGTTATTCACACCATAGAGCGGGTCGTTAGGCAAATAGCCCGGCTGTCCGGGGTGCCAGCCCGTTGCTACCTTGTAGCACACGACCGTACGATTTGGTACCCTTAATCCGCTTGCCTCCAGTCTGCACTGCCAGTCGCAGGTATCGGCGCCCATGAAGGCCAGCCCCACGCCTGCATCACGCGCCGCCTCTACCCCATTTCTCATTTCCAGTGTCCAATATTCATCATGGCCTATGGAAAGGTAGGCTTTGTGCTGGAGCAGGAGCGCGGAGTTTGCATGGATATTGATATCACTCAGATAGGAAAGATCATAGCCCTGGCGCTCAAGCCAGTGGATGAGTGGTGCTTCAAATTCGAGTACGCCATCGGAGCCGTGCTGCATGGTGCTTGGACGATCAAACGATACCTTCCTGGCAGCGACGTTGTTAATACTCGTGTCTGTGTAGAGGCTATGGCCGCCCCAATTGTTGTACGCCTGATCGGTGGTATTGGGCCGCACCAACACGTAATCAGCTGACGGATTGCCACGTACGACGAAGTGTGAGTAGGATTGATAGCCATTCGTGTCCGTAAACATGAGCAAATAGACACCTGTTGTCCAGTTCGTTGGCACCTTCAGCGTATAGGACGGCGCAAAACGAGCTTCTAACAAATGTGTTGTTGGGTCAGCATAGCATGTTGAGCAGTTGAGAAGGATTTTTGTGCTATTATCCCAGTATCCTTGGGCCTGCCCAACAAGGTTGTTGACCGTGAGTTTGAGCGTAGCACCCAGACCACCATACCAGCCTAAACGATAGACAGAGATACTATAGGGCGAACCATCCACCTGAGTGCTCACATACACGGTCAGCAAGCCACCAGGATCAACACTGGTCGCACTCACATAGCCCTGTATTTGTGTGGTTGAGCCTTTCGTGATCTTCCAGGCATTTGTTCCTGGCAAGGCATTTTCTATTATGATCTGGTTGTTCATGTTCCTCTTAGAACTCAATCCATTTTGCACTAAACGCCAGATTGCCAATCCTCCAGCAACAAGTAAGGCTGCTCCACCGCCGATCAAGACCTGACGGCGTGTAATGCCTTTAAGTGGAGGTGGTGCTGATGGCTTCCCATCACCAGGTCCTCCTGTCACAAGTGAGGGAAGTACTGAGTCACTACTTGCTGGGACAGTTGCATCAGTTTCTGTTGAAGGGAGAGGCTGTTGGGTGAGTGTGGCTGCAAATGATACGTCTATCAATGCTCCCTGCAACTCTGCAACAAAGGCAGATGTCGAGGGGGGACGTTGTGCCGGTAGTAAGGGAAAGGGATGCGGTCGATGCCTATGATAGAGTTGTAGATGATGTGTGAGACGCCAGCGGCGCGCCTTTTCGAGCAGTAGCCGTGTGCCGTCTACGTCGACCTGCCGGGTGTGAACGTGATGCCCGTGATACTCAGCCATCCACAGGTAGGCGGCCAGTCCGAAAATTGCCAGACCGAGCGCAGAGGAGATGACTTGCTGTACAGCAGGTATGGCAAGCGAGTTTCCCGCGTAACGGTCGATAATTGCTACCTCCACGGCCTCAAAGCCAATCATGATCAGCCCGGCGAGAGCCGACGCGAACACACCCACTTTGCGTCCTGTAAGGATCGTTGCTGTGGCAAAGAGCGAACTTCCACCCACACAGATCACTAGCGCCAGGCGGGGGATGGTGTAGTCGCTGAAAGGCGTGCCTTGCAGCCACTCGACCTGGAATTGAATGATTGGAATCGCTCCCGTCACCAGAGCCACACCACCAATGACTGCCGTCAGACCGACGAATGCCTCTAGCCCGACGAGCGCGATACGCACTATTTTGTAGTTCATCCATTTGTTCCTTCATGTCCAGTAACCGCTCTATATAGATGCCCATCAGCACCCGTGGGTATTGATTAGTTCTGGCTAATTGTATTACTACGCTCCCTTACTGTGTCCAATTAAATAGATCTCCTGTCCCATATCCTGTTCTATATGGACTGGCGAATGATACATAATATGCATGTGATGGATAACCATCTCTTACCCCTGGATGTCTTAAATCCTCATAGAGGCTGGTGCCTTCCCAAAAGTTATATGCTTGCTCTGTATTTACTGGATCCTCGAATATGAGATCTGCCTTCCTGTTATCGTCTCGTAATACTACATAAATAGGCCATTGATATCCGCCTTTGCTTTCTGCTAACGTAACTATTCAGGTGGGCTAGAAAGCAGGTGAAACAGGATGACCGACCAAAGCCTGTTCCAGGGCAGTCAGCACAGCAAGACCCTGCTTGCGCAACGTCGAGAGATAGCCTCGGATGCGGCAAAAGGCCACAGCGCCAGCAGGCGAGCGGAAACAGCCGGAGACCTTTTGCTGGACCTTCACCATCCGGATATCGCGCTCCGCGAGGCTGTTGTCGAAAGGCACGGCGAAGTTGTCCAGGAACAGCAGCACCGCCTCCTGGTGCGTAGACAGACGATCGAGCAGATTGCGGGCTGCCGACTGTTTGCGCCGACCCCGTCGGCTGACCTCTGGTGGCGGATCCGGCGGGTTGGCTTGATAGCCCTCAGCCAGCAAGGCCACATACTGCGCTTTCCAGTCGGCCACCTCCAGCGGATGCAGACGCGTGAGGCCAAGCGCGCGCGCTTGATCGACCGCAGTCTTGCACTCCAACAACAACGTTTTCATCTGGCCTGCCCAGTCTTGGTGCTGCTCTTCGTGCAGAAAGGTCAAGTCACGCAGATGGTGCACGTTGCACAACGCGTGCTGGCACAGAAA
>WNFI01435406.1_pt1 | contig 45798 bp, 43 predicted proteins | sample 5400471 | NCBI WGS metagenome assembly WNFI01 (sample SAMN13153348, study PRJNA577476) | soil metagenome | isolation source: 100 cm saprolite on Douglas fir-dominated hillslope | place: USA:California | collected 2013-09-17
ACGGTCATCCGCGGATGAACACCCAGATCAACCGCCCTACGAGAAGATCAACGAGCAGGACCTTGAAACGTGATCATGCGGAAAACGGGCCTAGGGGGGCGACCCCCCTTCAACCCCCGTGGTACCCGCTGGCCCCGGGGCCCCGCCCGTGTCCCCTGCCCCCCTCACGGCGCTTGCCAGCGCCCCGTCCGGACGGCCCGCCCGGCCCCCGCTCTCGCGACCCTCACCGGCCGGTCCCGCGTTCTCCGGCGCGACCGAGGCAGTGAAGGGGGCAGGGGAGGCGGGCGGGGCATCGGTTCCGGGGCTGTCGGGCCGGATATCGATCCGCCAGCCGGTCAGTCGGGCCGCCAGCCGTGCGTTCTGGCCCTCCTTGCCGATCGCCAGCGACAGCTGGTAATCGGGCACGATCACCTGGGCGACCCGCGCCTGGCCATCCACGATGATGACCCGGGAGACCCGGGCGGGAGACAGTGCGTGGGCGACGAACTCGGCGGGATCGGGCGAGAAGTCGACGATGTCGATCTTCTCTCCGTGCAGCTCGGTCATCACGTTGCGGACCCGGCTGCCCATCGGGCCGATGCAGGCGCCCTTGGCGTTCACGCCCTGCTGTCGCGAGACCACAGCGATCTTGCTGCGGTGCCCGGCCTCGCGGGCGATGGCCGCGATCTCGACGGCCCCGGAGGCAATCTCGGGCACCTCCAGGGCAAAGAGCTTTTTCACCAGGTTCGGATGCGTACGGGACAGGGTCACCGACGGCCCGCGGTAGCCCTTGCGGACGTGCAGCACGTAGCACCGCAGCCGCTCCCCGTGCACGTAACGCTCGCCGGGCACCTGCTCGGTCGGCGGCAGTATCGCCTCCAGCTTGCCCAGGTCTACCAGGACGGCCCGCGGGTCCTTGCCCTGCTGGATCACTCCGGCCACGATGTCACCCTCGCGGCCCGCGTACTCGCCGAACGTGAGCTCGTCTTCCGCGTCGCGCAGCCGCTGCAGGATGACCTGGCGAGCCGTGGTCGCGGCGATACGGCCGAACCCGGCCGGCGTGTCGTCGTATTCCCGCGTCACGGTGCCGTCCTCGGCCGTCTGGCTCGCCCAGACGGTCACGTGCCCGCTGCCCCTGTTGATCTCGACCCGCGCCGTGGCCGCGGCCCCTTCGGTCCGGTGATAGGCGACGAGCAGCGCGTCCTCGATGGCCTTGATGGCCAGGTCCATCGAAATGTCCTTCTCGGCTTCCAGGCCGCGCAGGGCGCTAAGATCAATGTCCATCGGGTCCCTCCTCATCTGCGCCCAGGTCCGCGCAGTCCGGCCCGCCCAGCCCGCCCGTACCCGGCCCGCCCTCGTGAGCGTCCAGCGGAGCGAACTCGATCTGTATCCTCCCCGGGCCTAGTTCGGAGTAGCCGAACTCCCGGCTCTCTCCGTCAACGTCGAGCCGCACTCCGTGGGGGTCCGTCCCGGTGATCCGTCCCGTGACGGCCTGCGAGTCAGCGGCGCCGCCCGGGCCGTTATGCATGCCTGAGCTGAGCGGGACCGTCACGAGCCGGCCAACAGCGCGCCGCCAGTGCTTCGGCTCGGTCAGCGGGCGGTCCACGCCCGGCGAGGACACCTCTAGGGTGTAGGACGACTCGCCCATCGCGGCCGCACGGTCGAGCGTGGCCGAGACCTCCCGGCTGACCAGGGCGATATCGTCAAGGCTGACTCCCCCGTCGGCGTCAATGACCACGCGCAGCAGTCGCCGCCGGCCGGCCGAGGTGATCCGGACGTTCTCCAGGTCCATCCCCATCGCGGCTACCGCCGGCTCAAGCAGGCCGACGATCTGCTCAGCGTCCGCGGACCCGCCCCGCGGCGCTGACCGCGGCGAACCGTGACGGGAGTTACCGTTCATCACGACCTCCTCGCCCGCGACCTGTGCTGTTGTCCCGATCTGCCCTAGGGGGAAGCCCCCCGTTCAACCTCCCGCCGCGGAGCGAGCTCCGCGACCAGTCAGCCTCTAGCCTAACTGGGACGGCCAGTACCTGGGCGGTAGCCCGTCGTGCCGGGTGTCGGTCCGACCTCGGCGATCGGGCGCATGACATGCTGGGAGCCCGCGCGGGCAAGGAGGCCCGACATCCGGCCGGAGGCACCATCAGCGAGCTGGAGGGCGCGGCGCCGCCTGGACTGAGGAGCGAGGGACGAGCGACGAGGGAAGGCGGTGCCTCAGGGCGCCCCGGAAGCGAGCGGGCGGCACTGTGGCGGCAGATCCGACGCGCCGAGCAGTGATCGCGGCCGCTGCGGCGCTGCCGCTGGCCGCGATGTCGGGCTGCGACGGCGTCGACGTGCTCGCCAACCCTCCGCCGCAGGCCCCCGACGTCGGCCTGCTGCGAGCGGCGATCACCGCCGAGCGGCTGATGATCACCCAGTATGCCGACGTGCTGCGCGGCCTGGGGAGGGGCTCACCGGCCGCTCTCACGCGGGCCCTGGAGCCGCTGCTGGCCGAGCACCGCGCGCACCTCGCCCAGCTGCAGTCCCGCCTGATCGTGCCGGCCGGCAGCGCGTCGCCGTCGCCCTTGCCATCGCGCGGCACCGCGGGCGCGCCCGCCGTGCCGACGGCTCCCGCAGCGGCTGTCGCATTCCTGCGAGGCGCCGAGCACGCCGCGGCCAGCGCCATGCTGGACCGGCTGCGGGGCGCCTCTGCCTCGCTGGCTCAGCTCTTCGCCAGCATCTCGGCGTCGGAGGCGACGCACGTGCCGGCCCTGGACGACGCCGTTCGCGACGCTACCGGGGGGGCAGGCTCATGAGCGAGCTGCACGGGCACAGTGAAGGGGGCATGGGGAGGCGGGCGGCGCCCCGGAAGCGAGCGGGGGGCACCTCATGAGCAGCCGGGCCCGACGAGCCGCCCAGCCTGCCTTTGCCCCGCGGGCCGCGCCGCCGGGCACGATGGGGGCCCTGCAGTCGGCGCTGGCGGCCGAGCACGCCGCGGTCTACGGCTACGGGGTGGTCGGCGCCTATCTGACCGGAAGCATCCGGACGACGGCCACGGCCGACTGGGTGGCGCACCAGAACGCGAGGGACGAGCTAGAGGCCATGATCCGGTCCAGGGGATCGCAGCCGGGACCGGCCGCCGTCGCCTACCGGCTGCCGATCACCGTACGGACCTCAGGCGAGGCTGTCTCGCTCGCCGCCATCCTCGAGGAGCGGATCGCCACGGCCTATCTCGGCCTGGTGGCGCTGAGTTCCCCGGCGCTCAGGGAGTTCGGCGCGCTCGGAGTGCGGGCGTCCGCTCTGCGCGCAGCGGCCTGGCGCGGGAGCACCGTCCCCTTCCCTGGCTTGACAGCCGCCGTGCTCGCCATACCGCAGCGGCGGCCGGCTGGCGACCGCGAGGCTAGCGGCTAGCCCTAAGGGCACGACTCCCCTTCAACGTCTGCTTGTCGAGCAAGCTCCGCGAGCAGTGTTAGCCCCAGGGGGGACGACCCCCTTCAACTCCCGCCGCGGAGCAAGCTCCGCGAGTCCTAGTCGCGCGCCGCGAGGACCTGCTTGATCATGGCGGCGGCGCCCTCAAGGTCCTCCCCGGACGCGATCCGTTCCGCCCACGACCACCAGAACCACCACGTGCCGTCCTGGCCGCGCCCGGTGTAGACGTCCTCAGCGAGGACGGACGCCGCCGGGTTCACCACATGCAGGCTCGGAACGCGCCCCGGCGGCACCATCAGGCTGGCCCGCAGCCCGTGGTGGGAAAGCACCTCTGCGAGCCCTTCGAGCCGGCTCAGATAGGTCTGCAGCGCCCGCGCCGACCCCCGGGCTTGCTGGACTTCCGTGATCATAGAGTCACCCCTAGTAGCCGAAGTACAGCATAGAGTAATGACATTGTTAATGATGCACCCGACGCAAGCTAGATGCAACATGCATAGCGAAATTCGCATCTCATCTTGAGATCGTTACAGCGATGGTTTCCCGCCTAGTGACTGGACGCCGCGCCGCTCCGGCGGCCACACTAAAGATCCCCTAGCACGTCAGGGCGCTTGGGTGGAGGTGACAGATGGCTACCGAGCACAGTCCGACGGTCCGGCGGCGCCGACTCGCGCTCGAACTCAGGAGGCTGCGCGAGGCGGCCCGACTAACCTGTGAAGAGGTCGCGGATCACCTGGAATGCTCCGCCTCGAAGATCAGCCGCGTCGAGACCGGGCGCGTGTCGGTCTCGCCCCGGGACGTCCGCGACATGCTCGACCTCTACGGCGTGCCCGCCGAGCAGCGGGAGAGCCTGGTCCAGCTGGCGCGCGACTCGCGCCAGAAGGGCTGGTGGCATGCGTTCAGCGACACCATGCAGCCTCAGATGGCCACCTATGTCGGCCTGGAGAGCGCGGCCTCGGAGATCCGGATCTACGAGGTCAGCCTGATCCCCGGCCTGCTGCAGACCGAGGACTACGCCAGGGCCGTGATCAGGGCCGGGATGATGAACAGCCCCAGCGAGGACGTGGAGCGCAGGGTCGCGCTGCGGATGGCCCGCCAGCCCGCCGTCACCCGGGATGACCCGCCGAAGATCTGGGCGGTGCTGGACGAGGCCGCGCTGCGGCGCCGGGTCGGCGGCGCCGGCCTGATGCGGCTGCAGCTTGAGCACCTGCTCGCGCAGGCCGCGCTGCCGAACGTTGCGGTGCAGGTGATCCCGTTTGCCGGGGGCGCGCATCCTGCCATGGGCCGGCCGTTCATCATCCTGGTCTTCCCAGAGCGGGTCGACACCGACGTGGTCTACCTCGAGGACCTGACCAGCGCCCTGTACGTGGAGGACGTCGCCGAGGTCGACCGCTACAACGTGTTCTTCAATCACCTGCGGGCCACGGCGCTGTCGTTCGACGACTCCTCGGCCCTGGTCGCATCGGTGCTCAAGGAGATGTAGCCGGCCAGGCGGTGCTAGCCCTGCGCCTAGCGCAGCGGGGCCGGGAGGGGCTCGGCGTGCAGCACCGTCAGCCGGGACACCGCACGGGTCAGCGCCACGTAGAGCCGGTGCAGCCCCCGCGACTCGGCCGCCGCGATCCGGCCCGGCTCGACAACGATGACCTGGTCGAACTCCAGGCCCTTGGCCAGGGTGACCGGGACCACGGTGAGCTGCCGGCTCTCGGAGTCGCCGTCGAGCACGGCGTGCGCCAGGCTGGCCTGGCGCAGGATGCCGGACAGCCCGGGCACCTGATCATCGGCCGCGATCACCGCGGCCGAACCCGGGCGGGTCAGCGCGTCCGCGCAGGCGGCGGCCAGGGTGCCGGGCAGTGTTCGCAAGGTCGCCGCGGTGATCACGAGCGACCCCGGGTCCTGGCGGACGGAGCTGGCGGGGGTCAGGCCCGGGGCGATGTGACCGAGCAGCCTGCTGGCGAAGTCGAGAATCTGGCGCGGCACCCGGTAGCCGCTGTCCAGGACCCTGAGCCCGGCATCCTCCTTGCCGAGGTGCGCCAGCAGTTGCGCCCAGCTCGCGGTGGCCCAGGGCGTCGTGCTCTGCGCAATGTCGCCGAGCACGGTGGCCGATCCGGTCGCGCAGCGGCGGCCGATCGCGCGGCATTGCATTGGCGACAGATCCTGCGCCTCATCCACCACCACGTGGGCCAGGCTCGGCGTCCGCTCGATCAGGTCGCGCGCCTCGTCGAGGAGCACCATATCCGCCGCCGACCAGCGCGCGGAGCCCGGTCCCCGCGGCGCCGTGCCCCAGCTGATCGCGGCCTGCTCGTCGGGCTGTAGCAGGCCGGAGCCTGCGCTGGCGAGCAGGCCGGGGTCGGAGAGCAGCCGGAACACCAGCCGGACCGGGTCGGCCTTCGGCCAGATGGCGTCCACCGCCTCCCGCACCGGCCTGGTCCGGCGCACCGCCTCGTGGGTCCGGTCATCGCAGGTCTCGCCGGCCGCTTCCATCCTGGTCAGGATCACGTGCGCGATGCGGTGCGAGAGCATCTCCCGGCCCGTTCCGTAACGCACCCCCCGCGAGCGCAGCTCGTCGACCAGCGCCGCGAGTTCACCGGCCGGGACCCGCCACCGCCTGGAGCCGCGGGCCAGCATGATCGCGTTGGCGGGCTCGGCCAGCTGCTGCCACAGGGCGCGCCGCAACACCTCGGCCATCCTCGCATCGCCCTTGGTCCTCGCCGCGCGCTCGGGATCGACGGCGCGGACCGGAACCGTGGTCAGCAGATCGGTTACTGACAGCTGGGTCACGTCCAGCTCGCCGAGAGCCGGCAGGACGTTGCGGATATAGGCGAGGAAGGCCCGGTTCGGCCCGACCACGAGCACGCCGCCGCGGCGCATCCGTTCGGAGTACGCGTACAGCAGGTAGGCAACGCGGTGCAGCCCGACGGCCGTCTTGCCGGTGCCGGGAGCACCCTGAACGCACACCGTCTGGTCCGCGGCGGCGCGCACGATGTCGTCCTGGTCCGGCTGGATCGTCGCCACGATGTCGCGCATCGGGCCGGATCTCGGCCGCTCGATCTCCTCGATCAGGATCCGGCTGGCGGCTGGCCCCGGGGCGGCCGGGCTAGGCGCGGCGAAGTCCTCGTCCTCGTACGCGGTCAGCTCTCCGCCGGAGAACCCGAACCTGCGCCGGCGGGGCCGGGGTCATCGAGGTGGTCGAGCGAGTCGGCGTAGTCGAGCCTGCCGAAGAAGAGCGGCGTGTCCGGCAGGTCGGTCAGCGCCTCCGCGCGGCGGTACAGGTCGGCCTTCAGGTACTCCTCCGAGACCCGGTCGCCCCCGAGCGCACGCAGCGAGAGCACGTCGTCGCGCATTAGCCGGAGGAACTCGCGCGAGCTGCGCAGGTGAGCTCGCTCCGCCGTCAGGACCGGATCGTCCCTGCCCCGATCACCCTCCCCGCCGCGATCACGATCGCTACCGGGCTCTCCGATCCGCGCCGACCCGGCGGATGGTGCCTTGCTGTCCGGTTGGGTGGCCGAGGACATGACTGATCTCCTCCTTGCTCGCTGGAACCGTGATTGCTGGAGCCGTGGTGGCGGGCAGGCGTGGGGTTGCTCGAGCCAGGGCGGGTCGTGACGAGAGACCGCGCGGCACCGTGCACGCGGGGCCGTGCAGCGCGGTGCTGCGCGAGGCCGTGTGGCCACAGCGGTCGCGGTAGCGGGTCGCGCGGCAGCAATTGGTGGCGGGCAGTCGTCTGGACGGTGACGCAAGGGCAAAGGAGCTTAGCAATGCCCGCCCGCCCAGTCATCCCATTTTCCGGCCGTGACTGCGCCAATGCTGGCTGGGACGCTGCCGCCGGGCGGGGCGGCAAGCGATGACCGCGGAGCATCGGGTGTCGTGGAACTGGCGGTGGAGTTGGTAGCCGCCGACTGCCGTTACCAGGACCAGTAGAAGCCGGCCACGGTCTTCTCGATGAACCTCAGGTAGCGATGGACCGAGTACTGGCTGTCCAGGCCGACCGGCTCCCGATCGAGGATCTCTCCCTCGACCCCGTCCCAGCTGGCCCACCAGACGCCGGACGGCAATTTATCGGGGTGAAACTCGACGCGCATGTCGAAGTTCTCCAGCCGCCCCATAACGGCGCGCCGGTACTCGCGTTCGCGCGGATCGAGCGGATCTCCCTGGTACTGATACGTTGTCCAGTACTCCAGCGTCGTGGTCTCGCCGGCGTCCAGCGCCCGGGCGAGCGCGATATGCGTGGCGAAAAGCTGCTCGCTGACCTGGTAGAGCTCGCCGGACAGGTCGGTGCAGCCCTGGCCCACCTCGAGCGTCAGGGCTTTGGTGTCGTACAGGTACGGGATGCGGTCCAGGCCGTCCGCTATGGCCTCGACGACCTGGAGCGTGCGCGCGCGGGCCGGCCGACCGTCGGATCCCACGTAGACGTGATCGTGCAGGGACAGCGTCTGATGGCGGCGCGGGCCGAGCGCGGCGCGCACCTCCTGCTCGGTCCGGGACGTCATCGCCCGGGGGCCGGACACGACGCTGATCGTGCCCGAGCCCTCCCACAGCCGCCAGAGGCGGTCGGCCTCCTGATCGGTCAGCCCAAAAGCATCGATGAACAGCGCCAGCGCCAACCGGCTGAGCAGCCGGCCGGACAGCGCCCGCGAGACAGTGTCCTTGAGCTGGTGGGGCAGCGCGTCGGCGTCGCCGGGAACGCGCGGATAACTCCAGAGATAGCGGGCCAGCACCTCGGCCACCGCCAGCTGGGTGATCTCGCCCGGCCTGGCCCTGACCACGTGCCGCTCCCACTGCTGTCGGTACCCCCCTGGCCGTTGCAGCAGCTCACGCAAGTAGCTCGCCGCCGCGCGGCGGCCGGCTGCCGATGGGGCTTCGCTCACGAGTTCCCGGGTCCTCGATTGTGCGAACTTAGTGCGACATCTACGGGCTACCTTACGGGCATGCCCCCGACAAGAGGGTGGCTAGCTGGTGATAGGGGGGCGGGCCCGCCGCAGTGCGGCGGGCCCGGCAAGTATCAGGGGTGCCGCAGGCATCAGACGCGGACCCCAGCCACAGGCGACGACCGCCGCCATGCCCCGCGCGGCATGCCCGCGCCCGCGCAGTTCCGGAGGCACCCAGACGCCCTGAACCTGGCAAGCCAGGGGGGTGACCGCACCGATCTCGGCCTTGAAGACCACCTGGCCGTTCTCGATCCTGGCGTAGGAGCGCCCCGCCCGGATCAGCTCCGCCACGCGCGCCCGGTACGCCGCTCCCCCGTCCGGCCCGACCGGAGATACTCCGACCTCCTCGGTGAACATGGCCACGGACGCGGGCAGCAGCGTGTCAATCTCGTCCGGCCGGACCAGGCGCACCAGCGGGTCGGGCGGCACCAGCGGTTCCGTGGAGATTGCCATGACCGGCTGGACGGCCCTGACCTCACGGGGACGCCCCCAGTACGGGGCGAGCAGCCCCCAGAGCTCCTGAACGGTGCCGGCGGGCCCGACGATCGACGAGCAGCGACGGCCTTGCAGCCGGGCGCGCTCCGCGAACGCCGCCACGGCGCCCGACGTCGCGGCCACGGGCACCAGGTTGGCACCCGAGTAGCACAGCGACGTCATCCGCCCGGACTCCAGGTATCCCCACATCTGGGCGCCGAGCCGACCCGGGTCAACCCCGGCCGCATGCACCCTCGAGCTGACGAAGACGTTCGTGACCGCATCGCGGTCGCAGATTTCGAGGACCTCGTCCCGATCGCGATCATTGAGCAGGCGTAGCGATGATGACCGCCATGCCCTGGTGCGCAGCACGCTTCCAGCGTATCGGCATCCCGGGTCGCTGGCTGGACAGCGGCCCGCTCAGCCGAGGGGCGCCGGGTCGGCCAGCGCCGGGCAGGTGGCGTTCACCAGGCCCGGGCCCGACGGCAGCGAGCCGGTGGCCAGGTACCGGTTCAGGTATCCGTCCACGCAGGTGTTGGGCGGGTTCGCCAGCGACTGGCCGTGGTTCCCGCCGCCCACGACCACAACCATCCGGGCGCTTGGCAGCAGCCGGTGCGCCCGCTGCGCCCCCGCGTAGGGGGTCGCGGCGTCCAGCGTGCCCTGCAGCATCAAGATCCCGGGAAGCCCGGCGCCCTTGATCTGAAGCGGCCTCGCCGGGCCCCTGACCGGCCAGAACGCGCAGGCCGCGTTGAACCACGCGTTGTCCCAGGCCTCGAACGTCGCGGTCCGGTAGACCGCCCTCGTCGCGGAGTCCCACGTCGCCCAGCTTCGGGGCCAGCCCACGTCCGCGCACTCCACGGCGTTGTAGACGGCGAACTCGTTCTCGTTCTGGGTGCCCTCCTGCTGGTACTGCGAGGTGAGCTGGCTGGTCGAGCCGCCGTGCAGGTAGGCGGCGAGAGCGGCGGCGAGGCCTGGCCAGTACGCGTCGTCGTAGCCGCCGACCAGGAACGTGTCGTCGTACTCGTCCGGCCCGATCAGCGGGCCCGACGGGCCGGGGATGGGATGCGCCGCCAGGTCCGCGCGCGCCTGGTACCAGCCCTGGCGCACCTGCGACGCGGTGGAGCCGAGGTGGTAGACGCTCTGATTCCTGGCCACCCAGGCGTAGAACGCCTGTATCCGGCCCTGGAACGCGTAGTCCTGCTCGATGTTGTCGGTCCACCAGGCGCCGGTGGGGTCGACGACGCTGTCCAGGGCCATGCGCCGCACGCGGCGGGCGAACAGCGTCGCGTAGACCTGCCCGATGTAGGTCCCGTAGGAGTACGCGAAGTAGCTGACCTGCTGCTGCCCCATGGCCGCCCGGATGGAGTCCATGTCCCGGGCGATGTTCTGGGTGGTCATGTAGGGCAGCAGCCAGCCGTACTTCTTCTCGCAGTCCGCGGCGTAGGTCTTCGCCCGGTTCTCGAGGACCTGCTCGGCCGCCGTGGTGGCAGGGATGTAGTCGGGCCGGGCCCGGGAGAAGAACGACGGGTCGCAGTGCATCGACGGCACCGAGGCTCCCACGCCCCTGGTGTCGAAGCCGACGATGTCGTACTCCGACGCGACGCGATGGCTCAGGCCCTGGGCCACGAAGAGCGCCAGGCTGGGCCTGAGGGCGGAGCCGCCCGGGCCGCCGGGGTTAACCAGCAGCACGCCCTGGCGCTGGCTAACGGGCGCCGTGGCCGGCACCTCGGACAGGGCCAGCGTGATCTTCCTGCCGCCCGGACGGCGGTAGTCGAGCGGGACCTGCAGCCTCGCGCACTGCAGCGCGGCTCCCTGCTGAGCGCAGGGATGCCAGCTCAGCGCCGGCACGGCCGACGAGAGTCCGGAACCAGACCCCGACGACGAGGACATGCCGCTGCCCCCGCTGCACCCAGCGACCACGATGGCTGCCGTCGCGAGGGCGGCAGTCAGGGCGTGTCTCATGGTGTAATCCCCCCGACGCGTTTCGGCGGCCCGGCCGGGCCCGGTCTCCCGGGCCCGATCAGGTCTCTGGCGCCCGATCAGCTCTCCGCGGGCTCGGACCCGATCGCGGCGGCGAGCTTCATCGCCTCGTCGATCAGGGTTTCCACGATCTGCGACTCGGGCACGGTCTTGACGACCTCGCCGCGCACGAAGATCTGTCCCTTGCCGTTGCCCGATGCCACGCCCAGGTCGGCCTCGCGCGCCTCACCGGGCCCGTTGACCACGCAGCCCATAACGGCGACCCGCAACGGCACGTCCAGCCCGTCCAGGGCCGCGGTCACCTGGTCAGCCAGCGTGTACACGTCCACCTGAGCCCGGCCGCATGACGGGCAGGACACGATCTCCAGGCCCCGCTCGCGCAGGCCGAGTGACTCGAGGATCGCGATCCCGACCTTGACCTCCTCGACCGGCGGGGCCGACAGCGATACCCGGATCGTGTCGCCGATACCCTCGGCCAGCAGGGCCCCGAACGCGACCGCCAACTTGACCGTGCCCTGGAAGGCCGGTCCCGCCTCGGTCACGCCCAGGTGCAGGGGGTAGTCGCACTTGCTGGCCAGCAGCCGGTAGGCGTTGACCATGACGACCGGGTCGTGATGCTTCACCGAGATCTTGATGTCGGTGAAGCCGTGCTCCTCGAACAGCGAGCACTCCCACAGCGCGGACTCGGTCAGCGCCTCGGCTGTGGCCTTGCCGTACTTGGCCATCAGCCGCTTGTCCAGGGAGCCGGCGTTCACCCCGATCCTGATCGGAACGCCCGCGGAAGACGCGGCCCGCGCGATCTCGGCGATCTTGTCATCGAACGCCTTGATGTTGCCCGGGTTGACACGCACGGCCGCGCAGCCCGCGTCGATCGCCGCGAACACGTACTTGGGCTGGAAATGAATGTCGGCGATCACCGGGATCTGCGACTTGCGCGCGATCTCCGGCAGCGCGTCGGCGTCGTCCTGGGACGGGACCGCGACCCGGACGATCTGGCAGCCCGCGGCCGTGAGCTCCGCGATCTGCTGCAGCGTGCTGTTCACGTCGGCGGTCAGCGTCGTCGTCATCGACTGGACGGAGACCGGCGCGCCGCCGCCCACCGGCACCGCGTGCTTGCCCTTGCCCACTATCACCTGGCGCGACTTGCGCCGCGGGGCCAGGGGCTCGGGCGGTATCCCGGGCAGGCCTAGATCGACAGTCATAAAGGAATCCCTTTACTGGACGAGGTGAACCGGGTTGAAGATGTCGGCCGCCATCAGCAGCACGCCGAGCCCGATCAGCAGCGCGAATACCCCGACGCTGACCGGGATCAGCCGCTGCAGGTCGGCCAGGCCAGGATCCGGCCTGCCACGTAGCCGGGCGAACCAGGCCCTGACCTGCTCGTAGACGATGACTGCAAGGTGGCCGCCGTCCAGCGGGAGCAACGGCAGCAGGTTGAACGCTCCGATGAAGATGTTGAGCGAGATGATGATCAGCAGCAGGTCGGCGACGACGACCTGCCACCCGCCCCCCGCCGCGACCGCCTGGCCCGCGATGTTCGCCACGCCGACGACGCTGCTCACGTTGCCCGCCGGGGTGCGGGACCGGTCCTTGGCGAACAGGTCGGGAACCGCCGACGGAAGCTTCGCGACCGCCTCCGCCGAGCCGGTCAGCACCTGGCCGAAGGCCGAGCCGGCAAACGACAGGGCGCCCAGCGGGCTGGCCCGCTGGAAGATCAGCGCGTCGCCGATGCCGAGGTAGGAGCCCCGCCGGCCCGGGACGGCCGCCGGGGTGACGCTCAGCGTCAGCCGTGTGCTGCCGCGCTGCACGATCACCGGCACCGGCTTTCCGGCGGGCAGGGCGCGGATGACCGAGCCCAGCTGCGTCCAGGTGTGCACGGGCTTGCCCGCGATCGCGATGATCTCGTCGTCGGCCCTGATCCCGGCCGCCCGGGCCGGGGCAGTGCCCTGGCTGTGCTGGCACGACCCCTGGTCGAGGGCCTTAACGTTGGCCGGCACGCAGGTGCTCTCCGAGCCGATCGTGGCAGTGTTGTCGTTCGCCCGCCCGATGATCAGCGCGAGGCCGATCAGCAGCACGAACGCGAGCGCGAAGTGCATGAACGAGCCAGCCACCATCACGATCGCCCGCTGCCAGCGTGGCTTGTTGCGCATGGCCCGGGGCTCGTCCTCCGGGGCGACCTCGTCGAACGTGGTCATGCCGGTGATCCGGACGAAAGCCCCGAACGGCAGGGACTTGATCCCGTACTCGGTCTCACCGCGCCTGGTGGACCACACGGTGTTCCCGAAGCCCACGAAGAACTGGGTGACCTTCATGCCGAACTTCTTGGCGGTCAGGAAGTGCCCCGCTTCGTGCAGGACGACCGAGATAAGCACGGCCACGACGAAGATGACGACGCCGAGCAGGAAGCTCATGTTGCCGTCTCTCCCTCTCCGCCCGCCCGTTACGATCCGGGGTTGCCAGTCAGCTCGCGTGCCCGGTGCCGGGCCCAGCCATCCGCGGCCAGAACGTCGTCCAGCGTCACCTCGGCCCGGCCGGACCCATCATGCTCAGAGACTACCCGCGCCACATTATCGATGATCCCCGCAAACCGGAGCTGGCCCCTCAGGAACGCCTCGACGCAAACCTCGTTGGCGGCGTTGTAGACGGCCGGGGCCGTCCCGCCCTCGGTGCCGACCTCCCGGGCGAGCGCCACCGCGGGGAACGCGGCCTCGTCCAGCGGCTCAAAGGTCCAGGTATGCGGCTTCGTCCAGTCTACGGCGCTGGCGGCGCCGGGGACCCGGTCCGGCCAGGCCAGGGCCAGCGCTATGGGGATCCGCATGTCCGGCGGGCTGGCCTGGGCGATCGTCGAGCCATCGGCGAACTCGACCATGGAGTGCACCACCGACTGCCGGTGCACGACCACCTCGATATCGGAGAACGGGATCCCGAAGAGCAGGTGCGCCTCGATCAGTTCCAGGCCCTTGTTCACCAGCGTGGCGGAGTTCACCGTGATCACGGGGCCCATGTTCCAGGTCGGGTGCGCGAGCGCCTGCTCCGGGGTGACGTCGGCGAGCTCCTCGCGGCTGCGGTGCAGGAACGGCCCGCCGCTGGCGGTCACCACCAGCCGCCGCACTTCCCCGGCCCGGCCGCCGCGCAGGCACTGGGCCAGCGCCGAGTGCTCGGAGTCGACGGGCACGCCGCAACCTCGGCGACCGCGCCGGGCCCGGCCAGGATCTTCGGCAGCTGCCGGGCCTGGCCCGCGGCCTTGGCCTGCAGGGCCTGGCGCAGGTCCTCGACCCTGGCCTCGTCCGCTACCGCCACGACCTCGGCGCCGAACTCCAGCGCCTGCCCGGCCAGCAGCTCGGCGTTCCCGCCGCCCGCCGCGATCCCGGCGACCCGGAACCGGCCCGGATTGCGGCGGATGATGTCGGCCGCCTGGGTGCCGATCGATCCGGTCGACCCGAGCAGGACGACGTCCCGCCGCGCGCTCGCTGGCTCCATGCCCCTATTCTCCCCCGATCCCTCGTTCTCCCCCGCTCGTTCGTGACGTGCGCGTCAGGGAACGCTGCCCTGCGGTACGACCCACTCGGCAGGCTGGCCCGTCATCTCGGCTATCCGGTCGAAGTCAGTGACACGGCCCACGGTGACCACCAGTCTGGGACGATGCCGGCACCGGGGCGAGGGCGCGTAGCGTGTGAGCGTGACCACGACCGCCGCGCCTGTGTCCGGCTCGACCCACGCCCCCGGCCCCGCCCAGGCAAGCTGGCGGGGCCTGCCCGCGGCGCAGCAGCCGGACTGGCCGGATCCCGGACGCCTGGCCGCGGTGACCGAGGAGCTGGCCGGGCTGCCCCCGCTGGTGTTCGCCGGCGAGTGCGACGTGCTGCGGGAGCGCCTGGCGGCAGTGGCCCGGGGCGAGGCGTTCGTGCTCCAGGGTGGCGACTGCGCGGAGACGTTCGCAGGCGCCACTGCCGACTCTGTCCGGGCCAAGCTGCAGACGCTCTTGCAGATGGCCGTGGTGCTCACCTACGGCGCGAGCGTGCCAGTCGTCAAGATCGGGCGGGTGGCGGGCCAGTTCGCGAAACCGCGCTCGCGGCCCTTCGAGATGCGCGACGGCACCGAGCTACCGGCCTACCGCGGAGATGCGGTCAACGGTTTCGAGTTCACCGCGCGGGCGCGGACCCCGGACCCCGGCCGGCTTCGGCGGGCCTATCACTGCTCGGCGGTAACGCTGAACCTGTGCCGGGCCTTCGCCACCGGCGGCTACGCGGACCTGCACCAGGTCCACGCCTGGAACCAGGACTTCGTCGCGCAAAGCCCGTCCGGCCAGCGGTACGAGCGGCTGGCCGGGGAGATCGACCGGGCGCTGGCGTTCATGCGCGCCTGCGGGGCGGACCCGGAAGAGCTGCACGCGGTCGAGTTCTACTCCAGCCACGAGGCGTTGCTGCTTGACTACGAGCAGGCCCTGACCAGGACCGACTCGCGGACTGGCCTGCCCTATGACACGTCGGCGCACTTCGTCTGGGTTGGCGAGCGGACCCGGGACCTCGACGGGGCCCACATCGAGTTCGCACGCAGTATCCGCAATCCGGTCGGTGTCAAGGTGGGCCCTGGCGCGACGCCGTCAGATGTGCTCGCGCTCATCGGCAGGCTGAACCCCGGCGGCGAGCCGGGGCGGCTCACGCTGATCACCCGGATGGGCGCCGCCCGGGTCAGGGAGGTGCTGCCGCCGCTGATCAGGGCGGTCATCGCGGAGGGCATCGAGGTCCCGTGGGTCTGCGACCCGATGCACGGCAACACGTTCGAGGCGCCGAGCGGCCACAAGACCCGGCGGCTCGATGACGTGCTGGACGAAGTTCAAGGGTTCTTCGAGGTGCACCGGGACCTCGGCACCCACCCGGGCGGCATCCACATCGAGTTCACCGGCGATAACGTCACCGAGTGCGTGGGCGGCAGCCACGAGATCGCCGCCGGTGACCTCCACCAGCGCTACGAGACCGCCTGCGACCCCCGCCTCAACCGCAGCCAGGCCTTGGACCTGGCGTTCACCGTCGCCGACCGCTACCGGACCCGCCCCTAGACCCCGCTGCCCACAGCTCTGCGCGCCCCAGCCGGTCGTCAGTTGATGTCGAACTCGTTGCCTTCGGGGTCTTTCATCGCGACCGCGTAATGGTCGACGCCCTCCTCCTGCAGGACGCCGACCATCGTCGCCCCGAGGGCGGCGAGCCGTCTGGCCTCGGCGTCGACTCGCTCCATGCGGGTTTCGATCGGTAGCGCCCGCCCGCCGCTGGCCGATATGTCCAGGTGCAGCCGGTTCTTGACCGTCTTGGGGTCGGCTACCACCTGGAACCAGATTTGCGGACCTCGGCCAACCGGATCGACGATGCGGTCCTCGCCAATCCCCAGGTCTTCCTCGGGCACTCCGATCTCGCGCCAGTAGTCGTCCCAGGTGGCGAAGCCAGCCGGGGGCGGCGCGATCTGGTATCCCAAGGCCGCGGCCCAGAAGCGGGCCAGCGGTTCAGGATCGGTGCAGTCGATCACCAACTGAAAGGCGACAGCCATCCGGCTCTCCCTCGTTCGCGGCATGATTTCTATGTGTCCGACAGCATGCCCGAGGCTTCTGACAACCGTCCTCGGCACGGCGCCAGTGCGTGTCCGGGCCAGCACCGGATGAGCGGCCAGGTACATCCCCTCGGCGAAGCCTGGGACCTGCACGCGAACGAGTGGATCGCCTGGTCCAGGACCGGTCTCGACAGCTACGACAGATTCCACCGGGACGCGTTCCTGCCGCTGATCCCTCGCCCTGGCCGGCTGACCGTGGATGTCGGCTGTGGCGAGGGCCGCGTAAGCCGTGACCTGCAAGCCCTGGGCCACAGGGTGCTGGCCATTGATCTCTCGCTGGCCATGAGCCGCGCTGCCGCGGCACACCCAGCGGAGCCGGTTCCCGCGGTCGTGGCCGATGCGGCCCGGCTGCCGCTGGCGACCGACGCCGCCGACTGCGCCGTGGCGTTCATGTCCCTGCACGACATTGACGACATGCCAGCCGCCGTGAAGGAGATAGCCCGCGTTCTTACCGTCGGCGGGCACCTGGCGATGGCGATCGTGCACCCCATCAACTCCGCCGGCCAGTTCACCGGGGACAACGCCGACGCGGACAGGCCGTTCGTCATCGACGGGTCCTACCTCCAGCCCGAGCGCTATGTTGACACGGTCACCAGCGACGGCCTGACCGTGACCTTCCACGGCGAGCACCGGCCGCTCCATGCCTACACCGAGGCCCTCGCCGACGCGGGTTTCGTCACTCAGCGGCTGCGCGAGCCCACCAGCCCTGACCCCGCAAAGCCCTGGCGCCGCGTCCCGCTGTTCCTCAACATCCTCGCCGCGCTCCAGCAACCCACATGCCCCTGACCACACGAGCGACATCGGTGCCATGACGCCGGGATGACGCGCTTCCCGGACAAGGCCGGCACAAGCGCCCGCCAGCTCCTGGACTGTGCGGGTTGGGTGTGTTGCTCTCCCGGGCTGTTCGAGAACGGAGTCAGCGGCGAAGATGATCTCCGCGTAGGCGCCCGGCGGCCGGATCCCGCCGCCCGCCCGGAGATCGAACAGCCCCCGTGAGCGGCCTTATCGCCCTGGAACCCGCGGGCCATTCTCGAACAGCCCGCCCGCGACACCAAACCCGCACAGTAGGCCCTGGGTCCCGGGCTTCACCGCAACCGCCAGGCTGCGGCACGCTTTAGCTGACCGAGGTGGCGACCGGCTCCCAGTCGGGGCGCAGCGGCATGCCGGACGACCCGGTCGCGCCGAGCTTCACGCCGAGGACCTGGTGCAGCTGGATGTTGTTGCGCTCGAAGCCGAGCCGTGACCCGGCCATGTACAGCCGCCAGACCCGGGCGGTGCCCTCGCCGACCTCGCCGACCGCCTCGTCCCAGTGCGCGTCCAGGTTCGCGCACCAGCCCGCCAGGGTTTTCGCGTAGTGCTCGCGCAGGTTCTCCTCGTGCCGGACCTCGAAGCCCGCGTCGTGTATCAGCGAGACCAGGTGGCCGGGCGCCTCGAGCTCGCCGTCGGGAAACACGTACCGGTAGATGAACCCGTCGGTCCGGCGCGCGGGCTCGGTGCCGTCGGTGCGGGTGATGCAGTGGTTCAGCAGGCGCCCCTCGGGCTTCAGCTTGCCGAGCAGGAACGCGAAGTAGCCGGGCAGCTGAGCCTTGCCGATGTGCTCGGTCAGCCCGATCGAGCTGACCGCGTCGAACTCGGCCTCGGCCACGTCCCGGTAGTCCAGGTGCCGCACCTCGGCCAGGTCGGACAGGCCCTCGTCCTCGATCGCGCGCTGCGCCCACAGGGCCTGCTGCTCGGACAGGGTAACCCCGAGGGCCCGGACGCCGTACTCGCGGGCCGCGTGCCGCACCATGCCGCCCCAGCCGCAGCCCACGTCCAGCAGCCGCATCCCCGGCCTGAGCCCGAGCTTGCGCGCGACCAGGTCGTGCTTGTAGGCCTGGGCCTCCTCGAGCGTCGCGTCCTCGGTGGGGTAGCAGGCGCAGGTGTAGGCCATCGACGGCCCGAGCACCCACTCGTAGAAGGTGTTGGACACGTCGTAGTGGTGCGAGATCGCGCTGGCGTCGCGGCCCCTGGAATGCCGCCGGCCCGACAGCGACCTGCGGCGGACGCGGACCTCCTGCTGCGGCGGCGGCACCCGCGGGAACAGGACCCGTGGCCCGCCCAGCTCACGCAGCAGCGTGATCCGCTAGGTACGAGACGGCGGCCGGCGACCGGACCGTGATCCGCACCGGCGAGCCCTCCGCTCCGGCCCGGCTCCCGTCGTAGGCCAGGAACTCCACCGGGGCGTCCGGCCCCGCGATCCGCTCGAACACGTCGGCAAGCGCCATAACCTGCCCTCCTGCCTCTGGATGCTGTCCCTCGTCACTTCCCGCGAACGCACTTCTCGTAGAGGCTGGCCAGCCGGCCATCCCCGTCGTACTCGCGCTTGAGCTTCGCGTATTCCGGGCCGTTGTAGCGCGCCGAGAACTGCTCCTCAGAGTAGAACGACGTGGAGTACAGGCCCTTGTGGCCGCCGAGCGCGGTCACCTGGTCCTCGATCTGCCGGTTGTAATGGCCGTCCGCGGCGCCCGGCGGCAGCGCCACGGTGCCCCAGAAGCCGAAGTTCACGTAGACCTGCCCGGCCCGCAGCGGGCACATCCACACCGGGCTCATACCCACCCGGTCGGCGAAGAAGCGCAGGAACTCCGCGCCCCGCTCGACCGGGATCTCCACGTCCTGGATGACGTTCTCGCGCGCCGGCCGCCCGCGCCGGGCGTCGACCCGCGCGGACACGTGGTATCTCTGGTCGAGGTTGACCAGCCGGCGGTAGACGTCCGAGCGACGGTACCGGCGTGGCCAGGCCCGGCGGATCACCGGATTCTGCACGCCGAACGCCCGCGAGCACCAGAACCAGTCGGTGTCCCAGCGCCACAGGTAATCCCTGATGGTGAGGAAGTCCTCCTTCGGGCCCCGGACCGACTGGTAGTAGATCCGCTCCCGCGTGTAGTCGCTGACCCACGGCGCCACCTCGCTGAAGGCCCCGACGGTCAGGTACATCTCGCCCAGGCTGAACGCGGCCGCGTCCACGAAGTCCGCCCGGTGCCCGCTCAGGCTGCCGTTCTGCGCGATCTGCGCGATCGCCTCCATGCAGGCGTCCGGATTCTCATAACGGAAGTGGCGTAGGTGGACGAAAGGCAGGACCGGCTCGAGCTCGATGGTGAGCGAGAGCGCGTAGACGAGAGTTCCGTAGGAGTTGGGGAAGCCGCGGTAGAGCGCGTGGTGCTCGTTCCCGTCGGCAGCCGTGACCACCCGGCCGTCGCCGGTGAGGATCTCCATCTCGGTCACCGACTCATGGGGCATGCCGCTGCGCAGCGAGCTGGACTCGATGCCCAGGCCGGTGACCGCGCCGCCGAGCGTGATCGTCTTCAGCTGCGGTACGACCAGCGGCATCAGGCCGTGCCGCAAGGTGGCGTCGGCGAGATCCTCGTAGGTCGTCATGCCTCCGGCGACCGCCGTGCGCGCCGCCGGGTCGACGCGGAGCACGCGCCCGAACGCCGACACGTCGAGGCCGGCCGACGGCTGGCCGCCGCCGAACCGGAACAGGTTCGAGGTCCGCTTGGCCAGCCGGACCGGGCTCCCGGGCGGGATTGCCGCGTAGGCGCTCCGCAGCTGGGCCACAGCCGCCCGGTGGGCCCCGAGCCCGTCGCGCGCCGCGGGCGCGGCGGGATCCCTCGTGCCAGTGACGTCACTCACACAACCCTCCCTGGGTTCGCCCGTACCCGGGCCTCACGGCGAGAATGCACGCAGGAGGGCGTCATGGGCAAGGTCTATGCCGAGCTGGACGAGCGGCTCACGAATTTTATCTCCCGCCAGCCGGTGTTCTTCGTAGCCACGGCGCCGTGCCTGACCTCGGACGGCGAGGGCGGCCACGTCAACGTCTCCCCGAAGGGCTACCGCGACACGTTCGCCGTGCTCGGCCCGCGGACCGTGGCCTATGTCGACCTGACCGGGAGCGGGGCGGAGACCATCGCCCACCTGCGGCAGAACGGCCGGATAACGATCATGTTCTGCTCGTTCGGGATGCCGCCAAAGATCCTGCGCATCTACGGGCGCGGGCGGGTGGTGCTGCCCGGCGGCCCGGACTGGCCCGATCTTGCGCGGCATTTCAGCGGGAACGCCGGGGAAGGCGCGGACCGCCGCGACCGGCGGGCGATCATCGTGGTCGAGGCGGACCGGATCGCCGACTCGTGCGGCTACGCGGTGCCCGTGATGGAACTGGCCGAGGAGCGTGACCTGCTGGCCCGGCTGGCGGAACGCCAGTCGCCCGAGGAACTCGCCGCCTACCGCGCCGAGAAGAACGCGGCGAGCATCGACGGCCTGCCGGCACTCAGCGGCGGCGGAGCTTGGCCACCAGAGGTGCGGGCCACCAGGCCGACGGGCACGACCTCCTAGGCTGGGCCGCGTGCGGATCGCGCTAATCAACTCGGGGCTCGGGCTGCTGGCGGCCGCTGCTGCGCTGCACCGGCTCCGCCCCGACACCGACCTGGTGCTCGCCACGGACCCCGACGGAATGCCGTGGGGGCCGCGAGCGCCCGACGACATCGCGCAGCGATCGCTGGCATGCGCCCGGGCGGCGGCGGCGCTGCAGCCCGACGCGATCGTCTTCGCCTGCAACACCGGTACCGTGCACGCGCTCGGCGCGCTGCGGGCCGAGTTCGAGCCCGGCATCCCGATCATCGGCACGGTCCCGGCGATCAAGCCGGCCGCGGCTCACAGCCACTCGGTGGCCATCTGGGCGACCGTCGCCACCACCGCCAGCGCCTACCAGCGCCAGCTCATCGCCGACTTCGCCGGCCCGGCGCAGGTCACCGCCGTTGCCTGCCCCGGCCTGGCCGACGCCGTCGACGCGGGAGACGAGGCCGGAACGCGCGCCGCCGTGGCCGACGCGGCGGCGCGCACGCCGTCCGGCTGCGGCGCTGTCGTCCTCGGCTGCACCGAGTACGAGCTCGCGGCGGGCGAGATCGCCGCTGCGCTGCCGGACACGACCTTGTTCGGCTCGGCGGCAGCCGTGGCCGCGCAGGCGCTGCGGCGGATCGGGGCCGACCGGTCCGGAACTCCGCCGCCCGCGGCACCAGGCGGGACCGGGACCGTTCGGGTGCTCCTCAGCGGCAGGCCCGCCGGTCTCCCGGCTGCGGCGCTGCGTTACCCAGAGGGCCGCCTTCTGGCCGGCCTCGTGGCCGACCGCCCTCCCGCGGACCGCGCGCCCGCCGACGGCGGCAGGCCGGCGGCGCGATCCCGGCCCGTATCCGCGTAGCTCGCCTCAACTTCCTCCGGCGTCATTGGCAGCCGCGCGGCGGACGGCGGCAGGCCCGCGTCGACCGCCTGGCCGAGCAGGCCGGTGGGCCGCCCGGTGCTTCGGGTCCATCCGGGCCCAGGCGTCGTCACGCACCCGCAAGTCGGCGAGGGTCACGGCGAGCCAGGCCATCTGATCGTCGTCGATGATCTGGCCGCCGCCGCGGCAGGTCCCGATCGCCTCGCGGACCGCGGCCCGTCCGGCATCGACAACCGGTTGCATGGCGTCAGTGCCGGGGGGCGCGGCCGCGATCAGCTCCCGAGCCCGGAGCAGCGCACGCTCCGTGGCGTGCCTCATCGACTCCGCGGCCGGGCCGGTCAGCGGGGCCAGGGTGCCGGCCAGCGCCGCCCGGTCCGGGCGAGCGTCTAGCCCGGCGGCGGCGAGCGCCGCGGCGGCCGGGTGCGCGAGCCCATCGAATGCCGCGCCGTCCGGCGGGCAGCAGCCCGGATCCTCGCAGACGTACGAAAAGTAGCGGCCGTCCTCGACGCGCAGCAGGTCACGCAGCGCGATCCCGGCACTGCGCAGGCCAGCGCGAAGCGGCTCGGCGACCGGCGTGACCAGGGTTCCCGCCCCGTAGCCGACGGCAATCGCGGTGCTGACCTGCCGCTTGCGGAGCACGTCGGCCGCGTGTTCCGCGATTTCGCGCGACCTGGCTGAGTCGGGCGGATCCGGCAGGTCATAGCGGAAGGCGAGCTTGACCCGGCCGCGCGCCGCGTCCAGGCCGACGACCACCATGCTCCGGCTCGGATGGAACCCGAGCAGGTGCGGGATGACCGCCAGGAAGCCGGCCACGGAGTCGACCCTGACCCTGGGCGCCGCCCGTCCCCGTACCGGTTCTCCGGATGCCTGCCCGGCCGCCGGTTGCCTGACCCGTGCTTGCCCGGCCGCCGCCTGTCCGGCCGCCTGCCGCCCTTCGGAGCGGCGGCGCGGCGCATATCCGCCACTTGACCTCTGGCCGCGGCCTGAGGACTGAACTTTCGTGCGCGGGGCCTTCTCACCCGCAGGTTGTTTGTCTGTCATTCCGCCAGGCTGAAGCGGGCACTGCGGCCACTGCGACCGGTTAATCCGGCCCCTGTGCAGAACCGCCACCGGATCATCGCATAACGGCGACAGGTCATCGCGGAATCGTCGCAACGCTCCACAACCGGCGAAATCGGATTGACAACGGAGTCAGGGGCTGGCAAGGCGCTTCCCACCATTCCGTAGCACGACGCCGTGCCCGGGAAACTGACCGGAGTTACCTGGCTGGCTTCAGGCCGATGCGCCGGTACAGCGATCCCGGGGGGCCGGCGCGCATGATGCGGGTGAAGTGGGTATTGAAGTAGCTCGTGAGCTGGGGCGTCCAGGCCACGCGGTGCTTGTTCAGCCCGGACAGCCATACGTACTGGGCGTGGTCGAAGGCGTAGGTCCATACCGCGTCGAGCCTCGCGTACCGCGCGGCGCCGGTCTCGGGATCACGCCCGTGCGACAGGGCGTAGTTGGTGCCGGTGGCGTCGAGGAGCAACGAGCAGCCCGGCACGTCCGAAGTCAGCCGGTTGGTCATGACGGCGAACGACATCTCGTCGGCGAGCAGGCATGCTCCCGGCGGGATCAGCCGCTGCGCCCTCGCGGTCACGGACAGGGGCAGCTTGGCTACCTGGCCGCGTTCCCAGCCGTACTGGCAGCCGGCCATGATCAGGATCGCGAGCGCGGCCAGGCCGGCCGCGCCCCAGCGCATGACGACCCGGAGGGTCCCGGGCACCGGCCGGGAATCGGGAATAAGCGTCCCGGCCGTCAGCCCTATGGCCAGGCCGAGGAACGGAGCCAGGAACGCCCCGAAGTGGTAGTGGAACTGGCTTGGCCACAGGAACGCGGCTACGACCAGCGCGGCCGATCCGACGGCGAACAGGTCCAGCGCGGGCGGCACCCGCCGGGTCAGGAGTATCCCCAGCCCGAGGCCGCCGAGCACGAAGACCACGATCGCGGCCGCGGCGACCGCGTCGATGAGGCGCGTCGGGTGGCTCAGGTCGGTCAGCCCGGCCATGGACTGGAGGCGGGGCCATATGGCTACGCGGGTCGAGTTGGCCCGGCCACCGATCTGGGCGACGATCGTGGCCTCGTAGAACTTGCCCGGCGCCAGGGCCGCGAACGGCACGACCGGAATGCCGAACCCGGCCGCGACCCCGGCCACGTAAAGGGCCAGCCGCCGCGGCCGGCGAAGGCACAGCGCCGCGATGACGATCACCGGGAAGATGGCCCAGGGCTCGACGGCGCCGCCGAACCCGAACGCCGCCCCGCCCCAGAAGATCCGCCGCCCGCTGCGGGCCAGGCGGTCGCTGTCGAAGACCGCCAGGGCGCCGATCAGGCAGAACAGCACCAGCCACGGCTCCACCAGCACGGTCTTCGCCGCCTGGATGCTGTCGGGATAGACCGCGGAGATGCCGCAGACGATGACGGTGGCGAGGACGCCGCGGTGGCGGACGAGCAGGCCCGCCAGGGTTACGGCCGCCCCGCCGGCGAGCACGGTGAGGAGCCGCCCCACGGCCATCCCCCAGGCCGTCCCGGTCACCTTGCTGAGGAGCGCGGCGGGGATCATCAGCAGCGTGATCCCCGGTGGCTGCACGATCAGGAAGTCGCGGTAGGGCAAGGCGCCGTTGATCAGGCGCACGGCGCTGCCGAAATAGTTCCCGTCGTCGTACTCGTTGACTCCCAGCAGGTAGCCCGGCCGGGACAGCTGGTAGAAGCGGAGCCCCAGGGCCAGCAGGGTGGCGGCCGCGATGACCACGGCCACCGGGGTGAGCGCGAGCCCGCCAGGCGACGGAGCCGCGGACTCGGAGTCTGCGCGCGGGTCGCCCGAGCCCGGGCTCGCGATCGTCCCGCTGGGAGTCGTTCCGCTCACACCTAGCTGCTTTCTCAGGGCGCTCGGGAAACCCGAGACAGGGGATGTAGCAGTCGCGGGGCTTAGCCCCGGCACCTCCAGCCCGCCCGGCGCGCACGCGGCGAGCCCAGTCCAGCCGCCCCAGATGCTACCCGGTCAAATCGATGTGCAGGCGGCGGTTACCTTCACAGGGCGATGCCGAGGAGCGCGTCGACCGTGTCACGGACGAGTCCGGCGTCCGACGGACCTGGAGCGGCGGCGAGGACGGCATCGGCCCAGCCGTCGATCACGGCCAGCGCGCCGGGAGCGTCGAGGTCATCGGCGAGCCGCTCCCGGACCCCGCCGAGCACGCTGTCAGCCGGCGGGACGGGCGGGACCTGGCCAGACCCCTCGGTGGAGGGCGGCGGCGAGGCTGCCGCCGCAAGGGCGGCCTGCCAGCGGCTGAGCCGGTGCCGCGCGGCGGCGAGCCCCGCATCGGTCCAGTCCCAGTCCTGGCGGTAGTGGTGCGCCAGGATCGCGAGCCTGACCGCCATGGGGTCGTTCCCCGCCGCCAGCAGCGCGGACACGAACACGAGGTTGCCCCGCGACTTGGACATCTTCTCCCCGTCCAGCCGCACCATGCCGGCGTGCGCGTACCGCCGCGCGAAGACCGGCCCGGCCGGGCCGACCGGCCCGCCGTACGCCACCCGCGCGTGCGAGGCGGTCATCTCGTGGTGCGGGAACGTCAGGTCGCTGCCTCCGGCCTGGACGTCGAACGTGACGCCCAGGTACTCGGTCGCGATCGCCGCGCACTCCACGTGCCAGCCTGGCCGGCCGAGGCCGAGGTCGGACGGCCATGCGGGCTCGCCGGGCCGCGCGGCCAGCCAGACCAGCGGATCCAGCGGATCCTTCTTCCCGGGCCGGGCCGGATCCCCGCCGTTCTCGCCGAACAAGGTGACCATCGTGGCGGGATCGAGCCCGGACACCGCCCCGAACGAGGGATCGGCCGACCTGGCTTGATACGCGTCCCCGTCCAGGTCGTAGAGCGCGCCGTGCTCGCTGAGCAGCCCGCTGAACCGCTCGATGACCGGCAGCGCCTCGACCGCTCCGACGTAGTGCTCGGGCGGAAGCAGCCGCAGCGCCTCCATGTCGCCGCGGAACAGCGCGACCTCGCGGCCGGCCAGCTCCCGCCAGTCCTCCCCGTCGCGCGCCGCGCGCTCGAGCAGCGGGTCGTCTACGTCCGTAACGTTCTGCACGTATATGACCGCGTGCCCGGCGTCGCGCCACGCCCGGGCCAGCAGGTCCCAGGCGACCGGTCCGGCCGCCGCCGCCGCGAGCTCTCCGCTGGCCGTGTCGGTAATCTTGGTAACGGGACCTCGTCCGGGCAGGTCAGGAACGCTCGGGCCGCGCCAGGAATCCATAAAGATCTCCGCAACGGCACTGCCGCCTTCAGGCGGCAGTGGAGTCTCGGCGCCCGCCGGCGTGCCGCGCCGGCCAGGCCGGACCGGCCTGGGAAGCGAGCGGCTTCTACCACTTGAGCAGTCACAGCGGTCAGGCTATCGCTGCGCTGTGCGCGCGCGTTCGCGCAGGCCTGCGGGCTTACGGCGCAAGATCAACGGCCTGCTCGAAAGCGAACGCCAGCGCGAGCAGCCTGGGCTCGCTCCAGGCCGGCCCCATGAACGTCACCCCGACCGGCAGGCCGACCGCGCGACCGGCCGGAACGGAGATCGACGGGTACCCGCACACCGCGGCGGGGCCGGCCGTGGAGAGGCCCGGGTGGTCGCCGAGCACGTGATCGGTCAGCCAGGCGGGACCGCCGGTCAGCGCGACGACAGCGTCAAGGCGGTTGCCGCGCTGCCGCCGCGGGGGGGCACTGCGCTGTCCTGGGGACGCCCCGGACCCCATAGCCCGCTGGCCGCCGTAGAGCGCCCCGTCCAGTGCCGCGTGCGCCAGCCGGTTCGCCTCCGCGCGGGCCGCGGTGTAGGTCGCGTCGCTCAGGTCGCCGCTGGTCGCCTCCGCCCGCTCGAAAAGCTCCTGGCCGAAGTGGGCGAGCACGCGGCTGGCGTTCTGGATGTTGAAGTCGATCAGGTCGGCCAGCGTCATGGGGTGCTCGCCGGGGAGCGCGCCAAGGTAGGCGTTCAGGTCGTGCTTGAACTCGTGCACCAGCGCGGCGAGCTCTGGTTCTTCCATCTGCTCTATGCCCGGCAGTTCCACCGGGTCGATGACCTCGGCACCGCGGGCGCGCAGCAGTTCCGCCGCCGCGTCGAGCACCCGGACGGCGGCCGGCACCGCCGCCTTCGAGCCGTCGCGCCAGATGCCCAGCCGCGCGCCGTCCAGCGCGCCCGCGTCCAGGAACGCCGTATAGTCCGCGGGCCTGCCCGGCGCGCGCGCGGTCGCCGGGTCGGCCGGATCGGGGCCGGCCAGCGCGGTGAGCAGCACCGCGGCGTCCGCGACGGAGGACGTCATCGGGCCCGCAGTGTCCTGGGCCGCCGAGATGGGGACGATCCCGCCGCGGCTGACCAGGCCGAGCGTCGGCTTCAGGCCCACCACGCCGCAGGCGCCGGCCGGGGAGAGGATCGACCCGTCGGTCTCGGTTCCGATCGACACCGGGGCCAGGCCGGCGGCGACCGCGACCGCGGAGCCCGAGCTCGAGCCCGACGGATTGCGGCCGGTGCCGTGCGGGTTCGCCGTCTGGCCGCCGAGCGTGCTCCAGCCGCTGCTGGAGTGCGTCGAGCGGATATTGGCCCACTCGGAGAGGTTTGCCTTGCCGAGGATCACCGCCCCCGCCGCGCGCACCCGGGCGACCGCGAACGCCTCCGGGGGCTGGGCGCCGAGCAGCGCGGGCGAGCCCGCGGTGGTGGGCATTCCCTGCGCCGCGATGTTGTCCTTGACCAGGACCGGGATGCCCTCCAGCGGCCGGCGAGCCCGGCCGGCGGACTGGGCAAGATCGCTCGCCCGGGCTTCGGCCAGCGCTTCGGGGCTGACGGTGATGACCGCGTGCAGCTCCGGGTTGAGCCGGTCGATCCGGCCCAGGTAGAACGCGGTGAGCTCGGCCGACGTCAGCGACCCGGCCGACATGGCCCGCTGCAGCCCGGCCACCGAGACGCCGCGTGCCTGCAGGCCTGAGCCGCCGATCTGCTCGTCCAGCGATTCAGATGCCAACATGTGGCGAACAATACGGGGATCCGGCCGCCCTGGCTCACGAACCTCACTGGCCGCAGCCGCCACTCCGGTCGCTGGCCAGCTCAGGGCGTAGGTCCGGTCGGCCTCTACACTCATGCGGGTGAGCATGCGCATCGGCAGTCTCGGCGCGGTACCGGCCCTCGACCGGCCCGACCTGCTGGCCCCGGCCGTGGCCGCGGCCCTCACGGCGCTTGACGGCAAGCTGCCCGCCGACGCGGTGGGCGTGGCGGAGATCGATCCCGAGCTCGCCGACACCGGGGCGTTCTGCGATCGTTACGGCGTGGCCCTCACCGAGTCCGCCAACTGCGTCGTGGTGGCCGGGCGGCGCGACGGCGAGACCAGGTTCGCGGCCTGCGTCGTGCTGGCCACCACCAGGGCCGACGTCAACGGGGTGGTCCGCCGCCAGCTCGACGTGCGCAAGGCGTCGTTCGCCGCCGTGGACACCGCGACCGAACAGACCGCGATGGAGTACGGCGGCATCACCCCGATCGGCGTGCCCGCGGCCTGGCCGGTGTTCGTGGACGCGGCGGTCGCGGCGAGTCCGCGGGTGATCGTCGGCAGCGGCGTGCGGCGCTCCAAGCTGACGCTGCCCGGCGAGGCCCTCGGCCGGCTCCCCGGCGCGGTGATCGTGGAGGGGCTGGGTCGCTGACCACGGGGCTGGCCGGCCGGCCGGCTCAGGGAATCCAGGACACCCGGCCGTGCAGCGCGGCGTATCCGACGAACGTCACCCCGTCGATGAGCGTGTGGGCGATGATCAGCGGGGTGACCCGGCCCCAGCGGCGGTACAGGAAGCCGAAGATCACGCCCATCGCCGCGTTCCCGAGGAACGCGCCGAAACCCTGGTACAGGTGGTAGGAGCCGCGCAGGATCGCGCTGCACGCTATAGCCTTCCATGGCGTCCAGCCGAGCTGGTCCAGCCTGCGCAGCAGGTACCCGACGACCAGGACCTCTTCCAGGATCCCGTCGTGCGCCGCGGACAGGATCAGGACCGGTATCCGCCACCAGACTTCCGGCAGCGACTCGGGAACGACGTTCAGGCTGACCCCCAGGTGGAACGCCGCCAGGTAGAGGCCGAGGCCTGCCCCGCCGATCACCGCGGCCAGCACCGCGCCGCGGGCGAGGTCCGTGCCCGGCTGGGTCGCGTCCAGGCCCATGTCGGCCGGCCCCTCCCCGGACCTGGCCAGGAGGTAGAACACGAGCACCACCGGCGTGAGCGCCTCGCCGATGCCAACCAGTTGCAGGACGAGGTCGAGCCACGGGTTGGGGTTCAGCGGCCCGACCAGGAGAGCCTGCTGGCTGCTGAGGGAAGCCCGGGCCAGCAGCGACCCGATCAGGTCGAGCAGGGCGTTCACCCCGCTCGCCCCGAGCGATATGGCAAAGACGGCGAAAAGCTCCCAGCGGATCATCCGTGCCGACGGCAAGCGTAGGCTAGTGTCCTCCCCGAGTGCCACCTGAGGACTCTAGTCGGTGCGGCGGGGCGTTACCTTCGGTGACCAGCCTCAGCACGCCGGACTTGGGGCCGGGCGTGCCGGGCGAATGCGGACTCTGGGGGAGTGTGGACAGGAGCGAGCCCACGAACTGGACGGGCCGGGGCCCGGAGACCGCCGAGGCCCCGCAGGCCGCGAAGACCCCACAGGTGCCACAGGCCGCGAAGACCACCAGGGCCACGGAGGTGCCCGCCGACCTGGGGCGGCGGGGCATCGCGACCCACCCGGCGGCCCGGCACCTGCTGCTGCTGGTGGTGTACGTGGCCGCAGGGGTGGCGGCGACCTGGCCCAGCGCCACGTACCTGACGGGGCACCAGCTGCCGGCCGTACGCGACGTATCCGGCTACGTGTGGGACCTGTGGTGGACCGCGCACCAGGTCGTCCACCTGGGCAACCCGTTCTTCACCCACCTCATGGCCGCCCCGGTCGGCACCCAGCTCGGCTTCGACACCACCATGCCGCTGGCCGGGCTGATCGTGACCCCGATCACGCTGGCCTTCGGCCCCGTCGCCGCGTACAGCCTGCTGACCATCGTGCTGCCGGGCCTGCTGTGTTACGTGATGTACCGGGCGGCCCGGCTGTGGCTGGCCACCCCCGGCGCGATCGCCGCCGGGGCCCTGTTCGGCCTGTCATCGATGATGGCCTGGCAGGACTGGTTCCACCTGAACATCGCGCTCGGCACGCTGTTCCTGCCGATGACGCTGGAGGCCGCTGTCCGGCTGCGCCGCAGCGGCGCGGCGCCGCTGAAGCAGGCAGGGAACAGCCCTGGCCTGCGCCAGGGCGTGATCCTGGGCCTCGTGCTTGGCGCCAGCGTGCTGGTCAACCAGGAGTCGGCGGTGATGGCCGTGCTGCTGGCCGCGGCGGTGCTGCTGCCGTGGCTGACCCGCAACCGCAGCGCGCTGCGCGTGCTGGCCGCCGGAGCGCTCGTCGCCGTCGTCGTGGCCAGCCCGCAGCTCATCGCGATGGCGCAGCAAGCCGCCAGCGGCGGCGCGAGCATCAGTGCGGCCAAGCTGGCCGGCGACTACGACACCTACGGCGCCGGGCTCCCCGGCCTGTTCGCGCCCTCGCCTCAGCTGAACCACCTGCGGCTGCACTCGGTGGCGTCGCTCTACCAGTACCGCGTCTCCGCCGAGGCGGTGGCCACGTTCGGCCTGGTGCTGAGCGTTCTGGCGGCGTTCGGGCTGGTCGTTTCCTGGCGGCGCCGCAGTGCCCGGCTGCTGGCGCTGCTCTGGCTGGGCGGCGCTGCGCTGGCGCTCGGGCCCACGCTGGTGATCGAGAGCCAGGTCTACGTGCCGCTCGCCGCGACCTGGAACGGCGCGCGGGTATCCCTGCTCATGCCCTACACCTGGCTGGTGCACGTGCCGGGGCTGTCAGCGCTGCGCGAGGCCGACCGGCTGGCGCTGCTCGGGCTGGTCGGCGCCGCGGTACTGGCCGGCGGCGCGGTGGACTGGCTCAGCCGTCACGCCCGGCCGCTGCTCGCCGCGGCGGCCGTGCTCGCGATCCTGGAGGCCGGCTGGACCGGAAACCCCACCGTCCGCGGGATGATGCCCACGGCCGAAGCCCTGCGCGCCCTGGACGGGCCCATCGCCGCCGACCAATCAGGCTCGATCGTTCTGGACGTCCCCTTCGGCCTGCGCGGCGGGCTTCCGCTGTACGGGTCGGCGATCGCCAAGCCGGTGTTCCTGCTGGCCACCGCCGACGGCCACCCGCGGGCGGCCTCCTACACCTCCTGGGTGCCGCGAGCGACCACCCGGTGGTTCAAGGAACATCCGTTCTACGTTGAGCTGGTGGCCGTCCAGAACGGTCACGAGGTCCCCACGGCCGCACTCGCCGCGGCCCGCCGCGATGTCCGCCGCATGGACATCGGCTGGGTGCTGGACTGGAGCTCAAGCCAGCAGGTCACCCAGTACCTGACGGACACCGGCTTCGTGTTCGACTACCGGGCCGATCACGTGTCGGTTTACCGGCCAGGCAGGAGCTAGGGACGCTGGCCGCGGCCGGCCTCGGCGCGGCCTGCCTCGGCCGGGCGGGAACCTGACCCCTACTCGGCCTGGTCGCCCTCTTCCTTGACCCGCGCGACCGCCACCACGGACTGCCCGAACGGAGGGCGGTCGCCGATGACGCGCTCGAGCAGCCGCACCACCGGCACCACCAGGCGGTCGTAGACGGACATCGTCCCGCCCGTGGACGGCTGCTTCTTCAGCAGGCTGGTGAACGCGTAGTAACAGATCAGTCCCATTGAATTCGCGTAACGAACGTTGACGACCTCGAGCCCGGCCGCGGTCAGTGCCTTGCGCATCGAGCGCTTGGTATAGCGGCGCACGTGCCCGGTCGCGACGTCAACCGGGCTCATCGCGAACGGGAACGCGGGACACACCAGGACGATGTAACCCTCCGGCCGGACCAGCCTGGCCATGCTCTGGAGCGCCCCGACGTGGTCATCGATGTGCTCGAGCACGTTGAAGGAGACGAGGCACGAGTGGTCGCCGCGCTCCTCGGTCGGCAGCAGCAGCTGGCGCACCGTGACGCTGGGGTACGCGGCCATATGCTTCTTCAGCTCCGCGAACAGAGCCGGGTCCGCCTCGGTCGCCGTGTACTTCTCGACCGACGGGATCCACTCCATCGCATAGTCGCCGAGCCCGCTGCCGATCTCGATCGGATGCTCGCCGAGATACGGCTTGGCGAAGCCCGCGAACCACTTCCTGTGATTCCGGCACTCGGCCAGCGCCACGAGGACGTCGCACTGAATCTGCCGGTCACCGCGGATCTGATCCACGTCGCACTTGGTCGCGTCCTCAGAACGCGCAACTTCCACTCGACTCAACCTTTCGCCGCGAACATCGCAGGAATCCGGCCATGAAACCACAAACCCTCAGCCTCGCGTGAGCAATCCAGAGCTACGGTCATTACAATTGACCGTAGCTTGACCGTAGCTCTGCACCCGAGCGAGGTCTGCCTGGTATGTCCGGATTATTCCGACCGGACATACCACCACACCCCGGCTCGGGTGATCCTACCTGTGCCCAGTACCTGGCATGGTCACGCCGCGCAACTGGCGGCGCCGTGGTCCATCCCATGTGACGAGCGGGGACAGACCGTTACCGCCCGATTCCAGGTGCCGCATACACTGCGAGTGGGCAGCTGTCACACTGGTCGGCAATCGCGCTAAGGAGCACCGATGTACCAGCCGTACCCGTCATCGGGGCAGGCGCCCGCGCAGCAGCCGCCGCCGGCGCCCAGCTCGGTGCAGACCGCGGTCCGGCTCATGTACGCGGGCGCGGCCCTGAGCTTCATCGAGCTCCTCGTGGGCCTGGTCACGATCAGCAGCGTGAAGTCCGCCATCATCAAGGCGTATCCCCGCTACACGGCGAGCCAGGTGCACTCGCTGGAGGTGGCGAGCATCGCCATCGGCGTACTGGTCGGGGTCATCGCGATCGCCCTGTGGCTCTGGATGGCCCGGGCCTGCGCGGCCGGCCGCAACTACGCCCGGGTCACGGGAACGGTGTTCTTCGGCCTGAACACCCTGTTCCTGCTGCTCAGCCTCGCCCGCCCGCACGCCGGCCTCGGCCTGGTGTTCAACGTGCTGGTATGGCTGGCGGGCCTCGGCGCGGTGATCATGCTCTGGCGCCGCGAGTCAGCTCCCTGGTTCAGCCAGCCTCGGCCGTAAGCCGGATCAGCCGCGTCCACGCCAGCTCCGCGCCTGAGGCCAGGCAGCCGTCCACGACCACATCGGTGCCGAGGGCGCTGACGCGGACCTCGGGCAGCACCGGCGCCAGCCCTCGCAGCTCGGCGGTTACCGCGGCCGCGAAGCCGGGAGCCTGCCCGATGCCGCCGCCGAGGACGACAAGCTCCGGGTCGACCACGGTCACCACGGCGCTGATCGCCTTGGCCACCAGGCGCGCCTCGGCGGCGACGACCGCCGCGGCCCGCTCGTCGCCCCGGGCCGCGGCCTCGAAGACGCGCAGCGCGGAGACCGGCCCGCGCATGCCCGCCCGCCGCGCGGCGCGGACCACGGCGGGCGCGGAACCCGCGGCCTCGAGCATGCCCCTGCGACGCGCGTCCTGCTCGTCCGCGCCCTGCGGCTCCGAGATTGGCATGTACGCGATCTCGCCGGCCACGCCGTGCGCCCCCCGGTGCAACCTGCCGTCGAGGACCAGGCCCAGCCCGATGCCGGACCCGATCCAGACGAACGCGAAGCTCGAGAACTCCCGGCCATGCCCGCGGGCCTGCTCCGCGAGCGCCGCGGCGTCCACGTCGTTCTCCAGGACCAGCCGCGGCCCGAACGCCTCACGCAGCCCCGCGAGGACCGCCGGGCGGCTCAGGCCCGCCAGCCCGCCGGTCAGCGCCATGGCTCCCCGCCGCGGGTCGTAGACACCCGGGCTGCCGATCACGGTCTGGGTGATGGTGCTCCTGGCCACCCCGGCGTCGGCGCACAGCGAGTCCGCCAGGCCGATCAGCTCAGCCACCCGGCCGCGCACGCTCGACGCCCTGGTCCTCGCCGAGTGCTTCGCGCGGATCTCGCCGGTCAGGTCGGCCAGCGCACCGCGCAGGTAGTGGTGCCCGATGTCCAGCCCCAGCACGAAGCCGGCCTCCGGCCTGATCTCGTAGAGCAGGGCGGAGCGCCCGGGCAGGCCCGTGCGCTGCCCGGCGATCCTGACCAGCCCCGAGCGCTCCACGTTGGCCAGCGCCTGCGAGACCGTGGGCTTGGAGAGCCCGGAGATGCGGGCGAGATCGGCCCGCGAGCAGGGCCCGACCTGGCGGATGTGGCTGAGCAGCAGCTGCTCGTTCAGCGCCCGGATGAGCTGCGGCCGGGCCGCCTGGCCATTGAGCTGACCGGCTGGGGCTGACAGGCCGAGGAACTCGGCGTCAGCGGGATCGGCGCCTGGGGGCCCGGCGACGCCGGCGGCACCAGGTGAGCTGCTAGTCACGGCCACCTCCTCCGTCATCATCGGGCGGCCGCCTGACGGGCGCCAGCCAATATGTGGTACCGATCCAACGCCAGATAGTTAAAGGTTACAGTCCTAACCATTCATAACGCCGGAGAGTGTTCGGCCTATCGCAGATAGGCAAGGTGCTGGCCGTGGGGCCCCGAGCGCCCGCGGTTGCGGCCGAGATCATGTCCAAGCGAAGTGCTCTCCCTCCAGCACTGCCAGCCTCACAAAAAGCCAGCTCCACTCAGGCCGGCACAGCCCGGCCACCCTGTCGAGCCAGCAGGAACCGGTCCTGGCCAAAGCGTGGTCACAGTTCGGCCACGGGCCTGTGACTCCCACAATAGTTAGGATACTGTCCTAACTATCTTAGGGCAGGCGCGGCGGCGTGACGTCTTGGCGAACTAGCGGGTAATCGTGGCAGCTCTCCCGGTCGTGATCGGGCTCGACTACGGCGGCACGAAGACCGCTGCCGCGGTGTGCGACCTGGCCGGGAACCAGCTCGCGTCGACCACCGTCGACAGCGGCGGCGCGCTCGGGGCACAGGCCAGCTTCGGCCGCGGAATCCAGGTCTGCCGCGACCTGCTGAGCCTGACGGCGCCGGGCAGCGAGCTTGCCGCGGTCGGCGTATCCACGTTCGGGATTCCGTTCGAGGACCGGGTGGAGCTCGCGCCGGCCATCGACGGCTGGGACAAGCTGGCCATGGGCCGCGAGCTGCGCGCCGCGTTCGCCGGGGCCCAGATCCGGATGACCAACGACGCGAAGGCGGCAGCCCGCGCCGAGGTCCGCTGGGGCGTGCTGGCCGACTCCGACCCGGCCGTCTACCTGAACCTGGGCACCGGGCTGTCCGCCGCGATCGTGGTCGGCGGCCAGGTCGTGAACGGGGTCAACGGCGCGGCCGGCGAGATCGGCTACAACCTGCGCTCGGCGACGGACGTGGGCCTGGCCCTGGACCAGCGCTCGCTGCTTGAGCACATGGTCAGCGGCCAGGCGCTGGCGGAGCGGGCGGCCGGGCCTGGCCGCCGCGGCACGCAGCTCACGGCCGCTGACGTCTTTGCCGCCGGTGCCGCCGACAGCCAGCTGGACGGCCTGATCAGCGAATTCACCGATGAGCTCGCCTTTCACCTGGTCAACCTCGCGATCCTGGTGAACCCCGCGCGGATCGCGGTCGGCGGCGGCATCGTCCGATCCTGGGCGCGGATCAGGCCGCCGCTCCAGCGCGCGCTGCAGTCCGGGACCCCGTTCCCGCCCGAGCTCGTGGTCGCGCACTTCCCGTATGACGCGCCACTGCTCGGGGCGGTGGCGATGGCCGTGGACGCGGCGCAGGACTGGGCCGCGGCATCCGGACGGCAGCCCCCTCGGGCCGAGCGAACGATGCACAACGGATACCTAAAGAAGGACTGATGTCATGAGACGCCTCAGCACATTCGGGATCATCATCGCGGCCGGCCTGCTCGCGGCCGCCTGCGGCGCCGGCGCAGGCAGCAGCGGCGGCGGCTCGGCAGCGACCAAGGGCACCGTCACCATCTCCAACGAGAACGGCGCCCTCTGGACCTGCGGCTTCAACCCGTATATCGGGTCGGACACCCTCCTGTCGGAAGGGTTCGTTTACGAGCCGCTGGTCTTTGTCAACCCGCTGCAGAACGGGAAGACCACGCCGATGCTGGCCACCGCCTGGTCGTGGGGGGCCGGCAACAAGTCGCTGACGTTCACCATCCGCCACGGGGTCAAGTTCTCCGACGGGACGCCGCTCACCCCGGCCGACGTGGTGTTCACCTTCAACCTGCTCAAGAAGTACTCCGCCCTGGACCTGCCCGGGGACTGGGGTGCGCTGTCCAGCGTCAGCCAGGCCGGGTCCGACCAGGTGACGATGAACTTCAAGACCGCGGCGGTCCCCTACTTCTACTACATCGCCGACCAGACCCCGATCCTGCCCGAGCACATCTGGTCGAAGATCTCCAACCCGGCGACTTTCTCCGACCCGCACCCCGTCGGGACGGGGCCCTACGTGGTGAACCCGTGCACCAACGCGAACATCACCTACACCGCGAACAAGCATTACTGGCAGCCCGGCCTGCCGCACATCGCCAAGGTCGAGTACCCGGCGTTCACGAGCAACAACACGGCCAACGACCAGCTGGCGAACGGCCAGGCCCAGTGGGGCTCCCAGTACATCCCGGCCATCCAGTCGTTCTACACCTCGAAGAGCCCGTCGTTCCACTACTGGTTCCCGCCGACCGTGAACGTTTCCCTGGTGCCGAACCTGACCAACCCCCTGCTGGCCAACGTCAAGGTCCGCCAGGCCATGTCGTACGCCATCGACCGCGGGAAGGTCTCCTCGATTGGCGAGTCCGGGTACGAGCCGCCCGCGAACCAGGCCGGCATCGTCACGCCGACGTTCTCCAGCTGGCTCGACACCTCGCTGGCGAGCCAGCACAGCTACTCCTACAATCCGGCCAAGGCGAAGCAGCTGCTGGCCTCGGCCGGCTTCAGGCTGGGCTCCGACGGCATCATGGCCAACGCACAGGGCCAGAAGCTGTCGTTCAGCGTCATCAACATCGGCGACTACTCCGACTGGGTCGCCTCGATGCAGGTGATCCAGCAGAACCTCAAGGCCGTCGGCATCCAGCTCTCGCCGGACAACCTCACGAACACGGCCTTCACCGCCGCCCTGTACGCCGGCAAGTACCAGCTGGCCTACTACGACCAGCAGTCTTTCGGCCCCGGCCCCTATTACGAGCTGCGGAACTGGCTGGACTCGGCCAACACGGCCCCGATCGGGCAGACCGCGACCAGCAACTATGAGCGCTACAGCAGCCCGGCCACCGACGGGCTGCTCCATTCCTACGCGGCCACCACCAGCACCACGCAGCAGCACGCGATCGTCAATCAGCTGCAGCAGGTCATGGTGACCGAGCTGCCGATCATCCCGGTCGTGGAGGCCGTGGACTGGTTCCAGTGGGATGACGCGCACCTCACCGGCTGGCCCACCGCCACCAACCCATACGCCCAGCCGTCCGCGTACGCGTACCCGGACATGGAACAGGTGCTGCTGCACCTCCAGGCGAAGTGACCCGGTGCGTGCCCGGGGGCCAGCCCCCGGGCACGCACCACCCCGCCGCTCTACCCCGCCCGGCCCCCCGCGAGAGTATCTGACCATGACGACGAGGAGACGAGCTTGAGATTCGCGCTCCGCCGCCTCGGGTTCTTCGTGTTCACGTTGTGGGCGGCGCTGACCCTCAATTTCCTGCTGCCGCGGCTGATGCCGGGGAACCCCGCGCTGGCCATGCTGTCCAAGTTCCACGGGCAGCTCGGCCCGGGCGCGCTCAACGCCCTGGAGCACCTCTACGGGATCAACACACACCAGAGCTTGCCAGCCCAGTACGTCAGCTACCTGCACCATGTGGTAACCGGCAACTTCGGGACGTCGCTGGACTTCTACCCGGCGTCGGTCAACTCGGTCATCGGCGGCGCGATCTGGTGGACGCTTGGCCTCGTGGGCATCACCACGATCCTGGCCTTCGCGCTCGGCACCGGCCTCGGCATCGTGTCAGCCTGGCGCCGAGGCGGGCGGCTGGACAGCGTCCTGCCGCCGGTGTTCGTGGTCACGTCCGCGGTGCCGTACTTCTGGGTGGGTATGGTGCTCGTGCTGATCTTCGGGGTCAGCCTGCACTGGCTGCCCAGCCAGGGCGGCTACTACGTCTCGACGGACACCCCGTCGCTCTCGCTCACCTTCTTCGAGGACGTGCTGAACCACGCCGTGCTGCCCGCGATCTCGCTACTGATCACCACGATCGGCACCTGGATCCTGACCATGCGCAACACTATGATCACCACTCTGGCCGAGGACTACGTGCGGATGGCCCGCGCCAAGGGCCTGCCCGGGCGTCGCATCATGGTCGACTACGCGGCTCGCAACGCGATCCTGCCGAACCTCACGGGCTTCGCCATGTCTCTCGGTTTCGTGGTCAGCGGAGCGATCCTGATCGAGTACGTGTTCAACTACCCCGGCATCGGCTACATGCTGCTGCAGGCCGTGCAGGGTGAGGACTTCCCGCTGATGCAGGCGCTGTTCCTGCTCATCACCGTCGCAGTGCTGGTGGCCATCCTGATCGCCGACCTCGCCACCGCGCTGCTTGACCCGCGCACCAGGGCGGCTCGGTAGCCATGTCCATGCCTGTCTCCGGGGTCTCCACCACCTTCAGCCCGCCCGGCCAGGAGCCCGGTACCGCGGGGCCCGGGGGGTTGCCGGCCACCCACGCAATGGCGCGGATAGGCCGCGCGGTGCGGTCGAACCGCAAGGCGACCGCGGGCACCGCGCTGCTCGCGTTGTTCGTCCTGGTCGCGCTCTTCCCGGGGGTGATCGCCCGCGACAGCCCAAGCGCGGATGCCTATTCGCCGCGCCTGGGCCTGTCGACCGCCCACCTGCTCGGCACCACCGCATACGGGCAGGACATGTTCGCGCAGCTGGTGTGGGGCACCAGGAACGTCCTGATCATCGCGTTCACGGTCGGGCTGGCCGCGACCGCGATAGCGGTGCTGATCGGCGTCGCGGCTGCGTACCTCGGCGGGCTGTGGGACAGCTCGCTCAGCGTGCTCACCGACGTGCTGCTGGTCATCCCCCTGTTCCCGCTGCTAATCGTGATCGCCGGCTATGCGCACGGCGGGGGCACTCTGGTGCTCATCCTGGTGATCACGCTCACCGGCTGGTCCTACACTGCGCGCCAGCTGCGGTCGCAGGCACTCTCGCTGCGCGGCCGGGACTACCTGGAGGCGGCCCGGGTACGCGGCGAGCGCCGGCTGTACATCATCGTGGTGGAGCTCATCCCCACCATGACCTCGCTGATCGTGGCGAGCTTCCTGACCAACGCGCTGTACGCGGTGCTGTTCGCCTCCAGCCTGCAGTACATCGGCCTGGGCGACCCCAACACGCAGAGCTGGGGCACGATGCTGTACTGGGCGCAGAACAACGCGGCGCTGCAGACCGGCCAGCCCATGTGGGCCATCGCGCCCGGGGCCTGCATCGCCGCGCTGGGCGCGGCGTTCGCCCTGCTTAATTACGCCTTCGACGAGATCGGCAACCCAGCCCTGCGACCGGTACGGAGGGTCCGTGGCAAGCGCGCGCGCTGACGTTGACCAGCGTTCCGCGGGCTGGAGCCCCGCGGCCGGGCCGATTCTCGCGGCCCGTGACCTCTCGGTCGAGTACGCGACGGACCGCGGCGCCGTCCTCGCCGTCGACCGGGTCACCTTCGACCTGGACCCAGGCGAGTTCATCGGGATCGTCGGGGAGTCCGGCTGCGGCAAGTCCACGCTGCTGTTCGCGATCGCCCGGCTGCTGGTACCGCCGGCCGGCATCACCGGCGGCAGCGTGACGTTCAAGGGCGTGAGCATGGTGGGGCTGACCGAGAAGGAGCTGGCCGCGGTACGCTGGAAGGACATGTCCGTGGTCATGCAGAGCGCGATGAACGCGCTCAACCCGGTGAAGTCGATCGGGGGGCAGTTCAAGGACGCGATGCGGGCCCACGGTGTCACGTCCCGGGAGGAGATCGCCGGGCGTTCGGCCGAGGTGCTCAAGATGGTCGGCATCGACCCGGTGCACCTGAAGAGCTACCCGCACCAGCTGTCCGGCGGCATGCGGCAGCGCTCGATGATCGCGATGGCGATGCTGTTCACCCCCGACCTGGTGATCATGGACGAGCCCACCTCGGCCCTGGACTCCCTGGTCAGCCACTTCTCCGACCGCCTCATGGTCATGTACGCGGGCCAGGTGGCCGAGCTCGGGGCCACGCGCCGGGTCTTCGACTCCCCGCTGCACCCCTACAGCATCGGCCTCTTGGATGCCTTCCCCTCGATCCGCGGGCCGCGGCTGAAGCTGACCGGGATCCCGGGCAGCCCGCCGGACCTGGCCCGGCCACCCCAGGGCTGCCGGTTCGCGCCGCGCTGCCCGAAGGTCATGGCCCGCTGCGAGACCACGCCGCCCGGTCTCTACCAGGTCGAGGGCACCGAAGTCCGCTGCTTCCTGCACGAGGGAGCCAGCAGCCGGGCGACAGTGCCACAGGAAGAACAGTGATGCGGGGAGAACACGGTGACTGAGCTGCTGCGGACGGAAGGGCTGACCCGGCACTTCAAGATCGGAAGTGCGCTGTCCCGGCGCGTGCTGCACGCCGTGGACGACGTCAGCGTCTCGATCGGCGAGCGGCAGATCGTCGCCCTGGCTGGCGAGAGCGGCAGCGGCAAGAGCACCATTGCCCGGCTGCTGACCAAGATCTACAAGCCCACCAGCGGCGAGATCTATTTCCAGGACCAGCCGCTGTCGGCCATCACCTCCCGCAAGGACAGGCTCCGCTACAGCGGCCTGGTGCCCATGGTTTTCCAGGACCCGTTCAGCTCGATCAACCCGGTGTTCCGTATCTCGCACGGCATCATGCGCGGGCTCAAGCTGCATCGACGCGAGCTGTCGGGGCCGCAGCGCCGCGCCGAGGCGACCCGGGTCCTCGAGCTGGTCGGGCTGACCCCGGCGGCCGAGGTGCTGCAGCGGTTCCCGCACGAGCTGAGTGGCGGGCAGCGGCAGCGGGTCGGTTTCGCCCAGGCCCTGGCCCTGCGGCCGAAGCTGATCGTGGCCGACGAGCCGGTCTCGATGCTGGATGTCTCGATCCGGATCGGGTTGCTCAACATGATGGCCGACCTGCGCGACAGTCAGGGCGTGTCGATCCTCTACATCACCCACGACATCGCCAGCGCCCGCTACGTCGCCGACCGGCTGATCGTGATGTATGCCGGGCGCATCGCCGAGCAGGGCCCGGTCGAGGACGTCCTGGCCAGCCCCCGGCACCCCTACACCCAGCTGCTGCTGTCCGCCGTGCCCGACCCGCGCGCCCCCCTGAACGTCACCGCGGAGACCGACCGCGGCGAGCCGCCGCGCGTCATCGATCCCACTCCGGGCTGCCGATTCCGCTGGCGGTGCCCGCTGGCGATCGACGAGTGCCAGGTGACGCCGGAACTCAGCCAGCTTGCCGCGGACCACGATGCCGCCTGCCATGTGGCGCGCAGCGGCGCGGAAGTGAGGGCGTTCGGATGAAGCTGGCTGTCGTCGGTGGCGGGTCCACCTACACCCCGGAGCTGGTCGACGGCGTGGCCAGGCTGGCCGATGACGTCAAGGTCACCGAGCTGGTCCTGGTCGACCCGGATCAGGAGCGGCTGTCGGTCGTCGGCCCGGTCTCGGCCAGGATCATGCGCCGCTACGGCCATCCCGCGCGGCTGCGCTGGACCGCCAGCCTGGACGACGGCCTGGACGGCGCGGGCGCCGTCCTGCTGCAGCTTCGGGTGGGCGGCCAGGCGGCCCGCCAGCGCGACGAGACCTGGCCGCTGGAATTCGGCTGCATCGGGCAGGAGACGACCGGGGCCGGCGGGCTCGCGAAGGCGCTGCGGACGGTGCCCGTGGTCCTGGACATCGCCGAGCGCGCTCGCCAGCGCTCATCGGCCGGCGCCTGGATCATCGACTTCACCAATCCGGTGGGCATCGTAACCCGGGCGCTGCTCGACGCCGGCCACCGCGCGATCGGGCTCTGCAACGTCGCCATCGGGTTCCAGCGGCATTTCGCGCAGCTGCTCGGGGTTCCGCCCGAGCGCGTGGCGCTGGACCATGTCGGGCTGAATCACCTCACCTGGGAGCGGGCCGCCTACGTGGACGGGACCGACGCGCTGCCGGGCCTTATCGCCGCACATGGCCAGGAGATTGCGCCGCACACGGCGCTCCAGGCATCCGTTATGGACGATCTTGGAGCTGTGCCGTCGTCCTACCTGCAGTATTTCTACGAGCACGACGCTGCCGTGGCGCAGCAGCGCGGCCGCCCCACGCGGGCGGAGGACGTCACCAGGATCGAGCGTCAGCTCCTCGAGCTGTACGCCGACCCGGCCCTGGATACCAAGCCGGAGCTGCTGACCCACCGGGGGGGCGCGTACTACTCCGAGGCGGCGGTGGCGCTGCTGGCCTCGCTCGTCAGCGACGCTCGCGACCGGCAGGTGGTCAACGTGCGCAACGCCGGCACGTTCTCCTTCCTCGATGACGACGCCGTGATCGAGGTTCCGGCCGTCGTGGGCGCCGCCGGCGCCGAGCCGCTGCCGGCGGCCGCGCTGGCCCCGCTGATGCGCGGCCTGGTCGCGCACGTGTCGGCGTACGAGGACCTGGCCGTTGACGCGGCGGTGCGCGGCGGCGCGGAGCGGGTTCGCGCCGCGCTGCTGGCTCATCCGCTGGTCGGCCAGTACGACCTGGCCGGGCAGCTCGCCGACCGGCTGATCGCCGAGAACGCGCGGTACCTGCCCTGGGCCGGCGGCGAGCCGGAAACCGCGCAGTGCTGACGGGGGTGGACGACCCCCCGGACCCCCCGCTGCCGTCCGCTCGGGCCGGCGGGCCGGCCCTCGCGTCCGGCACGGCTTGCGCCAGGGCGGCCGGCCGGTGAGCCGCCCGCTGCCTGCGCTGCTGGCCGTCGATGGCGGCAACAGCAAGACGGACGTGGCGCTGGTCGCCGCCGACGGGACACTGCTGGCCAGCGCCCGCGGCCCGGGCGTGCCGGGGATGCTGGCGCCCGAGGAGACGATCCGGGTGCTCGCCTCCCTGGCCCGCGACGTGGCCGCCCGGGCGGGCCTCCCCCCGGCCGATTCCGGCTCCCGGATAGTGCGGCACCTGTCGGCCTGCGTGGCCAATGCTGACCTGCCCGAGGAGGAGCGGCAGCTCCGCGAGGCCCTGCGCGCGGAGGGGTGGAGTGACACCACGCACGTGGCCAACGACACCTTCGCCGTGCTGCGGGCCGGTCTCGACGGGCCCGGCCCGCACTGGGGCGTCGGCGTCACCTGCGGCGCGGGAATCAACTGCGTGGGCGTGGCACCGGACGGGCGGACCACCCGGTATCTGGCGCTCGGCTCGCTGACCGGCGACTGGGGCGGCGGGCACAGCCTGGGCCAGGAGTCCGTCTGGTGGGCGATCCGCGGCGAGGACGGCCGCGGACCGCAGACCGCGCTGCGCGAGGCCGTGGCCGCCCATTTCGGCGAGGCGACCATATGGGACGTCGCGGTCGGGTTTCACACCGGGAAGATCGGCGGGGACGAGCTCCTCGGCCTGGTCCGGGTCCTGTTCGAGGTCGCGCGCGGCGGGGACGAGGTCGCGCTGGATCTCGTGCGCCGGCTGGCCCGGGAGGTGTGCGTGATGGCGGTCGCCGCGATCCGCCGCCTCGGCCTGGACGACCAGCCGGTACCCGTGGTGCTCGGCGGCGGCGTGCTGACCGCGCGCGACCCGCTGCTCACCGCCGAGATCACCAAGCGGTTCGCGGAGGAGGCCCCGCTGGCGGCGCCGTGCATCGTCGACATCCCGCCGGTGGCCGGCGCGGCCCTGCTCGGCCTGGATCACATCGGGGCAGCGCCCGGCGCCCAGGCCCGGCTTCGCGATGCGTACCTGCCCGCTCCGCCGTGATCATTCGCGGCTACCGTCCCGGCGACCTGGGCGACCTGTACCGGGTCTGCCTGCAGACCGGGGACCACGGCACCGACGCGACGGCGCAGTTTCGCGACCCGGACCTGCTCGGCCATCTCTATGCGGCGCCCTACGGAGTGCTTGAGCCGTGGCTGGCGTTCGTGGTCGAAGACCAGGACGGGGTGGGCGGCTACTGCCTTGGCGCGCTGGACAGCCGGGCGTTCGAGCAGCGCATGGAGGCGGAGTGGTGGCCGCCGTTGCGGCTTCGCCACGCCGAGCCGGACATCGCCGTGCGACAGCGCTGGACGCGTGACGAGCAGATCGCCTACCTGATCCACCACCCGCGGCGCACCGACGACGAGCTGATGGCGGGCTTTCCGTCTCACCTGCACATCGACCTGCTCCCCCGGTTCCAGGGCCGCGGAACGGGCCGCCGGCTCATGGACATGCAGCTCGCGGCGTTGCGGGAACGCGGATCGCGCGGCGTTCACCTCAACGTGAACTCCGCGAACCGGCGCGCCCTGGGCTTCTACCACCACCTCGGCTTCACCGAACTGCACGCCGGCGACAGGCACGTCCTCGGCATGAAGCTTCCGTAACGGCGGCCGGCGCGAGCGGTATGGCATTGTCCGGCGATCCTCGGGCGGCGCATACTGGGCGGGCCGTGGCGCGCGGCCTGGCAAGCCGGAACGGAGGCCGTGTTATTCGATCGAGTCGCCTGCTGCCCGCCTTCGACGCCCGCAGGCTGTCGTGAGCACGCACGTCACGGGCGTGACCAGCGGGACCTACCGGCTGCCGATGCCTCGGCCGTGGGGTCCGGCAGTCACCTGCCAGTACCTGATCGCCACCAAGGTCGAAAGCAGCGACGGCGGCACCGGGCAGGGTTTCAGCTGGGCTGTTCAGGCCGGGGCACAGGCGATCCGGGCGATGGTCGACGCGGACTGCCGTCCGGTCGCCGAGGGCGGCCCGGTAGCGCCGGCAGCGGCCTGGGATCGCCTGTGGTGGCACCTGCGCGAGGCGGGCGGGGGGATCACCACGCTGGCGATGGCGGCGATTGATATCGGCTTGTGGGATCTGCAGGCCAAGACCGCGGGACTGAGCCTGGCCGATCTGCTCGGCCGGCAGCGCGAGACGGTGCCGGTCTATGCCAGTGGCGTCAACCGGCACCTGACGCTGGACGAGCTCAAGGAGCAGGTGAGCCGCTGGATCTCAGCGGGGCATACCAGGGTCAAGATCAAGGTCGGCTTGCCCAGCCTGGACGAGGATCTCGAGCGGGTCGACGCCGTCCGGCGGATCATCGGACCCGGCCGGCTGCTCATGGTCGACGCGAACCAGCGGTGGGACCTGCCAGCTGCCCGCCGGGCCGCCAGGGCGCTATCGGCTTTCGACGTCTTCTGGCTGGAGGAGCCGCTCCCAGCCGAGGACGTCCAGGCCTACGCGCGGCTGCGGGCCGCTATCGACATTCCCGTCGCGGCCGGCGAGAGCCTGTACACCGAAGCACAGTTCCGGGACATCCTGCTCGCCGGCGCCGTCGACTTCGTCCAGCCGAATGTCTGCCGGGTCGGCGGCATCACGCCGTTCCTGCGCATCGCCAGGCTCGCCCGCCTCTTCGACATTCCGGTCATGCCGCATCTGCTGCCCGACATCTCCGGGCAGCTGGCCCTGTGCCTGCCACTGCCGGGCATGATCGAGGACATCGACGAAGGCTCCTTCGCCGCGCTCGGCGCGCTGGCCCGGCCCAGCGGGGTCGTAGTTAGCGGGGACAGCCTGCAGGCACGGACTCAGCCAGGGCACGGACTGGTCTTCGCCACCGACAGCCTCGAAGAAGTCACCGGGTGACCGACGAGCCGCCAACGTCCCGCCCGTCGTGAGATGCCCGCGCTGGCCTGTCGCCGGGCCGGCCAGGCTGGATACCGCCGCAGCGACGCGACCGCGAACGTCGGAATCGGAGTTATCCGAGCGGCGTGTGGTATGTGGGGCGCGCACCTCGAATGGGCGGACACAAGCGTGGGGTCCGTCCGCCCCGTTTCATGATCTAGGAGCCAAACCCGTCCTATATGCGGGTTTCGCTCCTAGATCTTTCGGCGATCTCAGCCGTCGGCCTTGCCGCCTAGCAGGTAGCACGCAATGGCGGCCGCGGACGCGACGTTGAGCGAGTCCACTCCCCCGCTCATCGGTATGCGCACGCTCAGGTCGGCCTGGTCGCGCCAGCGGGCGGAGAGCCCGTCTCCCTCGGTTCCGAGCAGCAGGGCGAGCCGGCCGCCGCCCGCC
>WNFI01035991.1_pt1 | contig 45714 bp, 61 predicted proteins | sample 5400471 | NCBI WGS metagenome assembly WNFI01 (sample SAMN13153348, study PRJNA577476) | soil metagenome | isolation source: 100 cm saprolite on Douglas fir-dominated hillslope | place: USA:California | collected 2013-09-17
TGACCCTTTGACGCCCCCGCCGCTGCCCAGCCGCATCGCCAATCCCTTCTAGGCCTGCCAACCATATCGACATAGACTCACAAGCTCTCAGCATGAGGGAAATCTTTAGTGGCATAAGCAGAAACTCCTGATCCTAAGCGAACCTCACCCTGAGGAGGCCTCCTGAGCCCTGCGAAGGAGGCCGTCTCGAAGGGTCATCGCGACACGAACAGCGCGTCGACCGCGGTGACGCCCTGCCCTTCTGCGTGCGCGAACAGGGGATTGATGTCGATCTCCATGATCTCGGGCATGGTCAGCATGAGCCGGCCGACCAGCGCCGCGACATGCGCCACCGCCTGGACGTCGACCGGTGGTGCGCCGCGGAAGCCACGCAAAAGCTTGGCCGCGCGCAGCTTCAGGATCTCATCGGCGATCGCCGGCTCCGGCAGGTCGGGCGGCAGCAGGCGGACGTCGCCCAGCGCCTCGACCATCACGCCGCCGAGGCCGACCAGCACCACCGGGCCCCAGGCCGGATCGCGCTTGGCGCCGACCACGAGCTCGACGCCCTTCGGTGCCATCTTCTCCACCAGAACGCCGTCGAGAGTGAGCCCGGGCTGGGCGCGTCCGATGTTCGCCTGCAGGGTCGCCCACGCCGCGCGCACGGCGGCTGCATCGGCGAGGCCGAGCAGGACGCCGCCGGCCTCGGTCTTGTGCGCGAGCGCCGCCGCCTGCGCCTTCATCGCCACCGGAAAGCCGACCTTGCCGGCGAGGGCGGCCGCCTCGTCGGCGGAGCGCGCCAGGCCGCCCGCGGGAATGCGCACGCCCATCGCGTCCAGCAGCTGCTTGCCCAGCCATTCGGGCTGCGGGCCGCGGCCCAGCTTCGGCAGGCCCTGGAACGGCGCCGCCGCCACCGGCGCCGGCATCGCCGCCAGCCGCTTGCCATGCGCCGTGACCCGCGCCATGGCGCGCAGCGAATCCTCCGACGAGCGCGACAGGATGACGCGGTTCTGGCGCGCGAGATCGAGGAAGTCCTGCGGCAGCGGCGAGCGGTCGCCGAGCATCGCCAGCACGACCGGCTTCTCGCTGCCCTTCGCCACCGCGATGAGGTCGCTGAGGTACCGCATCGAGTGCCGCGGGCTGCTGTTCGGGATCGAGACCAGGAGGCTGCCCAGCGCCGGGTCGTCGAGGATCGCCTTGCAGCCGATGCCCACCAGCTCCGGCTGCCACAGCGCCTGGGTCGCGAGGTCGAGCGGGTTGCGGGGCGGGGCGAAGGCCGGCACCTGCGGCTTGAGCTCGGCCTCGATATGCGGCGACAGCGGCGGCAGCTCGGCGCCGAGGTCGTCGCAGAAATCATGCGCCATGGCGCAGAAGGCGCCGGAGAAGGTGACGATGCCGAGGCCCTTGCTGGGCGGCTTCGGAAACCGCGCCAGGATCTCGGCGGTGTCGATGAGCTCGTCGAGCGAATCCATGAGCAGGATGCCGGCATGGGTCACGAAGGTGCGCATCACCGCGTAGTCGCCGGCCAAGGCGCCGGTGTGCGAGCCGGTCGCCGCCTTGCCGCGCTCACCGCGGCCGGGATGCACCATCAGGATCGGCTTGCCGCGGGCGCGTGCCCGTCCCGCCGCGGCGAGGAAAGAAGCCGTGTCGCGGATCTGCTCGACATAGACGACGATGACGCGGGCGACCGGATCCTCGGCCAGGAAATCGATGTAGTCGGCGAGGCCCAGGCCCGCCTCGTTGCCGGTCGAGATGGTGTAGGCGACCGGGATGTCGCGCGCCTCGAGCGCCCATTTGAAATGCGAGCCGAGGCCGCCGCTCTGCGAGATCACCGCCGCGGCGGGATCGGGCGAGCCCTTGATGCTCTTGATCGGATTGCCGCCGGTGAAGCCGACCCACAGCCGGTCGATGTAATTCTGGTAGCCGAGACAGTTGGGCCCGAGCAGCGCCAGGCCGCCGTCGCGCGCGATCTTCGCGATCTCGTCCTGGGCCGCGCGCTCGCCGACCTCGGCGAAGCCGGCGGCGAAGATCACCGCAGCACCCACCTTGCGCTTGATGCAGTCGATCACCGCCTCGCGCACACTGGAGGCCGGCAGGGTGAACACCGCGACGTCGACGCCCTCGGGCAGCTCGGCGATGCTGGTCAGGACCTTGTGGCCCTCGATCTCACCGCCGCTGCGCCCGACAAGGTGGACCGCCCCCGGGAACTCGTTCGCCTTGATGTTCTTCAGCACCATGTGGCCGGCGGTGCCCGGCTTGCTCGAGATGCCGACGATCGCGATCGATTTCGGCCGCATCATCCGCTCGATGACGGCGACGCTCTTCGGCAGCGCCGGAGCCCGGGTCGTCAGGTCGTTCATGTCCCGCCTATTCCGCCTTGATGTGGTTGGCCCGCACGACCGCGCCCCATTTGGCGCGGTCCGCCGCGAAGATCTTCGTCGTCTCCTCGGGCGTGGTCGTGGTCGGGTCGAGGCCGGAATTGCGCAGCCGCGCCGCGACCTCCGGCGTCTTCCAGCCGCGCTCGATCTCGTCGTGCAGCTTGTCGATGATGGGACGCGGCGTGCCGGCCGGGGCGACCAGGCCGAACCAGGTCGTCGAGGTCAGCTCGGGAATGCCAAGCTCGGTCACCGTCGGCACGTCCGGAAAGCTCGGATAGCGGTCCGGCGACGTCACCGCGAGCAGCCTCACGAAGCCGTTCTGGCGGAGCGTGATCGCCGTGTTGGTGACGTCGTAGGCCCACTGAATCTCGCCCTGCATCATGGCGGTCGCGAACGGGCCGGTGCCGCGATAGGCGACGTGATCGCTGTCGAAGCCGATCTTGCTCTTGAACAGCTCGGCGGCGAGGTGCGGCAAGGTGCCGATGCCGGGCGAGCCGTGGTTCAGCTTCACCCCGCCTTTCGCGTATTTCACGAAGTCCTGATAGGTCGCGACCGGCACCTTGGCGTTGGTCTCGAGCACGATCGGCAGGTTCACGAGCAGGGTGATCGGCGCGAACGCCTTGGCCGGATCGTAGCTCATGTTGGTGTAGAGATCGGCGTTCACCGCAACCAGGCCGAGGCCGACGATGTAGAGGGTGTAGCCGTCCGGCGGCGCGCCGGCGAGAATGCCGCCGGCGATGTTGCCGGCCAGCCCCGGCTTGCCGTCGACATAGAACGGCTGGCCCAGCGCCTGGCTCAGATGATCGGTCAGCACGCGACCGATGAGGTCGGTCGGCCCGCCTGGCGGGTAGCCGGTGAGTACCCGCACCACCTTGGTCGGATAAGCCGGCGTCTCGGCGGCGAGGCCGTGCCCGCCGCTGAGCGCCAACGCGGAAGCGAGCGCCGCGGCGCCGATCCAGGCCTTGCGAATGCGCGCTGCGGCGTGCGCCATGTTCCCTCCTCGATGCGCCGGCGCGGCGGTGTTTCGCCGGTGGCGCGCTCGTGCGCAATGCGCACAAATCGTTCTTTTGTGAACCGGAGCATAGCGAGCGGCGCCAAAAACTGTCAACGCCGCCGGCTACGCCGCGCCGATCAGGAGCGGCCGCATCTCGGCCGCGGCGCGGCGCAGCACCGGCAGGAACACGCCGGTCATGTCCGGCTTGCCGGCGCGGCCGGCGGACGCGATGGCGTGCATCGCGGCGACGACGCGGCCGGCGCGGTTCAGCACCGGAACGGCAATGGCGCGCAGGTCGCGCTCGACCTCCTGGTCGCCGAGGCACATCCCCTCCTCGCGCACCTTCAGGATGACGCGCTTCAGCTTCTTGCGGTCGGTGATGGTGAACGGCGTCAGCGCCCTGAGCTCGACCCGCTTCAGGAACGCATCCAGCTCCGCGTCGGGCAGGCTCGCCAGCAGCACGCGGCCCATCGACGTGCAATAGGCGGGCAGATGCGCGCCGACGTCGAGCAGGCTCGGCTCGTGCCGTCGCGCGGTCGACCGCGCGACGTAGATGACGTCGTCGCCGTGCAGGATCGACACCGAGCAGGATTCGCCGATCGTCTCGCTGACTCTCTCGATCACCGGCTGCGCGACCCGCGGCAGCAGGCTCGAGGAGAGATAGGCGCGGGTGAGGCCGAGCACCCGCGGCGCCAGGCGGAAGAACTTTCCGCGCGCCTCCATGTAGCCCAGGCTTTCGAGGGTGAGCAGGCAGCGCCGGACACTCGCCCGCGACATCTGGGTGAGCTTCGCCACCTCCGACAGGGTCAGGTATTCGTTCTGGTTGGCGAATGCCTGCATCACCGCCAGCCCGCGCGCCAGGGCGGCCACGTAATCGCGCCGCTTCAGGTTACGGGCCGGGGTGGCGGCGAGGCGGTTGGACATGGCCTTTTTTAGACCCGCTCGCGTTTAGCCGCCACACCGGCCGGATATTCCAGGGGGCCCAAATTCCCGCAGGGGCGAAGCCCCCTGCAACCCCGGGCCCCCTGGGACCCCGGCCCTAAACGCTCGCGGGCGAGCGGCCATCCGAATGTGGATACGCGCGCGACGTTTACTTTTTGCCGGAACCCCTTGATTTACATCAATGTGACCGGGCGGGAATGCGCGAGACTGGCCGGGCGTTGTCTCGCCAGATAGGAAGAGGCCCGACCATGTATCAGTCGTTCCAGCTCCCCTCCATTCAGCACCGCCTGCCGCGACGCAGGGCCGCCACCGCCGCCCGCACGCTCACTCCTGCCGACCAGCTATGGGTCTGGCGCGGCGCGTTTATGCTCGGCGCCGCGGCCTGGATCGCGCTCGGCTGCGTGATCAAGGCCATCGTCTAGCCGGCCCACTGCGGGCAGCCGCGCAGCCTGAGCTTCGGTCACTTTTTTGCCACGGGCGGCGGCGTGGCAATGTGCCCTTGGCAATTTGGTTGTCACAGCGATCTTTCGACCCCGATTTCGTCACCTCGCCTATTCTGCGCCCCCTGGTTCCTTGTTGGGGTGGATGCCGACACATGAGAGGGATTGCGTCCAAGACGCGGCAAAGCCTGAATATCGGTTTCCGGACCAACCGTTATCTCAATGCGCTCTATCGGCTGGTGAACCGCGCGCTTCATCGCGTGCGGCCGCGCGGTATCGACGACGGCGATTGGGGCTTCGCAAATGTCGTGCGGCACGAGACCGACCTCGTCGAGATCATGGGCCGGCCCCGGCCGCAGGTCCTGAAGAAGGTGACCAACCGCCTGGATAGCCTGTGTCAGGATTTCATCCGGCGTTCGCCCTTCATCATGATCGGCTCGCACGACGCCAAAGGGAACGTCGACGTCTCGCCGAAGGGCGACCCGGCGGGGTTCGTGCAGATCCTCGACGACCGCACTCTGGCGATCCCGGAGCGGCCCGGCAACCTCCGCGCCGACACCTTCCGCAACATGTTGACCCTGCGCAACCCGAAGGTCGGCCTGATCTTCATCATCCCGGGCAAGAGCGAGACGCTGCGCATCTGCGGCCCGGCGCGGATCGTCCGCGACCTCGACCTGCGCGAGAAGATGGCGCTCAACGGCAAGACCCCCGAGCTGGCACTGGTGGTGCGGGTGGAAGAGGCGTTTTTCCATTGCGCCAAGAGCATGGTGCGCTCGCGGCTGTGGGACCCGGCCGAATGGCGGCCGGTGGATGGGCTCCCCTCGCTGGCCGACGCGATGGTCCGGCACGGCAAGCTCAAGGAAAGCGTCGACGTCATGGCCTCGATCATCGACCGCGACGAGAAAGAGCGCCTGTACCAGCTGGTCTTCATCATCGGCGGCGCGTCGCAGCTGCTAGCTCTTTGTTGACCCGCTCGCGGGGGGCTGCCCGCGTTTTCTGAGCGCGCTTGCCCATCCGGGTTCGCGGGTCACTCCGCACGCGCTCTACCCTTCATCACGGGCGCGTGATAGCCTGATTTGCTTAGAGCCCTAAGGGCCGTCGGACGCGGTTCGGGAGAACGCCGATGTTCCTGCGCAATCAATGGTACGTGGCCGCATGGTCGCACGAGGTGGCGCGCACGCCGCTGGCGCGGCGCATCGCCGGCGAGCCGATCGTGCTCTGGCGCACCACCGGCGGCAAGGCGGTGGCGTTCGAAGACCGCTGTCCGCACCGTCTTGCGCCGCTGTCCAAGGGCCAGATCGTCGGCGACGCGCTGCAATGCGGCTACCACGGGGTCACCTTCGACGCGACCGGCGCTTGCGTGCACGTGCCGGGTCAGGACGACGTCCCGAAAGGCGCCGTCCGGGCCTATCGCCTCGAGGAGAAATGGGGCTGGATCTGGCTGTGGCTCGGCGAGGCGGCGCGCGCGGATGCGGCGCTGCTCCCGGATTTCCACTGGCAAGAAGAACCGGGCTGGGCGCCAATCGGCGGCACGCTGCACTTCAAGGCCCACTACCAGCTGCTGCTGGACAACCTGCTGGACCTGTCGCACGAGGCGTTCCTGCACCAGGCCACGATCGGCAACCGCGCCGTCGCCGACGTGCCGGCCGAGATGACCTCCGAAGGCGACCACGTGCGGGTGACGCGGCTGATGCGCGACGTGCCGGCGCCGCCGCTGTTCGTGCGGGCGCGCGGTTTCAAGACCAATATCGACCGGCTACAGGACATCACCTTCAGCCCGCCCTGCTACATCAACATCAACGTCCGCGCGACGCCGGCCGGGAGCAACGACCTCTCGCAGGCGCTCGAATGGCGGGTGCTGAACGCCCTGGTCCCGGAGACCGAGCGCACCACGCATTATTTCTGGGGCCTGCCGCGCCATTTCTGCCCGGACGACCGCGAGATGGACGCGATGCTCGATACCGCCATCGTGCGCACCTTCCGCGAGGACCAGGCGATGCTCGAGGTGCAGGAGGAGATCCTGGAGGAGCGTTCGCTCGACACCCGCACCCTGGCGACGCGGGTCGATGCCGGACCCAGCCGCGCCCGCAGCATCATCGCGCGGCTCGGACGAGACGAAGCGCAGTTGTCGCAAACATGAGGACCTGACCATGGCACAAGCATTGTCGCGGGACGAATTCCTGGCCCAAATGCAGTCCCGAATCCGCGGCCGCGAGCACCGCACCCATCCGATCGTCCAGGCCGTCGAGAAGGGCACCGCGACGCCGGAACAGATCGGATATCTCGCCGTGCTGTTCTTTCACTTCACCAAGCACACGCCGCAGGTCATCTCGACCATCCATTCGCGCTGCGACGATCCGGCGATCCGCCGCAAGATCATGGACACGCTGATCGACGAGGACACCGAGCTGCGCTGCGGCAGCGCCTCGCACCACCAGCTGGCGCTCGATTTCGCGACCCGCTTCATCGGCTGCACGGAACAGGAGGTCATCGACCACCCGGTCCCGCAGCTGCTGCTCGACATGACCGCGTACCGCTACAAGGTGGCGCACGAGATGCCGGTGCCGATCGCGCTCGGCAATTCCGGGATTGCCGGCGAATCGCATTTTCCGGACACCGTGGTGATGATCAGCGAGGGGCTCCGCAACCATTACGGGGTGAAGGACGAAGACCAGGAATCCTGGATCGTCCACATCGATGGCGACGCCGAGCACGGCGACACGGCGCTGAAACCGGTGCTCGCCACCTGCACCACCGGCGACCTGCAAGAGAAGATGCTGTGGTGCATCGACAACTATCTCGACCACTGGGCCCGGTTCTGGCGGGAGAGCGAGCGCGGCGAGAAGCTTAAGATCCCGATCCGCCGGCGGAGTGCCGCGGCGGCGGAGTGATCATCGGCCGAAATCCCGACGGACATCGACGTGACTCGCTGTTAACGGCTTCTTAAGCCCCGCGGCAGGACAAATCGAGCGGCTGTTGCCAATCGACGGGGGGCTCTATGAGTCCGTTACCGCGCGTTACCGCGCAGGGTCGGGAGCGCATCTGCCGTGAATTCGACGATCGGGGGCCGGAGGCCTGCGTCACCGAGATCCTCGACGACCTCGAACGAAGCAATCCGGAGTTCCTGAAGCTCGCCGAGCGCTGCGCCGCCGGGCTGCGCCGGATACCGAAATTCCTGACCGGCTTCGCCATGTTCTACCGGCTCCTCGTCCAGCAATGGCCGGTGCGGGACTGGCGCCTCAGCCCGCTGCCGCGGGTGACGGCGGAAACGTGTCGACGCGTGATCGAGAAGCTCCGCGAGCGGGGATCCGAGCCGTTCATAGCCGGAGCCGTCGAGGCGCTCGAATGCGACAACCCCGAGCTCCTGGTGATGGTGGACGGCTTCGCGCACCGGCACAATGACTACCTCGCGCTGATGCAGGCCTTCCTGGTCCTCTACGAGGTGCTCGTGCTGCAGTCCGAAGCGGACCGGCTCTCCCTGCACTGAATTCGGGCGCCTCACGGGTAGCCGCCACACCGGCCGGGTATTGCCAGGGGGCCCAAACTCCTGCAGGGGGCGAAGCCCCCTGCAACCCCGGGCCCCCTGGGACCCCGGCCCTACCCGCTCGGCGCCGGGCGCATATCCCAAGTCTTTTCCGGGGGCGACGCCCCCAAACCCCGGGCGCCGTTTGACCGGGCTCGTCCTACAGCATCGGCAGGTCGCGGGGCGGACCCACCGGGAACGCCTGGTCGATCGCCGCGATCTCGGCTTGGGTGAGACGGAGCTTTCCGGCGCCGGCATTTTCCACGGTGTGCTCGGCGCTCGACGCCTTGGGAATGGTGAACAGCGAGTCGCGCCGCACCAGGAAGGCCAGGGCGACCTGCCGCGGCGTCACGTCATGTGCTGCGGCGATCTGCTCCAGCACGCGGCCGCCGGCGCTGCGCGGGCTGGGAAAATCTCCGTGCCCGAAGGGGCTATAACCGACGACCGCGAGGCCGTGGTCCTCGCACCAGGGCAGGACCGCGTGCTCGATGGCGCGCTCCTTCAGGTGATAGAGCACCTGATTGCAGGCGATCGGGCGGCCGCGGGCGGCCGCCAGCGCGTCCTCCAGATCGTCCACGTCGAAGTTGCTGACACCCCAGGACAGGATCTTTCCCTCCTCGCGCAAGCGCTCGAAGGCGGAAAACGTCTCGTCCAGGGGATAGTCGCCGCGCCAGTGCAGCAGGTAGCAGTCCAGCCGGTCGGTCCGCAGACGCTGCAGCGAGGCTTCGCAGGCCACGACCGTGCCGTGGAACGACGCGTTCTCCGGCAGCACCTTCGAAACCAGGAAGACCTCGTCGCGGCGGCCGGCGATGGCTTCGCCGACGAGCTCCTCGGCGGCACCCTCGCCGTACATCTCGGCGGTGTCGATGTGGTTCATGCCCAGATCGAGGCCGAGACTCAGGGCTGCGAGCGCCGACTGGCCGTTCTCGATGTACCAGGTGCCCTGGCCGATCACCGACACCTCGGGGCCGCCTCTGCCGAACCGGTGCCGCCTCATGCCCGTGCGGGCCGCGAGCTTTTCCATGCAGCCCTCCTAAACGCCCGGCGCTGCGATTTCGCCCATGATCTCGTCGACATAGCACCAGGCCCAGCTCTCGCCGGGCTCGAGCGAGGTGATCACCGGGTGACCGGTCGCCTGGAAATGCCGGGTGGCGTGGCGGTTGGGTGAATCATCGCAGCACCCGACATGACCGCAGGTCATGCACAGCCGGAGGTGGACCCAGGGCGACCCGATCCTCAGGCATTCCTCGCAACCCTGAGACCGGGGAAAGACCCGCTGCAGATGCATCAGATGGGAACACAACATCGTCGATCTCCTGACGTTGACCCCTCGACCCCGTCTCTCACCGCTCCACCCGCTCGCCTTCAGTGTACTCGCAGCACGATCTTGCCGAGCACGTGCCCGGCCACGCGCTCGTGCGCCTGTCTCGCCTGCGCCAGCGGAAAGACCGCGCCAATCGGAACCTTCAATTTCGCACCGTCCACCGCGCCCTCCAGGCGCTGGAATTCGCGGACACCCGGCGTGCCGTCGTAACGCACCATCTTCAGGCCGCGCTTCTTTCGCGGTTCGGGCTCGATGCCATTCGGGAAGGCGAGCCGGCCGCCCGGGCGCAGGGCCGCGATGCAGCTCGTCAGCCCCTTGCCGCCGACCAGCGCCAGCACGGCGTCGACCCCGTCGGGCGCGAACGCCCGCGCCTCGCGCAGGATATCCTGGCCGTCCACCGCGACGTCGGCGCCGAGCTTGCGGGCGAGGGCCACGCCGTCCCGGCCGGAGGCCGTCGCGAAGACGCGGGCGCCGCGCCATTTCGCGAACTGCACCGCCAGCGTCCCGACCCCGCCCGACGCGCCGTGGACGATCACGGCCTCGCCCTCCCGCACGTGCAGGGCGTCATCGATGCCTTGTAGCGCCGTCAGGCCGGTGCAGGCGATGGCCCCGGCGCGCCTGAGGTCGAGGAGCCGGGGAATGCGGGCGGCGCGCTCGGCGGCGACGGCGACGTATTCGGCGTAGAACCCACCTTTGGGATTGGCGAAGCTGTAGGCATAGACCTCGTCGCCCCGCGTCAGGCGGCGGACGCGTGCCCCCACCGCCGCGATCGTGCCCGATCCATCGGTGCCGAGGACCAGCGGAAATCGCGGCCGGCCGCTCGGCCACCAACCGGCGCGCATATCGGCGTCCCAGCTTCCGACCCCGGCCGTGTGAACCGCGATGAGCATGTCGCCCGGGCCGATCGGTGGCACAGGCAGCGAGTGCATCGTCAGCACCTCCGGGCCACCGAAACGGTCGATGGCCGCCGCCCGCATGGTGGCCGGAACGGACTTGCTCCTAGAGGCCACGGCCTACCTGACGCGCCCTAAACTCCCCGGCGCGGACGCTGTAGCGGCCGCGCCGGGGAGCAGGTTGCCGACGCCCGGCCGCATCACCCGGTTCGGTTCTCCGCGGTCTGCGGCTTCGGCAACATCAGTGGATCGCGGAATTTCACGACCTGACGCGTGCCGTCCGCATCAGTGATCGCCAGGCTGTCCAAGCCGGCGAGACCGAAATCGGCCACGAGCTCCTGGGGGTGGCGGATCATATGGTCCACGTCCTCCAGCGCGATCTCGACGAGATCGTTTTTCGGGTCGTAGACAATGCCGATCAGCGGCAGCCATTCCGCCTCGATCTGATCGCCCAGCGACAGGGATGCGACCTCGATCTCGGCGCGCTTGCCGACCAAGATCCTCGACATGCCATCGCAGAACGGACGCCATTCAGGCTTCTTGAGCTTGCGCAGGGCCATAATCACCTCCGGACCGGTACTCGCCTCAGGCGCGTTGCACGCCGATGCGTTTCACGGCGGCCTGCGCCTCGGCGGTGCGCGGAATTGCCACGGTGAGCACGCCGTTCTTGAACGTCGCCTTGGCGTGATCGACGTCGAGACCGTCGGGCAGCGGCACCACGCGCTCGATGCGTCCAAACACGCGCTCGCGCCGGATAAAGCCCTCGTCCCTCTCTTCGTGCTCGTCTTTCTTCTCGCCGCGAATTACCAGCGTCCCGTCGGCGACCGCGACGTCGATATCGTCCTCGTTCATGCCGGGCAGCTCGGCCTCGACGTCAACCTCCTTGTCGTTTTCGCGCACGTCGATGCGGGGCAGATCTTCTCGCGGTCGACCTCGTCCGAGAGAACGAAGGCGCGCCGGTAGTTGCCGGTCTGATATTCGGCGTACAGCGGCATATAGCCCTCGGGCTCGAACGGCCGGGAGCGCGCAAAGACGGAGAGCACGCGCTTTTCCAGCGTGATGTCGAGGCCGTCCGGATCGGCACCCGGTACGTCCAGGAGCATCTGGATCGCCTGGTCCGTGTCGAAGATATCCGCCGGCGGGAGGAACGTCGGAAGGTCGTCGGTGTCCGCGCTCGGCTCCGGCGACTGCTGCTGCTGCTGGGCGGAGACGGCTTGCGCCTGTGCCGCTTGCGTGCCGCCCTGCGCCTTCCGAGTCTGTCGATTGCTGGTTTGCGTATCGGTGGTCTGACTCATCGGAATATCCTTTGTGATCCTTGGTGATCGGGAGCTGGTGCATCCGCGGTGCTCACGCGTGCATCACCTTGATGTGGCGGGGCTTGTCGGCCTCGGGCCGCGGCAATTCGAGGACGACGATGCCGCGCTCGAAGCGGGCCGCCACCTTGTCCGGATCGACTCGGAATGGCAGTACGACGCTGCGCGCGAAATCACCGCTGGGCCGCTCCTGGCGGAGGACGGTGGCATTGTCGCCAAATGTTTCGGTCTCGCGCTTGCCGCGCAGCGTGACGGTGTCGCGATGCACCGTGATTTCGATCTGGTCCGGAGAAATCCCCGGGACCTCCGCCGTGACGAGCGCGCCGTCGGCGCCGGTCCACACATTCACCGGAGGAAACTCCGTGTCCGTGGCGAGACCAAGACCGCCCAATCCGCCCAGCAGCCGGTTCACCTCTTCCTGGGCCTGGCGCATGACCCGCAACGGATCTGACCAGCGGTTGTTGTCCGAGTAGTCCATCAACATGCTCAACCTCCTATGCTTTCGCGTTCGGGGCCGCACCTGGCGAGAGCGGACGTGGTGACCGATGGGAGGATGTCCCAACCGAAACCGCCGGGCATTGACGACCGTCAATTCGCCCGACGCCCACGCCACCTATATTTCGCCGGTCCCGTGCAGCCTTCGCCAGAACGAACACGGCAGGCCATCTCGATGTTCCCCATCCACAACACGGTCCCGACGCGATCCATGCCACTGGTCACGTGGGGCCTCATTGCCGCGAACTGCGTGGTGTTCATATTCGAGGCGAGCCTGGACCCGCTCAATTTCGAATGGTTCGTGTGGCGCTTCGCGCTGGTCCCGGCGCGAGACTTCGCGCTGCTGACCGGCGACGCGGGGGGCCCGGCGGCAACGGACTATCTCCGGTTCGTGACCAACACGTTCCTGCACGGCGGCTGGCTGCATTTGATCGTGAACATGTGGACCCTGTGGCTGTTCGGGCTGGTCGTCGAAGACCGGCTGGGCCACGCACGGTATTTCTGGTTCTACATCGGCTGCGGGATCGTGGCATCGCTCACGCACGCGATGTTCAACCCGGACTCTGAACTTCCGGCCCTCGGCGCCTCGGGCGCCATCGCCGGCGTCCTCGGCTGCTTCATGCGGCTGTTCCCGCTCGCCCGGGTGGTCGTGGTCGTCCCGATCGTATTCATTCCGCTGTTCTTCCAGGTGCCGGCGTTCCTGTTCGCCGGGTTCTGGTTCCTGATGCAGGTGCTGCAGGGCACCGCCGAGCTCCTGGCGCCGACCACGGGCGGGGGCGTCGCGTGGTGGGCACACATCGGCGGCTTCGTTCTCGGCTTCGTCTTCGCGCCGATCCTGCAGCAGCCGAGACGCCGCCAGCGGGTGTTCTATCCGGACGAAGGCGTTCTCGGTTTCGATACATCTGGCCGGCCCTGAGCCGCGGCACCGGGCCTCAACCCAAGGGAGGCGTCATGACGATAGTCGATCTGTTCTGGCTGTTCTTCATGCTGTCGGCCCTGCAGCCGGTGCTGCGCCAGCGCATGCTTGAGGCCATGCGGCTCCGCAAGATCGCGCAGCTGGAGCACAAGCGGAAATCCCGGGTCATCCTGCTGGTCCACCGGCAGGAAACGATGAAGCTCCTGGGGTTTCCGGTCGCGCGCTACATCGATATCAACGATTCCGAGGAGGTGCTGCGCGCCATCCAGCTGACCGACGACGACATCCCGCTCGACATCATCCTGCATACGCCGGGCGGCCTGGTCCTGGCGGCGGTCCAGATCGCGAATGCCATCCGGGATCACAAGGGCAAGGTCACCGTGTTCGTGCCCCACTACGCCATGTCCGGCGGCACGCTCATCGCACTCGCCAGCGACGAGATCGTGATGAGCCGGTATGCCGTCCTCGGCCCGATCGATCCGCAGCTCGGGAAGTTCCCGGCTGCGTCGCTGATCAAGGTCGTCGAGCAGAAGCCGATCGCCGAGATCGACGACGAGACCCTGATCTCCGCCGACGTCGGGCGCAAGGCCATGGCGCAGGTGAAGACGGCAGCGCGATCGCTGCTGGACCGCCGGCTGCCCGCCGAGCAGGCGGAGGCGCTTGCCGACAAGCTCGCCTCCGGTGTCTGGACGCATGACTATCCAATCACCGCGAGCGAAGCGAAGCAGCTCGGTCTCGCCGTCAATACCGACATCCCGACCGAGGTCCTCGAACTGATGACGCTGTATCCGCAGCCGATGCGGACCCAGGCCGCCCGCAATGTCGAATACCTGCCGGTTCCGCGGCAGACGCGGCCGGCCGAGCCGGAGCGGCGTTGGGCGTAGGCGCCGTGGAGGCCCGCGACGGGCGTTATTCACCCGATCCTGCGCCGGCCGAGACGCAGGCGTCCTCCATGGGCTTGAAGCAAGACTGGGCGGCGGTGCGATCGCATTGGAGGACCCTGTCGGGCTATCAGCTGTTCGAGCAGGGGGTGATCGCGATCCTCATCGGCCTGATCGCCATCGTGGTGGCGATGGCGGTGTGGAGCCTGGCCCTCAAGATCGTGTTCGGCCTGATCCTGTCCGAAGCCGTCGACCCGACGGATCCCGCCGTATTTCAAAGCGTCTTCGGCATGATCTTCACGGTGATCATCGCGCTCGAATTCAAGCGGTCGTTGCTGGTCATCGCCGAGCGCAGCCGCAGCGTCGTGCAGGTGCGCGCGGTCATTCTGATCGCCATGCTCGCCATCGTTCGCAAGCTGATCATTCTCGACCTGTCGGCGACGGACACGCTGCAGCTCTTCGCCCTGGCCGCGGCGACGCTGTCGCTGGGCGGGGTGTACTGGCTGGTGCGAGACCAAGACCGGCGGGAACAGCAGAAGGGTGCGTCGGGGCCCCTGGACCCAGGGACCTAGGAACGGAGCAGACGTGCGATGGCGAAACGCAACCGCAAAGAGACCGGCCTGGATCCGGTCGAGGAAGCAAGCCGCGAGTCATTTCCGGCGAGCGATCCGCCGGCCTGGACGAGCATACAGACAGGGGGCCCGGTGAGGGATCTAGCCGGACGCCAGACCTGGAACGCCGCCATCGAGGAAGCCGCGCGGGTGGCCGAACACGCCGACGATGGACGCAGCCTCGACCGGCTGGTCGCCGACATCCGCGCCTTGAAGAAGGGTTAAGTGGCTATCCGAGTCCGTCGCGGTCCAGCAGCTTGATCTCGTGCTTTCCCAGCAGGGCGATGCACCCGCGACCCTGCAAGTGGGTGATCGCGCGACTGACCGTCTCGACCGAGAGTGCGAGATAATCTGCGATATCGTAGCGCGACATCGTTAGCACGAGGGGCAGGTCCGGCCTGGAGGACCGCGCGGCCATTTCGAGCAGGAAGGCGCCCACCTTCCGCACCGCGGTAACCCGGCCGAGAATCAGAATTCTCGCCTGCAGCCGCGAAATCGATTCGAAGGCCAGGTTGCGCAGCAGACGCCCGACCTCAGGCTCGGTTTCGGCGAGTTCTTCGACCGCGCGGCGCGAATAGGCCGCGACGACCGTGCCGTCGCTGACGGCTTCGACATCGAAATAACGTTGCTCGCGGGCGGAGAACCCAAAAAAATCGTCCGGCAGAAGGAAGTCCACGATGCGGCGGCGGCCATCGGGGAATATGGTGCTCTTCCGCGCCATCCCCGACACGATGCGATACCAGCAGTCGACCGGGTCCTCCCGCCCATAGATCTGGTCGCCGCGACCGCACACCCGACTTACCGCGAGCCCCTCCATCGCGTCAGGCGGCGATGGACGGCGCGCCATGACCGAGACCGGGGCGAGAAGTTCACTGTCGTCGTGTCGGTCGGACAGGAGCATGGTCGTCACCGGATTTGTGGGTCAGTGACTTCACTGCCTCGTTTCCCCGGTCCGCGCGCGCGGCATTATCGTGAGCATCGTTCCCCGCCCTGCATATCCACATCCTCGGGTGGCGCGCGGCGCAAAATCGCTTCTTTTGTCGCTCGAGAGAGCCCGCTGGCCATGAAGGGATACACGGGCGCGGCAAAAAAGTGCCGCGCCGCGCCAACACGAAAAAGGAAAGGGCTAGGAGACGCCCGCGGCTGACGGCGTTTTCCGACCTTCGCGCGGCGGCTCCGAGGAGGCCGCCCTGGAAACCCCCACCATGGCCGGGCGCAACACGCGATCATGCAGCATGTAGCCTGGCTGCACGACCTGGACGACGGTGCCGGGCGGCCGCTCGTCGTCCGGAACGGTGAAGACCGCCTCGTGGAGATTGGGGTCGAACGCGTCGCCGAGCGGAACAATGCGCCGAATACCATGCCGCTCGAAGGTCTCGAGCAGGGCGCGTTCGGTGGAGGTAATCCCGGCGAGCCACTGCCGGAGCGCTTCGCTGTTTGCGTTTTCCGGCGGCGCGCTTTCGATCGCACGCCGGAGATTGTCTGCGGTCGCCAGCAGGTCGCGTATCAGATCGGCGGCGGCAAATCTGACCCCTTCCCGGGCCTGGCGTTCGGCGCACCGCCGGATGTTCTGCTGCTCGGCGAGAGCGCGCAGCAGCTGATCCTTCACGGCGGCGAGCTCCTTCTGGGGCTCAGCCGCCGCAGGAGACGAGCCAGGGTCTTGAGCAGCAGCGGCGGCCGCACCCGCCGCGCTGTCGCCGTCGCCGTCGGATTGGGATTTCGTCATGGGCTTTGCCGCTCACCTCCGGGCATCAAACCGACGCCTCTCATCGCTGCTGCCGGCGCTGGCCGCCCTCGTCGACCTCGCTGAACTCCGCGTCGACGACATGGTCCTCGCCGCCGCGCCCGCCCTGATCCTCCGCAGGTCCCGGTCCTGATTGAGCGGAGGCCGAAGCACGTTGCTGGATGGACGTCGCGAACCGGGTCAGGGCCTCGGACAGCGTGCTCAGCCGGTCCCGTATCGGGGCCGCGTCGTTGCTGGGCAGCGCCTGGCGAAGCGCCGCCACGGCATCTTCGACCGCCTTGCGCTCGGCCTCGCCCGCCTGGCTGCCTTGCTCCTGAACCTGCTTTTCCGCCGTGTAGATCATCGCGTCGGCCTGGTTGCGCAGCTCGACCACCTCGCGGCGCTTCTGGTCCTCGGCGGCATGCTGCTCGGCTTCGCGGACCATGCGCTGGATGTCCGCTTCCGAAAGCCCGCCCGACGCCTGAATCGTGATCTTCTGCTCCTTGCCCGTTCCTTTGTCCCGCGCCGAGACGTGAACGATGCCGTTGGCGTCGATATCGAAGGTGACCTCGATCTGCGGCTCGCCGCGCGGTGCCGGCGGAATCCCGACCAGGTTGAACTGGGCCAGCATCTTGTTGTCGGCGGCCATCTCGCGCTCGCCCTGGAACACGCGGACGGTCACCGCGGTCTGGTTGTCCTCGGCGGTCGAGAAGACCTGCGATCGTTTGGTCGGAATCGTCGTGTTGCGGTCGATGAGCTTCGTCATCACACCGCCCAGGGTCTCGATGCCCAGGGACAGCGGCGTCACGTCGAGAAGCAGCACGTCCTTGACGTCGCCCTGCAGCACGCCCGCCTGGATCGCCGCACCCACGGCCACCACCTCGTCGGGATTGACGCCCTTGTGCGGCTCTTTCCCGAAGATCTCCTTCACGACCTGCTGAACCTTCGGCATGCGGGTCTGGCCGCCGACCAGGATCACCTCGTCTATTTCGGACGCAGAATGCCCGGCGTCTTTCAAGGCCTGGCGACACGGCGGGACGGTCCGCTGGATCAGCGGATCGACCAGCGCCTCGAGCTTGGCGCGTGTGAGCTTGATGTTCAGATGCTTGGGCCCGCTGGCATCGGCGGTGATGAACGGGAGATTGACGTCCGTCTCCATCGCGGACGACAGCTCGATTTTTGCCTTCTCCGCCGCCTCCTTGAGGCGCTGCAGCGCAAGGCGATCCCTTCGCAGGTCGATGCCCTGCTCCTTTTTGAACTCCTCGGCGAGGTAGTCGATGATGGCCTTGTCGAAATCCTCGCCACCAAGGAACGTGTCGCCGTTGGTCGCCCTCACCTCGTAGACGCCCTCCGCGATCTCGAGGATCGAGATGTCGAAGGTGCCGCCGCCGAGATCGTAGACCGCGATCTTGCCCTTGCCCTTTTTCTCAAGCCCATAAGCGAGCGCTGCTGCCGTCGGCTCGTTGATGATGCGCAGAACTTCGAGGCCGGCGATCTGGCCGGCATCCTTGGTCGCCTGGCGCTGCGAGTCGCTGAAATACGCGGGAACGGTGATGACGGCCTGAGTGACCTTCTCGCCGAGATACGCTTCGGCGGTCTCTTTCATCTTCTGCAGGATAAAGGCCGAAATCTGGCTCGGGCTGTATTTCTTGCCGCGCACTTCGACCCAGGCGTCACCGTTGGGGCCGAGCACGATCTTGTACGGCACAAGCTCCATATCCTTCTTGACCACCGGATCGTCGAAGCGGCGGCCGATCAGGCGCTTCACCGCGTAGATCGTATTCTCCGGGTTCGTGACCGCCTGCCGCTTGGCGGCCTGGCCGACCAGGATCTCGCCGTCCTTGCCGAAGGCGACGATCGAGGGGGTGGTCCGCTGGCCTTCCGCGTTTTCGATGACCTTCGGTTGCCCGCCTTCCATCACCGCGACGACGGAATTGGTCGTGCCAAGATCGATGCCGATTGCTTTTGCCATGGCGCCTGCTCCTTTTTATGAGGCGAGGATCGCATCGGCCGACCGGTCTCGCCTTGACGCCCGTCAATGAGGCGGACGGCCGGGACGAGCGTCCCGGTTCTCGCGCCATAAATTCATTGGGGTTGACGGCCATCAAGGCGCCGGCACCGCAATCCATCGCCAAATAGCGCCGCGGCCGACCCGTCGGGCTGGTGCAGAGTTACCGCCGGACGGACCAAGGCGAGGAGGTGTCATGAAAAGATCCGATGACGAAATCAAACGGGACGTGGAAGACGAACTGCGCTGGGACCCGGATATCGATGCCGCCGACATCGCGGTCGCGGTGAAGGACGGCGTCGTCACGCTGACGGGCTTCGTTCGCAGCTACAGCCAGAAATACCAGGCGGAGCAGGACGTGAAGCGGGTGGCGGGAGTCGTCGGGATCGCGAACGACATCGAAGTCCGCCTGCCCGAGGTCGACAAGCGGCCGGACCCGGAGATCGCGCGGGACGCGGTCGCGGAGCTCAAACGCGAGCTGCCCTACTCCTGGGAGCTCATCAAGCCCGTGGTGAAGAACGGCTGGATCACGCTGGAAGGCCAAGTCGAGTGGAATTACCAGCGGCAACGCGCCGAAGCCGCGGTGCGCCGCATCAAGGGCGTTCTCGGCGTCAGCAACATGATCACGCTGAAGCCCGCCGCTACGCCGGACGACATCAAGCGGAAGATCGCGGAGGCGTTCCGCCGGAACGCGGAAATCGACGCCAACCGGATCACGGTGGAGAGTCACGGCGGCGAGGTGATCCTGAAAGGCACCGTGCGGTCCTGGGCGGAACGCGAAGAGGCCGAACGCGCCTCCTGGGCGGCCCCCGGGGTCACCGACGTCAAGAACGAGATCAGGATCGTCCCCTGAGGGCAGCCCCCACCTCACCCCGACCCTCTCCGCCTCCCAATTCTTTGCGCCCGCCGGCGCTTCGCGGCGGCGCGGAGAGGGAGCCGGATTTGCGCTAGCCCTGCGTCAGATACCGGTGAACGAACGCAACCGCCATGGCGCCTTCGCCGACGGCCGAGGCAAAGCGCTTGATCGACCCGTGGCGCACGTCGCCGGCGGCGAAGACGCCCGGGACGTTGGTTTCCAGATAATAAGGCTGGCGATTGAGCCGCCAGTTCGGCGGCGGGCGACCGTCTTTCATCAGATCGGGGCCGGTCACAAGGTATCCCGCCTCGTCGCGCACGATACCGACCTCCTCGGCCCATTCGGTGTGCGGGACGCCGCCGATGCAGACGAACAGCCAGCGAGTCTTGATGATCTCTTCCTGCCCCGTGTCGAGCTGCTTGATGGTTACCGCACGCAGCATTTTATCGCCCTGCAACCCCGTCACGACGGTCCGCAGGCGGACGTCGATCCGCTTCTCGTGCCGGATCCGGTCGACCAGGTATTCGGAGAGATTCTCGTTCAGACGCGCTTCGCGCACCACCATCGTCACTCCGGACGCATAACGGGCGAAGTGCAGCGCCGCCTGTCCGGCGGAGTTCCCGCCGCCGACCACGACCACATGATCGTTCCGGCACAACGACGCCTCGCTGGCACCGGCCCCGTAATAGACGCCGGCACCCTGGAACCTCTCCTCCTCGGGCAGACCGAGCCGCCGGTAGTCGACCCCGGTCGCGCAAATCGAGGCGCGGGCGACGATCTTGGTTCCGTCGCGCAGGTAGCCCGTTCCCCGGCCGGGCGCGAATTCGCCGCGCACCCCCTCCCGGTACAGCAGAATCTCGGCGCCGAACCGTTCGGCCTGCTCGCGCGCCCGCTCGGCAAGCTCGGCCCCGCTGATGCCTTCGGGAAAGCCGAGATAGTTCTCGATGCGCGGACTGCTCGCAGCCTGGCCGCCGACCGCCGAGCGCTCGACCAGGACGGTCTTCAGACCCTCGGACGCCCCGTAGACCGCAGCACTGAGGCCAGCGGGGCCGGCACCATAGATCGCGAGGTCGTATTCGGATCGCGAGGGGGCCTGGTACCATCCCAGCTTCTCGAGCACCTGACGGATGGTCGGCCGCTCGAGACGGCTTCCATCGGGAAACTCGCAGATCGGCAGGCGGTCGTCGGACAGGTCGCGAACCCTGCCCTCCGCGCGCGCCTGCGCATCGCTGGTGAGCTCGATCCACTGATACGGCACCCCGGCCCGGTGCAGGAAATCGCGAATGGCGTAGCCTGCCGCCGAGCCGATGCGGCCGTAAATGCGGATTGGCGGGCCGGACTCGTGCATTATTCGGATCCCCTGATTCGGCGCCCGCGTGGCGCGCGAGGCGCCACGCTTTGCGCCGGCATCGTCACGCCCGGCGGCAGCACGTCATCCCGTCAGGTGTATTGGAACTCCGGCAGGCGCTTCAGCTCGTCCTTGCTGGCGCCCGGCAGGATGACCTTGCCGTCCGGGCCATCGAGATTGAGGCTCTGGTACGGGACCGCGACTTTGCGCCCGCCAATTCCGAGAAATCCACCGACATCAAGAACCGCGAACAGCACCTTGTCGCGGCCGATGATGATATCGTCAATGGTCCCGATGCGCTCGTTCCGGTCGTTGTATACGGCGGTGTTGCGCAGCTTGCTGGCGCGGTAGCCTTTACCCACCGCGGCGACGTCGACCACCACCAGCTGGACGCCGGCCTGGGTGAAGGCGGGCAGCGGCTCAAAGGCAACCACGGTCGCAACGGCCACGCATGCCGCCGGCAGGAGCTTCCATTTCTTGTTCATCGACGTGTCTCCTCTCTTGTTCATCGACGTGTCTCCTCGCATTGGGATGATGAGATTCAGCCGGAGGTATTAGGAAAACGGTGCGCATCCTCGCCTTGATGGCCGTCAATTCCCCTGGTGTCAGCCACCGTTGAACACCACGCGTTCGCGGCGGCAGACAAGCCGGCTCGCGCATGCCGGACGCGTAGCGTGGCGCGGCGAAGAACCTATGGAGTCCGAATCGCCTCGTCGATGCACGACTGCTGGATCTCGGGCGGGTGCAGCATGCACGCGTTCAGCTTGTCGGCGATGTTGTCGAGCTCGTGGCCCTTCGAATGCCAGGGATCGAAGCCGGCTTGCGCGGTCTGTCGCGAGCCCGTGCTCTGCCGCGTTTGAGAGGTTTGACGCCGGGATTGCTGACCTTGCGACATCCGGGACTGCGACTGAGACTGGGACGCCTGGCTCTGGTCACTCTGCGGCCCCGAGGTCTGCGCGACGGAGACACCGGCCATCCCGGCGAAACCCAGAGCGGCGACGGCGGCGGTGACGAGAAGACGGGTGGTCATGGCTGCGCTCTCCATAATGACGGATTGCTGATCGCGACGGCCGTTAAAACGCCACGACGGCCCTGCATCCCCGGCGTCTGCACGACCGACGCGATCCTCGCGCATCAAAGACCGGCCGGCCCGGTTGCGCCTTGACGCCCGTCAACTGGCGCTTGAAGAACAGCTGCAAGCCTGAACGCGACCACGTCCGCGGCCTGCCTGTGCCGACGGCTCGTCGTTCAGCGCACGGTAAGAGACTGTAAGCGCGACTGATTGCCAGTGTAGTTAGCGCAACCGCGGCGGCGTTCGCACGCGCGCCGGCAATCTTTGAATACCGCCGCGTTTTTCGGCCCGCGCCAGGATCTCTATGCCGAGCGCCAGATCGGCGAGCCCGACGCCCATGGCTTTGAACAAGGTGAGATCGCCCTGCGGTGGGCGCGCAATGCCGTCGGCGACCACGCGGGAGATCGGCAGGACCCGGCGCCACGCCGCGTCATCGGCCCCGAACTTCTGACGGAACTCCGCCGAGAGCTCGCGGACACCGGCGACCGTATCGACCGCGATCACGTCGCAGCGCGCGAAGATCTCCTGCGTGAACTCGACGCGCGCCGGGAGGATGGCCCCCATGGCGTTGATGTGGCTGCCGCGCGCCGCCATCGCCGAGGTGAAGAACGGCTCGGTCGCGTTGGTGATCAAGGTGACGATCGGCGCGTCGCGCACGGCGTCCTCCAGCGTCTCCGCCGCCGTCACCGGCAGGCCGAGCTCGCCGCGCACGGCCTCGGCGAACGCCTCGCGCGCCTCGCGCCGGCGGCTGAACACGCGCACGCGCTTCAGCTTGCGCACGGCGGCGCAGGCCGCGGTCTGGGGCAGCGCCTGCTTGCCCGAGCCGATGACCGCGACCTCGTCGGCGCCGGCCGCCGCCAGCCGCTTCGTGCCAACGCCGGTCATCGCCGCGGTGCGCGTCTGGCCCAGCGCCGTCGCCTCGATCACCGCGCGGAGCGCGCCGTCTTCCAGCGAAAACAGCACCAGGACCGTCTGCGATTTGCCGCCGACATTGACCCAGGTCTTCGTGCCGCAGAGCCCGGCCCCGGCGACCGACGCGCCGATGGCCTGCAGCACGTCGTTGGGGCCGACCATGACATGGGTCTTGCCCATGTTGGCGGCCTCGCCGCGCGCCTCCATGGCGAGGACCCGTTCGAGGGCCTCGATCGCCTCGGGCAGGGACATCAGCGACGTGACGTCGGCTTCGGTGATCCACAACGGTGCGGCCGGCATCCTTAACCTTTCAACTGGGTAAGAGCAAAGTCTGCCCTTCGGCACCGGCTCGCACAAGAGAACCGCTGGTGTGCTAGGGTCGCGGTCATCGAGGGAGGGAACAATGACCAGATGGATTTCAAGCCTTGCGGCCGCCGCACTCTTTTGCGTGGCCGCGCCGGCCGGCGCGCAGACCGTGAAGATCGGCGTGATCACCAGCTATTCAGGGTTTCTCGCGCAGCTCGGCGATTCCATGGACAAGGGTTTCAGCCTGTACGCCAAAACGCACGAGAAGGACCTGCCGCCGGGGGTGAAGATCGAGCTGATCCGCCGCGACGACACCAGCGACAAGCCGGACGTCGGCAAGCGCCTCGCCCAGGAACTGATCACCCGCGACCGTGTGCAGATCCTGACCGGCCTCGTGTCGTCGCCGGTCACCGCGGCGATCGCGCCGCTGACCGCGGAATCAAAAACTCCGCTGGTATTGATGAACGCCGCGGGCACGGCGCTGACCCGCCTGTCGCCCTACGTGGCGCGCGTCTCGTTCACGCTGTGGCAGCAATCGTACCCCCTGGGCAAATGGGCGGCGCAGCAGGGATGGAAGACGGGCACCACGGCGGTGGCCGATTACATCCCCGGACATGACGCCGAAGGTGGATTTATCCGCGGCTTCAAGGATGCCGGCGGCGGGACGCTGAAATCGGTGCGCATGCCGCCCGCGCAACAGGACTTCTCGCCGTTCCTGCAGCGCATCAATGACGACAAGCCGGACTTCATCTTCACGTTCGTGCCGGCCAGTAAATACGCCACCTCGTTCGTGAAGAGCTGGATCGATCTCGGCCTGAAGGGCGCCGGCATCAAGCTGATCTCGACCCAGGATCTGGTCCCGGATGACGAGCTTCCGAACATGGGCGACCTGCCGCTCGGCATCGTCTCGGCGGGGACCTATTCCGCCGCCGCGAAGCGGCCGGCGAACCAGGCGTTCCTCGCCGCCTGGGACAAGGAATATGGCGGCCGGGTGCTGGCCAATTACGTCGCAATCGGCGGCTGGGACGGCATGGCGGCGATTTTCGAGGTGATCAAACAGACCAAGGGCAAGTTCGACGGCGACCAGGCGATGGCGATCCTGAAGGGCTGGAAGAACGAAAGCCCGCGCGGCTCGATCGAGATCGATCCGCAGACCCGCGACGTCATCCAGAACGTCTATATCCGGCGGACCGAAAAGGTGGATGGCAAGGTCGCCAACGTCGAGGTCAACACCATCCCCATGGTCAAGGACCCGTGGAAGGAGCTCAATCCGGAGAAATGACGCGGTAGGGCTCCCTGCGGCGCCATTCCCGCGCCAGATTCTTCGCGCCCGTCGGCGGCCCTGAAGGCCGCCAACGCAGCGCAGGTGGGAATCCAGGGCAGGTGCGCGGATGCCCGCTTCGGGGCATGACGAAGGAGAGAGGGCGCCCTACGCCAGGTCGATCGCGTATGTCTTGAGGTCGGCCAGCTTGCAGAACGCGAGCGCCCCTTCGTGGGTGGCCCGGAGCACGACGCGCGGCGCCATTGCGGCGTCCAACGCCTCCTGCCAGCGCGGCGCGCACAGGCACCAGCGGTCGCCGGGCTTAAGGCCGGGGAAGCCGTAATCCGGCATCGGGGTCGACAGGTCGTTGCCGCGCGCGGCGGAGAATTTCAGGAAGTCGGCGGTCATCACCACACAGACGGTGTGGCTGCCGACATCCTCGGCCGAGGTGTTGCAGCAACCGTCGCGGAAAAACCCCGTCATCGGGGCGAGGGAGCAGATCTCGAGCTTGCCGCCGAGCACGTTGCGGGCCTGGCCGCCGCCCCCACTCCAGCCGCTTTCATCCAAAGGCATTGCAGACTCCAAAACCCCGAACAGCCCTAATCTACCAGTAACCGGGTCCACCCGCACGGGGCCTCGATGCACCGGAAATGACGTAGTATCGTGGCCAGGGGGTGCGACCATGAAAGATCCCGGCTTCGAACGTGCCTTGTCGGCCGAGATCCTGGCCAGCGAGCTGATCCGGGTTCAGGTGCTGGCGGCGACGCTCGCCGTCCTCTTCACCCTGGACGTGGTCCTGTTCGGCCCCTTCCACGACCTGCTGCGGACCTACGCCACCCGGCCGCTGCCAACTTGGCTGCCGGTGGCCGTGATCGGACCGTTTCTGGCCTACGAAGGCATCACCATTCTGGTCCTGCGCTACCGGATCGCGCGCGGCTGGCCCATGCCAGAGGCCCTTCGGCTCCTCAATGCCGCCATCGAGACCTCGCTCCCCACCGCCATCCTGTGGGCGATGACACACTATTTGAGCCCGGCCATCGCCTTCGGCACCTGGCCGGAACTGCTGTACGCCGTGTTCATCGTCGCGTCCACGCTGCGGCTGGATTTCCTCCTGCCGCTGTTCACCGGCGCGGTCGGCACCGTCGGCTACATGACCGTCGCCATGCTGGCCGTGCCCTTGTCGACGTCGACCACCGACCCGATCGCGACGCCGCTCTACCATCTGACGAAAGCCGGCATCATCCTGCTCGGCGGCATTGTCGCGGGCCTAGTGGCCATGCGCCTGCGCAGCAAGTTCAGGAGGGCCTTCGAGGAGACCACGGCGCGCGAGCGGGTGACCAACGTCTTCGGCCAGCACGTGTCGCCGGCCGTGGTCGACCGGCTGCTCGGACGGGACGCTGAATTCTCGGGCGAAACGCGCGAGGTCTGCGTGGTGTTTCTCGACATCCGGAACTTCACGGCGGGCTCGCGGGCGCGGCGTCCGACCGAGGTCGTCGATTTTCTCAACGCCCAGTTCGCCTTCATGATCGAGGCGATCGACCGGCACGGCGGGTTCATCAACAAGTTCCTCGGCGACGGGTTCCTGGCGGTGTTCGGAGCGCCGCTGGACGATCCCAACGCCACGCAACACGCCGTCGCCGCCTGCCGCGACATCCTGGCCGAGATCGACCGCCGCGGCCTCGGCGCCGCCGCGTGGCCGCTCCGGGTCGGCATTGGGATCCATGCCGGGGCCGCGGTTGTCGGCAATGTGGGCTCGCCGCGGCGCAAGGAATTCACCGTGATCGGCGACACGGTGAACCTCGCCTCACGGCTGGAGCAGCTGACCAAGGACCACGGGTCGCGGTTGCTGGTCTCCGACACGGTGGCGCGCCAGCTGGGACAGGAGCTCGGTCCCGCGACGCCCCTGGGCGACGTCACGGTCCGCGGCTACGACACGCCGCTGCAGGTGTGGCGGCTCGATTGAGCCGACATCACTCCTCGAAGGGATCGATGTCGGCCCCGGCGTCGAAGCCGAACAGCTCCCAGGTCTCGCGCATGTGCGGCGGCAGCTTCGCGGTGACCCGCAGCTCGCCCTGGCCCGAGGGGTGCGGCAGCGCGATCGAGCGCGCATGCAGATGCAGCTTGCGCGAGACGCTCCCGGTGAGGAACGCCGGCGGGCCACCGTATTTGCCATCGCCGACGATCGGCACGCGGAGCCCTTCGGCGGCGTGAACGCGGAGCTGGTGGGTGCGTCCGGTGAGCGGCCACATCACCAGCCACGCAGCGCGGTCCGCCGCGGCGTCGATCGTCGCGTAGAGCGTGATCGCGCGCTGGCCCGCCTCGTCGTCGCGGGCCATCCGCTCGCCGCCGGCTCCCGCCTCCTTGGCGAGCGCCAGATCGATCTTGCCCTGGGGCGGCTTGGGCGCGCCGGCGACGAGCGCCCAATAGAGCTTGCGCGCGGTCTTGCCGCGAAACGTCTCGGCCAGCTTCGCGGCGGCCCTGGCGCTGCGGCCGAGCAGCAGCACGCCCGAGGTGTCGCGGTCGAGCCGGTGCACCAGCCGCGGCCGGTCCGGCGCCTCGAAGCGCAGCGCATCGAGCATGCCGTCGAGATGACGATGGGTTCCGGTCCCGCCCTGCACCGCCAGGCCCGGCGGCTTGTTGAGCGCAATCACGTCGGCATCGCGGTGAATGACCAGGGAGCGGACGAAGTCGGCGTCGGCGGCGCTGACCCGGGGCGGCGCGCGCTTTGCGGGCGCGTCCGGAGCCGGCGCGTCGGCGCCGGGCGGCACCCGCACGATCTGCCCCGCGGCCAGGCGGAGATTGGCCTTGGCGCGCTTGCCGTCGACGCGCACTTGGCCGGTGCGCAGCAGCTTCTCCAAGCGGCCGTGGCCGAGGGCCGGGAAGCGCCGCTTGAACCAGCGGTCGAGCCTGAGATCGGCCTCGTCGGAAGACACGGTGAGGGATTGAACGGCGCTCATTTTCGTCAGTCACCCCCACCCCTCTCTCCCCCGTCAAGGAGGAGGGAGGGGTTAGAGGAAGAGCGCACGTGTCTTGGTTTCCCTCCTCCCTTGCGGGGGAGGATTAGGGAGGGGGGTCGCGTGTCGTCCGGCAGCGGAACCCCGAAAATCCAGCCTTCGCGGCTGATGCGCGCATCGGCCGGCGGGTCGAGCCGGTAGCTGAGCGTCGCCATGAAATGCCGCAGGCCGGCGGCGGAGATCAGCGCGTCGGTATCGTGGTCGCTGAGGTCCGCGGTGCGCACGGCAGCGGAGCCCTGGCGCTTCAAAGCGGCATTGAGATCGGCGCGCGTGCGGAGCTTCGCGAGGCCGCCCGCGGCGCGTTTGCGGAACAGGGTCGGATAGATCTCCACCAGCACCGATTTGGTGCCGATCGGCTCGTAAGGCCAGACCGCGACGCGCCCGGCATGGCGGCGGCGGATATGGCGGAGCACCCGCATACCGGTGAGCGAGGCCTTGCCGACCTGCTTGGGGCCGATGAGCTTGAAGACACATTCCGGCCGGGTGCCGGTCGCCGCGGCGCAGGCGATCTCGCTGAGGCGCTGGCGCGCCAACCAGGACGCGGGGCGCTTGCCGGCGCGCCAATAGAGCGGCGCGAAAGGCGGTGCTGCGACGATCCCGCCGCAGCCGAAATCCGGAGCATTCTCGGCCGCCGCGTCGATCAAGTCCCACAGTGCGAAGATGCCGCCGGGTGCGGCTGCCGTGCCGAGATAGCCGCCGGGTTCGGTCGGCATGCCGAAGGCGAAATCGAGGCCGATGAGGAGGCGCCGGCCGGTGCGCAGCTCGCGGTCCAGCCAGTCCGCAACCGCGGAGCGAGTCCACCGCGCCGGCTCGGGGGCCACCAGCCGCGGCGCCCCCGTGCCCGGCGCGCAGCTTGCCACCGAAACGCCGGCGTAGCGGCCGTCGGCGCCGGACCAGTCCAGCGCGATATAGGCGTCGAACGGGGTCATCCGCCCTGCTTCTTCTCGCGCAGCTTGGCCCAGTAGTCGAGGCGCTTGGCGATGTCGCGCTCGAAGCCGCGCTCGACCGGCCGGTAGAACTGGCGGCGCTCCATGGCGTCGGGGAAATAGTTCTGGCCGGAGAAGCCGTCGTCCGTGTCGTGGTCGTATTCGTAGCCGGTGCCGTAGCCGAGGTCCTTCATCAGCCGCGTCGGCGCATTGAGGATGTGCTTCGGCGGCATCAGCGAGCCGGTGTCTTTGGCGGCGCGCTGGGCGGCCCCGAAGGCGGCGTAGGCGGCGTTCGATTTCGGCGCCGTCGCGAGATAGATCACGGCCTGGGCCAGGGCCAGCTCGCCTTCCGGCGTGCCGAGAAAGTCGTACACGTCCTTGGCGGCCAGCGCCTGCACGACCGCCTGCGGGTCGGCCAGCCCGACGTCCTCGACGGCAAAGCGCACGAGCCTTCGGGTGATGTAGAGCGGGTCTTCGCCGCCGGCCAGCATCCGTGCCAGCCAATAGAGGGCGGCATCGGTGTCGGAACCGCGCAGCGATTTGTGCAGGGCGCTGATCAGGTTGTAGTGACCTTCCTGCGACTTGTCGTAGAGCGGGGCGCGGCGCTGGACCGCGGCGACGAGGCCGGCCGTGTCGAGCGGCTTGGCCGCGGGCGGCATCTGGAACAGCTCCTCGGCGAGATTGAGGATGTAGCGGCCGTCGCCGTCGGCCATCGAGATCAGGGCGGCGCGCGCGTCGTCCTCAAGCGGCAGCTTGCGGTTCATCGCCGCTTCGGCGCGCTGAAGCAGGATCTCCAGCGCCGCCTCGTCGAGGCGCCGCAGGACCAGGACCTGGCAGCGCGACAGCAACGCGCCGTTCAGCTCGAACGAGGGATTTTCTGTCGTGGCGCCGATCAGGGTCACGGTGCCGTCCTCGACATAAGGCAGGAACCCGTCCTGCTGGGCGCGGTTGAAGCGGTGGATCTCGTCGACGAACAGCAGCGTGCCGCGGCCGGCGATGCGGCGATCGCGGGCGGCGGCGAACGCTTCGCGCAGGTCGGCCACGCCCGAGAACACCGCCGAGAGCTGGACGAATTCCAGGTCCACCGCCTGGGCGAGCAGGCGCGCGATGGTCGTCTTGCCGCAGCCCGGCGGGCCCCACAGGATGATCGAGGCGAGATGGCCGGCGCGCACCATGCGGGCGAGCGGTCCCTCACCCTTCAGGAGATGGTCCTGGCCCACCACCTCATCGAGCGTGGTCGGGCGCAGCCGATCGGCCAGCGGCCGGGGTGCCGTCTTCTCGAACAAGCCGGTCGACGAAGCCCCGGAGGGACCGGAGCGGGCCCGGGACCGCGGAGATTTCATCCCCCGACCAGGAGCGTCACGACACGCTCCCCGCGCCGGATGACCACCTTCCAGGGCAGCTTCGTGGCAGCGGCGCGGCGCACGTCATCGACGGTCGTTATCTCTTGGTCGTTGATCCTGAGCAGCACGTCGCCGGCGCTGAGCCGCAGGACCTGCGCCGGGCTGCCGCGCCGGACCTCGCTCACCACCACGCCACGCGGCGGCAGCGCCGGCTGCCCCAGCTCGTCAATCAGCGCCGGCGACAGGTTGGCGACCGTGGCCCCGGACAGCGGCGAATTGCCGCGCACCGGCGTCGCATCACGTGGCGGCGTCTCGGGCGGCGGGACCAGCGACACCGGGATGAGCTGCTCCTTGCCGGCGCGCCACGCCGTCACCTTGATCGTCGAGCCGATGGGGTGGGTGGCGATGCGAAAGCGCAAAGCTTCCTCGTCTTCGACGTCGCGGCCGTCGACGCGCAGGACGAGATCGCCGCGCTTCAGCCCGGCGCGCTCCGCCGGGCCGCCGGGATAGACGTCCGCCAGCAGCACGCCGGTCGGGTGAGCCAAGCCGAGGGAGTTCGCGATGTCGGCGGTGACGTTCTGGCCAGTGGCGCCGAACCAGGGCCGCACGATCTTATCGCCGCCGAGGCTGGCGAGCACGGTCTTCACCATATTCGACGGGATCGCGAAGCCGATGCCGATCGAGCCGCCGCCGTCGCGCGCGAAGATCGCGGTGTTGATGCCGACGAGAGTGCCGTCCATCGACACCAGGGCGCCGCCGGAGTTGCCGGGATTGATCGCCGCGTCGGTCTGAATGAAGAAGCGATAGTCGCTGATCCCGACGTTGGTCCGCGCCACCGCGGAGACGATGCCGCTGGTCACGGTCTGGCCGACACCGAACGGGTTGCCGATGGCGAGGATCAAATCGCCGACTTCGAGATCGTCCGAATCGCGCAGTTCGAGGGCCGCCAGGCGCTCCTTTCCGGGATCGATGCGCAGCACGGCGAGGTCGGTGCGCTCGTCGGCGCGCAGGATGGTCGCCTCGAACTCGCGGCGGTCGGCAAGCACGACCGTGATCTCGTCGGCGCCGCGGATGACGTGGTGGTTGGTGACGACGACGCCGCTGGGATCGACGATGACGCCCGAGCCCAGCGAGTTCTGCACCGAATCGGTGCCGCCGGGGCCGGCCATGAACTGATCGCCGAAGAACCGGCGAAAGAACGGGTCGTTCAGGAGCGGCGAGGCGGCGTTGCGCACCGTGCGCTTGGTGAAGATGTTGACCACCGCCGGCGCCGTGCGCTTGACCAGCGGCGCGAAGGTCAGGCGGATTTCGGCCTGCGAGCCCGGAACGCCGGGGGCCGGAGTCTGCGCGGAAGCCGCCGCCCCGAAGACCAGCAAAAGTCCCAACGCCGCTACGCCCGATATCGGTCTCATGACGCGCATGTCAGCCTGCTCCCCCCGACCCAGGGCGATTTTACCACCGGCCAAAAGAAAATGGGGCGGCCCTGAGCGACCGCCCCATTTACGCCGGCGAAGGAGTCCCTCGCCCGGTGCGTTCCTTGACTCAGGTCGCGGCGGCCTCGGCCGTCTCGGCCGCGGCCTTCGCCGCCGCCTCGTTGCGGGCTTTGTCGATAGCCCCCTTGGCCTCGACATCGCGGTCGACCAGCTCGATCACGGCCATCGCGGCCGTGTCCCCGTAGCGGAACCCGGCCTTGAGCACGCGTGTGTAGCCGCCCTTGCGGGTCTTGTAACGGTCGGCCAACGGCCCGAACAGCTTGGCAGCGATCTCGGTGTCGCGCAGCACCGCCAGTGCCTGGCGGCGCGCGTGCAGGCCGCCGCGCTTGCCCAGCGTGATCAGCTTCTCGACAAACGGCCGCAGCTCCTTGGCCTTGGGCAGAGTGGTGCTGATCTGCTCGTGCCGGATCAGCGCCACGGCCATGTTGTTCAAGGTCGCTTTGAGATGGCTGCTGGTCCGACCGAGCTTTCGGCCCGCGACGCGGTGACGCATGACGTGTACTCCAGTTCCTTTAAGTCGCCCGGGCTCAGTACGGCTCTTCGAGCTTCTTGGCGAGCTCCTCGATGTTCTCGGGCGGCCAGTTCGGGATCTGCATGCCGAGATGGAGCCCCATCTGGGCCAGCACTTCCTTGATCTCATTGAGCGACTTGCGGCCGAAATTCGGCGTGCGCAGCATCTCGGCTTCGGTCTTCTGCACGAGGTCGCCGATATAGATGATGTTGTCGTTCTTCAGGCAGTTCGCCGAACGGACGGAGAGCTCGAGCTCGTCGACCTTGAGCAGCAGGTTCTTGTTGAACGGCAGATCGCCGCGCTGCTCCTCGACCGCGTGCGCCTGCGGCTCTTCGAAGTTGATGAACAGCTGCAGCTGGTCCTGCAGTATGCGGGCGGCGAGCGCCACCGAGTCCTCCGGCGTCACCGCGCCGTTGGTCTCGATGCGCATCGAGAGCTTGTCGTAGTCGGTGACCTGGCCGACGCGGGTGTTCTCGACCTTGTAGGAGACCTTGCGCACCGGGCTGAACAGCGCGTCCACCGGGATGAGCCCGATCGGCGCGTCGGCGGCGCGGTTGTTGGCGCCGGGCACGTAGCCCTTGCCGGATTCGACCGTCATCTCCATCGACAGCTTGGCGCCGTCGTCGAGCGTGCAGATCACGTGCTCGGGATTCATGATCTCGATGTCGTGGCCGGTCTCGATCTGGCCGGCAGTGACTTCGCCCGGGCCGTTCGCCTTGAGGTAGATGCGCTTCGGGCCGTCGCCGTGCATGCGCACCGCGATCGCCTTGATGTTGAGGACGACGTCGGTCACATCCTCGCGCACACCGGCGACCGAGGAGAATTCATGCAGCACGCCGTCGATCTTGATCGCCGTGATGGCCGCACCCTGCAACGAGGAGAGCAGCACGCGCCGGAGCGCGTTGCCGAGCGTCAGGCCGAAGCCACGCTCCAGCGGCTCGGCGACGATCGTCGCCTCGCGTTTCGGGTCGTCGCCCGGCTCGACGTCGAGCTTTTCGGGCTTGATCAATTCTTTCCAGTTTTTCTGAAGCACGGGTATCACCCTCTATCGCTGTCGCACCGCCACCGAAAAATCACGGCGCCGGGCGGTTCTCTCGGTTGTCCGCCACCCCGGCCGGGGCGGCGAAATAAAATCTGCGGCGTTACACGCGCCGCCGCTTCGGCGGCCGGCAGCCGTTGTGCGGGATCGGCGTCACGTCGCGGATCGACACGATCTGGAAGCCGACGGTTTGCAGTGCGCGGAGCGCCGACTCGCGGCCGGCCCCCGGTCCCTTGACCTCGATCTCGAGCGTGCGCACACCGTGCTCCATCGCCTTCTTGCCGGCATCCTCGGCGGCCATTTGCGCCGCGTAGGGCGTGGACTTGCGCGAGCCCTTGAAGCCCTGCGTGCCGGCCGACGACCAGGCGATGGTATTGCCCTGGGCGTCGGTGATCGTGATCATAGTGTTGTTGAACGTCGCGTTCACATGCGCAACGCCCGACGTGATGTTCTTGCGCTCGCGGCGCCGCGGACGGGCGGCGGGTGCCGGTGCGGCACCGGAAGCGGCTTGCTGTTTGGCCATAATGTATCGGTCCTGTGCGTCTGATTATTTGCGGACGGCGAGTTTCTTGCCGGCGATCGGGCGCGCCTTGCCCTTGCGGGTGCGCGCGTTGGTGTGGGTGCGCTGGCCGCGGACCGGCAGGCCCTTGCGGTGGCGCAGGCCCCGGTAGCAGCCGAGATCCATCAGCCGCTTGATGTTCATCGCGATCTCGCGACGCAGATCGCCTTCGACCTGGTAATCGCGGTCGATGATCTCGCGGATCTGGAGCACTTCGGCGTCGCTCAACTGGTTGACCCGCTTGGGCGCGGGAATACCGATCTTGGTGCAGATCTCCCGCGCCTTGGCGGGGCCGATCCCGTAGATGTAGCGCAACGCGATGACGACGCGCTTGTTTGTCGGAAGGTTGACGCCGGCAATACGCGCCACGCTGGTTCTCCTCGAAGTTTTATGCGCGGGACCTAAGCGGTCCCGAAGCGGGCGGTCGGACACCCGGCACCGTCATGGCGCCACCCGTCCTCGGCCCAAAAACAAAAGCCCGGCAATACCGCACCAGCCCGCTGGCCACGGCCCACCGAGAGGCGGCGGATTATAGTTTTTTTAAATGCCGAGTCAACCGCTCGAAACGGCTTCGGCTCAGGTTTTGCAGGCCTACGGCAAGCCATTGAGATAGCTTAGACCTTTGTCTTACTACGACGTTTGATCGGACGCTTTTTCGCCCGCTTCGGCCGCGCTTTCGGGGCGGGCTTGCGAACAGGCTTGGCTTTCGCCCGCGCGGGCTTGGACTTGGTCCTGGCGGATGCGCGGGCGGCCGGCTTCGCTGCGCGCTTCGCCGGGCGCACGACCGCGCCGGCCGGGGACGGCGCCGGGCGCGCTGCACCGCCATCCAGGATGCGGCTCAGCGCCGCCGTCACGTCGTTGATGCCGGCCATTCCATCGACCGACTGCAGCAACCCCTTCGCCCGGTAATACGGCAGGATGGGAGCGGTCTGGCTGTGATAGGCGGCGAGACGCTTTTTCACCGTCTCGGCGTTGTCGTCGGGGCGGCGGACGAACTGATGCGAGCCGCACCTGTCGCACACCCCTTCGACCTTCGGCTTGTGGTTGCGGTCGTGATAGCCGGCCCCGCAGGTGGCGCAGGTGAAGCGGCCGGAAATGCGGTCGACGAGCTGCGCGTCATCGACCTTCATTTCGATCACGTGGTCGAGCTTCAGGCCCTTGTCCGCGAGCATCTTGTCCAGCGCCTCGGCCTGCTTGGTGGTGCGCGGGAAGCCGTCGAGGATGAAGCCCTTGCGGGCATCGGGCCGGGCGATGCGCTCCGAGATGAGCTGAATGACAAGGTCGTCGGGGACAAGCTCGCCCGCGTCCATGATCGCGCGCACCTTTCCGCCGAGCTCGCTTCCCGATGCCACCGCGGCGCGCAGCATGTCGCCGGTCGAGAGCTGCACCAGCCCGTACTTGTCCTCCAGGCGTTTGGCCTGAGTCCCCTTCCCGGCCCCTGGCGGGCCGAGGAGCACGATATCCATGGCGATTCCCCCTGACTTTGACGCTGCGTCAGCCGCGGCGGCCGCGCAGCTTCGTCTTTTTAATCAGACCTTCGTATTGATGCGCAAGCAGATGCGAATGGATCTGGGCGACCGTATCCATGGTCACGCTGACCACGATCAGGAGGCTGGTGCCGCCGAAATAGAACGGCACGGAATAATACGAGATCAGGATTTCCGGCAGCACGCAGATGAACGACAGATAGGCGGCGCCGACGACGGTCAGCCGCGTCAGCACATAGTCGAGATAATCGGCGGTGGCCTTGCCGGGACGGATGCCCGGGATGAACCCGCCGTATTTCTTCAGGTTGTCGGCGGTCTCCGTCGGGTTGAAGACGATCGCCGTGTAGAAGAACGAGAAGAAGACGATCATCCCCACGTACAGAGCGATGTAGAGCGGCTGGCCATGGGCTAGCCACGCCGTCACGTATTGCAGCCATTCCGGGCCCTGGCCGGCGGTGAAATTGGCGACCGTGAGCGGAAGAAGCAGCAGCGAGCTCGCGAAGATCGGCGGTATCACGCCCGAGGTGTTGATCTTCAGCGGCATATGCGACGCCTCGCCGCCGAACATCTTGTTGCCGACCTGGCGCTTCGGATACTGCACGAGGATGCGCCGCTGGGCGCGCTCCATGAAGACCATGATCGCGATGGTCACCACCGCCATGAGGAACAGCAGGAGGATGAAGAACGCCGACAGCTGCCCGACGCGGCCGAGCTCGAGGGTCGCCGCCAGCGCATGGGGCAGGTTCGCGACGATGCCCGAGAAGATGATCAGCGACACGCCGTTGCCGACGCCCCGGGCGGTGATCTGCTCGCCGAGCCACATCAAGAACATGGTGCCGCCGGTCAGCGACACCACGGTGCTGACGCGGAAGAAGATGCCCGGATCGATCACCGCGTGACCCAGGCTGCCCTGCATGCCTTCGAGCCCCACGGCGATGCCGAAGGCCTGGAAGGCCGCCAGGAGCACGGTGCCGTAGCGGGTGTACTGATTGATCTTCTTGCGCCCGACCTCGCCTTCCTTCTTCAGCGCCTCCAGATGCGGCGACACGGCGGTCATCAGCTGCATGATGATCGAGGCCGAGATGTAGGGCATGATGTTGAGGGCGAAGATGGTCATCCGCCCGAGCGCCCCGCCCGAGAACATGTCGAACATGCCGAGGATTCCGCCCTGCTGTTGGCGGAAGATATCGGCGAGCACGCCGGGATCGATGCCCGGAACGGGAATATAGGTGCCGAGCCGGTAAATGATCAGGGCGCCCAGCGTAAACCAGAGCCGCTTCTTGAGCTCGGTCGCCTTGGCGAAGGCGCCTAGATTGATGCTGGCGGCGAGTTGCTCGGCGGCAGAAGCCATGTGAACTCCGACTCCTTACCCTGACTTAGTAGTATTCCGACGGAACGCATCCGACCCGGCGCCTGGCACCCGAAATCGGCTCACTCCTTGGGAGCGGGCTTGGCAGAGGCGGCGGGTTTCGCCTTCTTCTCGGCCTTCTCGGCTTTTTTCTCGTCCGCCGGCTTGTCCTCGGCGGGAGCGGCGGCCTTGGCCGGCTTCGCCTCCTTCGCCTTGCGCTTGGCCTGGCGCGCCTGCTTGGCCTCGATGTCCTTGACGACGCCCGGCCGAACCGACGTCAGCACGACGACCTTGCCACCGGCCTTCTCCACCGCTTCCACGGCCGATTTGGACGCGCCGGCGACCTCGATGGTGACCTTGGCCTTGAACGTATCCTTGCCGTTGCCGAGCAGCCTGAGCCCGTCGCGCTCGCGGCGGATCACGCCGGAGGCCGTCAGCGAAGCGCCGGTGATCGTCTCGCCGGTGCCGAGCTTGCCGTCGTCGATCGCCTTCTGCAGATCGGCGAGGTTGAGCTCCTGGAAATCGCGGCGGAAGATGTTGTTGAAGCCGCGCTTGGGCACGCGGCGATGCAGCGGCGTCTGGCCGCCTTCGAAGCCGTTGAGCGCCACGCCCGAACGCGCGGTCTGGCCCTTGCCGCCGCGTCCCGACGTCTTGCCAAGGCCCGAGCCGATGCCGCGGCCGAGGCGCTTGGGCGCGTGGCGGGCGGCGGGGTTGTCGCGGATCTCATTGAGCTTCATCTTGCCAAATCCCGAACTAAAGTGTTGCCGCGGCCGGCATGTCCGGCCTCGCGGATCAGGCCTATTCCTCGACCTGCAGTAGGTGCCTGACCTTCGTGATCATGCCGCGCACCGCCGGGGTGTCTTCCAACTCGCGCGTGCGATGGCGCTTGTTGAGCCCGAGCCCGACGAGCGTCGCCTGCTGGTTGTCCGTGCGGCCGATCGGGCTGCCGATCTGGGTGATCTTGATCGTCTTCCCGGTTTTCTTCGCCTCGCTCATCGTCTGGACTCCTTGCCCCTAACGGCCGCTTCAGGCCTGCTCTCGCCCGGCCGCGGCGGCTTCCGCCTCGCGGCGACCGAGAATGTCACCGATCTTCTTGCCCCGTCGCGCGGCCACGGACCGCGGGCTCGAGATGTAGGCGAGTGCCGCGAACGTCGCCTTGATCATGTTGTGCGGGTTGGACGACCCGATCGACTTCGCGACCACGTCCTGCAGACCGAGGCTTTCGAAAATGGCGCGCATCGGGCCACCGGCGATGATGCCCGTACCGGGCTTCGCGGCGCGGACGATGACTTTGCCGGCACCGTAGCGGCCGGCGACGTCGTGATGGATGGTCCGGCCTTCGCGGAGCGGGACGCGCACCATGGCACGCTTGGCAGCATCGGTCGCCTTGCGGATGGCCTCGGGCACCTCGCGTGCCTTGCCGGTGCCGTAGCCGGCGCGGCCCTTGCCGTCGCCCACGACCACCACCGCGGCGAAGCCGAAGCGCCGGCCGCCCTTCACCACCTTGGCGACGCGGTTGATGCTGACGAGCTTTTCGACCAGATCGCTCTCATCCCGCTCGCCCTCGCGCCGGCGGCCTCCGCGTTCGCGACCTTCGTTTCGTGCCATAGTCGTTACTCCAATCTTGCGCTCAGAAACTCAGCCCGCCTTCGCGGGCGGCGTCGGCAAGCGCCTTGATGCGGCCATGGAACATGAACCCGCCGCGGTCGAACACGACTTCCTTGACGCCGGCCTTGACCGCGCGCTCGGCGACCAGGCGGCCGACTTCCTTGGCGGCGCCGATATCGGCGCCGGTCTTGATCTTGCCCTTGATATCCTCGTCGAGGGTCGAGGCGGCGGCCAGCGTCACGCCCTTCGCGTCGTCGATGACCTGCGCATAGATATGCTTGGACGAGCGGAAGATCGACAGCCGGGGACGTCCGCCGGACTTGCGGCGGAGGCTGAGGCGAAGGCGCCGCTGGCGGCGCGCGAACAATTGCTCGGTTTTTGGCATGGCGGCCTACTTCTTCTTGCCTTCCTTGCGGCGGACGTGTTCCTGGTCGTACTTGATGCCCTTGCCCTTGTAGGGCTCGGGCTTGCGAAGCGCGCGGATTTCCGCCGCCACCTGTCCGACCTTCTGCTTATCCGCGCCGGTGATGGTGATCGTGGTCTGCTTCTCGCCGACCTTGATCGTGATCCCTTCGGGGATCGGGAACTTGATGTCGTGGCTGAAGCCCAGCTGCAGATTGAGGTTCTTGCCCTCGAGCTGAGCGCGATAGCCGACGCCGTTGATCTCGAGGTTGCGGGTGAAGCCGGTCGACACACCACGGATCCCGGTCGCGATCAGTGCCCGGCTGGTGCCCCAGAGGGAGCGCGCCCGCTTCGTCGTCTCGCGCGGCGTCAGCGTCACCTTGCCCTCGGCGACGGCGACCGCCACGTCGGGCGGGACGTGGAACGAGTGCTTGCCGAGCTTGCCGGCGATGTTCACGACCTGACCGGCGACGGCGACATTGACGCCGCTCGGGATCGCCACCGGGTTTTTACCAATACGCGACATGGTTGGCTCCGATCCGCCTCAGAACACCTGGCAGATGACTTCGCCGCCGACATTGGCGGCGCGCGCCTCGGCGTCCGACATGACGCCGCGCGGGGTCGACAGGATGGCGATGCCGAGGCCGCCATAGACCTTCGGCAGGTCCTTGATCTTGGAATAGACGCGGCGGCCGGGCTTCGAGACGCGGGTGATCTCCTTTATGACCGGAGCGCCTTCGTCGTACTTCAGCTCGATCGTGAACTCGGGGATGCCCGAGCGCACCTCGGACCAGCTGAAGCCGCGGATATACCCTTCGCGCTCAAGCACCTCGAGAACGCTCTTGCGCAGCTTCGAAGCCGGACACATCACGGCTCGTTCGCCCGCCGACTGTGCATTCCGGATGCGCGCCAGCATATCGCCGATGGGATCGCTAATCGCCATATCCCGAATTCCTCCGTTACCAACTCGACTTGATCATGCCGGGGATCTGCCCGGTCGAGGCCAGCTCGCGCAACGCGATGCGCGACAGCTTGAACTTCCGATAGTTCGCCCGCGGGCGGCCGGTGAGCTCGCAACGCAGGCGGACCCGGTGCGGCGACGAGTTCCGCGGCAGCTCGGCGAGCTTCAGGCGCGCCGCGAACCGGTCCTCGATCGGCAGCGTCTTGTCGTTCGCCACTGCCTTCAGCCGCGCGCGCTTGGCGGCGAACTGCTTCGCCAGCTTCATGCGGCGCTTGTTCTTTTCGATCGAGCTCTTCTTCGCCATCTGGTCGGCCCTCCGCCGGTCAATTCATGAACGGCATGTTGAAGCCCTTGAGAAGCGCCTTGGCTTCGTCATTGGTCTTCGCCGTGGTGACAATGATGATGTCCATGCCTCGGATCGTGTCGATCTTGTCGTAGTTGATCTCGGGGAACACGATCTGCTCCTTGAGGCCCAGGGCGTAGTTGCCCTTGCCGTCGAAGCTCTTGCCCGACAGACCGCGGAAGTCGCGCACGCGCGGCAAGGCGATGTTCACCAGCCGGTCGAGGAACTCGTACATCCGGGTCCCCCGCAGCGTGACCTTGCAGCCGATCGGCAGGCCCTTGCGCAGCTTGAAGTTGGCGATCGCCTTCTTCGAGCGGACCATCTGCGGCTTCTGACCGCTGATGGCGGTGAGGTCGGCGAGGGCGGCGTCCATCTTCTTGATGTCGGTCGTGGTCTCGCCGACACCCATGTTGATGACGATCTTCTCCAGCCGCGGAACCTGAAACGGGTTCTTGTAGCCGAACTGCTGCATCAGCTGCGGCTTCACGGTCTGGGAATAGAATTCTTGCATACGTGCGGCCATGGCGATCACCGATCGATCATTTCGCCGGACCGCAGCGCCACGCGCAGCTTGCGGCCGTCGATAATCTTGTAGCCGACGCGGGTCGGCTTGTTGTCCTTGGGGTCGACGAGGGAGACGTTCGACGCGTGGATCGGGTTCTCCTTCTCGACGATGCCGCCGGTCTGACCGGGGCGCGGGCTCGTGTGGCGTTTGACCATGTTCACGCCCTGGACGAGCACACGGTTCTCCACCGGGAACACGCGCAGCACGCTGCCGGTCTTGCCCTTGTCGCGACCCGTGATGACGATGACGTTGTCGCCCTTGCGGATCTTCATCTTGGTACGTTGAACGGCCTGCATCACAGCACCTCAGGCGCCAGGCTGATGATCTTCATGTAGCCCTTCGAGCGCAGCTCGCGGGTCACCGGCCCGAAGATACGCGTGCCAATCGGCTCGCCTTCCTTCGAGATCAGGACGGCGGCATTGCGGTCGAAGCGCACCATCGAGCCGTCGGTGCGCCGGATGGCCATGCGGGTGCGCACGATCACCGCCTTGTGCACGTCGCCCTTCTTCACGCGGCCGCGCGGAATCGCCTCCTTGACCGAGACGACGATGACGTCGCCGATCGAGGCGGTCTTGCGCTTCGAGCCGCCGAGCACCTTGACGCACTGCACGCTGCGTGCGCCCGAGTTGTCGGCGACCTCCAGCCTGGTCTTCATCTGGATCATTGGCGTCGATCCTCTCGGTCAGGCCTTCGCCGGTGCGGCGTCGGCGACGATTTCCCAGCGCTTGCGCTTGGATATCGGCCGGCACTCGCGGATCTTGACCCGCTCGCCGGTCTTCACCTGGTTGGACTCGTCGTGCGCCAGGTACTTTTTCGAACGCACGATGAATTTCTTGTACATGGGGTGCATGAAGCGGCGCTCGACCTTGACCGTCACGGTCTTCTCGCTCACGTCGCTCACCACGATTCCCGTTAGCACGCGCCTCGGCATGATCGTTCTTTGTCCTTCTCGTTACTTCGCGGCCGCAGATTCGGTCCGCGCGCGTTCGCCGAGGATCGTCTGGATGCGCGCGATGTCGCGGCGCACCTGACGGACCCGGGCGGTGTTTTCGAGCTGTCCGCTCGACCGCTGGAAACGCAGGTTGAATTTTTCCTTCTGCAGTTCGGCGAGCTGGGTCTTCAGCTCATCGATCGTCTTGGGGCGGATGTCCGAAGATTTCATGGCGCGTCAGGCTCCGTCGCCCAGGCGGGTGACCATGCGGGTCTTGATCGGCAGCTTGGCGGCCGCCAGCAGGAACGCTTCGGCCGCGGTGGCCTTCGGCACCCCGTCGATCTCGAACAGGATCTTGCCTGGCTTCACTCGGCACACCCAGAATTCCGGCGTGCCCTTGCCCGAGCCCATGCGGACCTCGGCCGGCTTCTTCGATACCGGCACGTCCGGGAAGATGCGGATCCACACCCGGCCGACGCGCTTCAGCTCGCGCGTGATGGTCCGCCGCGCCGCTTCGATCTGGCGGGCCGTCATCCGGCACGGCTCCATGGCCTTCAGGCCATAGGCGCCGAAATTCAGCGTGTAGCCGCCCTTGGCGATGCCGTGGATGCGGCCCTTATGCGCCTTGCGGTATTTCGTACGAGCGGGTTGCAGCATGGTCGTTCTCTCGTCTGTGCCTCAAAGGCCGGCGCGGTCAGCGCGCCGGAGCCTGCTCGGCCGCGCGCTTGTCCTGGGCCATGGGGTCATGGGCCATGATTTCGCCCTTGAACACCCAGACCTTGACCCCGCACGTGCCGTAGGTGGTCTTCGCGGTTGCCGTGCCGTAGTCGATATCGGCGCGCAAGGTGTGCAGCGGCACCCGCCCCTCGCGATACCATTCGACGCGGGCGATCTCCGCCCCGCCGAGCCGGCCCGAGCAGTTGATGCGGATGCCCTGGGCGCCCAGGCGCATCGCGGACTGCACGGCGCGCTTCATGGCGCGGCGGAACGCCACGCGCCGCTCGAGCTGCTGGGCGATGTTCTCGGCGACCAGCTTGGCGTCGATCTCCGGCTTGCGGATCTCGACGATATTGAGGTTCACCTCGGTGCTGTTGGTCAGCCTGGCGAGCTCGGAGCGCAGCTTCTCGATGTCGGCGCCCTTCTTGCCGATGACGACGCCGGGGCGCGCGGTGTGGATGGTGATCCGCGCCTTCTTCGCCGGCCGCTCGATGACGACACGCGACACGCCCGCCTGCTGCAGCCGGTCGCTGAGATAGCGGCGGAGCTGCAGGTCCTCGTGCAGGAGCTTCGAATACTCGTCGGTGGCGAACCAGCGCGAGTCCCAGGTGCGGTTGATGCCCAGCCGCAGTCCGATCGGATTGACTTTTTGACCCATGGTTAGGCGCTCTTCTCCGCTGGTTTCGCCTCGCGCTCGCGCACGATGACGGTCAAATGGCTGAACGGCTTCACGATGCCGGCCGAGCGGCCGCGGCCGCGCGCGTGAAAGCGGCGCATCTGGAAGGCCTTGCCGACATGCGCCTCGGCAACATAGAGCCGGTCGACGTCGAGCTGGTGGTTGTTCTCGGCATTGGCGATCGCCGCCTGCAGCACCTTCCGCACCGTGACCGCGATGCGGCGCTTGGAGAAGGTGAGTTCGGCGAGCGCCTTCGCCGCGTCCATGCCGCGGATCAGCTCAGCCACGAGGTTGAGCTTGCGCGGGCTGGTGCGAATGGCGCGGGCCACGGCCTGGGCCTCGTTCTCTTCGCGCCGGCGGCCTTTGGAGGGCTTGCTCATTCATCCCTCTTCGCCGTCTTGTCGGCGGACGAGTGGCCATGGAACTGGCGGGTCGGCGAGAACTCGCCGAACTTATGACCGACCATGTTCTCGGTCACCAGCACCGGCAGGAACTTGTGGCCGTTGTAGACCCCGAAGGTGAGGCCGACGAATTGCGGCAGGATGGTCGAGCGGCGCGACCAGATCTTGATGATCTCGTTTCGGCCGGAGCTCCGCGACTTGTCCGCCTTTTTGAGGAGATACCCGTCCACGAACGGGCCCTTCCATGTCGAGCGAGCCACCGTGCGCCTCCGTTATTTCGCGTTCCGGCGACGGACGATGAGCTTGTCCGTCGACTTGTTGTGACGAGTCTTGTAGCCCTTGGTCGGCTGGCCCCACGGAGTCACCGGATGGCGACCGCCCTTGGTGCGGCCCTCGCCGCCGCCGTGCGGGTGATCGATCGGATTCATCGCGGTGCCGCGCACCGATGGACGCCAGCCGAGCCAGCGGTTGCGGCCGGCCTTGCCGATCTTGACGTTCTGCTGGTCGGGGTTCGAGACCGCCCCGATGGTGGCGAGACATTCGCCGCCGACCCGGCGCACCTCGCCCGAGGCCAGGCGCAGCAGCGCGTAGCCCTGGTCCTTGCCGACCAGCTGCACGAACGTGCCGGCCGAGCGCGCCAGCTGGCCGCCGCGGCCGGGCTTCAGCTCGATGTTGTGGATGATCGTGCCGACCGGGATGTTGCGCATCGGCAGCGTGTTGCCGGGCTTGATGTCGACGCGCTCGCCCGAGACGATGGAATCGCCCACCGCCAGGCGCTGCGGCGCCAGGATGTAGGCCAGTTCGCCGTCCGCATACCTGACCAGTGCGATGAACGCCGTGCGGTTCGGATCGTATTCGATGCGCTCGACCGTGCCCGCCGGTCGATTTCAGGCCTTCGGTCAGGTTCTTGATCGGCGCGCCCTTGAACAGCTCGCTGCGGTCGATGAGGACCACCTGGCGGAGCCCCGGGGTGACCGGCTTGAAGGTTTTGAGTGCCATGGTTGTCAGTCGTCCTTAGGCGGTCAGATGCCCGTGGTGACGTCGATCGACTGGCCTTCGACCAGCGTCACGACCGCCTTCTTGAAGTCCGAGCGCCGGCCGAGATGGCCTTTGAAGCGCTTGGTCTTGCCCCAAAAATTCATCGTGTTGACGCCCTTCACCTTGACGTTGAACAGGCTTTCGACGGCGGCCTTGATCAGCGGCTTCGGCGCGTCCTGGCGGACGCGGAACGTCACCTGATTGTGCTCGGATCCGCGGGTCGCCTTCTCGGTGATGACCGGGGAGAGGATCACGCCGTAGAGCTGATCCTTCTCGTAGCGCGGCGGGGTCCGCTTCGGCTTCTTCGCGTCGCTCATTTCAGGCGCGCCTCCAGATGCTGGACCGCGTCGCGCGTCAGCACGAGCACGTCGCGGCGCAGGATGTCGTAGACGTTGGCGCCCTGCTGCGGCAGGACGTCGACGCCGGGCAGGTTGCGCGCCGCGCGCGCGAAGTTCTGGTCGACCGCCGGCCCGTCGATGACGAGCGCCGAGACAAAGCCGAGCTTCGCGAACTGCTTGGCGAGTTCCCCCGTCTTCGGCTTCGCGAGCGTGACCGCATCGATCACGATCAGCTTGCCCTCGGCCTGCTTGGACGAGAGGGCGGTGCGCAGCGCCAGCTTGCGGACCTTCTTCGGCAGGTCGAAGGCATGGCTGCGCGGCGTCGGCCCGAAGATCACGGCTCCCCCGCGCCACTGCGGGCTGCGGATCGAGCCCTGGCGCGAGCGGCCGGAGCCCTTCTGCGGCCGCGGCTTCTTGCCGCCGCCGGAGATCTCGCCGATCTCCTTGGTGTCGTGGGTGCCGGCGCGGCGCTTGGCGAGCTGCCAGCGCACCATCCGCGCGAGGATGTCGGGGCGCGACGGCAGGCCGAACACGGTATCGCTCACTTCGATCGAGCCCGCGTCCTTGTTGTCGAGGGTCTTGACGGACAGCTTCATGGCCTCACTCCCCCGCCTTCGGCGCCGCCGCGGGTTCGGCCGCCTCGGCTGCCTTGCGCACCGCACCGGGGAACGGCACGTCCTTCGGCAGCTTGCGCTTCACCGCGTCGGTGACGCGGACATAGCCGCCGGCCGAGCCGGGGACCGCACCCTGGATCATGACGAGGCCGCGCTCGACGTCGGTGGCAACGATCTTGAGATTCTGCGTGGTCACCCGCTCGACACCCATGTGGCCGGCCATCTTCTTGCCGGGGAAGGTGCGGCCGGGATCCTGGCGCTGGCCGGTCGAGCCGTGGCTGCGGTGGCTGACCGAGACGCCGTGCGAGGCCTCGAGACCGCGGAAGTTCCAGCGCTTCATGACGCCCTGGAAGCCCTTGCCCATCGTGACGCCGGAGACGTCGACGAACTGGCCTGGCACGAAGTGATTGGCGGTGATCTCGGCGCCGACCTCGAGCAGCGCGTCCTTGCTGACGCGGAACTCGGCGAGCTTGCGCTTCGGCTCGACCTTCGCCTTCGCGAAGTGGCCGCGCATGGGCTTGCCGACGTTCTTCACCTTGGCCTTGCCGATGCCGAGCTGGACGGCGGTATAGCCGTCCTTCTCGGCCGTGCGGACGGCCACGACCTGGCATTGATCGAGCTTGAGCACGGTCACGGGCAGGTGAGCGCCCTCGTCCGTGAACAGGCGGGTCATGCCGACTTTCTGTGCAATCACACCGGTACGCATGGTGATGGTTCCGATTTCCCCTGGGCCCTCAGGCCGGCCCAAGCTTGATCTCGACGTCCACGCCGGCGGCGAGGTCGAGCTTCATCAGCGCGTCCACCGTCTGCGGCGTCGGGTCGACGATGTCGAGCAGGCGGCGATGAGTCCGGATCTCAAACTGCTCGCGGCTCTTCTTGTCGACGTGCGGGCTGCGGTTGACGGTGAACTTCTCGAGTTCGGTCGGCAGTGGAATCGGTCCGCGCACCTGCGCGCCGGTCCGCTTGGCCGTGTTGACGATCTCGCTCGTCGACTGGTCGAGGACGCGATGATCAAACGCCTTCAAGCGGATGCGGATGCCTTGATGTTCCATTTTCAGCCTCTCAGCCTTCAGCTCTCAGCCATCGGCGGGTGCCGATCGCCGACTGCCGATCGCTCCTCTATTCAATAATCTTTGCGACGACGCCGGCGCCGACGGTGCGGCCGCCCTCGCGGATGGCAAAGCGCAGGCCTTCGTCCATCGCGATCGGCGAGATCAGGTGCACCTCC
>WNFI01367149.1_pt1 | contig 45709 bp, 39 predicted proteins | sample 5400471 | NCBI WGS metagenome assembly WNFI01 (sample SAMN13153348, study PRJNA577476) | soil metagenome | isolation source: 100 cm saprolite on Douglas fir-dominated hillslope | place: USA:California | collected 2013-09-17
GCGCGTCCCATCTCCCCGTGAATCGAGCCGTTGACGGTGGAGGCGCGGCCACCGCCGGTGGTGGAGAAGGTGACCGAGCCGTTGACAGTCGCAAGCGTCACGTCGCCGTTCAGGCGAGTCGCCTCGATCTCGCCGTTGACGGTCTTCCCGACGAGCGCCACGCCCGCCGGCACTCGCACGGTGAAGCGCACGCTGACGTCGTTGTTCTGCACGTTCATGCGGCCGGCATCGCCCGGCAGGCACTCGTTCGGCTTCTGGCCGTCGCGGCTCGGATATACGGCGCAGATGGTCACGCCGCCGGCGTGCGGCACGACGTCGATGCGGACCGTGTCGGGGCTGTCGCGATGGCCGCGTTTGACCGCCACCACTTCGACCTCGTTGCTGCCGGACGGCTCCGCGAGCACGTCGCCGTTGACCCCCTTGATCTCGATGGCGCGCCCCTGCGGGATCGCCCCATGCCACTGGAAGTCCTGGGCGCCGGCCGCGCGTTGGGAAAGGATCAGCGCCGCCGCGCCGATGACGGTGAACAGTCGTGATCGGATCGTCATGCCCCTTAGACGGGTCCCCTGGTGCGAAGGTTGCTGATCAGGTAACTCCTTTTTGATCAGCTTGATACACAGAGTCGTTCATGGTCCAATAGGGTTACACCAAACCCGATCTGAGCCCCAGCCCAGGCGAGTACCGCGGAGCCAGAGCCGAACCATGTCGAGTCAGCTGAGCCGTCGCGCGTTTCTTGGATTCGGCGCCGTTGCGGCGGCTTCCGCGCTGTTGCCGGCGCGCGCGTTTGCCAGTGCCGCCCCGGCCGTGGCCAAAGCATCCCTGGCCATGGAGCGCGAGTTGTCGTTCTTCCATACCCACACGGGAGAGCGGCTGTCGCTGGCGTACTGCTCCGGCGGTGAATACGTGGCGCCCGCGCTGAAGAACATCAACGTCCTGCTGCGCGACTTCCGCGCCAACCAGGTCAAGCCGATCGATCCCGCTCTGCTGGATCTGCTGTTCGAGCTGAACGGCGCGCTCGGAACCGATCAGCCGTTCCATGTCATCTCCGGCTACCGCACGCCGGAGACCAACGCGATGCTCCAGGAGCGCGGCGGTGCGCACAGCGGCGTGGCGACGCACAGCTTGCACATCGACGGCAAGGCGATCGACATCCGCGTGCCCGGCATCGAGCTCGAGCACCTCCGCGACACGGCGAAGTCGCTCGGGATCGGCGGCGTCGGCTTCTACCCGGGATCGAATTTCGTCCACGTCGATACCGGGCGGGTGCGGTACTGGTAAATTCTCTGCAGTGATCGAAAAGCGCCGTTCGCCCATCCAGGGCTGGGGAGTGTTTGCCACCCGGCCCATCACCAAGAACACACGCATCATCGACTACGCGGGAGAAAAGATCGCCAACCGCGAGAGCCTCCGCCGCGAGAAGCGGTACCTGAAGCGGGGCCACATCTGGTGCTTCAAGCTCAACCGCCTCTACGTCCGCGACGCCGCGGTCCGCGGCAACATCGCGCGCTACATCAACCACAAGTGCGAGCCGAACTGCTACACGCACGTGATCGGCGACACCATCTGGATCCGCGCCGCGCGAAATATCCGCAAGGGTGAAGAGCTGACCTACGACTACTCGACCGACGGCGAGGGATCGATCCGATGCCGGTGCCGGCCGGGTTGCAAGACCGTCTTTTGAATGGTGATCACCAAATCACCAACAGATTCCCCGATAGTCCCCCTTGATCTGATCGCGCGGCGTCTTGACGCGGACGAGATCCAGGATGATGTGATCCGGGCGGGTGCGCGTGAGTGCGTCGCCGAACTCTGGCGCTAGGTTGCCGACGACGATCACATCCGATGCGTCGAGCACCTCGTCGACGGATTCGGTCAGCAGCGACGACAGGTGGGGGATCTGCTTGTTGATGTATTCCTTGTTCGCGCCGACCAGGCGCGCCAGAGAGACGTTCTTGTCGTGGATGCAGAGCTGGTAGCCCTTGCCCAGGAGCGCCTCGGCCAGAATGACGATAGGGCTTTCGCGCAAGTCGTCCGTGCCCGCTTTGAAGCTGAACCCGAGCAGCCCGACCCGCTTCTTGCCGGTGTCTACGATCTCGTCGATCGCGTGCTGGATCTGGAGCCGATTGCTGCCGAGAATCGCCTGGATGACCGGCATGTCGAGGTCGACTTCCTTCGCCCGGTACTGCAGCGCCCGCACGTCCTTCGGCAGGCACGATCCCCCGAAGGCGAACCCTGGCTTCATGTAGTAGGACGAGAGGTTCAGCTTCTCGTCCTTGCAGAAGATGTTCATCACTTCATGGCTGTCGATCCCGACGCGCTTGCAGACGTTCCCGATCTCGTTCGCGAAGGTCACTTTGAGTGCGTGCCAGGTGTTACTGGCGTATTTCATCATCTCGGCGGTGCGGATGGTGGTCGTCTCCGTCGGGGCCTCGACCTTGGCATAGAGCGCCTTGGTCGGCTCCGCGTCGGACTGGTAGTTGTGCCCGACCAGGGTTAGCGGCGGGTGCCGGAAGTCGTGGATCGCCGTGCCCTCCCGGAGGAGCTCCGGATTGACCGTGACGCCGAAGCCGGTACCGTACTTCTTTCCCGACGTCCGCTCGAGCGCGGGGATCACGATCTCATGCGTCGTCCCCGGCAGGACTGTGCTGCGGACGACGACGACGTGGTAGGTGTCCTTGTCCTTGAGCGCGCCGCCGATCTGCTCCGCGACGCGCTCGAGATACGTGAGGTCCAGGCTGCCGTTCTTTCGGCTGGGCGTGCCGACGCAAATCAGCGACAAGTCAGTCTCGCGAATCGCCTCGGCCGGGCTGGTGGTGGCGCGCAGCCGGCCGTTGGCGGCGTTATCGCGGATCAGCTCGTCGAGCCCCTTCTCCACGATCGGGCTGTGCCCGTCGTTGAGGCTCGCCACCTTGTCTGGATTGACGTCGACGCCGACGACCGAGTGGCCGTCCGCAGCAAAGGACGCGGCCGACACGCTGCCGACGTACCCGAGACCGAACACTGACACGTTCATGACCCGTTATCCTCCAATCGCCGGGCCCAAGCGGCCCGGTCTTCGATCCCGCCCACCGTCACGCGATCGCGCGTTCCCCCACGCGTTCACGATCGGCGACGCGAAGTAGTGCGTCTTCGAAATCCATCGCCACGGCCGACCAGTCGTAGCGCTCGACAACCAGGTGCCGCGCGGCCGCCTCGATGGCCCGGCGCGCCTCCGTGTCCCGGATCAGGTGCACGACGGCGTGCGCGAAGCGCGCCGGTTCGTCGGCAATATCGATGTCGCGGCCGTTGGTTACCGGCAGCCCTTCAGCGCCGACCGTCGTCGAGACGACGGCCTTGGCCATCGACATCGCCTCGAAAATCTTCAGGCGCGTGCCGCCGCCGATCCGGAGCGGGACGACATAGACGGCGCCGCGTGCGATGTGGGGGCGGACGTCGTCCACGCGCCCGGTCACCTCGACGCCCGGGATCTCGGCGAGCTTGCGCACGGTGGGCGTCGGCGCGCGGCCGATGATGCTCAGGGTCGCCTCGGGCTCGGCCTGACGGATTTTCGGCAGGATTTCCCGGCAGAAGTACCTCATGCCGTCTTCGTTCGGCAGCCAGTCCATCGAGCCGGTGAAGACCATGTGCGCACGGTCCGGCCTGGCGGCGTCGGGGGTGAAGTAGTCCGTCTCGACCCCCGTCTGGACGACGTGCACCGGCACGCGCAGGCTGTTTGGGTACAGCTGTGAGAACGTTCTGCCATCCGCCTCCGATACGGCGAGCACCAGATCGAAGCGGGCAAGCGTCCTGGACTCGAATCGCAGCATGCGGTGCCACTGCTGCGTCATGAGATGTTTCGACAGGGGGTTCCTCGCCTGCTCCGCATGGCGGCGCCAGATTTCCGCCTCCACGTTGTGCGTGAAGAGGATCGCAGGGCAGGGGAGCCGCTCAGGAAGGTTGACCACCGGCGGCAGGAAGTCGCACACGACGGCATCGAAGCGCTCCACCGCGAGCAGCGCTTCGAGGCGGCGGCGGTAGGCGATGGAGCGGTACTTGGCAACCGCGTAGGGCGCCGGATCGACGACGTAGCCGGCCGCATCCGCGTAGAAGCGCCAGGTGCCCTTGGGCGAGTCGATTCGCGGGACGGTCTCGAGTCTCGAGCAGACTTCCCGCATCCCGAATCGGTCGGCCTCGGTTTGCCTGGAATCCTCGAACGACAGGTAGGTAATGTCGTGGCGTGCCGCGAGGTGCCGCATGACGTGCCACGTGCGCAGCTTGCCGCCTTTGTCGAGCGGCAACAGGAGGCCGGCGTTCAGCCAGAGCAGTTTCATGCGGTGGCCCTGTCTCTCCTTTGATCGGCGGGGACCCCTGCACCCCGCCTAGCTCGCTGCGCTCCGTGGGGCCCCGACGCCCACGCCGCTTCGCTCGCCTCCTGATCGGCGGGGACCGCTGCACGGACTCCAGGGACCCGAGGGACCCCAGGGACCGGGATCGTCTGCACGCCCTCGCCGTCGATGAAGGTTCGATACCACAGCTCGAGGTTGAGCAGACTCCAGAGCGCGTCGCCGGCGTCCGCGGTGCCATCCGCATGCGCGTCGATCAGCTTCGAGACGGCGGCGGCATCGGTGATGCCGCGCTGGCGCGCGCGCGAGTCGAGCAGCACATCGCGCGCAATCCCCGCGCCACCGCCACGCAGCCAGAGGGAGAACGGTACCGGGAATCCCATCTTCCTCCGCGTCAGAATCTCCGGCGGCAGCAACGTCTTCACCGCTTCACGCAGAACCCACTTCGTCGTCAGGCCGCGGAGTTTCGTCCGTGGAGCCAGCGCGGTCGCGAACTCCACGAGGTGATGATCGAGGAACGGCACGCGGCTCTCGATGGAGGCCGCCATGCTCATCTGGTCCTGCTTCATCAGCAGTTCCACCAGGTACGTTTTCAGATCGGTGTAGAGCAGCCGGTCGAGCGTGGTGCTGTGTCCGTTCGGCCGGTCGAAAAAGGCGCGCGATGAGCGATAGGCGTCCGGCGTGGCGAGCGCGCCGAGACGCGGGTCGAGGAGGGTCGCCTGGCGCTGCAGACCGATCGCCGCGAAGTTGTCGAAGAACATCGCCTCCGGAGTGCGTGGCATCGCCAGGAACGACCGTTTCGCATAGCGTGCGACGCGGCCCGGCATGCGCGGGATCACGGTGTTGGATATGAAGTCGCGGAGGGGTTCCGGGGCCAGGCTCCAGAACGCGCCGGCGCGCCAGTTGGCCAGCGCCCGGGGATACTTCCCGTAGCCGGCCAGGAGCTCGTCGCTCCCTTCGCCAGTGAGCACGACCTTGACGTGCTCGCTCGCGAGCCTGGACACGAAGTACAGCGGTACGCTCGAGGGATGCGCGATCGGCTCGTCCTCGTGCCACACGAGCCGTGGCAGCGCGCCGAAGAAGTCTCCTTGGTCAATCACGATCTCGTGGGGATTGGCATTGATTGCGGCCGCGACCTGCCGGGCGTAATCCAGCTCGCTGAACGCGCGCTGCTTGAAGGCGACGGAGAAGGTCTGGAGCGGCCGATCGATCATGCCGGCCATCAGCGCGGCGATAGCGCTGCTGTCGAGGCCGCCCGAGAGGAACATGCCGAGGGGCACCTCGGCCATCAGACGGGTGCGAACCGCGTCTTCGAGCTTCGCCCGAAACTGCGCGACGGCTGCTTCGTCGGACAGATGCTCGATGTCCAGCCGCGCCTGCCCGACCGGCACGTCCCACCATTGCCGGCTGGTCACCACACCCTTCTCGAAAGCCAGAACGTGACCGGGCAGGAGGCGATAGATGCCTTTGAACAGCGTTTCCTCGCCGGAGAGATACCGCGTGCTCAGCAGCTCGGGAACGGCCCGGTCATTGGCGTCCGCCTCGACGCTCCCGCTCTCGAGAATCGACTTGATTTCCGATCCGAAGATCAGCCTGTGGTGGCGGACCGCCCAATACAGCGGCTTGATTCCCATGCGGTCGCGGGCGAGCAACGCCCGCCGTCTCCTCGCATCCCAGATCGCGAAGGCGAACATCCCGCGGAAGTGCTCGACGCACGCGTCGCCCCACTGCTCGTAGGCATGAACGATCGTTTCCGTATCGCACCGCGTGCGGTACTGGTGGCCGAACGCCTCCAGAGCCGGCCGGATCTCCTGGTGGTTGTAGATTTCGCCGTTGAAGACCACCCACACCGTCTCGTCTTCATTCGCGAGCGGCTGCTGTCCCGACGCCAGGTCGACGATGCTCAGACGGCGGTGGGCGAGGCCCGCCTGCCCGTCCCAATATGTCCCGGCCTCGTCCGGACCGCGGTGGCTGATCACGTCCCGCATCATGTTGAGACGCGCGCGCTCGTCCGGGTGAAGCCGGTCGGCGGCGACGATGCCAGCGATGCCGCACATCGCTAGATGGCCTCCGCGTAGGTCGCCCGCGTAGCGGGCGCCTTGTCGATGAACTGGCGGAACCAGAGCTCCAGCATCATCAGCTGCCAGAGACGGTGGCGATGATCGGCCCGTCCGTCGCGGTGTTCGGTCCAGAGATGAGTCACCTCGCGATCGTTGAACACGCCGCGATCGCGAAGCCGGCCGTCCGAGAGGAGTGCGTCCGCCATCGGCGCGAGGGGACCGCGCAGCCACTCGCCGATCGGCGCCTCGAACCCCTGCTTGCCGCGCTCGAGGATCTCGCGCGGGATCCTCTTCTGGAGCGCCTTCCGCAGCAGGTACTTGCCGCGGCCGTCCTTGATCTTCAGCGACGTCGGGACGGTGGCCGCGAACTCGAGGAGCCGGTGATCGAGCAGCGGCTCGCGCGCTTCGAGCGACACCGCCATGCTCATCCGATCGACCTTGGTCAGGATGTCGTCGACCATGTAGGTGTGCACGTCGGTATAGAGGCCGCGGTCGACGGGGTCGAGCGAGCGGCAGCGATCGTAGGCGTCCCGGAAGCTGGTGAAGGGATCGGCGCCGCGCACGGCCGCCGCGAAGTCGGGCGAATACAAACGCGTCTTGGCGTCGGGCTCGAACATGCCGTACGCGTGTTTGAGGGCGTAGGCGTGGCCGGGGTCCGACCCGAGGTGACGCAGGGCGCGGGCGCCTTTAAGCGACAGCGGCAGCGCCCGTCCGAGCATGCCGGCGACAGCAGTGGCCGGGCCGAGCGACCGGCGCGCGCGCTGCTCCCAGTGCTCGACCCGGTGCCGCGCGTAGCCGGCCCAGAGCTCGTCGCCGCCGTCGCCGGACAGCGCTACCGTGACGAGCTCACGAGCTGCCTTCGACACGTAATAGGTCGGCACGGCGGAGGAATCCGCGAACGGCTCGTCAAAGTGCCAGGCGAGCTGCGGCAGGAGGGACACGATGTCGGGCGTGACCGTGCGCGGGTGGAACTCGCAGCCGAGGTGCTCGGCGACGCGCTTCGCATGCGCGAGCTCGTCATATCGCGCATCATCGAAGCCGACCGAAATCGTCACCGGCGGCCGGCTGCTCGTCTCCACCATGTAGGCGGCGACCGCGCTCGAGTCGATGCCGCCGGACAGGAACGCGCCGAGCGGCACATCCGCGATCTGTCGCAGCGCGACGGATTCGGACAACAGTCCGTCGAGCTGCTCGAGATACTCCTCTTCGCGCCGCCGGTCGCCATCGCCGGTGAACTCGAGGTCCCAGTAGCGCGACGTCCGCACCGAGCCCTTTTCCGCGACGAGGACGTGACCGGGCTGCAGCTTGTGGATCCTGCGATAGATTGTCGCGGGAGCGGGAACGTAGAGCAGCGTCAAGTAGGCGTCGATGGCATCCGGACGCCAGTCGCGCGGCACGTCCGGATCTTCGAGGAGAGACTTCAGTTCCGACCCGAAGACGATGCCCCGGCCAGGGAGCTCCGCGTAATACAGCGGCTTGACGCCGAGCCGGTCGCGCGCCAGAAGCAGCCGCCGCGCCGCCGCATCCCACACTGCGAACGCAAACATGCCGCGGAACCTGTCGACCGAGCGCTCGCCCCACTCCTCGTAGCCGTGGACGATGACCTCGGTGTCGGAGCCGGTGCGGAAGCGATGGCCGTGCGCCACCAGCTCGGCGCGGACGTCCGCGAAGTTGTAGATTTCGCCGTTGAACACGGTCCAGACGGTGCCGTCCTCGTTAGTGAGCGGCTGATCACCGGTCGAGAGATCGATGATGCTGAGGCGGCGATGTCCGAGGCCGATGCCCGGCGCGATGTGATAACCGGCGGCGTCGGGCCCGCGATGCGCCACCGCGTCGGTCATCGCTTCGAGGACGTCGCGGTCGACGGGGCGGAAGGGGTCGTAATTGAACCGTCCGGCGATGCCGCACATATCTAGGCCGCCCGCGAAGACACGCGGGGCTGCATCGGGATCCCCGCGGTCTGGAGTTGAGACAGATACAGGTCTTCGAACCCGCGCACCATACGATCGAACGAATAGCGCCGCGTGACCTCGTCGCGCGCGGCGGCGCCCAGCGCCTGGGCGCGCGCGGGCGCGAGCAGGAGTGACTCGACCGCGGCCGCCAGCGCCCGGGAATCGTCCGGACTCACGAGCAGCCCGGTCCGGCCGTCCTCGATGAGATCGAGGAGGCCGCCGGTGCGAGTGGCAATGACGGGAACGCCCGCGGCCATCGCTTCGATCGCGCCGTTGGGAAACGCTTCCGAGCGCGAAGGGAGGACGAACGCGTCGGCTGTCGCCAGCAGCGCCGCCACGTCCTCGCGGTGACCCAGGAACGTGACCTGTGCGTCAACGCCGAGCGTCTTCGCCAGGACGCGAAGCTCGGCCGCGCGAGGTCCGTCGCCCGCGATGAGAAACCGGAGGTGCGGATGCCGCGGCCCCAGCTCGGCGGCCGCCGCCAGCAAGACTTCGTGCGCCTTTTCGCGACGGAGATTAGCGACGGTCAGAATCGTGGTGACCGGCCGCGCATCCGACGACGTGCGCGGGGTGAAGCGCTCCACGCTCACGCCGTTCGGCACGACGCGAATACGGTGCGCCGGAATGCCTTCCGACTCGAGCTGGCGCCCCGCGGCGGGCGAGTTGGCCACGACCGCGTGCGCGCAGCGATACGCCTGCCGCTGAAGGGCGATCTGTCCGGCGGTCTTGTCCGGGTTCAGCTCGCGGCGGCTGCCGATGCGGACCGGCACGCCGGCGAGCGCCGCGACGGGCAGCGCGAAGGTGTTCGCATACAGATCGCCGGTCTGAACGATGGCAATCCGATAGGTGCGGCACCACCGCGCGAACGCGGCGGCGCGCGCGAGCGTCGCGGGACGCGCGAGACCGCGAATGGGGAAGGCCGTCACCGGCGCGCACGCCTCGACGCGTGGCAGCCACGCGCCTTCACGCTGGAAGCAGGCGACGCGCACGTCGAAGCGGGACCGGTCGAGCCTCTGGATGAGCTCGGTCATCTGACGCTCGGTGCCACCCGGATGGAAGCCGGTGAGGAACACGGCGATCGGTACTTGGGGCGCGGACTTCACATCTGCCACCTGAGCAAGGCAGGTGCCACGCGGCCGAGGCATCGATCCGGCAAAAGTGTGGAAGCGGCTACCTGACGTAGGCAGCCGAAGCGCCTGCCGCAGCCCTATCGAGGTACTGGCGGTGCCACAGCTCGAAGACCAGCAGCTGCCACAGGCGGAGCGTGTGATCGCGTTCGCCGGCGAGATGCTCTCGCAACAGCCGCGACACGAACGCCGGCTCGAAATAGCCGCGCTGCTTCGTTCTGGGCGCGTCAAGGACCTCGGAGAACAGGCCCGTCAACCCGCCGCGGAACCAGGTCCCCAGTGGAATCCCGAACCCCTGCTTCTTGCGATCGAGGATGCCGGGAGGCAGCATCGGACGGAGGGTCTCCTTCAGGATGTGCTTGCGGCGGCCATTCTTGATCTTGAAGCCGGCCGGCAGCGTCGCGGCGAAATCGATGACGAGGTTGTCGAGGATCGGCACTCGCGTCTCGATCGAGTGCGCCATGCTCATGCGATCGACTTTGGTCAGGACGTCCTCGGGCAAGTAGGTCTCGAAATCAAACCGCATCATCCGGCTGTCGTGCGGCAGCGCCGCGAATCGATTGAAGTGCCGCGCCAGCGCCGATTCCGCCTCTCCGGCTGGCGCGCCGAAGCCTTGGCGGAGGCGGGCAAGCACGGCCGGCGCGTAAAGGGCCGCCCGTTCGTCCGGCTGGAACATCGCGATGGAGTCGAGGTATCGGCCGGGCGCGTCCTTCGCGACGTGCCTCAGGAAGTTCTTGCCTTTGGCGCCATGGGGAAGGAGCGGCCACGTCAGTGACGCCGCGGCCCGCAAGCCCGGCAGCGGCAGCCGGTCGAACCGCGCGACCCGCGGGTGCGCAAGGTACCGGTCGTATCCGCCGAACAGCTCGTCGCCGCCGTCGCCGGACAGGACGACTGTCACGTGTCGTCGCGCGACGTCCGACACATACCACGTGGGAATCGCCGAGGAGTCGGCGAACGGTTCGTCGAAGTGCGCGATCAGGTCTTCGAGGATGGACAGGCCATCGGGACGGACGACGAATTCATGGCGGAACGTCGCTGACCATGTGCGAGCACACAGCCTCGTGGAGCACGCTCCCGAGCGCCTCGACGGCCTCTTCCTCCGACCCCCTGAACGTCTCCTGTGCGTCGACCTGCCAGTACTGCTCGATCTCCGCCCGGCCGTCGCGCCACCGGAGGAAATGTCCGGGAGGCAGCTTGCGGACCCCATCGAAGATCGACGCGTCGCGAGGAGTGTAGAGAAACGCCAGGTAGTGATCGAGCGCCGCGATATTCAGCGTCGGGTCCACGGCGCCGGCGGCGAGCAGGGACTTGATTTCGCTGCCGAAGAACAGCCGCCCGCCCGATTCCGTGTAGTGAAGGGGCTTCTGGCCCGCCCGATCGCGCGCGAGCAGCAGGGTGCGCTTCGGCTCGTCCCACAGGGCCAGCCCGAACATGCCGCGCAGCCGCCGGAAGGCGTCCTCCCCCCACTGTTCATAGGCGTGGACGATCGACTCGGTGTCGCTGGAGGTGTAGAACCGATGACCGGAGGCCTCGAGCTCCGCCCGGAGCTGGCGATAGTTGTAAATCTCGCCGTTGAAGACGATCCAGATCGTGTTCGACTCGTTATGAATCGGCTGCCGGCCGCCGGCCAGATCGATGATGCTCAGGCGCCGCATGCCGAGCCCAATCCCCGGCGCCACATGAATCCCCTCATCGTCCGGCCCGCGGTGGCGGATGACGTCGCACATCCGGTGCACGAGATTGAACTCGGCGTCGAGCCTGAGAGGCCCCTGGGTCGGCCGCCCTCCGAACGTACTATCCGCGAATCCCGCAATGCCACACATCGCTAGTCGGCCCTCGACGCCTGAAATCGCGTGATGCACGGCTGAGGCCAGTCCGCGAGAGGCTGAGCTTGAACCGCCGGAAAGGGGATGACGATTTCAAGATCGCCATCGCCGCTGCGGATGGCGAAAGTGGAGTGCGTCCAACCCGCCGCCTGGCTGGCGCCGGCGGCGATCTCGACGATCGCGAGCGGGGTGCTCCCGGCCGCGCTTGATGGAACGAACGTCGCGACAGCAAATGGCGTCACGGCTGCGCGCCGGGCGATCAGCGTGGTCGCTGGTTCGATCCGCCCGTATTCCGGCGCGTAGGAGGAAAGGGAAGGGTCCGGCGCGATCGAAATGTCGGCCGCGGTGGTCGCGAGGGCGAGACGGCGCCCCGAGCTCTGCGCCAGCTCCACGGTGCGATCACGCAGCGTGACCCGCCAGGATGGATGCAGGTGCCACCAGATCTCCGCCTCCGTGAATTGGGTGGTGACGATGCGATCGACGATCAGCCAGCCGAGGCCGTGCAGCGCGAGGACAGCACGCATGTGCCATCGGTCTCCATAAGCATCATGGGTACCGACGGCGAAATCGGCCTCGCTGCCCGTTCGTGCGACCAGGAAGCGGGCGTCCACACGCGTGCGCCAATGAAACGGCCCATCCGGCCTCGCATGATCCTGTCCGTCCAGGGTGACCGTGTTGTGCATGCGCGACGAGCGAAACCGATCCCGCGTGCCCGCATTCATGGTGTAGCTGGCGGTCCCGGGATCGACGAGCACCGGCTGGCCGCCGACGGTCAAGACCACGGCCAGCGCATCGGCATGGGCGTGGCCGCCGTTGAGGAATCCATGAGGCCCCGCGTCGAAGATGAGGTGGCCGCCGTCCCGCTCGCGCGACACCATGTAACCGCTATCCGGCAACACCCGCGATGGCCAGTGCGCAACAGCCCATGAACCGGATGTGGCGGCCGTCCGCCCGAGGATCCACCACATCTCCTCGGACGGAGGCCCGACCGCGAGCGCGTCATCGGCAAGCAGCGACGCGGCCACGCCGAGACTTACCGAGGCGTCGGCCGGCGCGACGTCTCCAAACCTGAACAACTGCCCGCCATCATCGTCCCCGATGAGCGGAAGCCGTCCGCGATCATCTGCGATCGTGCGCAGGTAGGCGGCCTGCATCCGCGCGGCGTTCTCGAATGGCCCGGCCGCCACATCGCCCGAGGCGCGTGCCACCATGAGGGCCAGTAAATAGAAGTCTGTAGAGTAGCGGTGATAGTGCGCCGAGAGCTCGGCGTGGCCGCCGTCGCCGCGGATTTGATTCGACGCTTCATCCAGGAGGATCGTCCGTCCGGCTGCCGCGCGTGGGCGGCTGCGACCGAGCTCGGGGAACGCCGTGGACACCGCGTAGAGGGCGAGGGCTTCGCCGGACAGATGGGTGTTCGGACTGAAGTAGCTCGAGAGGTTGTGCGCGATGTGCGTCAACTGGCGATCCAGGGAGACGAGCAGGTCCACCAGCCAAGGGGTCTCGTCGTCTTGGGCGCCGGCCGAGAAGAGCTCCACCGCCCACGTCCATGACATGACACGGAAGGCGAGCTCGAGCATGCTCGACCAGTTGACGCCGCCGAACGGAGGGTTTGCCCGCAGCCAGTCCGCCAAGTGGGCGACGAAGGTCGCGCGGTAGCGCGGCTCGCCGGTCAGCCAGTACGCGGACCCGAGCGTCAGGAAGTACTGATGGCGGTTCGTTTCCCAGATGATCTTGTGATCGCCGGACTCGGGGTCCAGATAGGGCACCGCCGCCCAGTGCGCGAGCGGCGCTCTGCGTTGGTGGATCGGGTCTGCATGCCAGTCAGGCGGATTGCCCAGGGCCAGGTCGCGATAGCCGAGGACGTCATGCCGGCCGTCGACGATGCGGTCCGCGCGTGTGCGGGCGGCGTGAAGCGCGCCGGGAAAAGACATCGGGATCTGTCTCGTCAGCTCGCTACGCCTGCTTGCCTGCAGCGGCCAGCACGAGGCACGGGTGCGGAAGTGCTCGGCCAGCGCGCGGTGCGCGGCGAGATAGTCGTGTCGCAATGCCGCCTCGTGGGCGCGAGCGACCAGCATCCCCCCGCGCGTGTCGAGCACACGCACGATGGCCGCGCGGTCCCACTGCGGCGGATTGATCGCGTAGCGAAGCCGGCCGGCGATCTTGCGTGCTTCGCAGGTGAGGCGGAAGCGGAGCTCCTCGCCGTCCATCCCCGCCAGGCGGCCTACGGTGGAGCGTGCGCTCATGCCGGTGTCGCGGCCCCGAGCCCCCGCGGCGTGACCAGGCGGCGATAGAGCGCGACCCACCGCGCCCGGACCGACGCCCACTGATAGCGCGCGCACGTGCCGAGGGCGGCATCCGCGAGGCGGCGCGCGAGTGCCGGGTCTTCGAGCAGCCGGAGCATCGCCGCGGCGGCCGCCTGATGGTCGTCGCACGGCACGAGCAGACCGTGCGCGTCATGCGTGAGGATGGCGGGCACGCCGCCGGCCTTGGTCGCGACCACCGGGCAGCCGCTCGCGAAGGCTTCCAGCACCGACGCGGGCATGTTGTCGATGTCGGGGGTCTGCAGATAGAGATCCGCCTCGGCGTAGTGCCGCCAGATATCGTCCGGCGGGACCCGTCCGGCAAACGTCACGTGTTCCAGGCGGAGATCGCGCGCCAGCCGGCGGACCGCTTCGTCCTGGGAACCGGCGCCGACCAGCGTCAGTTGCGCATCGGGATAACGATCCTGCACGAGCCGGAACGCCCGCAGCGTGCACGGAATATTGTAGAGGCTCTCGAAGTTCCGCGTCGACAGGATCCGCGGCTGCAATTGCTCCCGCCGGCGGAAGCGGAAGCGCTCGACGTCCACGATGTTCGGAATGATCTCGGCGCGGATGCCGAAGGTCGCAAACACGTCATGGAGAAAGCTGGAGGGCACCGCGCTCTGTTCGACATGCCGGAGCGTCGCGCGCGCGATGCGCGAGCGCCTGAGGTGATCCGGCGCCTCGCCGCTGCGGTAGTTCATCACCACCGGTTTGCCGAGCAACTTGGCGACGAGCACCGCGGGCATCGGGGCCAGCAGGAACGAGGAGTACGACGCCGAGAACACGTGGACGATGTCGGCCTGACGCAGTTCCCTGAGCAGCAGCGGCCAGTACAGCAACTGCGTGACGACGGTCCGCAGGTATTTCACCTGAACGGTCCACCGCACCGGGACCGGAGGCATCGGGTTGACGGGCACGAGCCAGGCGTGGACGTCAGGGTCGTCGCGCCATGACCGGATCAGTCGGGCCGCCTGGACGGCCTGCCCGCCGAGAATGCCCATGGAAGGAGCGACGATGGCGATGTTGAGGCGGCGGGCTGACATCGCGGCGTATCGAGCTGTAACTGTGCAAATGACGCGCCGGTTGGGCCAGCTGTCATGTTGCGCTACACGCTCTTCTGTGACCCCGACCATTGCCAGGTCACAACAGCGCCGCTGTAATGTTTTACAACTTAACGGTATTCAGCTCCATCTAGATTGGCGGGGCCTTTCACACTTGAGGTGTGTAAATTATTCAAACAGCTGAGTTGTCCTCCAAGTGCCCGGCTCAGTCGCGACATCGTGCGCTGAACCGTTTTCCTAGTAATTCAGCGACCTTCCGTCGTGGTCGATTCTTTGCTTTAGAGAGCGCCGGCGGACGAGTCCGCTCATAACCCCAACTACATACTTCACCGCATCGTTGGTGAATGCTCGACCATTCAAGCGATGTGTGTGTGTCGGCGCAAGCCGGCTCCGGAGGGCGAGAGAGTGTACCGAGCGACTATTCGTGCAATGGCGGTTCTGAGTCTGGTACTCGCAGGGGTGACGTCCGCACGGGCCAACGCGCGCGTCGTCGTCGATCTGCCGGCAGCGAACTCTACCCTGCCTCCCTCGTTCATCATCGGCGGGTGGATGCTCGACTTCAACGCCACGCGGGATCCGGGGGTGTCCGGCCTGCACGTATGGGCTTACCCGGCCAGTGGCGCGGGCGCGATTTTCATCGGTGAGATTACCCGCGGCCCCAGGCCTGACGTCGCCGGGTACTACGGTTCGCAGTTTCTGCAGTCGGGATACAGCATCATCGTTCGAAACCTGCCGCCCGGCAGGTACTTCATGGTTCTGACGCCATGGAGCTCGGTGACGAACGGCTTTGACTACGCCGCCGCCGTCTACTTCCCGGTAACGATCTCGACGGCGGCCACTCCCCTAGCGACGCCACCTGTCTCCAATCCTGAGCCTCCGGCACCCCCGCCGACTCCCGCGCCAACGCCGATACCCGACCCAACGCCGACGCCGACCCCGTCGGGCCAGGAACTGCGCGTGCTCGAGTGGAACACGCACCACGGCGGCTACGGCACCGACGGCATTTACAGTCCGGACCGCATCACGACATGGGCGGCGAGGATGAATCCGGACGTGATCATGTTCATCGAGATCGAGAAGTTCACGGGGTGGGGCAACCAGGATCAGCCCGAGGTTTACAAGCGCCTCCTCCAGGAGAAGACCGGGAAAACGTGGTACTACGTCTTCGCGCAGGAGTTCGGGCAGTGGGGCGCGAACGGGAAGGGCAACCTGATTCTGTCCACCTACCCGATCAACGTGTCCGACCGGTACGAGTTGGTGCACAACGCGGACCGCAGCCTCGCGATGGCGACCATCACGGTGAACAGCCGGGACATTACCTTGATCAATACCCATCTCGATCCCTACGACCAGTCCCTTCGGCTGCTGCAGGCGACCGAGGTGACGACCTGGGCGGCGGCGCAGCCGGAAAACCGCATCATCGCCGGCGACATGAACGCCTGGCCCAATCAGACGTCCATCGCGCAGTTCGCCCAGACGTACTATGACTCGTGGGCCGTGGCCGCGCAGAGCGGCGCCGCGACCGCATTCGCCGGCAACAACGGCGAAACCAAGAACGGCCGGATCGACTACATCTTCTACTCGAAGAATTCCTCGAGCTTGTCGGTGAAGTCGTCGCAGGTGTATGACACACGCGACTCGAGCGGGGTGGCGCCGTCGGACCACCGTCCGGTGTTGACCACGTTCTTGGTGAAGTAGGCGCCAGTTCATGCATTGCGACAAGGCGACATGAACGCGTCGATAGCGCAAGAGGGAAAGATCAGCAGAACAACAGAGGCCGGGACGCCGCGGGCGTGCCGGCCTTTGTTCGATCGCCGGGAATGTTTCAGGTGGGCCAGGTCCGCCCGGCGCCCGCAGTCGGCGGAACTGCCATCTGGTTATTCTTCTCACGTGCCGTCGGACTGATCGAGCTGGGCGACTGGCCGCCTGTCCCGGCGATCGTCCGCGACCGCCGCGACCTTAGCCTCGCCCAGACGTAGCCAGCGAAAAACGTCAGCATCATCTCGTGCCGAAAGGCGTCCGCCGGCCGGCTGAGCACCAGGTTCCTGATCCAGCCGCCCATGTCGCGAACCACCGACCCGTACATATAGCGCGGCACGCCGAGGACGTGCGGCGTCTTCCGAAGATCCACACCGAGCTCGGTGACTGGCTGCACCAGCTCCAGCGCGGCGCGCGACACGCCTTTGCCGAACCACCAGCGACGGAAGTAGGCACGCGTCAACCGCTTCGAAGGGATGTGATGATGGACGCGCATGGCGGGCACGTACGCGCCGCCATCTCCCGCGGCCCGGGCCCGCATCAACAGCTCCGGCACCTCCTGGCCCATGACCAGCCGTCCGCTCGTGCGGCCCAGATCGGCGCGGAAGCCTCCAACCGAGGCGAAGAGCGATCGCCGGGCGGCCATGTTCGCTCCGAGCGGCACTTTGCATGCCTCGTCGTAACGAAACGACTGCGTGCCGTGATCCTGGATGGCGATGGTGCCCCAGAGATCTCCGCGCGTCAGATCCAGCCATGCGGGCGGCGGCGCTTCCCAGATCGGCGCCACCGGACCGCCGGCGTAGGCGAGGGCCGGATCTTCAAGGGCGGCGCACGCCGCCTCCAGCCACCCTGGTTCGACGCGCACATCATCGTCCGTCATCGCGATGACGCGCGCCTGCGAGGCGGCGATTCCGGCGTTCAGCGCGCTCGATCGCCCCTGGCGTGCCTCGAACAGGTAGCGCAGAGGAACAGGGAAATCCCGCGCGTGCCGCTCGACCACCGCGCGCGTGTCGTCGGTCGAGTTGTTGTCGACCACGATGACTTCCCATCGACGCCCCTGGACGCGCAGCGCGCGGATCGATCGGAGCGTTTCGTCGAGCAATCGGGCGCGGTTATAGGTCGCGATGAGCAGCGTGGCGTCGAGCGGAGGAGCGGTCACGATACCCCTTCCGGTTGGCGCTTCGCGCCGATCGCGCCCGCCCCTGGCAGGACGAGGCCGCGCAGCAGCTCGACGGCGCGGGCCGTGGCGTGGCCCGGGTCGAAGAACAGCGCGCGGGCGACCATGCGGCGTGCCGCCGAGAGGTGGACCGGGTTATCCAGGGCGTGAATCGCGGCCGCCGCCAGTTGGTCCGTCGTCGGCACGATGGTGGCCGCACCGCGCAGGAGCACGATCTTCTCGGGATTGATGCGCGCGGCTTCGGCTAGGTCCGGCGCATCGAAGACGATCAGCGGACGATCGAGGACCAGATACTCGAAGCCTACGGAGCTGTGGTCTGTGACCATGCAGTCGGCCGCGGCGAGGAGGGGCGAGGCGTCGGACGTTTCCACGAACCGCATGGCTCCCGGCTCGAGTTCCTTCTCCAGGGCCGAGAAGCGCGCGCGCCAGTCGACGCCGGCCGTGTAACGCGGGTCGGGGTCGAGCGAGCGATCGTGCAGCTTCACAATGACGTTGAGGCCAGCACCGGCCAGCGCCCTCACGATCCCTTCTCCCGCGAGGTGGAGCGACGAGGCCACCGAATAGGTCGGCGCGTAGAGCGCCGTGGGGCATCCTGGGCGCAGCCCCAGTGACGCCCGGATCACGGCGCCGTCGAAGCCGCCTGACGCCAGCTGGTCGAGCTTCGGATAACCCACCAGCACGGCCTGTGCGGCCGTCACGATGTCCGCCCGCAGATACCGCAGCATGCGATCGCGGTTGATGAATGCCACGCGGTCGTAGCACTCGAACCCGATCGGCAAGCCTGACGGCTGGTCGAGATCGTATTTGCCGGCAACGCCGTGGAAGAAGTTGACGCGGCGCGCGCACCGCCGCAGGCGCGCGGGCGCCCAGGGATCCCCATTGAGGTACAGATCGAAGCGGCGCCATTCCACCTCGGCATGGGTCAGGAATCGCCCAGCTGGCAGCAGGGGCTTGATGCGATCGGGCGACTCGCTCGTGTACCACATTTGCACGTCCGGCCAGGCCGCCAGCGCGTCCGCGATCGGCGCGAGCACGGCGTATGAGACGGGGGTCCGTATCTCGACGAGCACATCCCGACGCGGCCAGAGCCGTCCCAGGGCGTGATCGAGACGGTGAAGAGCCGGCGTTATCGAGCGGAGACCTCGCATCCCACCCGTATCGAATGCAAAGAACGGCCCAGCTGGGGGGCCTAGGCTCAACCTCGAGGACTGGCACGGACGATCTGGCGGGGAGCTCGCGGAGAAGGAGCGGAGCCCGCAGAGCTTTCGCCTCTTAGGACGCCACTGGGTGACGGTAGGGAACGTCTTTCGCGATGTCACTCACCGAGGCGATCTCGAGGAAGCTACGATAAATGTTCCGGGAGCGGAACCGTGGCTCGGAGCGTTGTGCCGCAGTCGTTCGATTCGATGTGTAGCGCGCCGCCCAGTTGCTGGAGCCGTTCGCGCATGCCAGCGAGACCGACACCAGGAGCGCCGCTACCGCTCGTAACGCTCGAGAGCACGTCCGCCGACATTCCACGGCCGCGATCCGTGATTTCGAGCGCCAGACAGTCGCGCTCAGCTCTCAGCCGGATACGCGCCGTCGCACTTCGCGCGTGTCGATGAAGATTGGTCAAGGCTTCCTGCACGACACGAAACAGGATCAATTCGACGTCCTGCGGCAGCCGCACGAACGTCGGCGGCACCTCGAGGTCGACCGCGATACCACTCCGATCCGCGAATCCCTTTGCGTACCACCCTACGGCGGTTAGCAGGCCGCGCTCGTCGAGAAACGGCGGGTGCAGCAGGTACGACAACGTTCGCACGTCAGCGATCGAACGGTCGATCAGATTGATGCCTTCGGCGAGCAACGTGCGATCAGCGTCCGACATCACCATCGTGCGGCCCAGCCGGCCGAGGAGCATCTTGACCGCGGCGAGGTCCTGCGCCGTCGTCTCGTGCAGCATCTGCGCGATTCGCCGCCGCTCGTCGTCCTGGGCGCGCATCAGGCTCGTGGTCAGCGCCCGGAGGTGGCTCAGCGATTCCTCAAGCTCCGCTTCGGCCCGCTTGCGGTCTTCGATATCGGTAGACACGCCATACCATTTGACGATTCCTCCAGATTCATCGCGCAACGGTGCGGTCCGAACCAGAAACTGACGATAGGTCCCGTCCGCCCCCCGCAGGCGCATTTCATCGTCGTACGCTTCAGCACGCGCCATCTGTGCCCGCCATCGTTCGAGGACTCGCGGCGTATCTTCAGGATGAATCGGGCCCGTTGGATCTATCACATACTGTCCCAGCGAAAGGCCCGTGTAGTCCATCCAGCGCTGATTGAGGAAATCAACGATGCCGTCAGGCCGAACGCTCCACGTCATGACGGGAATCGTGTCGATGATCAGGCGAATGCGATCCTCGGCCCGCGAGCGTTCCGCGATCTCCTTCTTCAGTTGCTCGTTCGCTGCGGTCAGCCGGTCGGCTTCGGCTTTGGTGTCGTTCAGCTCAGGGGGTTGGACGACGTCGCGTTTCGCCCGCGCCTTCGACATGACGGCCAAGACTATCGGTCGAGCAGGCTTCGGTCAAGGTCAGGCAGCCTTGTGCACTCAGTCAACGAAAGCGGCAAAGTCGGTCAATCAGAGACGTCCCGCGAGGAGAGGTTATCCAGACTGGCTCGAGACATTTGCACACAGCTTTCTTGCTTGAGGGGCTTCCCGGCGCCGCGCGGGCGGAATATCTGCAAGCCCCCAGTAACTCACGCCGTGCGGTAGAGCTCACGGAAGGCCGGCGAGATGGGACGAAGGGCCTACGTCTCGCCGGCCCTTGAAGGATGGTGGGAACCGCTTATCCACCGAACCGCGGTGTCGCTCCATCGCTGCCGGACGATGCCCGCGAAAAACCACACCCAGAGCTCGTGGTCGAACGATGCGACGGCATCGCCACGGAGGGCTGCCGTGATCCACGTCAGAACGCTCGCCAGCGCCTTCCGGTAGAGATATCGCGGTGCGCCGAAGATGTGCGGCACGGTGCGGAAGTCGATGCTCGTCCGCTCCGGCGCTTCCATGTCGAGGCGGGACTTTGCGTAGAGCCGCGCCCGGCTGACGCCGCGCCAGTAGAACCAGCGGCGGAAGTACGCCTTGTTGAGCCGGGATGCCGGGATGATGTGCCGCACCATCATCTCGGGCACGTAGAAGCCGCGGACGCCGGCGGCGCGGGCGCGGGAGCGCGATGACGGCCCAATGCTTGCCGCCCCGGTTGGGCAGCCACGCCGGCCTGGGGCTTCCCCAGATCGGCAGCACGCGGCCGCCGACGTAGTCGCAGTCGAGCCGCTCGAGGCCTTTGGCTGCGCAATCCAGCCAGTCCGCCTCCACGCGTACGTCGTCATCGGTCGTGACGATGATGTCGCCGTGCGCCTGCCGGATGCCGGTGTTCAACGCGGGGCTACGACCCTGCTCGCGCTCGAACACGTAGCGCAGCCGCGCCGGAAAACCTGTCGCCGCCGTCGCGACGACCGGCCGCGTGTGGTCCGTCGAATTGTTGTCGACGACGATCACTTCCCAGGCGCCATCAGGACGAAGCCGGGCGAGACTGGCCAGGGTCTCGCGAAGATCGTCCGCGCGGTTGAAGGTCGCGATGACGACAGAGAATTTCATGTTCTTACCCGGCGGCAGCCGCTCGCGCGAGGTGCGCGCGGCGCGCCCGATACAGCCGTGCCAGGAGTCCGGGCGTCCAACGGGCCATCACGCGAGCCGCGCTCAGCCGCATGTCGGCACGGTACGCGCTGAGCGCGTCGAGGTGACGCGCGGCGGACCGGTAGTCTCCGCCTTCCAAAGCGGTTCGCGCCTCGGCCGCGAGCAGCCGCTCCCGGAAGCGGTCCATCTGGCGCTCGAGCAGGACGCGCTCTTCCGGACATCGGGCGACTCGGGGCCTGTGCTCCTCGAGCACCGCCAGGATTCCCCGTAACATGCGCCGCTCGTTCGCCGACAGGCTGTCGGCGTGCCAGCGGTACTGCGCCAGCGGCGTATCGTTGCGCACGAACTGGAATCCTGCGTACGCCGCGCGGAGCCAATAGTCGTAGTCCTCGTTCGTGGCTTTCGATTCGTCGAAGCCGCCGATCGTGTCGTAGACGGCGCGCCGGAAGACGCTCATGATGAAGACCGCCGTCTCATCCGCGATGATGGTTGCCCACATTGGCGCCGGACGGGGATCGGGATACGGGTGGACCGGCTGTCCGTCCCCCGGACCGCCCAGATGGAACCCGTTGGTTGTGACGATCGCGATCTCGGGTCGGCTCTCGAGGATGGCGATCTGGGCCCGCAGAAAATCCGGTTGCCAGACGTCATCGCTGTCGAGCAGCGCGAAGTACTGGCCGCGTGCCGCGCGCATGGCGGTGTTGCGCGCCGCGGAAGCCCCGCCGTTCGCTTGACGCATCACCCGGACGCGAGAGTCGCGGATCGCAGCGCGCTCTGCCAGGGCCGCCGTGTCGTCGATCGACCCGTCGTCGACCACGAGGATCTCGAGGTCGTCAAGGGTCTGATTCAGCACGGAATCGAGTGCCGCCTCGATGTAGCGGGCGGCGTTATACGCCGGCATCACTATAGAGACGAGGGGCATGGGACCTCTTCGCGCTCCGGCGCGTGGGAGGGGAGCGGATCCAGGGAGATAGCCTCGTACATCTCCGTAACCGACCGGGCCGTCGCCCCTCCCGGGCGATAAAAGAGCTCCTGCGCGACGGCGCGGCGGCTGGCCGAGCCCGCCGCCGGATCGGCGAGCCCGCCCTCGACCGCCTCGATCGCTTCACCCGGCGTCAGGACCGAGTGGGAGGCGGACGCGAGCATAGCGACGTAGTCGGGATGGATGTCGGCGAGACTGATCAGCTCCGGACGGTGAATGCGGACGAGCGGCCTGTCCTGCAGGAGGAATTCGAACCCCGCGGAGCTGTGGTCCGTGATCATCAGATCCGCGGCCACCAGATACGGCGAGATGTCCGCCGCCGGCGCGAGAACGGTGTGCGGCCCGAGCAGCGGCTCGAGGGCAGCCACCCAGTCGACCCCCCCTGAATACGCCTCACGCATGTCACGCTGGCGGTCGTGCAGCTTGACGATGAGGTTGAGAGGACGCGCCTTGAGCGCCTGGACCAGCTCCAGTCCCATCGCGTTCAGCGACGATGCCGGGGACCGCGTCGGCGCATACAGCACGGTCGGAAGCGCCGGATCCAGTCCGAGCGTTGCCAGCACGGCGTCTCGCTGATAGGTGCCGTCCATCAAACAGTCTGCCTTGGGCATACCGACGAGCCGGATGGCATCGCTGCCGGCATCCACGGCGCCGGCGGCGATGAAGTTACGGAGGCGCCGCTGGTTGATGAAGAACAAGCGGTCCCAGGCGCGCATCGACTGCGTTGGGGCATCGAATCCGTACTTTCCCGCCACGCCGTGAAAAATCTGGATCCGGCAGGTTCCTCGCGGCAGGGGCTGCCACATGAAATCCGACGCGACATACGCGTCGAAGCGGCTGCGGCGCGCCGCAGACGGATGGATCAGACGGATGTCGCCGGCTTCGCTGTAGATCTCCGTCAGCCGCTGAGGCTCTTCGCTGGCCGTGAAATAGAACTCGATCCGCGGATCCGCCGCCATCGCACGATACACCGGTGCCACCATCGTGAAATTCACGCGCGTGCGCCCGTCGACGAGAATCCGCCGGCGGTCCGACCGCCGGCCGAGCGCCAGGTCGACCCGCCGAAGGGCGTTGACGGGTGCGGAGAGCATGGTGCGGATCACGCCCGGGCGGCCTCCACCGCCACTCGTGGCCGGCTCGTTCGCGCCGAGCCGGCCTGCGGTAACCGGTCGCGCAGCATCTCACGGGGAGTCGCGGCCAGCGCGAGCAGGTAATAGAAGGTCCAGTTATAGGCGACGGACGCGAAGAGCGCGCAGACGAACCAACCGGCGAGCGCCGCGGCCATCGCCGACGAATGGGCGTCGAGCAGCGAGGCGTCCGCCGCCGGGATCGCCGGACCGGGAGCGATCTTTCGCGTGAACCCCGGACGCGCCGGGCGCGTTGCGGCGCGGGCGTCCCGGAGCAGCCGCCGCGTCTGCGCCACCGCGAAGAATGCGCGGAAGATCAGAAAGAGGAACACGGACAGCCCGACCAGCCCGAGCTCGCTCGCGACCTGCATGATGACGTTGTGACTCTCGTGCCACGCCTCGACCCGGCCCCGCGGATTCCAGTCCTTGAAATTGCCGGCCCCGACACCGATGAAGAGGTTCTCCTTGAAGGCGTCCAGCGATTCCCCCAGCAGACGGCGGCGCGCGTCAGACGAACCGAAATCGTCCTTGCTGGAATCGGTGATGCTGGCGATACGGCGCCAGTACGCCTCGGGCAGGACCGGAATCGTGCACAGCACGACCAGGGCGCCGGCGATCACCAACCCCGGCCGCCGGCGGACGGTGACCATCGCGAGCACCAGAATCATTACGACGAGACCGATGGAGCCGCCGCGCGAGCCGGACGCGACGATCCCCCCGAGCATGAAAACGGCGCACCCCGTCGCCGCCAGACGCTTCAGGAGCTTCGCGTCGGGCCGCAGCGCCATCAGAACGGCCAGCGGCAGAAATGCGACCAGGTTCAGCGCCAGGTCGTTCGGGTTCTGCATCATTCCGCCGACGGAACCCTGAACGCGCGTCCCCTTGCTGATCAGGTTATCGCCCCGCACGTAATCCAGGACCGCTCGGAACGCGATGTAGCCCAGTGCCAGGACGAGCAGCCAGGTCAACCGCTCGAGCCGCTTCGGCGACGAGATGACGTTGATGGCCAGCAGATACACGAGGATGACCTTCACGTACATGCTGGTGAACGTCTGAACCGCGCCGCCCATCCACATCGAGAAGGGAGCGGTCACGAGGATGATCCCGCCGAAGGCCATCACCGCCACGAGCTCCGGCGTAAGGCGGCTGATGGGCTGCCCGCGTGAGAGCCGGCCGAACAGCAGCGCCACCAGTCCGCCCAGGGCTGTTACCTCCGCGAGGTGCAGCATTTCTAGCGGCGGGAACAGATCCTCCCGGCGCAGTCGAAAACGAAGGCGGATTGAACGTGAAGCGTTCGGTCACCGCCAGACCTCGCGTCCGCGCCGCAGCGCGGCGAGGCCGGCGACGGCGGCGAAGTTCATCACGACGAACGTGAAAGCGACGCGCACGAAGCGCTCGCGCGCCTGGAACATTGCCCCCGCGATGGCGAGGCCGTAGAACACGCCCTGCGCCGCCAGGACCAGCGCGTAGCGGACGCTCGTCGGCGCGAGCGCGAGGCTCGACGCGAACAGTCCGAGCAGCGCCCACGGCACGATCAGCCGCCCGATCTTGTGCGACACGTACTGCAGCCACACCGGGTTCACCACCGGCAGCAGCAGCCGGGGCTCCTGCGCCAGGATCTGGTAGTTGCCGGCCAGCGTCCGCGTCTTGCGGCGCGATTCGGCGGCGGCATCCACCGAGGCCTGGTCGTAGGCGATGGCGCGGTCGTCAAAGACGATGCGGGACCCGGCGAGCAGCGCCCGCATCGGCGCCAGCACGTCGTCGAGCAGCGCGCTCGCCGGCAGCGGTGTCCAACTGGAGCGCCGCAGCGCGTAGATGGCGCCGGTAGCGCCGAGTGTCGACCACACGCGGCTCTCATTCCGCCGCAGCCATTTCTCGTATCTCCAGTACAGACCGATGCCCTCGCCGACGCTGGTCTCCACGCGGTGCGGCTCTTCGCAATCGAGCAGCAGCTCGCCGGTGGCGCCGCCAACCGAGGGATCCGACAGGTTGGAGACCAGGGCGGTCAGCGCGCCTGGCGCGAACCGCTGAGCCGTCGGAGACGACGATGATCTCGCACCGGCCGGGATACTCCTGCTCCAGGAGATTCCTGATTCTGGAGGGCAGCCGGTGCGCTTCATTCCGCGCCGCGATCACGATCGAGATCGACGGCCACTTTCCAGCCTCGAACGGCGCGACGCGCGGACGCCGGTCCGCAATGCGGGCCCACGCCGCCAGCAGGCATGGATAGCCTACATACACATACGCGACGATCAGCGCTGAGATCCAGAACAGCACGTCCATGGTTGTTGTCAGGTCTCCGACCCACCTTCAGACGATGGTTGCGACCTTCCGGCCCTCGGGCACCGCCGCCGCGCGCGGGGCGCCGAGCTTGAACACCTTCGGATGCGGCTGCTTGATCGCGTTGCGCGTGTCCACGATCAGGTCCGCCTCTTCGAGCAGCGCGCGGTAGTCGAACGCCTTGTGGTCGGTGACGATCACGACGCAGTCGTACTGGGCGATGTTGCCGCGGGTCATGTCAACCGACGCGAGGTCGTAACCGCCGGACCACTCACGCCCGTGTACCACCGGCACGAACGGATCGGCGTACGACACTTTCGCCCCGCGCGCCAGGAGCAGCCCCATTACGTCCATGGCGGGGGACTCCCTCATGTCGTCGATGTCGCGCTTGTACGCGACGCCGGCGACGAGCACGCTCGATCCGTTCACCGACTTGCGCCGCTCGTTCAACGCTTCGCCGACCTTGTCGACGACGTGGTTCGGCATGCCGGCGTTGATATGACCGGCCAGTTCGATGAAGCGGGGGTCGAACCCGGTCTGCTTCGCCTTCCACGAGAGATAGAAGGGATCGATCGGGATGCAGTGACCGCCGAGTCCGGGTCCGGGGTAGAAGGCCATGAAGCCGAATGGCTTCGTCTTCGCGGCGTCGACGACTTCCCACACGTTGATGTTCATCCGGTCGCACATCAGCGCGAGCTCGTTCACCAGGCCGATGTTCACCGCGCGGAAGGTGTTCTCCAGCAGCTTGACCATTTCCGCGACCCGAGTGGAGCTCACGGGGACGATCGTTTCAATCGCCGTGCCGTACAGCTCGGCCGCCAGCTGCGAACACGCCGGCGAGTAGCCGCCGACGACCTTCGGCACGTTGTGCGTCTGGAACGTCGGGTTGCCCGGGTCGACGCGCTCCGGCGAGAACGCGAGGAAGAAGTCGACCCCGGCCTTCAGCCCCTTTGCTTCCAGCATCGGCTGGACCACCTCGTCGGTCGTGCCTGGATACGTTGTCGACTCGAGGACGATCAGCATGCCGGGGTGGAGATATTTCGCGATGCCTTCCACGGCCGAGACGATGTAGGACATGTCCGGGTCCTTCGTCTTGCGCAACGGCGTCGGCACGCAGATGTTGATGGTGTCGAGCTCCGCGACGATGGCGAAGTCCGTGGTCGCGTCGAGCAGTCCCTTCGTGTGCAGCGCCTGCACGTCGGCGGTCGGGACGTCCGGAATGTAGGAACGGCCGTCGTTGATCGACTGGACCTTGCGGGCGTCGAGATCGATGCCGGTCGCGTGAAATCCCGCCTTGGCGAGCTCCACGGCGAGGGGTAGCCCGACGTAGCCGAGGCCCACGACACCGGTGCGCGCGGTGCGCGACCGGATCTTGTCACGAAGTACTTCCACTGACGTAGTCATCAACACAACTCCTATGAAGCAGAGACTCCGAGCATAATGCGTTTGAGCCAGCTCCAGAAGCTCTCGGGACGAACTGCGTCGAATCGTGACGTGCCGGCACTGGCGACGTGCAGGCGGACCCGGCCGTTGGACGGCGTGACCCCGGTTGGGGTCCGGCCGGCAGGCCCGGGGGTGGCGGAAGCGGTTGCCGCCTGCCGGTGCGCCCGCAGCAGCCGGCACTCTTCGGCAAGCGCCCGCCGCTGCTCCGCGACCTCGAGTTCGCGCTGACGGATCGTCTTCTCGCGATAGTCGAGCGCCACGGCCCGCGCGTCCGACTCGATCTGCCCGATTGGCGCGGCCGCCCCGGCCGTGGTCCCGGTGGTCGCCACCGCGCGGGCGGCGTCCGGCGCTCGCAGCCTGACGTCCGCTTCGACCTTGCCAGGCGCAGGCGGCTTCGACCCTGATGTCTTCGCCGGCCCGCTCACCGCAGGCCCATCGGCCGGGCTCAGGGCAGGGAGCACGCCGGTGGTCTCCAATTCGTTGAGGACGTCGGCGATCGTCGCCTCGTCGAACACACGCAGTTCCTCCGCGTAGCCGAAGACGAGCGCGGCGTCGCAGATGACGTTGATGATGCGGGGTACGCCGCGGCTCCGCGTGTGAATCAGGTCGGTCGCGGCGCGCGGGAACTCCAGCGGTACGCCCAGCGCTGCGCGACGGAGTCGATGATTGATGTAGTGACCGGTCTCGTCCGCGGCCAGCGGCGGCAGATGGTAGCTGACGGTAATCCGTTGGCGGAGCTGCTCCAGCGCCGGCGCCGCGAGCTTGTCGCGCAGGTTGGGCTGGCCGACGAGCACGATCTGCAGCAGCTTCGATTTCTCGGTCTCGAGGTTCGACAGCATCCGCAGCTCTTCGAGCGCGCCCAGGCCGAGGTTCTGCGCCTCGTCGATCACCAGCAGCACCAGCCGCCCGGCGAGCCGCTGGTCCACCAGGAACCGCGACAAATCGTGCAGGAGCAGCGGCTTGCTGCGGCCCGTCGGGTCCAGGCCGAAGTCGATCAGGATGGTCTCGAGCAGCTCGCGCGGTTCGAGCATCGTGTTCACGATTCGCCCGACCGTCGTCTGGGTGTCAAGATGCCGCAGCAGTGTCTGCAGTAGGGTGGTCTTGCCCGATCCGATTTCCCCCGTGATGACGATGAACCCGGCCTGGCTCTCGATGCCGTAGCGCAGATAGTCGAGCGCCTCCTGGTGGACGCGGCTCGGATAAAGGTACTCGGGATCCGGGCTCAGCGCGAACGGGCGCTCCCGGAGCTGATAGAACCGCTCGTACATCTCAGATGCCTCCGACGTCTGCGGGCGCTCGCCACGCGCCGAGTTTTCCCTGGGCCAGCGCGGTGATCGCCGATGCGAGCCGCTCCGAATGGTGCGGGTAGGGCAGCATCACCGGCCCCTGCCGGCGTCTGCGGACGCCCGAACGGGCGCAGCGACGGCCTGTTCGATGACTGGCAGGATGTCGCGCACCGCGCGCCGGTAGTCCTCCGGGAAATCGATTTCGATCCAGGGATAGTCCCGGGTGCCAACGGCGTGGAGGGGTCGGTCCTGCGCGAATTCCCGGAAGGCCTTCGGCGCCCAGTCGCGGAGTGCGCCGCCGGCCACCAGGCGATCGAGGATGGACACGAGATGGCGAGCGCTCTTCGGCCCGAACTTCACAATCCCGACGTTCTCGCCGTCCGCTTCGGCGGAAGCCATCGTCTTGGATATGTCGACGACCAAGCCCGACCGTACTGTGACCTTCATTTCCTCGTCGCCAAAGGCCGGGTTACCGGGGTCCCGGTAATCGACCAGCAAAGCGGCGTCCTGGTGTGTAGCCAGGAGGTCATCCAGAAGGCCCGGGTGGAAGAGAACGTCACAATTCAGCACCATGAAGCCCTGGGAGAGCAGAGCTCGTGCCGTCCACAGTGAATAGAGGCTGTTTGTTTCCGAGAACCGGGCATTCTCTACGTACGTGACCCCCGATCCGCAGACTCCCCGAACCCGCTCCGCCTGATAGCCCACGACGACGACGATCTCGCCGATGCCTGCGTTCTGGAGCGTGCGGATCTGCCGTTCCAGCAGGGTGATGCCGCCCGCCTCGACGAGACACTTCGGTCTGTCGCCAGCAGTGCCGTTGAGCCGGGATCCCTTGCCCGCTGCGAGAATGACGCCTTTCATCGGTTAAGTCGCCGGCGCGAGATCGCCCTTGCGCCCCGCCAGTTCCCAGAGCTTGGCGGCGTAGTGTTGCCGGTCGTGGCGCCCGACGGCCGCGACGAACAGCGCCAGATACAGCAAGCCCGCCGCCGCCGCCTCGACCACGACGAACTTCAATCCGTCCGGCGCGATACCGCGCGCGGCGAAGAGGATGAGACCCACGATGAGCGCGGGCCACGCCGCCGGCCACACCGCCTGGCGGAACGCCCTGAGAACGGGAACGTCCACTCGCCGGCAGGCGGCGGGGAAGAGGACGAATATGGAGGAGAAGGCGACGGGAATCAGGGTCCCAATCGCCACGCCGATGAGACCGAAGGGCTTGATCAGGGCGGCGCTCAGCGCGAGGTTCACGACTCCGGTCCCGATATTCACCATCGCCACCTGCCGCACCTGCCCCGCGCCTTTGAGGAGCGTCGTGCTCGTCGCGTTGCCGACGCGCAGCGCGACCGCGAACGCCAGGACCTGGATGATTGGCGCGGCCACGAGGATTTCGGGCTTGCGGATCCAGGCGCGAATCAGCGGCTCCGCCAGCACGACCAGCACCAGGGCAATGGGAACGACCGTCGCGAGCGACAGGCGCGTGCCCTCCAGCAGCACCGTCTGGAGCCGCCCGGTCCGCTGAGTGGCATCCGAGTCGACGACGACGGGGAAGAGCACGGCGTTGCCCTGGTTGGTCAGCCGCTGCGTGCCCGAAATGATCCGATCGGCGACGGCCCAAACGGCGACCGGTGCCGCCCCCAGGAAAATGCCGATCACGACCTCGTCGAGCTCGTAGTTGAGCTTGTTCGCCCAGTCGATGATCGACGAATAGACGCTGAAGCCGGTCACCTCCCGCAGCCGGCTGCGCCGGACGAGCGCGGGCCGGATCCGAAGCGCCGGAAAGACGCTGTAGGCGTTCCGCCGGTAAACGAAGTATGTGAGGACGCGCACGACCGTCGTGGCGGCCACGAGGGGGATCAGACCGTAGCCGGCGAGCACGACCGCGATGTTCACCGCGGCCACCAGCAGGTTGCTGACGATCGCGACCAGGTTGTTGATGTCGTACCGCTGGAACCCGCTGCTGACGCCGCCGTAGACCGAGAACGGAAAGTTGATCGCGACGTTGACGCCGATGATGAGCAGGATCCACTTGCCGATTTCCGCCTGGGCGTGATTGATCCGGAAGACGTGCTCGAGGTTGAACGCGAGGCCGATAACCACCAGGTATGCCAGCACCCCGAATCCCGCGAAGAGAAAGAACAGTGTGCTGGCGATTTCGTTGAGGGCCCGCGCGTTCCGGTGGGCGCGGTACTGCGCGATGAACTTCACCATCGCGCCGTTGTAGCCCAGGTCGAGGATGGAAAAATGAATGGTGACGCCGGCGGTCAGCATCCACAGCCCGTAGGCCTCGGTGCCGAGATGCCCGAGATTGAAGGGCAGGGTGATGAGGCCGATGATCATCTCCGCCGCGACCGAGAGGTACCGCGTCGCGACGTTGCGACAAATTGTCCGGAACGGGCGATCGTCCTGGAACCCGTCGCCGCTCATGCTGCCCCCCTGCGGAACAGCACAACCTTGACCGTGTCGACCACGATCGTCAGATCGAAGATGACCGACAGATGCTTGATGTAATACAGGTCGTACCGCAGTTTTTCCATGGCGTCTTCGAGGGACGAGCCGTAGCGGTACTTGACCTGCGCCCATCCCGTCAGCCCCGGCTTGACGGCGTGGCGCTGCTGGTAGAACGGAATCTGCAGCGCGAGCTGCTCGACGAAGAACGGACGCTCGGGGCGCGGGCCGACGAAGCTCATGTCGCCCCGCAGCACGTTCCACAGCTGCGGCAGCTCGTCGAGACGCGTCATCCGGATGAACCGTCCGATCCGTGTGATCCGGTCGTCGCCGTCCCGGGCCCAGATCGGCTGACCTGCCTTCTCGGCGTCCGTGCGCATCGACCGGAACTTGGCCAGGGTGAAGGTGCGCCCGTTCTCGCCGACGCGCTCCTGCCGGTACAGGATCGGACGGCCGTCCTCGCACAGGATCAGCAGCGCCGTGACGATCATCAGCGGCAGGGTCGCTGCCGCGAGGACGACCGAGAGGGCGAGGTCGATCGTCCGCTTCATGAACCGGGTGACGCGCGACACGCGGAAGCCGTCCGAGAAGATCAGCCAGGACGGCCGCAGGTCGTCGATCAGGATCTTCCCGGTCACCCGCTCGTATGTCGTCGTCGCGTCCTCGACGCGGATGCCGGCCAGCTTCGCGCGCAGGAGCTCCTCGACCGGCAGCTTGCCGCGCCGATCGGACAGCCCGACGACGATGCGATCGATGCGGTGGGTGGCGATGAGGCGATCGATGTCCGCCGGCGTCCCGACGATCGCCGGATTGACGATCCGCTCGCCGATTCTGGATGCGTCGTCGTCGATGAAGCCGATGACCCGGTAGGCAAACTCATGCTGATCGAGAATCTGCCGCGCCACCTTGCGCGCGGTGTCGCCGGTGCCGACGAACAGCAGCCGCTCCTGGAGCGTCATCGATCCGCTGACCTGGTTGAAGAGCAGCCGCCAGCCCAGGATCGCCACGAGGAAGACGAAGAGCGCCGATACGAAGATCCCGTCGCCGATCATCAGGTCCGGCAGCAGGAAGTAAAGCGCCGCCAGCACGATCGACGCGGCGCCCGCCGCCTGGAGCAGACGGACGACCAGCTCGCGGTTCGAGTGCACCAGCGTCAGGTCGTAGAAGTCGTTGTAGTAGAGGCACAACTGGCAAATCAACGTAACCAGCAGGATCTTCCAGAGGTTGGACGCAAGGTCGGGCGTGCTCTGGACGGCGGCGGCAAGCGCGACCGATCCGAAGATCAACACCAGTTCGCCGGTGAAGACCGTCAGGCTCCGCGTCGACACGTGCCGATTGAACAACTGCATCGCCCGACCCTGTGCTCTAGCCGGCAGCGTAGCCGCCGGCGCCGTATCCGTACTTGGCGGCGGTGTCGCCCGCGTCGTTCAGGACGAGCCCCACGACCTTGGACATGTCCAGGCCGGAGAGCGCCCGTTCGATCGCCGGCTTCGGCGTGACCCCGGCGCGCACGATCATCAGGACGCCGTCCGCCATCGACGAGGCGATCGCCACGTCGGCGAGCGGCGCCACCGGCGGCATGTCGACGAGAATGCGGTCGAACCGGGCGCGCAGCGTGTCGAGCACCCGCCGCATCGCCGCCGATCCGAGGAGCTCGGCCGGATGCAGTGGCACAATCCCGGACGGCAGGATGGTCAGGCGGTGGTCCCGCAGCGTCACCAGCGCGTCCTCGACCTCGGCCCCGCCCATCAGCACCTCGCTGAGCCCCGGCGTTTCCGCGATGCCGAAGAGCCGGTGGATCGAGGGACGCCGGAGGTCGGCGTCGAGCAGCAGCACCCGCTGCTGGAACTCCTGGGCCATCGTCAAGGCGAGGTTGGCGGCCGTCAGGCTCTTGCCGTCACCCTTGTTCGGACTCGTGATGATGATGGTGCGGAGCGCGCGTCCGTTCTCGGCGATCTTCAATCGGGTTCGCAGCGAGCGGTACTGCTCGGCGGCGAGCGACTGCGGCGCGTGTCCGGCGACCACCCGCCGATCGAGGTCCAAGTCCGCCGGCGCCGAGTCGGCCGAAGCCGCGCGCCGGGCGGACAGTGCTGGCAGCGAAGGCGCCACTGCCGGCGTGCGCTCCACCACGGCTTGAGCGGCCGACGCCCCTTCCGCGACCCATGGCGCGGGCTCGGCAGGCGCCAGCCCGCGGGTGCGGTGGACACCGCCTTCGCGCTCGGCTTTTGTCAGGATGTCCTGGATGCGGCTCATGTCTGTGCTCCTGCGCGGTCCTACGCCAGGATCCGCGAAATTTCGCCGAGGACCGGCACCTCGAACTCGTTCTGAAGGGCGCGCGAATCGTGCACCGAGCGGTCGAGCAACTCGCGGCCCACTGCCGCGCCGGCGCCGAGCATGAGGCCGGCGGCGATCGCCAGCGCCATGACCTTCAACGGCTGCGGCTCGATCGGCCTCCTGTTCGGCGAGCGGCGCGGTCTCGACGCGTGTCTGGTAGTCGCCGATCTGGCGCTGGGCGCTCGTCGCCGCCAGCTGCAGTTCGCGGACGTGTATCCGCGCCATATCCCGCTCCTGGAGCTTCTGCCGATACAGCGGGTCCGCCATCAGCGTCTCGTCCCGGTTGACCGGCTGGGTCACCTTGGACGCCGCCAGGTCCGCGCGCGCCTGCTTGATCTCCCGCTGCAGCCGGTCGATGTCGGGATGCTTGTCGGTATACCCGAGCGCGCGATCCGACCCGAGCTGCGCCTCCAGATCGTCGATGCGCTTCTGGGCCGTCTGTGTCGCGGCGAGGCCACTCGTGGTCATGGCCGCCGCGCCCACGCCCTGCCGCATCTGATCGATCTGCGCCTCGACCGTCGTCAGGCGATCCTGTTCCGCGCGGATCTGGATCGAGATCGATTCGAACTGGGTGCGCGCGCCGTTGACCATCTGCACGTTGGCCCCGACCTGATCCGGCAGCCGTCCCATGTAGGCCTGCTTCTTCGTCCGCAGCTGGCGTTCGAGCTGCGTGAGCCTCTCTTGCGACCCCTTGACCTGCTCCCCGAGCATGTCGGAGGTGTTCTCCGCGCGCATGGTCTGCGCCTTGGAGGTCTCCTCGACGAACACTGTGGCGACTCGGTCGGCGACCCGCCGGGCGCGCTGCGGATCGCGATCCGTATAGCCGAGATAGAACAGCTCGACGCCGCGCGACGGATCCGGCCGGCCGTTGAGGCCGATCGGATTGGGGACCTCGATGTTCTTCTCGAGGTTCACCCGGAGCAAGGCCGCCACCTCGTCGGCCGGCTTCGTACGATTGAGCTTCTCGTCGCGGACGACACGCTCCAATATCTCCGGGCTGAGCAGCAGCTGCGAGATCGCGCGTTGCCGCTCGACCGGATCCATCGAGCTGACGCCGCGGACGAAGTCCGGCGACAGCGTCGGGTTCGCGACCCCGACGCCGACCCGCGACAGGTACTTCTTCGGCCAGACGGCGACAGCGGCGCCGCCGGCGGCGATGCACACCAGCAGTGGGACGACGAACCACCATTTACGGCGGTGGACGACCGCCAGGTAGTCGAGCGGGTGAAACGACTGTGGCTCCATCATCGAATCCTCATGGGTTCAGAGACAACGAACTGCACGCCCGCGACGTGGCGGCTGATCTGTCCGCCCGCCAAACGGCTGTCCTGGGTGGTGAAGGAGTGGTAGCCCTCGACCCGGAACCACTTCTGCACCGCGTAGCCGAGGACGGTGTGCAGGAAGATCGAGTCGAGCGCGAGCTCCGAGTTGGCGAGCGGGTCGGTGCGGCGCCACGCCGCGGACTCCTGCAGGTAGAAGCGGTTGTGGCTGAGCGGCATCTGGATGAAGCCGCGCGCTTCCTGGCTTTGGTTGGAGCCGCCGAAGGCGAGCGACGGCACGTAGCTCCGGCTGTAATCCACGCCGAAGAAGGCCCGGTCCGCCCGGTACCTCAGTCCGAGCTTCGCGTAGGGGCCAGTCCTCGTGATCTGCAGGGTGCGGTCGTCGAGGTAGGCGACTCCCGCGGACGCTTCGAACGAGGTCTCCGGCCCCACCCGGTAACGGAGGACGCCGCCGCTCTCCTGGAAGCTGAGCTTCCTGGAGCCGCCGTTGAGATCGGCGAGCCGGACGCCATACTCTCCGCCGGCTGACGCGCGGTCGTTGAAGCGGTGCATCACTTCGCCGTGGAAACCGTTCACCATCCCACCCGTCAGCAGCGTGTCCTTGCGGACGAAATCGACCCACGTCATCTCGTATCGCATGACGACGTCGATGCTCTTGGTCACGCGAGCCTCGATACCGCTCGCGAATGAGTTGTAGCGGGCGCCGGTCCGCTGGAACGGCAGCCCGTTCAACTCGAGTTGATCGGTCGTGGGCACCTGCGAGTAGTTGTCGTTCGCGAACACGGTCAGGCGCCGGGAGGCACGCTCGCGCAGCGACAGGTAGGCGCGATGGTCGGTGCCGTCGAGACTGCCGAGGTCGAAATATCGGCGCAGCGATCCCTGATAGCCGCTCGCGAACGCGGTCCGCGGGCTGTAGTACTCCAACTGGCCGAACGGTTCCATCTGGAACAGCTTGTCCGCCGCGGTTTTCTTGTTCACGTCGGGTGACGCGAGGGCCACGTTGGTGTCGTATAGCGCGCCGACGATCACGCCGGGCGTGAAACTCCAGCCGGGAAGGCGCCAGGTCTGGAACTCCGTCGGGTCGCTCTGCGCCGCAGCCGGCGCGGCGGCCACGGCGCAGAGAGCCAGCGCGGCCAGCGCGCAGACGGCGGGGCGATGGAATCGGCGCAGCATGACGGCCTACTTCACGATGACGGTGTCGCCGGCCTGCAGCTGCAGCGGCTCAGCCCGTTTGCCGTCCTCCAGTGCATCCTTGTAATTGAACTTGAGCGTCTGCATGCCAGACGGGCCCTTGCGCAGCACACGGATGTCCTTCTTGTTGGCGAAGTCGGTGAAGCCGCCCGCCATCGCCAGCGCCTGGAGCACCGACATGTGGCCGGTCATCAACGTCAGCGCTCCCGGCTTGGTGACCTCGCCGGTCACGTACACCACCTGCGGCGTTGCCTCGACCACGATGACGGTCACGACCGGGTTGGTGATGTAGTCCTTGAGCGCGCTGCCGATGGCGTCGCGCAGCTCGACGGAGGTACGTCCGGCGGCGGCGACGTCGCCGACCAGCGGGAGCGTGATGGACGTCCCGACCGGCACTGGCGTGTCCGCCGCAGCCGATGCCGGAGCAGCTGCCGGCGCCGGCGTGGATTTCATCTCCGGCGCCGCCCCCTTGGTCGCGGTAGACGGGGAGGCGGGCCGCTTCGGCGCCTTGACGGTCTGGGCGGACGACACGCCCAGGAGAACCAAGAACGACAGAACCGTGAACGTTGCAGTCTTCATGGGCGCACCTTCATTTGGCGTGGGCGTTTCCGCGCGGGTCCCGCCGCGCGCGCGCGGTTCGCGCCGAGGCCGCGACCCGCTTGAGCGTCTCGACGTCGGCGCCGTGAGTGGGGCAGCACGCCGCGCCGACCGCGATCTCGACCGGCGTCGGGAACTGGTAGTGCTCGAGACGCGACATCACGCGCTTGATCACTCCGGTGGAGTTCTGGAGATCCGCGTCGAGAAGGACCATCCACACGCTCGTGGCGTCGGTCGCCAGCATGTCGGTCTCCCGCAGCTCGCCGCCGGCGAGACCGGCGATGTCGCGCACCGCCGCCGCCGGCTGGCCGCCGCGCGGCTCCATCAGGACGAGGGTGACGAAGTTCTGCGAGCGGAGAGCCCGTTTCAGCTCGTTCGTGAGCACGAAGTCGAACGCATCGGGGTTCAGCACGTTCCGGTCGTTCTTCACGACGCTCTGTCCAGCTCGGCGTCCTTGATCTTGTAAAGGAGCGCCTTGTAACTGATGCCGAGGATCTTGGCCGCCTCGCGGCGGTTCCACCGTCCTGGAGCGCCGGAATCGGGCCCACGCGCAGGAGTCGCCCCGCGATCGCCTCCGCCAGCTCCCTGCGGATCATCGTGTCGCTGCCGAGAATGACCATCCGCTTGACCAGGTTCTCGAGCTCGCGGACGTTGCCCGGCCACTCGTACTCGGCGAACAGCCGCAGCGTGTCGGTCGCCATGGCCAGCGGCGGCTTGTTGTAGTGCCCGGAGTAGCGGGCCAGGAAATGTTCGGTGAGCGGCCGAATCTCGTCGCGCCGCTGCCGGAGCGGCGGCAGGGTGATGCAGACGACGTTCAGCCGGAAGAAGAGATCCTCGCGGAACTGTCCGTCCTGTACCGCGGACTCGAGGTCCCGGTTGGTCGCGGCGACCACGCGCACGTCGACGCGCACATCCTGCCGTCCGCCCAGCCTCGCGAACTCGCCGTCCTGGAGCACCTGCAGCAGCTTCGACTGCAGTGGCGCCCCCATCTCGCTGATCTCGTCGAGGAACATCGTGCCGTGGTTCGCGAACTCGAACTTGCCCGGCTTGTGCTGGATCGCCCCGGTGAAGGCGCCGCGCTCGAAGCCGAACAGCTCCGACTCGAGCAACTCGGCCGGCAGCGCCGCGCAATTGACTTTGACGAAGGTCCGGCCGCGTCGCGGCGAAGCGGCATGAACGCCGCGCGCCACCAGCTCCTTTCCGGTGCCGCTCTCACCACGGATGAGCACGGTCACGTCGGTGTCGGCGACGCGGTCGATGAGCTCACGCACTTCTCTCATCTGCTCGCTGGCGCCGAGCAGCTCGCCGTAAAACTGGTTGGCCGACTGCGCGTGCGTCTCGACCGCAGGCGACGCTTCCGACTCGCCCATCTCACACAAACGCGGTTGACCAGGGCCCTGCACGAACTCCCAGTTCAGCAAGGCCGGTGCCACGACAGTAAAAGTTTGGAAATGTTGGGGAACTCGCCGGGAGGCCCTGTTGAAAGCGACGAGGTGGGAATCGCGCTACCGTTGGTGAAACGGTAGCGCTCTACTGATATGTGGCGTGCTACACCCTCGAGATGCCACACTCCTTGATTTTGTTCAGCAGCGTCTTGTAGCTCACGCCGAGAATCTGTGCCGCTTTCCGGCGGTTCCAGTGCACCTGACCGAGCGTCTGCGCGATTGCCGCGCGCTCCGCCTTCATCGACGCCGCCTTCGCGACGGCCGCCAGCGATCCGCCGCCGCTCTCCGCCGGCTCATCCTCCCCAGCCTCGTCGTCCGCCGCCGGCTCCGCGCTCGCGACGTTCGCCGGCGGCGGCGGGGAATAGGCGAGCGGCGGCATGGCATAGCCTGCGCCGATTCCCGCCAGCACCGCCATCGCTGCCGCGGCCGCTGCCGCGGCGGGCGCGGCCGCCGACCGCTGCATATTGCGTTCGATCTCCCGGATCACGAGCTGCTCATCCTGGAGGATGACGACTCGCTTGATCATGTTCTCCAGCTCGCGGATATTTCCCGGCCATTCGTACTGCATGAAGAGCTGGCGCAGCGGTTCGGTGAGCGGCCGCGCCGGCCGGTTGTACTTCCGCGCGTACCGCGCGATGAAGAAGTCGATGAGCGTCGGGATTTCGTCCGGGCGCTCCCGCAGCGGCGGCACGGTGAGCTCAATCACCTTCAACCGGTAATAGAGGTCCTCCCGGAAATCGCCGCTCAGCATCATCTTCTCGAGGTCCCGGTTCGTCGCAGCCACGACGCGGACGTCCACCTGGATGTGCTTGTTGCTGCCCAGCTTCGTGAACTCGCCGTCCTGCAGGACGTGCAGCAGCTTGGCCTGCAGGGCCGGCTTCATCTCGCCGATTTCATCCAGCATCAGCGTGCCCGTGTCCGCCTGCTCGAACTTCCCGATGCGGGTGTTGGCGGCGCCGGTAAATGCCCCGCGCTCGTGCCCGAATAGCTCGCTTTCGAGGAGCTCCGCCGGCAGCGCCGCGCAGTTGACTTTGACGAAAGGGCGGTTCCGCCGGGTCGAGCGCTGGTGAATCGCCCGCGACACCAGCTCTTTGCCGACGCCGCTCTCGCCGCGGATCAGGACACCGACGTCGCTGTCCGCCACCTGTTCGATGACTGTCGCGATCCCCCGCATCTTCTCGCTGTTGCCCCATACGGCGCGGTCCTCGTCGTCGGACAGCTGTTGCCGGAGCTCACTGAGCTCGGAGACGAGGCGGTTCTTTTCAATCGCGTTTTTGATCGCCACGTCGAGGGCGATCTCGCCCAGACCCTCCGGATCGTCAGGCTTGACGACGTAGTCGGCGGCGCCCAGGCGGACCGCCTCGACGATTGTCGACGCCTGGTTGCGGCCCGACAACATGATGACCTGCGCTTCCGGCCGCGAGGCCTTCAAGGCGCGAAGGGTCGCCATCCCGTCGAGTCCCGGCATCATGACGTCGAGGAGCACGACGTCTGGCGCCTCAGCTTGCTTCATGGACGCGAGCAATTCGTCCCCGCGCGTATAGCACCGCGCTTCATAGCCGCGCAGCGACAGGAATGTCCTGAGGTACTGCGCGAAGCCCGCATCGTCGTCCACGATAGCTACGTAAGGTTTCTTCATGTTGTATTCAGAGGCTACAGAAAAGGTCCAAGTGGGCAGTCCGTTTCCTACACTATTCAAGAGTTGTACCTCAACAGGTCGCTTTTCGCGCACACGACAGGAAGAGTGAGTAATTGGATGCCGTTTTTCCTGGCACTCAACTTGATATCGGCTGAACTGAGGGGAAGTGAAATGGCCAAGTATCTGGCTTGTCTGGTGTTCGCCGAGTGCGCTCTCGTCGCGTCGCCGCTGTCGGCGGCGCCGGCTTCGAATGAGACCCGCACCGCCGACGTTACGACGAGGGTCGCGGTTCAGCAGGTTCGCGTAGCGGTAACGGGACTCCGTGACGAGGCCGCGATGGTGCTCGTAGGCACCGCGCTGATCGGCCTGGCAGCCGCCGTCCGGCGCGCCGCCTGAACAGCTTTCGAGGCGCTCCCGGCGTGCCTGCGGTCATGTGGATCGCGACCGCAGCCGGGCGCTTCGACACAATTTCATAGTTGAGGGTTGGGCCCCAGAGTTCGCACTCCAAAGTCCAGTCTCCAAGCAACATCCTCCGACTTCGAGCCTCTCGCCGTCGGCATCACCCTTGCTGCCTGTACAATAAAATATGCCCCGCGCCCTCCTTCTTGCGGCAGCTCTCTGTGCTTTAGCGGTACCAGCTTTGGCCGAGGTCCGGCAAGTGCGGGCCGGGGATGATCTCCAGGCGGCTTTGAACGCGGCGCAGCCCGGGGATGAGCTGAGACTGGCTCCTGACAGGACGTTTTCGGGCAACTTCGTCCTGCCCGTGACTGCCGGCGCCACACCAATCATCGTCCGCACCGATCTGCCCGATGCCGAGCTCCCTCCACCGAATCAGCGAGTGACGCCGGCGACCGCTGCCCGCTTCGCGAAGATCGTGTCGCCGAACACCGCCGCGGCACTGAGCACGTCTCCCGGCGCGCACCACTGGCGTCTCATGTTTCTCGAGTTCCCTGCGACGAAAGAGGGGTACGGAGACATCATTCAGCTCGGAGACGGCTCTTCACAGCAATCACAACCCGCTCAAGTGCCGTACGAGATCGTCGTTGATCGCGTCTACGTTCACGGTCACCCTCTCTACGGACAGAAGCGCGGCATCGCGCTGAACGCGCGGACGATTACCATCCGGAACTGCTATATCGCCGACATCAAGACGGTCGGCGCCGACGCCCAGGCCATCGGCGGGTGGAACGGCCCGGGTCCGTTCTCCATCGAGAACAACTATCTCGAGGCCTCGGGCGAGGTATTTCTGCTCGGCGGCGCGGATCCGGGGATTCCCAACCTGGTCAGTGAAGACGTGGCGGTTCGCTATAACCACATGTCGCGGCCGATGTCGTGGCGCGATCCGATCCTCTCCCCGCCGTCCGTCGGGGCCGCGACACCCTCGGCGGGCGGCTCGCTGCCCGCGGGCGCGTACGGGTACCGCGTCGTCGCGCGCCGGCCCGTAGGCCAGGGTACGATTGGTACGTCGGCGCCCTCGGCGGAGATCATCGCGGCGTCGGTCGGCGGCTCAGTGACCGTCGCATGGAACGCCGTGGCGGACGCGACCGACTACCAGGTCTATGGAAGGGCCCCGGGCGCACCGTCGCAGTACTGGACGGTTGCAGGGACGTCCTTCACCGATACGGGCGCCGCCGGTAGGGCTGGGACACCAGCGGCGGATGGGACGCGGTGGCAGGTGAAGAATATCTTCGAGTTGAAGAACGCCCGCCGTGTCAAGATCGAACAGAATCTGTTCGAGAACAACTGGCAGGCGGCGCAGCCCGGCTACGCCGTCGTGCTGACGCCGCGCAACCAGGACGGCACGTGCCGGTGGTGCGTTGTGGAGGCGGTCGACTTCACCCATAACGTCGTGCGCAATACCACGGCCGGCGTGAACATTCTCGGCTACGACGCCAACAACAGCAGTCTGCAGACCAACGCCCTTCGGATCGTGGACAACCTGTTCCTCGGCGTCACGACGCGCCTTGGCGGCAACGGCTGGGGGATCCTCATCGGCGACGAGCCTCGTGACGTCCTCGTCGACCACAATACGTTCGATCTCGACGGCACGACCGTTGTGTATGCGTACGGCGGCACGGACACCGCGCCCCGGCCGATTACCGGGTTCCGCTTCACGAACAACGCCGCGCCGCACGGCGACTACGGCATCAACGGGGCGGGCGCCTCCACCGGGACTCTCACGTTGCAGATGTACTTCCCGAACGTGGTGATGACCGGGAACTGGCTGAGCGGCGGCAATCCCGCGAAGTATCCTCCCGGGAATCGCTTCGAGGTACCGTTCGACGCGTCGACGGCAGGGCCGGCGGGCGCCGACGTGGCTAAGCTGCGGCCGTTGCTCGACAGCGTCCCCAAGGGGTTGATGACGGGCGTGCCGCAGTCGCCGAAGAATCTCCGGATTATTTCGTCAGGGAAATGACCCGGATCGACGCGTAGCGCGCCAGCCACGGCGCGCGATGCAGGATCTTCCGGTCCATCTCGTACAGCGTCCGCCAGTGATTCCTCACGACCGGCAGCACCTGCCCAACCTGCACGTGCGGGAGCGCGAACGCGCGCACCGACCACTTCTTGAAACCTTCCGCGAAGCGCTCGAGCTCCAGGTCGGTCAAGGGGCGCTCGTACGGGGAAATATCCGGCGCGCGGTAGGGGATGAGCAACCGGACGAATCGCACCACAGCGGAGTTGCGGACCGGCTCCTGGAAGATGGCGCGGCCGCCCGGTTTGAGCACGCGCCGCACTTCGCGCGACACGAGATCGAGATCGAGGTGGTGAAGGATGGCGATCCCGAACACCACATCGATTGAGTTGTCGGGGAACGGCATGTCGTGCGCGGAGCCGGCGATGAAGGTGGCGCCTCCCTCGCGCCCGCTCACGGCCAGCCGCCGCCGGGCGAGGCGGAGCAGATCCTCAGAGATGTCGATGCCCCAGACGTGCGCGCCGCGATTCGTGAGCAGCACGCTGTTCGCCCCGGAGCCGCACCCGAAGTCCACGACCCGCTTGCCCGCGACGTCCCCGAGCTCGTGATACGCGTATTCGAGCACTACCTCAGCTGCCGGTGCAGCTGAGGCACGATGCAAGAAGCGGGCTTACTTGATGACGGCGTTCGACACAGTCGCGCCAAGGCTGAGCAGGGTCGCAATCGAATCGCTGATCCCTGATCAGCGATTCAGGGGGACTGTGAACTGAATGCGCGCTCCGGCCTTACGGCCGTCAGGTGCGCCCCAGATGCGGCCGGCGTGCGCTTCGATGATCCGGCGCGCGACGGGGAGAATGAGGCCTGAGCCGCCGCGCCACTCGTCGAAGATCTGGCGCGCCTGTGCGCCTTCGGCGTCGAGGGCCGCGAGCGTGCCTTCGTCGCCAATCTGAATCTCGTAGCCGGCGGTGCCGCCGCCGGCTGTCCGCCGCTGGCGCACCACGAGCGGCATCTCAGCGATGATCTCGCGACGGAGCGACCTGATGATGGACGAGAGCGCCTGCGTGAGGCGTACCGGGTCCGCCTCCATCGGCGCGGGCTCGCTGTCAAGCTGGAGGTCTATCCCTACCTCGCGATCGGGAAGCGGCGGCAACTGATCGATCGCCTCGCGCAGCGCCTTCTGCAGATCCGTGGTCTGGCGGTTGAGTGGCGCCGAACCATTCTCCAGGTTGGCGAGGTCGCTGACCTCTGTCAGCAGCGCCGCCAGCCGCGCGCACGACTTTTCCGCTTCTTCGAGCAGGCGCCGCTGCGGGTCGCTCAGAGGGCCGGCGCGGTCCTTCAGGAGCATCCGGATGTAGCCCGCGACCACGGTCATGGGCGTGCGGAACTCGTGGACCGACAGGGACAGGATCTTCGCCCAGCGTGGATCGACGGGGACGTCGGCCATCGCGCCATTTTATATGGATGTGGGAATGCGGGAAGAGCCTCTGGTGTTCCATAATGAAAGGACGGCCATGCTCATCAAGAAGACGACCGGTATCCCTTCTTCGGAGGTCACGGATGAGCGTCTCTATTTCAGGCGCCGCGAGTTCATCCAGCTCGGCGCCGGCCTGGCCGGGGCCGCCATTGGCGGTGTCCTGGCGGCCTGCGGCAGCGGTGCGCTCGACGCCGCCTCTGCCGACGCGCCGTCGAACGCCATGCCGCAGACGCCGATCCCGAACATCACGCGGAAGATGGTGACGACCACCGAGGCGGTGAACAAGTTCGAGGAGATCACCGGCTACAACAACTACTACGAGTTCGGGACCGGCAAAGGCGATCCGGCGAAGTACGCCGGACAGTTGAAGACAAGTCCGTGGACGGTGAAGATCGACGGACTGTGCAACAAACCCGGCGACTATCACCTCGACGATTTGATCAAGACCGCCGATCTCGAAGAGCGTGTCTATCGCCACCGCTGCGTCGAAGCGTGGTCCATGGTGATTCCCTGGGTCGGCATTCCGCTCGCCACCGTGATCAAGCGCGCGGATCCGACGCCGAAAGCGGCGTTCGTCGAGATGCAGACGGTACTCCGGCCCACGGAAATGCCCGGCCTCGCGTACGGCGGCCTGAACTGGCCGTACACCGAAGGGCTGCGCCTCGATGAAGCGACCCACCCGCTGGCGTTGTTTGCCGTCGGTCTGTACGGCAAGACGCTGCTGAACCAGAACGGCGCGCCGATCCGCCTCGTCGTCCCGTGGAAGTACGGCTTCAAGAGCGTCAAGTCGATCGTGCGCATCCGCTTCGTGGACAAGATGCCGCACACCGCGTGGAACGACGCGAATCCCGGCGGCATGGACCTCAAGAAGTACTACTGATGCGGAAGCGCATCGCGAAGGCGCTGGTCTTCGTGATCGCGCTGATCCCGGTCGCCCAGCTCGTGCGCGGGTTCCTCATCGGCAACCTGGGCGCCAATCCGGCCGAAACGATTCAGCTCGCAACCGGCCGGTGGGCGTTGAAATTCCTGTTGACGAGCCTTGCCGTCACGCCCGTCCGCCGCCTCACCGGCTGGAACGGCATTATTCAGTACCGCCGGATGCTCGGGCTCTTCGCGTTCTTCTACGCGACCCTCCACTTCGCGTCGTACTGGGCTTTTGATCTCAGCTTCGCGTTCGGCGCGATGGTCGGCGACATCCTGAAGCGCCCCTTTATCGCGCTGGGCTTCACGGCGTTCCTGCTCCTGGTGCCGCTGGCCCTGACCTCCACGAAGGGATGGATCCGCCGTCTCGGGAAGAAGTGGGCTCTCCTCCACCGCCTCGTGTACCTCTCCGCGATCTGCGCGGTCATTCACTTCGCGTGGAAGGTCAAAGTGTTCACCGGCGATCCGGTACTTTATGCCGCGATGCTGGCCGTCCTGCTCGGGTTCCGCGTCCTCTGGATCTGGCGTCAAAGCCATATCGCCGCGCCACGCGGTTCCGAACTCGCGCCGCGAGCGTAGAACCCGTCAGAATCGGCCGTGCGGGCCTGATTCCGGCCCGCTCACCCCCGGAATCTGCCAATTCGCCGAAACCCCCTGTTTTCGTAACGACTTGCGGCTATTCTGTGCCCATGCACAAGCCTATCAAGTACGTTGAAAAGGGCATCACCGTCGCCGCCAAGGGGGCGTGGGCCATCTTCGACACGCTCAACCGCATCAAACCGAACGCCGCGTTCACGCCGAAGTGGTCCGAGCTCCCTCTGCAGAAGTCCTGGCAGAAGGTGAAGCCGCCCCTCGGCTGGCCGCGTGAGACCGACTCGCTCTGCCCGAACTGCGTGCGCGAGGCTCGGCAGGCGATTGTCGACGGCAAGCAGGACTACAAGATCCTCCTCAATGAAAAGGTCGGCGAAATCAAGGCGACCATCACGGAGAAGGACGGGAAGATCGTCATGATCAAGGACTGCCCGATCCACGGGCACTTCGAAGACGTGATGGCGGGCACTTCGAAGACGTGATGGCGATGGACCCCGCGTTCTTCAAGCACCTCGAGGACGTATTCCCCGGCAGCGACATCCGGTCGCACGCCGACGAGAAGCTCCACAACCACGGCAGCAGCACCATCAAGTACGGCCGCGGCTCGGTCCTCACCATCGACCTCACGAACCGCTGCAATATGATGTGCGACCCGTGCTTCATGGATGCGAACCAGGTCGGCTTCGTCCACGAGCTCTCGTGGGAAGAAATCAAGACCATGCTGGACAACGCCATCACGCTGAAGCCGAAGCGCCAGATGTCGGTGCAGTTCTCCGGCGGCGAGCCGACGATGTCGCCCTACTTCCTCGACGCGGTCCGCTACGCGAAAAAGGTCGGCTACAATTCGGTGCAGGCGGCGACCAACGGCATCGAGTTCGCGAAGAGCAAGGAGTTCGCGCGCGCGGCGTTCGAGGCGGGCCTCCGCTACGCCTACCTGCAGTTCGACGGGATCGGCAACGCGGCGAACTCGCACCGCCTCGTCGGCAACCTGTTCGACGTCAAGCTCCGCGC